>Ga0214478_100298_pt1 | contig 28978 bp, 24 predicted proteins | sample M1_20Mar14CPVII9_2_FD_178001 | JGI IMG/M metagenome (GOLD analysis project Ga0214478, IMG submission 178001) | Marine eukaryotic communities from Monterey Bay, California, United States - M1_20Mar14CPVII9sort6BwellD7 | ecosystem: Environmental > Aquatic > Marine > Unclassified | place: USA... | reverse complement strand
CTAACTTCTACTGATATCATTGGGGGGCGATATATGTATGCTATTCATCATAGCATCGGTCTCTGTAATTATATATAATCGTGTTATCAAGCAAGGAAAGGCATATCATTAGAAATTCAACACATCAAAATAAAAATGTTGGCTTTACTTCTTCTTCTCGCATCATTGATGATGTTTGATTACGTATTTGCATTCACAAATAGATATCATCATCACAATAGTATATCATACAATAAACCAAATTATCACAATATTATATCATACAACAAACCAACGACTCTACATGCTACAATACTCCCAGATACTGTAGACACACAAGTTATAGCGGCAATATCATCTGCCACAGTAACATATCTGTCATTAATAACATACTTTGATCGACCAAGAGGACGTCTATCTATACCGGATCCACAATCTAATCTAATTATACAACAATCTAACGTACCCGGGGCAGGGCTTGGACTATTCGCAAAACAATCAATACCTCGGGGAACCGTATTGGGTACTTACGCAGGTGTGTTGAGACCAGCAGAATCTTTTTATAATGGGAAATGTCGACAATTTCCTCAAGCAATCGGTTATTCTTGGAGATTTACAGATTCCAAGTACATAATAGATCCAACAGATAGTAATGGAGAAATACAAAAAGTATGTTTTGGTGGTTCTTCAGAAGTACCCTTCTCAAACTTGGTGTTTACAACACTTTTAAGATTTTGGAATACTGATACAATGTTGTGTAGAATCAACGAGCCGCCGATTGGGGCTGGCGGCTGCAATGTAAGTGCAAAAGAAAATCTAGAAAAGAGGGAGGTAGTATTTGAATTGATACAAGATGTATACGCCGGACAAGAGTTATATCTAGATTACGGTTTAGATTATGACCGATCTAGATACGGTCCTTCATAAAGATATTTCGGTATAATAACAGGGTTGTATAATAAGATTGGCTCCGGAAAGCAGAAATCACATGAAGTAGTGATTATTCTTCAACAAAAGTCACATATTGGATAGAAGTGAAAGGTACCCTACGTATATACATAGGAGAGTACTTTCACAACACAATAAATTATCAAGCAAGACCTCATAGAAAACAGCAGCAGCACTTACTCAACCTACTATGAACAACATCGACACGCAATCTCTCAGCAATGACTTGCGCGTTGCATTGTCGACTTCATTCGCACCCCAGAATCTAATCGATAACAACAACCTAAAGCTTTTTGCTAAACATATTACACACAAAGCCAAAGAATTATCTCTTGATGCATCAAGCGTCCTGGATGAGCTGTCAAACTCTTTTACTCCGCTTCATAACAACAACATCAACAACAACAAAGAGAAGAACCTACATTTATTCGAAAGAGTTCACACGACCGATAAAGGCGCAAACAATCGACAAAATATGAAGTTAGTGCTTAATGTAAATATGAATGAGTTTTATTTATAAATAGAACTTAGTGGAGACTTCAGGCCTAAAGATCAGTATCCAAAGGAAATAATATGCGGTCAAATGCAATAGACAAGCTCGAGTTTCTCATGAGACGAATGTCAACACTAGGATACTCAGCATATGTTTCCATGGTACTATCGTCGAGCCAAACAGTCACTGTCAGTCCTACACCAGGTTGGATTGGATGGACTGGATGGACATTGATGATAGTTCCTGGATAGTGGTTGCCATTGTTGAACCTCATTGCTACTCTCATCCCTGCTTGTGGGTCAACAGATTCAGAAGAGATTGAAAATAGCGGGGCAAATGTAAACACTCTTGATTCTCGATTATCATCAACAACACTCGAGCTTGACTCGTCACTGATAGATAAGTTATCAGAATCATCAGATCCAGTAGAAGATTGACATAAGTCATCTGTATCATATCCGTCATCTTCATCACTTGACTCATAATTACCAAGAGAGTTTGTAGCTGGCGAATCTACTAGTAGAATGGGGGCATCACTCCGTCTCAGCGTGTGAATGATATTAGCTGAGTCGGTGTGTGCAATCTTATCCCCGCTCGATACTTCATCTCCAGACGACTTATCGTCACCAATAGCATTTAGCCAATCATTAATCTCATCACTTGGATTTAACATTCCATTCACAATACTGATCAATTCTGATTGCTCATAAATTGATAACTGACTAGGATCTTGGTTCAATTGTAATGCAAGTTCCCGTTGTGAGCTTGACATGTTGCTGTAATTATCACTATAATGAATCATAGCAAGCTCCCCCCGACGTGTCATCATTCCAACAACCTTGTAACGCCCCACTCCACTCTCTCCTTCACCTGAGATAACAAGTGCACCGACTCCACCGGATTCAAAGTACAATTCGACAGAGTCTTGTACTTGCATTCGGTCATTACCAAAAGTAGTATCAAATGAGCCATAGAACTTTCCACCAGGCGGACAAGTCATATCATGGTATGTTTGACAAGCCGTGCTAAGTTCAAATGTATCTGAAAGAGAAGGTCTTGTTGATTGAATAAAATCTTGATCGGCCGACCTCTGACCTTCAATATAAAACATCTGATTGTCACGGTCAAAGCTGGCATTACCACTCATAATAGCAATTACTTGTACGCCATTGTTCACTAGAGATGTTACAGTATCTTCTGACCAACTTGACATGTTGATAGACGTTGTAGTCATAATTGAAACATCAGTATCAGTATCAACACCACTCGAACTTGACACGACATTGGTAGACACGACCTGGGTAGTAGTTGCTGAGACGACATGTAGAGAAACAGATAGATGAGTAAAGATTAAGTGTGGAAGAAGTATGACGCATGATACTTACATCGCTTCATTTCTGCATGTAACCTCCTACATTCTTCTGGAGATAATGGTTCTTCATCAACGGAAAAATCACGATGACAATTGCTAGGACAGTCACCATGGCAACGGACGTTTGGTTTGGTACTACTGACAAACTTAATTGTCTCTTCACCAATGTTGGTGCATTTATTACAACTGGCTCTGTGAACGGTCTTTTTACCTTTCCCCCCAGCCTCCAATAGATCGAGTTGGTCTTTGTTACGACGTGCCTTGCTGCTTACTGCCCGACCTTTCACAAAGGATTCAATATTATTGATCAGATTGGATGGGGGTATCCCAAGCTCTTTAGATGCCTTCTGAATTTCCTCATTATTGACATCAAACATCTCATTCCCCTTTTGTTGTCGAGCTGCAAACTTACGTGCTACAGTGAACAAGTCGTGAGTACCCTGCTGTGTATTGACACGCTTCTCAAGATCCTCCTTTGACATGTTGAGATCCTTAGCATGTGCTGCCATATCCACATCCTTGCCACGTCCACGAGCAGCTGCGAGTGTAGAAGATGTTCCAAGCTTTTTTTGTGCGCCCCGATGCGCCTTGATACGCTTCTCAAGCCTCTCTTTTGTCGTGTTGAGACAATTAGCTGCGGCTTCAATGTCAACAACTTCACCACGGCTACCAGCAGAAGCGAGTCGCGACGAAGCAGAGAACCTCTGGTGCGACTGCTGGTGCGACTGTACAGTAGCAAGAACTTTCTCAACACCCACGGCTCTTGCTTTAGCAATACCCTGAACAACTACCATGTCAGCCTTCGACATCTCTCCCCCGATCGTCATTCGGCTTGCGATTCGCTTCAAATTCCAGTTCTCAAGAACCCTCAAATGACTATCTGTCATGCCGCCAAAATCTCCCGACTTGTCCATTGCAGACGCTGCCTTGACAATCTTCTGGGCACGTAGCAACGCCTGACGACAAGCCTCGATCATGAGCTTGTACGCCTCGCTATCTTTCACCTCGTTGAATATATCCGTTCCAACAGTGCATACAAGTGACATATCACCAGTCATCTCACGCTTTGCAAGGGTACCAAAAGCATTGTACCGTTTGCACAGCCATTCAAAGCTGTTATCACGGTAGATGATATTGACAAGTTTCTCTGGATGATGAATCGTCTCGACTTTATCCTTTGCAAGTGATAGCACCTTTTCATCACGTAGTAGATTGTTGATGATCTTATCATACTTCTTAGTGCCAAACATCTCCTCCAGCTCTGTCAATACTCCCTTAGAAAAGAACATAATCTTGTCACAGACTGAGAACACCTTCTCAACAAAGTCGGCATAGATCTTTTGGAGAAGTTCGTAGTTTTTCTTCGTGTAATATGAGTATACGCTACCCTTATAAGCCTTCACAATTGGGGTAGTGTTCATCTTGCCAAACATCCAGTAGAGATGTTCAAAGATGAGTTGGATGACTCCCCAAGATGCAGAACGGAGCTTCCCGTTGCCAAACATTGCACCCATTGGACTCATGAAACCACCTTTGCCATCTCCGCAAAAGTTTTGCACTGTTGTCGGGCAGTAACGAAGACTACCCAGCCATAGCTTGAAATCCGGAGCCTTTGATGCTTCGAATGGCAACCACATTCGTATGAAATGAACCTTTTGATTGTTAATAGTAGGAATTGCTGCCATCTTGGTAAATGCATCTTCTTGCCATCTCTCAATCTGTGGTATACGTGAGTCGTATGCTGAGTTTGTGAAGAGATCATCAGGCGGAATAGCGTATTGATTATGCAAAAGTGCATTCTCGGGAGATGGATGATACGGTTCACTATTTACATCTGCTGAAGGAAGCCCACCTGAAAGAAATAAAGATTAGACTTGTCACGTATAATAAAGAAAGCAAATTAACTAAACTAATAAGATGCGTACCTAATTCATTCTCCTCGTCAATATCAATAGCGAAGACATCTTTTAAATCATTTTTCAATGCATCCGAGATCATTTTAACAGAAGGCTGCAGGGCGAGGGGGAGTAGAGTTAATTAGCAATGATGAAGCACAATTCATTCATAAATAAATGAATATCAACAGTAACACCAACAGTACTCACTTTTGTAAAGTTACCCTCGATTTATATGAAGAAGTAGGAGGAGCAGTAGGAAGATTTACGAATGTTGGGAGTGGTGCATGCCGCAACCTTGACAACTTGCAATAATAATGATAGTAGCAATTTCAACAATCGTAGGCCATGATTTGTCCCACGCAAATTACAACATGCCGAATCAGACGATGATTGCTAATATCTGTATATTATATTATTTATTAATAGTAACGAAGACGGAGTTATATTGAATAGGCGTTTGCATCACTCGATCTTTGTTGTATTGTGTTGTTGCTGCTGCACTGCAGCAAAAAGTTGGCGATGATTTGGCGACTTCATGGTCCTGTGACTAACTTATTGCAAGAGAGGATAGAGGTTGACGCCGCGCCTCCTTTGAGGCAGAATAACTCCTATTGCATCTCTCAAATAACGCCTAGAATGGTAGGGTTATCGAATGATATATTGTGTGTAGTATTAACACCCATTATTAATGAATAACCATGAATGAAAACACATAAAACAACACATCACAAAAGTGATGTATTTGCAGTGGTATGATGTGATTATACGAAGTACTTGTTGCCACACGGAAGGATAACACAGCCCTCTAAGGGGCATTGATCAGTTAGTTACTACATCATATATCTGTTAGCAATAATCAAAAATGGCCATTGATATGGATTGATCAATGATAATTTCATTTCGATCGAGATAAAATTATGAGAGAAGAAGATACCACACTGTTATACAAGGATACCTAGAGTAAACATGTTTGGTATACATGGTGATGATGCTATTGCTTATATTAATATTAAATGTTAGATATCACTACAGTTCATTTTAATTAGCAAAAAGCAAAAAAAATAATAATACAAAAAGACTTACAACATAATATCATTGAATAGTAGCAATCAACTTATCATGAATGTATCCTTAAGCAATGACTTGCGCATTGCGTTGTCAAACTCGTTTACTCCACTTCATCACAACAGCAAAGACAATAACTTACATTTATTTGCAAAACAGATAACAAATAAGGCAAGAGAATTAAATCTCGATGCATCAAGTATCTTGGATGAGCTGGAGCTGCATTCTTCGAATAATTCATCGTCTTTGGCATTGTTGGAAGATTTTCATTATCTCAATGACTCGACAGTAGTTGATATAGACTTTAATTCGCCATTGGCCGTGAGTACTGTTGGCGGGGGAGAGAATTGGTTGGAAGATATAGAAAAAGATGTATCAGTTGTTAAATCCTGGGAGGTAGAGGCCGCTCAGCTTTCTATCATTGCCGTAGCTGCTTTCCAAAATCTAAAGGAGACAACAAATGTCAAGGAGGATGTTACTTTGGAAACAGTTTCAACGTTGGAGACGAAGGCAGATGACATGTACAATGATATTCAAATGGGAAATGACATGAAGCAATCCCAGGAGCACGTCGCCTCGGTGAATCCAATTCTTTTGAATGACGAGACTTGGAGGGCAGGCGGATACGCAATTGATGAAGAAGTTTCCTCTGATGCTGCTTTGGACACTGTTTCTACCATGTCATTGAAAACCTTCAAGCTCAGAGATGATAAGCAGCGTGATTTGGGAGTTAGCAAAGGTGAAAGAAGAACGAGGTATCATACTGGTGTTATAGAAGATGCGTCCGATTCAACAACATTCGAACCGGCTAGCATCTTCTCCTACAACATTGGAGCAATATCACAGTTGGCAAAGACGTTGGAGCGAGTAACATCCAAACTAACAGTCCTGTCGTCATTCTTTCATCAAAAAGGTTCTTCAATGACTGATAAAGTTTCAATGTTAAAGTCACAAACAGAAACAAGTGGCGACACAGCTTACCGCAGTCCCAGCCAAATAGCTTCAGAAGTTGCAGCACTTGAAACCGAAGCAGCACTCACACGTATCTCTCGTCTTTCACAGTCGGTTGTTGCATCAACTCGTCGCAACTTGATGGAATCAAAGTCAACTCATCAACTAAAGCAACAATCTCTAAAGACTCAATCAAATGAAAAGGTTGGAAATGTGGAGAGTGAGTCTATCTCTGCCCGAGAGATTCATACAGAGACATCAGAGTCCTACTTGGACCAACTACTGTCTAATATGCAAGCAATTGATAAGATTAAAAACGTTTGGAACGCAACACAAAGAGAGTTGAATGAAATGAACATGGGGGCTGACACGGAAGCACTAATTGCTAAAGAAGAAATACATGCACAAGCTGATGTCGAGCGAGAGCACGAGTCTACCTCACTCGAGCTTATTCGTACACTGGGCAAAAGCCGCATAGAAGAAAGTGTACATGCAGTAGAAAGTATCTTCAAGCATTTATCTGCTTGTCTACGGCATATAATGACTCCTGAAGGTCAGCAGCAATTCTTCTTTTACTCTGGCGTTACAGCTGTATTGGTCTTTCTTTGCTTCACATTGAAAGAGACAATCTCATTAGTATGTATCGTCATCTTGCGTATATTTACTGCTCCAAGATTGGTGCGTGAATACGGCAATCTAATATGGGCTACAACAAGAAGAAAGCATACCGAACCGATGAATGAGATAGTACTCAATCAAGATATCAAGGACAGAATTGATATAATTGTCAAGACTGCAATTGCAGCAAGTACAAGGCGTTTCCCTCTTCGCAGTCTACTCATACATGGCAAATCAGGAGTAGGCAAGAGCTTGGTTGCAAAGGCGATTGCTGAGCAAATACATACTTTGCCTTATGCTCTCATGAGCGGAGCTGACGTATATCCGTTAGGCTCACAGGGACCTGCTGAATTACGAAGACTCCTTACATGGGCAAGTACGAGACGTCACGGTGGTATTATTATAATTGATCAAGCTGAGACTGCACTTGGAAGTAGGGCAGCGAAGAAGAAAGCAGAAGATGATGGTACATCATCTTCTTCTATAGACTATTCGCGTGATTGTCTGAACGTCTTACTTTCAATGACTGGTACCTTTGGAAATATCATGCTTATATTGACATCGTCCAATCCTAGTGAATTGGACGAGGCTGTGTTGGATCGTATGGATGAGATTATCCATTTGCCACTGCCGACTTCGGCGGAGCGGAAAGAGTTGTTGCACAATCAATTCTTACGTCAATTTGAAAAGCAAGACGATACTCCTCCATCATTCTTGTCGACCACCAACCACTTGCTATCCAAACTGTCGGGCAGAACAACTACCAAGGCTATTGTTGACGACGAGTTTGACGAAGACTCGGCAATCGTTAACCTATCAAGAAAGACACGTGGGTTTAGTGGCCGTGAGCTGAGTAAACTGCTTCAAGGTATCTCACACAAGTGCTTTGCTAGTGATGAGGGCGTACTAGATATCAAGCTTTGGATGATGGAATCCGAGGTACTGATCAACTCTAATCATGACAAGCACTTGCTAAGTAAATCTAAATGTTAGAGGCTCTAGGTTTAAGCATTACCTCTTCTCAACTCTTTATCATCAACAATCAAACATTCTCTAGCTCAAAACTGTCATCTATTCTGTACAACATCTCATGTTCTGTACATTGTCTATCAATCTATCTCTAGCTCAAAATTACCACACTTTGTACACATCTTGTGTGTGGGTTCAAAATTCATATGATCTTCTTTACTGTACACTTGTTTAAGGTATCTCGGCCTCTACCCATACAAGGAGGGAAAATATAGCATGGGTAGAGGAGAAAAGGGTACCTTGATAGTATTCTTCGGGTCTAAACTTGTTTCTTGTGATGCTTGCTACACTTGGACTTGAATTGTGTGTAGACACTTTCTAACGCTGTCTCGACACGTCCAAGACTCTTGCTGATCTCTCGATGCTTCTTGATTAAGTTGATTTCTTTCTTTACCTGCTTGAAATCCTTCTCTGTGTAGTCTTGTCCAAGTAAATGCTTGCGAGCATAGTAATTCAAATACATCTCTTGTTGACTCTTCCTTGAGAGTACTCTATCGAATTCATACTCGTCTACATCTCTTGGTTCATTCTCTTCATAGTCCCAATCTATGGAAAGAGGAGGCCCGATACTTACACAAGGATGATCTCCTAGGATACGTTTATAATCTCGAATTTCTACAGTACCGAATTGTACTTTCGAGCCTCTACGAACTTGAGAGGTCGTTATATCGTCTTGTTGAGTAGTATTATCGTAGTCTGTCCTTGATTCTGACCGTAGGATACTACGTCGTTGATTGCAACACGATGAGTATGTCGTCGTCTTGTTGATAAAGAAGTCTCCCGATGATATACTCCAATCTTGTGGTACTGTACCAACAGTATCACCTGATAGACTACGACGATGAGTCTTCTTTGCTTGATCATTGTGATGATTAGTCGATGCAGCCTTGATAATGTCTGCTATTGATATATTCTCCTTCTCATCATCGTTGTCATCACGACAACGATGAGTGATAGAAGTAGCTCTACTCTTCCTAAGCTTTGCAAGCATCCTAAAATTATTTATGTCTATATCATCATCATCATCATGGTGATGGTGCACTGCAATTTCATACTGAAAGCACCTCCTTCCTATTTCAATGAAGCACTATTGGTGACACTTTATTGACACTCATTTCCTCATTTTGCCAATTGCTTGCAGTTTGTATCGCCAAATATCAATTTGGGATTTGCGACTGGGTGATATGAGCTCACCCAACCACTCGAGGATAATTCATCTTATGCACAACAAAACCTGACAACTAAACCCCCTACCTTTAGATCTTCTTGTTATAGTTTGGATACAGATATGAGGGGTTGGATGAGATTGATATCCAAGCAGTTGCAACAAAGTAGTGGTAGTCACAAATTATTCCATTGCAAAAGTAGAAGTATTACATCATGTGCACAACTTTCTAGTATCAATATCAATATCAACCAAACATCATATCACTATCATAACCAACCATCACCAAGACGACAACTACAAATACCTCAAATAAAAATACGGCGGTCATATGGTAGTAGAACATGTATAGAACTTGAGGAACAAGATTTACCAAACATGGATGCTATCAAACCATATATGAGACCAGGTCTTAATGGTAGTCATGGCATATCATCTGAAACTGAATTTGTAGTCTGTTTCCTTGGCACTGGTGGAGGCGCACCTACTCGTCATCGTCTTGGGTCCTGCACGGCATTACGATTAGGAGGACAGACATTTCTATTTGATATAACCGAGGGTACACTACGTCAAATGGAATACTCAGCGATACTGCCATCAAGTGTTACTAAAATCTTCATCTCGCATTTACATGGTGATCATTTATTTGGATTAGTGCCTATTATACTTGGCATTATGGTATCACATAAGCTACGGATGAGTGGTCCTCCAAGTAAGAAGCAGAGGAAACATTTACTTGAACATGGAGAGAAGCCAACACTAGAGATCTTTGGTCCACCAGGATTATTCAATTATATCAACATGGTATTAACTCTATCAATGGCAAAGGTGAATTATTTGAATATTAATGTTATAGAATTAGTCGGTGGTAGGATGGAACGAGGTCCAATGTCATCCCGACCAACAAATCGTGGTGCACGGAATATATTCCTAAGTCATTATCCCGAGACTGAGACACCATGTATAAAACGGAGTTACTTAGAACCGAATAAAGATGGAGTATGGGTGATAGATGCTCCCGAACCAATCACAAAAGAGTTAATAGAAACATCTAATGTTGGCATGGGACATGTACAAGATGGGTTTAAACGGTTACCGAATGATGTTAATCTTGGTTTAGGACGTCGATTGCATATAAGAGCTGCTGAACTTGATCATTTAGCTGGTGTGCAAACCTTTGGGTTTACAGTAGAGGAACAAAAACCTCCATCAACTATAGATGTTAACAAGGCAAAGGCAATGGGTGTACAACCTGGTAAAAAGTACGGACTTTTGAAATGTGGACTGACAGTACCTAATGATGATGAAACAGGTGAAGTCCTTCCCGAGCAAGTCTGTATAAAATCATTTGCACCTCGAAAGATTGCAATCCTTTCTGATCATAGAATGGTGCCGAAACCAATGGCTCAACTATGTAAGAATGCAGATTTACTAGTACATGAAGCTACGCTTTCCAAGGCAGATGGTGTGGCTGTAAGTGAAAACAATCATATATCTTTTGATTGATACTTTTTGATTCGACGTATACATCTAACATATCTCTCGCTGTTTGTTCATAGAAAATGAAAATGCGGGGTCATACTACAGCTTATAATGCAGGCTTGTTCGGCAGAGAAATGGGATGTAAGGTAGTTGCTTTAAATCATTTCGGTTCAGCAAGTACAGGAAAAGAATTTGTAAGCAAAATAGTATCTGAGGCTCGTGAGGGGAATGCAGATGCTAGTCAAATTATTGCATCATATGATTTGCTTGAGGTTTGGATTCCAAGAGGTGGCTTCGACTTCAGAAACAGTGATGATAATTCAATGAGTGAAGGCTCTACTAGTGAGGAAGGAGTAGATGCGTCTACATCAGACAATATTGGTATAGAACATGACAATACTGAGAGCATAAAGCAAGAAGACTTGTCTCTTTTATTAGTGGCGCAGCTAAAAGTCAGGCTAAGAGAGAAGAATCTCAGTCGGTGTGGGAACAAACAAGAGTTGATTGATAGATTGAAAGCACACAGATGAAAAGGGTACTACAAGCGCTCAAAGTCTCGAGATCTCTAGATAGAATCAACTAACACCTTAATGAGTATATAGTTTGAAATCTCTTATATTGTCTCTTTCAGTAGATTGAAATCTCTTATATTGTCTCTGTCATCAACTAATACTAGTACTATTCATGTGTAGTCTACTTTAAGTCGGCTTATTACAGATACGTTCACTAGCTCTTTGGCTATATCCTTAGAGGATATACCAAACAGAGTTTTCTTTAGTGAAAATGTTACTGAGTCCACTTTTTGGTTGGTCACCAAATAGTCAACTCTTCTACTATCTCTATTTGCAGCGGCGTAGATATTAGCCTCCCTTTCCTATTCGAATTATCCTCTGTGTGAGTATATCCGATCGGGTGTGCGATTTGGTTAGGGTCGTGGGGGGCGTATAGCGCAAAAGTTGAGGGTTGGGCCTGTCTGTATAATTTTATGCAGACGTGTATTTGGGCTGATGTTATTATTAATTGATGTGTTTCGATACCATTATATTAATACCCCCCTCTCTATCTTATGATATGTATTTACAGGTCAATTAATAGAAAATTCCCATCCACACAATAAATTAATTATTGCTAAGGACACGGACTTATAATTTTGACCCTGTGATTTAATATTGAGAAGGGAGGCTAAATAACAAACACAATATACATACAAAACACCAATAAAACAATTTAACAAAACAATAAGAAGTATAGAGATATCTCCATGACGTCAACAGCGACCATGGTATTACCAACCCCCGCATCTGGTGGTTTGCCCAAGCAGTCAAATAATAATAATATGCCAAGGAAGCCACCTCCACCACCCCCTGCTAGGAATAATAATAGACCTCCACCACCACCCAGACCTCCTCCTCCAACTAAACGCCCGCCCCCTCCGCCACCAGCACGAAGCTCGGGAGCTGTAAAGGGAAATTTTGGAAGTAGTACAACTGCGAGTAGAAAACGTCCAGCAGAGATTTCCACTGTATCATTATCACCCCGTAAACATACTACACATCAGAGACGTAGAGTATCATTAAAGGCACCTACGGTTATGAGAGATGTTACGGTGTTTCAAAAGAAACATCAAGTTGGGGAGGGTACCTATGGGTACGTCTCACTTTTTTTGCATTAATTTATATATGCTGAAAAAAAGAGACTCCTTTTGTTTTATGTATGCTTGTTTTTACTAACAACCTCTTGTTCCTTAACAAAAACGCGCACATCCCTGAATCACCGTACACATCATGATATCGTATCTGATTTTGGTTTATATACATAAAGGAGCGTATTTGTTGGAGCAGACAAGGTAACTGGTGAAATTGTTGCATTAAAACGTATTAATACCGAAGCTGAGGAGAATGGTTTTCCGATAACGGCTATTCGAGAAGTGAAGATATTAAAGGCATTAAAGCATGAGAACATTGTTACATTGAAGGAGATTGTTACCTCAAAAGGTTAGTTTCTATTTTTGCGCATGTGTTGTGTTTTGAGGGTTATATTTTTTGGAATTATTTTTGGGAGAGTGCTATGTAACCATCGGCGGAACATTCTTTTCGTGCACGCCCATCGTAAGCAACTGGATGATTATGCACAGTTCAAACCGCCCATATTTAACTTGGCGTGACACTATTTCGGAATCACAATTGATTAAGTTTGAGCTTTCGAAGAAACATTATGCTATATTTCTCACATATCTACCCCCGATTTATTACACATTTCCAGACTCGACAGATATCCCCAAAAATGTATTCATGGTATTTGAATACCTTGACTATGACCTCACGGGTATTATCGAGACGAAGGAGATCAAACTCACTTTAGATCATGTAAAGTCATGGTCGAAACAGCTGTTGAGGGGTGTACACTATATGCACATCAATAAGATTGTTCATAGAGATTTAAAGGCGTCCAATCTACTGATCAATCGTCGGGGAGAGTTGAAAATTGCTGATCTAGGCCTTGCCCGAAGTTGGAACCCTGAGATGAAACGCCTAACAAATAGGGTTATCACTCTTTGGTATCGTCCTCCTGAACTACTCCTTGGATGTATGAAGTACTCTCCCAAGATTGATATGTGGAGTGTAGGTTGTATCATTGCAGAAATGTTCCGTCGTGGTGGATTGTTAAAGGGTACCACCGAGGCTCATCAACTCGATCTCATTTTCAAGATGATGGGTCATCCTATTACAAATGCCACTGACGATCAGGGGTGGCCAAATATCAATGCCATGTGCCCCCTGTGGAAGAATTATGAGCCGAAGGATGGCGAGGAAGGCTTTCCCCGTAGACTACGAGAGGAGTTGAAAAGCCGTCTCCCTCCAAGTGCCATGAATTGGATGACACCTCATGCCATGGACTTGATTGATCGTCTACTTGCCTATAATCCTGACAAGAGGTGGTCTGCCGCTCAAGCTCTGACAGCCGAGTGGTTCTTCGACAACCCCATGGTCAAGCCTGCAGACAAGCTCAACATGAAATTCGGTGTTGAGTCCGCCCATGAATGGGAGGCAAAAAAAAGACATAAGGAGGTTATGATGAAAAGAGCTGCTCAAGCCGCCGCCAATGGGCGATAGATTGTCTTTTCTTATCATTTGATCCTCCTCCTCTCCACCACCTTGCTCGATTGGATACAGAATAGGAAGAGTGGTGGTTGGGGGAGGAGGATCAGAGGGTAAGATGGCTTGACACACACAAACTACAGAACAGCTCTGTGTAATACCGGAGTATAACAAGGAAATAAAAAGATATGTCGATGTGAGATATGACCGTTTCGCATTTGCTTGACTGGATAAGACCAGTCGTTTTTGACGCTATAAAAATAGACATTATTGTTAGAGTGAACCGCACTACTTAGACCAATCAACACTTGTTTTACTTTATCATCTTATCGACAACTGTGCGTAGTATTATCTAGTACATCGGTATCACATTACCTACCTCCAAGACGCATCGCCACAACCTTGCCCACCATTTGCAACAGCTCGATAATATCTCGAATCGCAATAGCTCGGTCTACCATTGCTTTGTCTTTGCACCACATCCGCAACCTTATCATCATAAGAAAGTTTCTCTAGCATATTAGGATCATACTGATTGAACATTGGATTTTGACTATTTGCTAAATTCAATGCAAGACAGGATGCGAGCCAGGTACCACCTACAATCAATGCAAACTTTTGCAATCGTTCTTCGACTGGTTTGACATTACTTCTGTATAAGAATAGATCTCGTGCCTTCTCTGCATCACTCTTTTCTTCCATATCACCATCATACCATCCAGTTTCTTCATATTCAATAACTTTACTTTTGAGTCTAGATCCAATGTAACCCCATCCAGAATAGAGTCGTAATACCATAACAAATACTACAGATATAGCACCGACATTGCTTGATGTTAGCTTTTGTAGGAAGAATCCATCCTCGACATATGTTGCACCAGAAATTGGATAGCATACTACACCAAATAGAAATGCATATAATACTGCAAGTCTTAATCCTAGCCCAATATCTCCACTGTCTTGCGATGCCCAACCAAATGTCGGTTGTTGTATCAAATTTAAGTATTCATTCGATGGACGCTGCTCAACTGGTACATTATCTGCACCAAATGACGTAGTTGTTTGTTTCCTACTTGCATCAGCTCGTAAATTATCAGAATTCGAATCTTCTGAGTATTGTCGTCGGAGTGTAGTACTCGATCTTCTTGATAATTTTCCAGACGGTTGAAAGGCTGTGGCGTTGCTAACCACTGCCAAGAGGATTGTTACCCCGATAATTAGACGTATTGATATACTGTTCATGTTGTATTGTATTGTTATTGTTCTCACTCTATCGTTTTGTATTGGGCTGTATGATTTATTGTCATTGTTGATGACACATGAGACGATCAGGTCCCAGTACCCATTTCCGGTATCCTAAGAATCAAAAATGGCCATGTTGGCACGGTTATTCCGGCTCCGTAAAACAAAATCTCGGAAAAGTAGCTCTAAAAGTCTATTATTAACTTAGACATGGTCCGACTTTTAGAGCTACTTTTCCGAGTTTTGTTTTTCCGGCTTCGGAAAAACCTTGCCAACATTACCCCCTTTACGGGACCCAGGCGGGACTCATTGATCGTCTGATGTGAGGTGGTTAGTAAGGATACCTCTTTGAAACCAATGACACTCTCATAATTTCCTCTTACTATCTAGCAACGTCCGCCATGCGCCTCCACAGATACTACGCTAATCAAATAATGACAACAACAGCATTGTGTACAATGGTGAGACGTACTGCTGTTGCGTTTTCACCGGCGGCTAGAATTATAACATCACCGATAACAAATAGGATACCAACATCACATATACAAAATTCCTTGCCAACCAACTCAATTTCTAAACGATCATCATGGATGTCCTCACTATTTAGTAGCACAACTGAAGAAGTAGATCCTGGAGTAGTGGAGGGTACCGATTTACGTGTATTAAAGTATCCCCATCCATCTTTACGAGCTGTAAATGAAGAAATTAAATTAGAAGAATTAACAGGACCAGGATGTGAAATATCCAAAATTGCAAAAGAAATGTTCTTAGTAATGTATGCAACCAAAGGCGTAGGATTAGCCGCACCACAAGTTGGTATTAATAAACGATTAATGGTATATAATGAATCAGGTGATCCAAAGAAGTGGATGAAAGAGAATATCTTTATCAATCCCAAAATTGTTGAATTTTCAGAAGCAAAAGATTGGGAAGAGGAAGGTTGTTTATCCTTCCCTGATATGAGTGGTGATGTTGAAAGATCAAAGTGGATAAAGGTGGAAGCACAAAATATGAAGGGGAAGAAGATTAAAAAGAAATATAAAGGTTGGGAGGCGAGGATATTTCAACACGAATATGATCATCTAGATGGAACTGTATACATAGATAGATTGACAGAAGAAGGGAGAGCGAAGGTACAAGTAACGCTGGAGGAACTTGTTAGTAACTATGGAGAAGGTGGTGCACTCTAATTGGATGTGAAACTGATTGTTTGGTTAGTTTATACTTTCTTTTCTCCTTGGTAATCGAAGTCAGCATGTGTTTGTGCATACATATTAAGCAGATGCTGCCCCGCTGTGATAGGTGGATACTTGGGTGGATTATCTTTGTCTGTACACGTATCTAGACATTTCACCAAAGAATCAAAGTTGGGCTCGAAGAAGAAGGGAATACTATACCGTTCATTTGCATTCTTTGGCGTTATGACTCTGTGTACAGTTGATCGGAACTTGCCATTGGTCCACCTGATAAAGTATAGATATTAGCGAATGATTATTGAAAGCACATGAGAAATGTTCTATCTACTACTTACCTCTCGAACATATCACCAATGTTAACAACAAAGGCACCTCTTCTCGGGGGGATTGATAGCCAACTCTTATCTTTCATTTGAATCTCAAGTCCTGGGTTATCGTCTGTGAGAAGTAGAGTTAGCATGCCATAGTCCGAATGTGCACCGCAAGCATATATGCCATTTTCTATATCACTTGATTCTGATGAGTAATGCAATAGACGAATGAATGTCTTTGGTTGTGTGAAGAACTCGTCAAATAAATGAATATCTTTAGATCCAATCGCTAATGCAAAATATGCAAGAAGCTGTCTGCAGACTCTTGTTGCTTCTTCTTGGTATCTCTCCATGATAAGTCGAAATTGTTTGCATTGGTCTCGAGTTAATGTAGTATTAGTATCTGATGGCCAAACATTCGGGCCTTCCAGCTTTGAGGTATTTATAGTTTCAATTTCATCCCCAATGTAGTACCCTTCCTTTGTATCGCCTTTGGATTGATTGGATGGGTCTAATGTCTCTTCCTCAAACTTTGTATATCCCCGTTGCAATATAGAATCAATCAGTGCTTCCTTCTCATCTAATGGCAATGCAAATAGTTGTTTGGATTGAATAAAAACATCATCGAGTAGAGATTGTGGTATACAATGACCTTCTAAATAAAAGAAACCAATATCAGTACATGCATCATGAAGTGCTTTTGCAATATCATCTTGTGTTGAAGAGCTGAGATTTATTGTTGGTATCATGATTATTGATAGACTTTTAGAGTTGATTGGGCAAAGTATTGTAGATCTCCGATCCTCTCATTCTTTCTATCCCCTGTGCTCTCTTTACTCTGGGTAGCAGTGAGACATTTGTCACTGTCACATCCTTCATTATTCTCGGCACTAACTCTAAAGTTGGGAAAATGCGGCGTTGACGTGTACGAGTTTAGTACCTATCTTGAGCGTTAGATTTTCTTACGATACCGTCTCAGTTACAAAGCCAAAATGTGTACAATTTACTTAGCCGCTCAACTACACTGTCCCACTTAAAAAATTAACGCCATTGCTCATTTTAGGAATTTAATTTTGCTATCACCCTAACCATGGCGGCCGATGGCTACTACGCTCACAATTGAGGTGATACCACCTGACCTGCGGCAGGATATGTTAGTATATATAGTAATAAAAAATAATCCAGCTTTATTTGATCAGATATTTAGTTTAACTAATTCTATTTGATGTGTGTAGTAAGCCTATTTTGCGTTAGATTTTTTGTAGTCTTCTAAATACCAGTTATATGGTATAATCTATGTTGTAATCCAATTAAATGCCCTCTAATCGATATAAGCATTATATATAGGTTGTGTAGGGGGCAAGTGGGTATGGTTGGGTGTATTCAATCCGTGTTGACATCCAGCACTGGCTCTAATAGGGTGGCTACTACCCACCTCCACCCCCACTTTGCAATGGCCTTATTGTAAATATCTCTCCATACACTACCTGCCGATATATAATAGCCATATCATATTGTAATGGGGTTATTGGTTGATGATTTGACGGATCAAACACCGGTGGTGGAGGGTATATGGCCATGATACGAACATTCAACTGTAGAAATAGAGAATCACAACATCAACATTGCAATGGCTGTAATGTAGATATCTTCCCTTACACCGACCGCCGATGTAAAATTGATACATCATATTGTGGAGGGGTTATTGGTAAATGATTTGATGCATGAAACACTGGTGGTGGAGGGTATATAGCAATGATATGGACACTTAATGGTAGGATAGTTGATAATTTCATGCGCAGTGTTTGATGGATACCGTCTCAGTATGGTGTATTGCAATATAACCAATGGTCCTCTATGTAAAAAAGAAGACTGCAGCCCCCTCCATATACATGTTGGCGACCTTGTGAACCCACCATGATCAGGCTGTAAGCTGTGTTGACGATGCCATGCCCATCTAACGCCATCGAGTTGTTCGAGTGCAGAATTTTGCTAACACTAGTTTGGCTTTTGAGGCGAGTTTTGACCATGAAGATGCCACTTCTGATATAGACTATCCTATATCCAAATGATCCTCTCTTCATGCTCTATAAGATGGTATATTGTCCTGGAATGATCGATACAGTTAAATATGTTTAATGATAGGATACCTATATCTCGCTCATTTTGAAAATTTTAGCGTTAGAAATAGCCCCGCTCATAATAGGGATTAAACTCGTAGTTAATAAGAACACGTTAGTGAGGGCTGGAAGTCCAATGCAATGCAGTATTTGAATCAATCAAACATAATGTATGAAGATGGGTGATATAACAGTATTGGGCATAAGCGGCCAATCCGCCAGAGAATCGGCGGCAGTAAAAGAACTAGACAATAGTAGTGGAACGGCAGAGACCTGCATTAGTACTAGCAGCAGCAGCCCCTATGAGAGAATATATTATCGTCCTCCTATTGTTATATCCGAGGATGATGATGTTGTCGATCAAGTCATTGGTCAGGATGGTACAAAAACTGGCCTTGCACTGAATCTAAAACTCAAAGACTCGCTCGAGGTATTACATAAATGCAATGATAACGAGGTGCACGAGGAGAATGCAAACTTGGAAGATGTTCTCATTCCCCATCACAGTGTTCACATAGACCGTCCAGATGAGGGAGAGGCCGACAAGGCAGCAGGAGAGGAAAGTGCCACTAATAATACCCCTACACATGGTATACTTCAAAAGGATATTGCAAACAATGAGGAGAAACCAGCAAAAGAAAAGCGGTCTGTTCAATTCAGCACTATTGAGGTTAGAGATTATGATATGATCCTAGGAGATCACCCGTGTTGTTCGTACGGACCCCCAATAACAATAGATTGGGATTATCTTGAGTATGAGCCTATCGATGTAAATGAATATGAACTTCATCACCCGCCTCGACGTGCTCTCCGAGAAATGAGCATGAACTACTACACTCGCAAGCGCATGCTTGCTAATGCAGGATATAGAGACGAAGATTTCAAGTTATCCAAGAGAGAAATGAGCAAGACGAAGATTAACCGTTCTATAACAAGACAGTTGGTTGAATATAAGATGATTCCAGTCGAGTCAGCTATCGAGTCCACCAAGAGGAAGGTGAAGAGGCTGTTTAAGGGTAAAGACCACTGGAAGCTCGACAGGAAGCAAGGTGTTTCATATCCTCCACCGCCAAAGCTGGCCAAGGCTCCCTCGATCAAAAGACTTGCCGTGAACGAGTAAATATTGTATATATGTATATCATCCTCAGTCAAGAGAATAACATTATTCTCTTGCTTTAGCTTTTGAACATATCATGTGGTGTCTGTTTTCTTTTGGAGGATACTGCGCAACTATGTATAAATAGATTTTTGACCACTTCCTTTGACTATAATGTACATATATGTAAAGAATAAAGGATAAAGTTTTAATCGTACCTTAACTTAGTACTTGTATTTCAAGATCAATGTGATCTCCATCTTTTACATCATACTTTCTCGGCAATGATACGGACTCCACCGAGATGCTGTCCTTTAAAGAGCTTTGACACAGATGTATAGAAATGAAGCAAGCTTAGATATGTAGTCTCTCCATGAATCTTCTCATAGTTATGTCTATTACTAATGAAAGCGTCAACCCTCTCATTCACATAAGCAGTCCAATCATCTGTCTTATCAATGAATTGTACATTATCAAACCCAGCCTCGGTAAGTGCTGAGATGTATTCCTCTTTTGTAGGCAAGTCCTTACTGTAGACATCTTCCGCAAGAGTCTTTACTTCAGATTCAGTAAATGGAGAGATACAATAGTAGTCCTCTATAAAGATACTACCTCCTGCTTTCAACATTTCAGCACAGTTCTTTAACAGCGATGCTTTATCTGGTATATGAAGGAAAACTAAGAAGCTAACTATACCATCATATGATTCTTTGCCACTTCCAAGCTCATCAAGATTGTAGGAGAGAATATCTCCAACTTCATGAGTAATGTAATTATCCAATTTGCATTTCTTTGTCAAGTACTTTGCCATATCTGATATATCTTTCTGTAGTTCTAATGCAGTTGCTTTACATTTGGACTTCGAGCATAGTACTCGAGACATACCACCAAACCCTGAACCTACGTCAAGTATGGTACCATGTGAGTTTAATTTCATTGCAGCAATTGCATCCTCGATAGCATCATTCCCTTCATAATGCATTGAGTCAATCTGCGATAATTCAATTGGATCAATGGATTCACTTTGTAGCATATCTCTTGCTTTCAGTTCATTCTGTATACGCTCAACATGATTGTAAAGCTTCATTGTTTTAATATCAACCTCTTCCGTCATGGTAATATTATTATGTTTATGAAAGTGTGCTCAATCCGATTATAAACCTAAGTATCACTTATAACCTGTAATTGTAATGTAATGTAAAGAGTTGGTAGGACACTCCTGGGTTCTATTGCGAGTAGTGAGATTAGAGATTGTTGAGCTCTAAACTTTAAAATCAGATAACTTATAGATCCACTACCCGTCTAATGACTACTACTATATCGGTATATCAATCAAAGCTTATATAATATATAAAATCAATCAATACCTATATTATCTATCTTTTTACAAATAAGGCAAGAGTATGGTGTCTGAGTACAGAGACATATGTCTTTTTGATTTACATACTAAAGTTACAATAGAGTGGATGCTCTGTGGCGCTGAGCTCTATGTAGTGGGTCAAGCACTAGTAATATAATCTAAAGGTGATAGAGGGTCAAAAACTTGTAGCATTCTCAATAGCGTGTTAATCTTCAATTTAAGTTTCTGTGAACTAAATAGAGCCTTTCTGATTCCCGAGCAGCAAACTTTCAACCCCCTAGCCTCTTTATAATGTGGTTACATCCTTCTCCTTTTTACTAACACTTTCATCGACCCTCTTGATATGATCATCGGTAGTTTTCTGTATCATATCAATGCCATCAAGTGCCTGGTCTTCACCCAAATCTCCAGCCTTTTCCATCTTCTTAACACTATCAACACAATCACGTCGGATATTACGAATAGCAACCTTAGCTTCCTCCCCAATTGATTTACATTGCTTTAATAACTCCTGACGACGCTCCTCGGTTAATTGTGGGATATTAATTCGAATTACATTCCCATCATTAGTGGGTGTAAAACCTAATGATGCATAGATGATTGCCTTTTCAATATCTATACATGATGATTTGTCGAATGGTGAGATTTGCAATTGCTGACTAGACGGTACTGATATGGTTGCCATTTGATTAATGGGTGTCATGGCACCGTAGTAATCAGCCTCAACACGATCAAGCATATTTGGATTTGCTCGTCCTGAAGAATTGTAACTTTTGTTAGTATATGTTTATGTTTCAAAAGGAAATCAAATTAGAATAGCGAATGATAAATCTACAAACACTGACTTACCTGTTCGGATAGTTGATAGATTCTCTGCTAGGTTGGACATTGTTTTGTCCATGCGTTCTTCAGCATCTAAGGTAATCATTTCCATCTCTTCTGCAGACATTTTAAGTGCAGTACATCGTGATTGTTGATTGACATTGTATCTTACTGTACTGATGGACGATGATGTGTGATGCTGTTGAAGTTGTTGTGAATTATTAGATACCGAGAATGCTGAGGCGCCGGACGCCAGGAAAATTGGGATGAACACTTTCATTATGATTTGCAGTATATATAGTGATGAGCTATGGAGTAGAGGACGGTATAATAAAGGCAATCAATAGGTAGCGAGGAAGTTTCAGTATTGTTTGAGTTTTACTGAGAGTTCAAGGATACCGCTGATGATCCTCGCGCGTCATTTTTTTTCTTCTCTCCCCCTCTCCTCTCCAACACATTAATAATACAACATACGCCAACAACAAGTGATTGATAATACTGCCACAGCTTCAGTAGTTTACTTCAGTAGTTTATAATGGGTGCTCCTAAATTCAAGTAAGTTCATGTTTGTTTCGGAGGAGAAATTTACTTTTGAGCACAAGATGTGTTCGTCATTGAAATAGAGGTGGAGAGTAGAGTTGACATTATTTTCTCTAGTCTGTTCAGCAGCTTTGATGTTTCTTCTTACACTACTTCATATTCATATTCTACAGTCCAATTCGTGATGTTATATCGGGGGCAATTGTGAGTGCTGACTAGTTGAAAGTATGTGTATTATAAATCATTGCAGTTTTATATCTCATCATCTCTACATATGTTGCAAATGTTATCATTAGATGGCTGCTACATCTGTACCACAGCTAATTGCCTATGCTGAAACAGTGGGGTATGCTGGATATCGTGGTCTGACTACTGCAGGTGCTCCTTTATTTGCATGGGGATTAGCTACAGGCTCGCCATGGATGAACTCTGGAGTTACATCATTAACTGCGGTGATGGCAAAGACTGATCTCGGAGGTGAAGCCTATGTGGCACAATATGGTGAAAATGAATATGTCGATTTAGTATCAGCATACTCACTCTACGTCGGAGTAGCATCCATAGTAATGGCATTGATTGGTTTTGGTAAACTAGCGAAAACGGTACCGGTAGCAGTCAAGACTGGATTCAAGTGGGGATGTGAACTTGGAGTGTTAGCATCAGCTCTTCCCAATGGTTTATATGCATTCGGATCTACACTAAAGTCAACAGTCGCAGCATCAGCATTCGGAGAGGTTGTAACAACTGTAAAGACTGCAGTTCCGGGTGCTACAGGTGTCTCTGGAGTTGCCAATATTGCATATGCAGTATCACATCCACAATCATGGGATGTAGTCGCTGCTTCATTGTTCTTTGCATGTACCTTGTTTGTGATGAAAGCAAAGTCGTTCCTACCAAAGTGGCTACCTCCTGGAACTGAAGTTGTAATGGCAACGGCGGCTGCAACAGTCTTTAGTGTTTACTATGGATACGAAGGTGGAATTGTTGGCGAAATTCCTATTGCAGACTCGGACTCCGGTTTATCTTTCTTCAATGGTATGATTAAGATACCAATTGAGTTGATGGATGTCAAGGCACTTTTAGATGTACCCATTGCTGAACGATGCTTTGATGGGTCAATGATCAAACTATTTATTACTGCAGCAATCTTCAGTGGAGTAAATTTCTTGAGTATAGTCGGTATTGCATCAGGATTTGAGAGTGACAACAATGTCCCTTGGTCGCCACCGCGTGAATTAATTGCTCAGGGTGTATCCAATCTTGCTGCCGGCGCTGTTGGTTCTGCACCTGTATCTGGTTCCATGTCACGATCATTAGTTAGTAGAATGACTGGAGCCTCCTCTCAACTTGGGTGTATTGTAACTGCTCTGCTGTGGATATACATGATGCCATACATGTCTATCATGAGTCCTACTCCAAAGGCAGCTTTGAGTGCAGTTATTGTTAGTGCCGTTGTGAAGAATGTAGTAATGCCAAAGAAGATACTTGCTTTGAAAGGAACAGACTTCATTGTTGGAGTCGGAACTGCTGCGACTACTGCAATCACAAGTCCTACTATTGGTTTTGGTGCTGGATGTGTCTTCTATGTCATCATATACGTCCTTACTGGACAAGGATCCAAGAAGAAGGTCCAATAAGCACATTTCATGTGTAATAGAAGTGAGTTTTGCAGCTAATGGCACTATGTACAGAGAGCTACCTTAAAAAGTCAGCAATAGATATATGATCCACAACAATACTTTCTATATTACCTAACGTGTATTACAAATAAGTCATGTACTTCTAGCTAGCTACGCTCCATTTACTCTTTCTTCTTCTTTCCCTTCATTAGATCATCAATGAGTGAGTACAACAATACACCTGAGATAGCTATAGCTGAACCCATCTTTTGTTCATCCGTCAATACTTTCCCTGTAACAGCTGCCATGTATACCATAACAATCTACAAAAGTTGATAAAGAAAGTTTTGAGTTTGTTTCAAGAGAGAAAAGAAAGCACAGTGTAAATCCGTGCGAGTCATCAAAACACTTACCACACGTTTAGCAGTGTTTGCAACAGAAGCAGTTACAGCTCCTGTGACCTTTAGTGTATATGTAGCTAATCTACAAGGCCAGACATTACAAGGTTAAATTGCAATACAGAGTCAGACTTTAAGTTGTCAACAAAGACAGGAAACTTGGCACCTTCAGTAGCAAACATGATGGGAAGAAGGATGAAGAATCCCACAATTTGTGTTACAGCAAACTAGAGAAGAAACAAGTTAATATATTCATATAAGAGAAAAAGGTTTGGATATGCAAATCATGTAGACAATAACTCACCTGATTACCAACTCCACCGTATCGTTGAGCAACACCTTTATCACTCATAAGTTTACTGTTCTCTCCACCCTTGAAAGCTGCAAAGGAGTTGGCCAACATACCAAACACTAATGCGGTAGTATCAAATTTCAAAGAGTATCCTCCGTCTTCTCCCTTTTTCAATGATGCAAATGCTACTCCGCCAACGATGATTGGTAGACAGCATACCTTGTAAAAAGAAGGAGCTTTGTTGTAAAAGATTGTACCTACGATAGCCGCTAAAACTGGCTCGGCAGATTTGACTGGATATATGTATGTATATGTGTATTCATCATATCAAAGATATGAGTAAAAGATATGAGTAAGTATACCAATCAGAAGAAAACTATATAACAATCACAACAACCAAACAAAAGAAGACAAAACTTACCAATCTGACCAAACAAAGGATCTCCACCAAGAGCAAACACAGTTGCCGCATGTGCACCTGCAGCACAGAAAGCTAATGGAATACTCTTCATCAAATCAGCTTTTGTACTCTTTGGAGCACTTTGTTTCTCGGGAGCCTGTAGTCCAAATATCTTTGCAGGGTTTAACTTAATTGTCCACATAATTAATGCATAGATTGCACATACACCCAATTGCATTGTTGCAACTGTCATGGTTAGTCCGGATGTTTTTCCACCGACAGCGTTTAGTGCGGCAGTGTTGTACTCGTTGTACTTCATGTTTCCCGCATCTGTTTAAATATGATAGGAAGAATAGAGAAACAAGAGGAAGGTGAGATGAGAGAGTGTATCCATCAAAGTGATAAATGTCTGGGTAACATAATCTCTATCCTAATTTCCTCCTCTAAGTTATGTAGTGCATATTGTTCATTTTTTGCAAATAAAGAATTATACTTACACCAAAACACGAAAAATAAAAGTAAAGCTACTGAATCGGGTGCGCCTGCCATGGTTGGATATATAATTGATAGTATAGTAGATGAGGAGGTAGTAAGGAAGAGAGTATGTTCCTCTTAGGAGTGGAAGCTATCGACAAAAAACTCAAAGATTCAATGACGATAAACCGTTTAATTTTTATTCGGATACCTGTTTTTTGCTCTTCAAAGGTTGAGCCCTCAAATAGCAGCTTTCCTATCATGTCGTCCTCCACTACAAACACACGAAGGTCTACTCGGATTGAAAAGAAGAAGAGGAATAGAGAAAAATCCACCTCCGATAATACCAGTGAAAGAAGTGATAACAATGGTACAACAAAGCAAAAAAAATACAAAACTGATAAAAATGGTAACGGTCAGTGTCAGCTGGACCATGACGATAAGCTTGATGATGATGCCGCCCCTCAATATAATAAGACAGTACGTAATGAACTACAGGAAATTTCACATAATACTATTTATTGGCTATGTTACATAAATCAACTCCCGTATTATATACTACTAAATAGTGGCGGCTATGGGCAAGAAGAAGAATTACGACATATTCCAAGTTTGGTAAATACATTGGACGACCACTACTCTCAACAGATTGATGGTTTTACATCATTAATTAATGATATCAATGCAATACATGAATATGATGATGACAAGTATCATAGTATTAAGAATTTCGCAGAATCTATGCCTGATAATTATTTTATCACTCATGCCGATTTGGCTAAATCATTAGATGAGGCAACAGTTGATGATGATGATGAAGATGATGATGATGATGAACAATCAACCACATCCAATGCCTCCTCTACTAATGTAGGAAAGGATGATGAGCAAAATGAGGAAGTAGATTTTAGTAATAGTGGAATTAGTATGGAGGTTGAACTTAGTACCATTAATGATATACCACCCAAAACAACATTTAAAAGTTTGGATAGTTGTGAGGAGAAGAATGTTCATCCCTCGCCTACTTCAGCTATTGATGATTTATCACCGTTTACCGATGAAAGTAAGAGATCTAACAATAAATCTATCACCATCCCTCAACAATCTACTACTCTACCATCAAAATTGGACTCGGGAAAATCATCTCTATTGCAATCATCACCAGCATCTGCATTCAGAACTGTTCCTCAACAGCAGACACTACCACCGTTGAAGTCACCTCCATTGCAATCATCACCAGTATCTAAACATCGTGAACAAAGTACAAGTCAGACATTGAATGATGACGATGTACCAAACTCTCATACCACTGTAGATATACAAGAAGTTGATGATGAATCCAACCTCAAGTCAGATCATATTGATACTCAATTAGTTGACGAATCACCTACCGCTGCATTAGATTTAGATACGAATCTATCTACAGAAAAAGAAGAAGTACAAATTAGTGGGGATTCACGGGATGATTCTCATCTCAAGTCAGAGAAACAACAGCCAAGTGAGAAAGAGAATGTAGAGAAGAGAGCGTGTATTGATCCTTCACTGGATCCTTCACCGAAACAAGAGCATCTGCCACAGCCGATACAAGTTCAAGTCGCCCCTCAATTGGCACAACCATCAGAGTGTGTAAGAACGAAGACCTTGCTAATTTAGCTCTTCATAAAAAAGTTGCAGATCCTGGCAGTAGTCAGCTACCTATCTCAGGCTGGCCGTCGGCCGTATGTGTATAAGGCATTGTAATATGTCAGCGGCAGCTATCATACTACCTCTTATTATAACCTCGCCGTATCTCTTCAAGTAGTTAGTGTAGTATTGATATTTGTATCTTCCCCTTAAAAAGGATGGTGGAGGTAACAATGAAGGATAATAGAGGTGATGGTATATTATGTAATCGTCGCGATCAATACCGACGACTTATTTTAGCAACCTTTGTTTGGGGTAGTTTTCTGCTTGGAGCTAATCTCTACAAAATCCAATTCATACCGTCAAATAATGACATTATTGGTATTGATACAACTAATAATGTTGATATCGATGTACCCATGCAAGATGTTCTACAAAAAGATCCTATTGACATGATTCTAAGCCAATACAATCTAACACAAGATGTAAAAGCACGGGATATATTATCTGCATCTACCAACCTAATAAATATTGGGTTCATATCTCATGGTGATGTATCAGTTAGTGATACGTCGTATCAGGGATTAGTTGCAGAGTTTTGCCCATTGAACTTTACTAAACAAAAAGATAATCCAAGAGACATTGAAACATATCAAGAATTGATTGAGGCATCCAGTTGTGGTAAGGGTAGTAAAGATATCATACGTGTAGATCTTAAAGAGGCAATGCGGTTAGTACGAGAGTATGACACATATATTGCACAAAGACAAAATATTAATGACAGTACAATAAACACAGTAAGAGATAACAACATACCAACAATATTAGACTTTAGAGGAGCAATCTTTCATGAAGGTAGAAGTGGAGCTTCGTTGACTGCACAATCTCTCATGGCAATAGATACAACAAAGACAAGAGTATATAGTGAACCGTCTCCCCCATATACTGCAATGAAGATTTGTGCAGAGGGCTTTACCGAATGCTCTATATCAGCCTCAGCAAATATACTGCAAGATGTAATGTACCTGATGAGTAGATCAAATGATTCCAGAGAAGAGAATCTATTCTTCATATTCCAACCAGAAGCAACGCGTGTATTAGAATCATTTCGGATGGCATTTCCAACAACACCGTGGCTATTTTTATACAGAGACTCGTTAGATGGAATGATGAGTAACACGATAAGGGCTGGGTTTTCATTAAAGACGTCACCAATGGTCGATGCTTTTCTAGAGAAGACAAACCTAAACGAAGAGGATGTAACAAAGACAGAGATGACTGCTATTCAACTTGCAACATTTAGATGGTCGGCATTGCGTACACTGCCCGAATCAAGTGGCTTGGGGTTAGCTGTAGAATACTCTACAAGTCATACAACAAAATTGAT
>Ga0214478_100296_pt1 | contig 29055 bp, 22 predicted proteins | sample M1_20Mar14CPVII9_2_FD_178001 | JGI IMG/M metagenome (GOLD analysis project Ga0214478, IMG submission 178001) | Marine eukaryotic communities from Monterey Bay, California, United States - M1_20Mar14CPVII9sort6BwellD7 | ecosystem: Environmental > Aquatic > Marine > Unclassified | place: USA... | reverse complement strand
AAACTCATGAATAAGAAGACGTTTGCTGAGTATCAGACTGAAGATACGATGGCAGGCTCACCTGAGAGTGTTATGAAACTCCTAACTTCTGTATGGGAGAAAGCAAAGGACGCTGCAAATCGTGAAAGAGACATGCTTGAAACTTATCTTAAAGAGAAAAAAGAAACATTGGAAGGTGGTATTCAACCGCATGATTGGAGATACTACGCGGAAAAGGTTCGACAAAAGAACTTTGATTTTGATGAAAGCTTGCTCAAACCATACTTGTCTCTTGATTCAGTGACCAATGCCTTGTTTGATGTTTCCAACAAACTCTATGGGCTGAAATATGTCAGAAGAGATGATATCGAAGTTTATCATCCTGATGTGAATGTGTATGAGGTACGACGCAACAAGGTCGGTAGTACTGATGATGAAGATGAGTTAGTTGCCATTTTCCTTCATGATAATTATGCCCGACAACACAAGTCTTCCGGAGCTTGGATGAGCGAGTACAGGTCTCAGACAAAGAACCTCTTGCCTGGTGCTGATGATATTGAAGCAATTCCAATCGTCTCAAACAACAACAACTTTGCAAAGGGTGCGGAACATACTCTTTTATCATTTGATGATGGTACAACATTGTTTCATGAAGCTGGGTGAGTTGCTTACTTTTTTGCTCGTCATATGTTTACTATTTAGTGTCAGATAACTAACACATATTATGTGTATCCTAACAGCCACGGTCATCATGGTATGTTGAGTGACTCGACGTTTGGTTATCTCGCTTCTACTAGTGTGCTTAGGGATTTTGTTGAACTTCCCAGTCAACTTATGGAGCACTGGCTTGAAGAACCGGAGGTACTTAAGCAGCATGCTAGGCATTTCGAGACAGGGGAAGTTGTGCCAGATGAGTTATTGGATCGACTCAAAGCTGCCTCTTTGTTCAACGAGGGCTTCGTTACCGTCGAGTATACTATCTGTGCTATGCTAGACATGGCTATACACTCTCTTGAAGAGTACCCCGACGATTTTTCGGTTGCTGAGTTTGAGAAGAAGTATCTTGAGGAGCAGGGCATGCCTCAAGGCGTTGTTATGAGGCACCGACCAGCTCACTTTGCCCATCTTTTTGCATCATCGGGCTATGCAGCTGGGTATTACGTCTATCAATGGGCACAGGTGCTTGATAATGATGTGTATGCAGCATTCAAGGAAACTGGAGATATATTTGACAAGGAAACTGCCGAGAAATGCAGAAAGTACATTTATTCTGCTGGTAATACAAAGGCGCCACAAGAACTCTTCCGTCGGTTCCGTGGACGAGAGAAGCCAGATATCTCTTTCTTCTTAAAGAACAGAGGTTTAGTGTAGATACAATAAAGCAATAGAAGGTAGTAATCATTTATCAAACAGTTTACTTTAGACTTTACCCTTTCTCTTTTCCGTCATTTCATTTGGGGATAAGTCCTCGATTTTTCAACATGAAAGTGGCATCTGGTTCACGGCCTCTGAACTTACGGAAGAGCTCTTGAGGAGCTGCTGTATTTCCTGCTGAATAGATACATTCATGGCACCTGTCCGCAGTTTCCTTATGAAACACATTACCTGTTTCTTCAAACGCCGCAAACACATCATTATCAAGCACCTGTGCCCACATATATACATAGTACCCTGATGCATAACTACTGCTTGCAAATAGATGGAGGAAATGCGGTGGTCGGTGTCTCATGATGATACCTTTGGGCATGCCCTGCTCCTTCAAGTAATCTTTCTCGAACTTGGATAAGTCAAACGAATCATCGTACTCCTCGAGTGAATGCAAAGCAATGTCAAGCATGGCACAGATTGTGTACTCGATAGTGGCAAATCCCTCACCATAAAGCTCAGCTTTCTTGAAGCGCTGGACTAAATCATCAGGAACGACCTCGTTGGTTTGATAATGCTTGGCATGCTCCTTCAATACTTGTGGCTCGCCGAGCCAGTGCTCTAACAATTGACTGGGAAGTTCAACAAAGTCTTTCAAGACGCTTGTGGATGCCAAATACTCGTATGTGCAGTTGCTCAACATACCGTGGTGACCGTGACTGGTATAGAGATACAAGAGTATGTGTTAGTTATCTGACACATATTAAACATATGACTAACATAAAAAGTAAGCAACTCACCCTAACTCGTGAAACAGTGTTGTACCATCATCAAATGATAAAAGAGTATGTTCCGCACCTTTTGAGAAGTTGTTATTGTTGCAAACAATGGGGATCGCCTCAACGGGGTCTGCATTAGGATCTAAATTCTTTGTCTGTGTACGATATTCAGACATCCATGCGCCGCTTGATTTGAACTGACGAGCATAATTGTCGTGAAGAAAGATGGCAACTAGCTCGTCTTCGCCTGGTACATCCTGTTTATCCCGTCGTACCTCATAGACATTGACGTCAAGGTGATAAGCATCAATATCATCCCTTAAAACATACTTGAGTCCATACAGCTTGTTGGAAACATCAAAGGCGGCAGCGGTGACGGCCTCCAAACTAAAGTACGGCTTCATATCATTCTCATCAAAGTTATATTTGGCAATCCGAACCTGTTCCGAGTAGAAACGCCAATCCCAAGGCTCGATGCCTCCCTCGAGTTTCTCTCCATTTTCAGCAAGGAAGGACTCAATCATTTCTCTTTCACGATTAGCTGCATCCTTTGCCTTTCCCCAGACGTCAGTTAGCAACTTCATCCCTGCTTCTGGGGTTTGAGCCATGGTATCTTCGAATTGATAGGAAGCAAATGATTTCTTGTCATGTAAGGCAGCCTGACGCTTTCGTAGTCGGAGCATATCAACAGCAATTTTCAAGTTATCACGTTCAGAGTTGAGTTCACCTCTCTTGCTAAAGGCTTCAAATACCTTCTTTCTTAAATCGCGGCGTTTACTAGAACTCAAAAACGGTTCCACCATGCTTCTACCAAGAGTAATCACATAATCGGAAGGTCCCTTCTTTCGATCAATTGCTGCTTGACGTGCTGATGCAATAAAATCTTTAGAACATCCATCAAAGTCTTTTTCAGTCAAAACAAGTTCCCACTCCTCCTCATCCTTCAACACATTCTGCATAAATTTAGTTTGTAATGTTGCCAATTCAGCTGTATTCATTCAAATGATTAGTTACATACGCAAAAAATAAAAAAGTGCACAAGATATGCACACATATTCAATATGCATATGTACAGTTAAATAAAATGCACGTACCTTGAATGTCAGCATATTCTTTCTTTTTAGCATCATCAAACTTAGCACCCATCCTAACAAATTTGATATACACCCTCTCAGCTAATCTTGCTTGCTCAGCAGTCCATTCACCACTCTTCAACTTTTCATCCTTCATATCATACAACTTTTCAATCTTTTCAAACAATCCCGGGATATCATAACACTTTGAGTTATGACGTGATAGAATCGGCGCCATGGTAGTTTGCACCTTTTGCAAATCTGGTGTATTTAAACTAGAAGTATAATTGTAATACACAGAACTAACTTTGGATAACAGTGCACCAGCTCGATCATATTTTCCTAAGATATCATCAAATGAACTGGACTCAGAATTTGCAATGGCCTCCAAATCTGTAATATGTGCTTCCATTCCAGCTTTTAAAGCAGGCTCAAAGTGTGAAGTTTTGATGTCCTTGAAAGGCGGTAAGTTGAATGGCTGATCTGACCAAGACAGGAGAAGGGGATTATCATTTTCGACTTCGAGTTTTTGTCTCTTTGCATCGTTGGACGCGGCTTCAACTCCGGAGGTTTTGACCTCATCGGCCGGGGCGGTAACTGATGATACTGTCATGTCGGTAGTAAACAGCGCGGCGTTGTTAATATTGCAATATAAGCCACAGAAATAATTGGTTAATGAAATAGCAAAGGTGCAAATAAATGATATTTTTGTAACTGGGAGTCTTTGATAGCTGAGATATTTTGTTGAGAGTTTAGTGTATAGGCATTGCATTAGGTACAATAGAACCTTCTTTTGGATATGATTATGAATCACCTATTCTTCTTGTTCCTCTCTTATGTCCTTGCTGTAGTGCCGCAAGAGGCGTGTTCATTTTCGTCAAGTAGCATAGGAAGAAGACGAATAGTATCTTTGACACTACCTTCGATATCAACTTCAACACCACATCAATACAAATCTTCTCGTCTATCACTATTTTCTTCTGCAAATGGAGAAGATGCTAGTAGTATCAGTAGTGATAAGAAAATTGAAGGTAGAAAGAATCGTGTTGTTATTGGATATAAGGCAATGATGATAACATATCTTGCAGTAGGTTTACGATCTATTGCAAAAGTCGGATTGACTCCCTCAATTTTCCATATGATCGGAGGTTATATAGTCATGCCAGCCGGGGTATCATATATCATGAGCGGGGCAGCAACGCATGATCGATTGGGCAGTGATACCTACAAGAGATTGAACTTGGCTCTATTGGAATATGGGTTGATAGGATTGTCTATCATCTCCTTGGGAAAAGGTGGAAACAAGTTACTTTCAATTGCATATATCTTATCAGTTATCAATTCACTTAAAGGATATGCTTATGGAGTACTAGGATGGGATAAGCAAAGCACCGAAACAACTTTAATAAAGGATCTAATGAATGGGACAAAGGATACGATCAAAGGATTCCTCTCCATGCCTAAAAATGTAAAAGCTGCTGGATATCTTGTTGCAACTTTCTTTGTGACATTCTTGAAACTAGAAAAGTTGTGGGAGATTGTCAAGTTTATCCAAGCAAACTCTATTACAGCTGAGCTATCAATGTCGCTAGCTAGATTCAATAGGCTAGCTTTTCTCACACTCATGGTTTATACTTTGAAAGATGCTGCTGATCGGGATCGCTTAGGGGGTACAACGTTTATTCAGTTGAACTATTTATGTTCTTTGGCAATGGGCATTCAGTGTGCATTTAACTCAGGCGGCTTAACAACGCCCAGTGGTGCCCTTAGTGCTGCGTTTTCTTTGTTCTTTGCCTTCAATGGAGTCGCATCATATATGAAGAACCAATACGCCTAAGAACAAAGCTTTAAGGTAAAGAAGTAAAATCTCTTAACACAATCCACATTTTAACAAATTAAGTTCAGGCATATGTTGCCTGTTTGTTACCATTCTCTTACGGCAAAATACCCGTACTAAACAAAACGATGATTATCAATATCACCACAATCAACATTATCCAACACTGTTTCTTCCTAATCTTCTTTTGATACTCTATAGCCTCATACACATCCACATTAGCATCCTCAACATAATCAGCAGCCGATCGTACCTGATATTCAATCTGATCAAGTAATTCACCCTGCTGTTCAGTTAATAATGCAAAGTCTAGAAACATTTGATGTAACTCTGCCACACTTGCTTCAAGTGTTAATACATCTTGATACTTTCCTGCAACTTGTCTATATTGTGTTTTAATTTGATCATTAACACCACCACTTAATATTTGTTGTTGATATAATGCCTCTCGTCCTCCCTCACTTCTCATAATTTGATCAACTTCCTGATCGGTAGCATCTGGTTTAATCATTTGCACTTGACGTGTAACCTTGGCCTTAACATCTGTCTTATATTGTTGTTGTGCATTTTGATATCTTTTCATTTCATCGATAAATTTTCGGAGTAATGTATTAACAAGATTATCACGTACACGCAAGTCGGTGGGCTTAGCTTCCTCTGTTTGTTTCAAGTTGGAATTCTCTTCCTTTAATAATCCTAATAGATTTTTACATTTCTTTGCCCGGCCATTGGTAGTCTCGACAAGTTTACGTATCGTATCACTAATTTGTGACTCTTCCGTTTCACTTGTTGCTAAGACTGCCTTATCTTTCAATGTTATAATTTGTTCAGTTGCTTCGGTAACCGCTGATATATCTGATTTTATAAACTCAACATCATCAAAGAATTGTTTCATGTGTTCTGGTTGTGATGGTGTTTCGGTAGTGCCACCGCCTCCAGGAGTGGTGGATGTCTCTCCTTCATCTGCCCAAGCAAATGCATTATTATCTTCCGATGGCTTTTGTTTTTGTTTCTTGGCTTTCTTCTTTTCACCCATTTCAATATCTCCACCATTATTATTGTTATTGGTGGAAGATGGCGTATCTTCTTGAGCCCATGATGGGATATCTCCTTGCAATTCTGCAAGCCGATCGTTCATTATTGTATGTTGTTGTTGTTATATAAATAATTTTGAGTGGTGATACAGATGAGTTTGGTATCCTGCCGCCGAATCGTTACTGAGATATCTTCACGCGCCACTGATATACCGACAATATACTGAACTATTATCTCTTTCCTTAATAAGAGGTATAGACAACCAATAACTACACTACCGCTAACAACATCTAACACCACACACAAACCGCGCCCAACGCAAAAATTATAGAGCCATGAAAAAGGATACCCAATATAATTCTAGGTTAGTAATCTTACTATGATTATAGTACAACCCGAATAACACAAGACACAAAGTTGTTGGGACGAGGAAGTAAGCAGCATTTACTACTATTACTCTCTGTCGTGCAATTAGATTAATATCCACGCAGAAGAATAGTAGAACACTTGATCAGTAGCAGTATATTGTCTGAGATCGATATAAGAAGCGTCAATCAATAGGATACCACACACTATTGAGGAGCTGCATAGTACCATTGAGGAACAGTTCTCTCTCCTTTGCTGCAACTATTACATAACTTATTAGATGATGAAGTCTATATCACTTATTACAGCCATATTATTATTACCATCTTCTTCGGCATTTATACCCAAATCTCAGAATAATAGTAGCTTACATAAACAACAAAGCAATAGATCGTTGCAGGAAAAGAAAGCTTTGCATCTGTACAAAAGTACAAAAGACGCTATTGCAGAAGCAAAGATGATTTGTTTTGAAGAGGGGCCTAATTCTGAACGTTGTAAAGTAGCATGGGATATTGTAGAGGAACTAGAGGCGGCTGATTCACATGTTCGATCAGAGCCATCTGTAGCTAATGAATTAAGCTACTCACCAATGGTGGATTCATTAGAGATATTGAGCGCAAAGATTGAGAGGAAAATGGATGAGTTGAAGAATCTTTCAGTGAGTTTGGCTGAGTATGGTGCTGGTCCTGAAGTGGAGAGGTTATCCTATGCCAGTGATGAGATGAAGAACTGTTTAGAAGATGCTAGAAGAGCAATGGATCAATATAGACAATAGAGAACAAGAGAAATAGAGATGGTATGAACTGATTTGCAGTCAATAGAGAGCTTGATGTTATTGTTTAGAGTAGTGCTTGGGTATAGAAAGAACTGATGAAAGAAAGATGAGTTAGGTATAAGATTAGGGATATTCTAATAAGCATATACGATATCTTTATTGTTATTACTGTCAGCTGGACAGTGTCTACTAAACTAACAAAAGTATCTGCGCCTAGAAACATATAAGCTCACTCCTTTCTATCAATCCCCTCTATAATCTTATATTCAAAATTGACTATCTATCTTCACTCTCTGCTACGAACTACAATCCGAAGTAAAAAGTGATGATAGTCTCATAATTTCTTGTCTTGCATAAGCAACCCATTCGTTATCGTTTGGGTAATACTCAGATGCTGCAACACAATACTTATCAGAACCTTTGCAGATTGGAGACAGTTCATGCTCCGCTGCTCCTCCTAGATTGAAACCATAGCAGTTAGTTTCCTCTTCTGTATCCTTTGATTCTAAAGACGTCCAATCCGTATCTCCTGTAGATACTGGTGATGGTGGTAGTGAGTATCTATCTTGCTCGTGTTGGTATTTGTCAAGATCCTGTGCTTTAGATTTGACCGCTGTATTCTCGCTAGCAGACGGGGGTGTTGCCTTCTTCTTATTCTTGGTCTTCACAACTTGAGTTTTAGCCGCTGACTTATCGGCTTCTTCATCCTCACTTATTGGCAAGATACATATATCATAATCTTCCTCATTGAATGGTACATCATCACATACATCATCATCTTCCAAGCCAATGGGAACAAATTTATTCGCCGGAGTAACCTCCACAGGGAGGAATGAACCATTGGATGAATCCGACTTGGTCTGCCGTATGGCGAATACTTCATCTTCATTAATCATACTATATCCTCCAAATGACTTTGAGGGTGTCCGTGATGAATTAACTCTACTTCCTGATGTGGAGACCAATCGTCTTTCCCATGCCGATGCTGATTCATTCATGGTATACTTGTCATTCACAATCCTACCACTGCTACTGCTTGCACTGCGACGACAACTCTTGAGTGTTTCGGGAAGATTCTTCTTCTCCTTTCGACTTTGATATGGTGATCTATTAGTCTGCATAGATGGTGGTGCCGACCGTGCTGAGGAAGAGATACCTTTTGAACTACTCCGGCGGAGACTTAGCGATCTCTCTATGCCGAAGAAGCCATTGTCACACTTTTGCTGTCCAATGGTTAGGGGTGGTGATGAGGCTGTAAGACGCTGTACCGTGGGAAAGATGAGGATACTCTCCTTATCGTCTGAACATACTGTACTATCATCGGCGGGTGATGCTGCCTTTCTATATCTCTTCTTTTTCTTAGCTACAGAAGAGTTCGTCGTACTCTCCTCTTCTTGATGAGATTGCAACCTCTTCTTCTGATCTTGTTGCTTGAATGAAAAGGCATTCTTAAATTTCTTTGAATTAAAGTTGGCCTTGCCACCGCCGCGGCGCTTCAATATCTGTCCTGACATATCTAATAAGTGCTGTACTGTATTGCAATGAAACCAATCTCTATTTCTATGGTCACCACAAAACTAGAGTACAACTTGGCGTCAGAATAATGTTATAAGCAGTGTTCCTTAGGGAGATGAGCATCAAATCAGTGGTGGACGTCGATATATTCAAATGGATTCGAATATTTGAATGGCCATTCGAATATTTGAGAGGTCAAGAGTGCATTGCCAATCGAGTGAGTAGAGGTACCTTGAAGTATTCTAATGCATCTTTTTTATAAACGAGTATCAATCTATAAAGAACAGTATCTTTCAAGCATGTTAGGTACTATACTCACATCATTGTTGCCTCACTCCATATTTGTTTCTCTTGAGAGGCAAATACAATCACGAGTTTATCTTATTGCCAATTATGGTGGTTGTTGCAATAGGCCTTACTCGCTACTAACCAGCAATGTATGTAGTGCGGGATATGTCCTTCACATATCTCTATGAGCTCTGAATTATCATGACAAAGCCAAATGCAGCGCCACCTCTAGTAAAGAAAATCCTTTGGATAATAGTATCATTCACGGCATCGTTTCATATAATATCATTTGTCTTTCATTTAAAACCCGAAAAGATATTAATTGCTCAAACTAATAAGGATACCCTTGCAAATCATCATCATCGACTAGATGATAATATACCGTCAGTCTATGCTGAAGATAGAAATACAACAACGACACATATCAATACCATCAAGAGTATAAATCTAATTGGTGAACGACACTCAGGTACAAAATGGATAACATCCCAATTAGATGACTGCTTCGGAGATCGAATTGACGTCAAGAATAGATATACGAGATACAAGCATTGGTTTCAGTATAATGATATTTCAGAAGATGATACATACTACCACCCACCAAACTCTTCACTTGTAGTTTCAATCTTTAGAGATCCATATGATTGGGTTGATTCAATGATAAAGAAACCATATCATTCACCGAATCACTTTGATTTGGATTGGAAAACGTTTGTAAACAAAGAGTGGACAATGGGTTACAGATATCATGGAGATGAGGATCTAATAAAGTCTGGTACACATCATAATGCAACATGTAAGCATCGATTTTCATTCAATGAGATTATACCATGTTCAAAGAAAGATCGAAATTGGAACAATATTACAAGATATGGAAAGCCAGTGGGTGTTATCTATGAGCTTAACCATGATTCATCTGGGCAGCCATATGCTAGTATTATAAACTTGAGACGAGATAAGATCCTGAACTTTATGGATGTAGCCGACTATGACGGTGTTGCTTCATTCATACCTATCCAATATGAATATATGGTTCAATATGGAACTAGAGAGTTGATTGAACAAGTTGCAAGCATCACTGGCCTCGAAGCGAAGTGTACCCCAACACCACCAAGAATTGCAAGGTCTAAAACATTTGACCCTGATTATATCGACTGGATGAATGACAACATAGACTGGGACGTTGAGAAACTAGTTGGATATAGCGAGAAGAAAATATAGTCTATACATCTAATGATACATCACTATATATTTTATTTCTTCTTTTTCAAATAGGTAGATAGAGTCTCATCCTCATACCAACCTACATCATTATTGCCAAGTGTTTCCTTACTTGATAGTCTATACTCCTTGCTCTTCTTTCGAGTTTCGCCTGCTGGTTTCCTTCTTCTAGTATCTTGATTACTATCATCACCAGATAGCAAGGTCATCGCTAGAACAGTACCAACTGGGTTAGGCGAGAGTGCTATAGCCGCTCTTGTTAAAGGATTAGCCTTGTCAACTGTCTTGACTGCTCGTCGTGAAAAGGAATAGATTGGTTCTGGCAGCACTTGTTTAGCTGTCTGCTTAGCATTCTCTGCAAGCTGCTGCAGTGGATTATTCGACGATTGATTAGCTTGTTCTTGAGGAGATGGGGGTAGCTCTTGGTCAAGGCTACTTCGTGGCACTTGAGCTTGTGGCTGAGTCTTCTGTGATGGTATTCCTTCCAACTGCTCGTACTCATTTTGACTCATCTCCTTCTTCTCTATCTTAGCTCTTCGTGCAGCAGCCGCTGCGACTGACATGATATTTATCGGTACATCTTCTTTGATTCGCCACTCAAGCGCTGCTACAGGAACTGGTCCCTTGGGCTTTACATCAACAATATACTTGACCATTGTCTTGGTAGCATCATATTCTTGTATTACCCAAGCACCGTCAAACGATGAGAAGAATTGAGAATCAACACATTCAAAGTCAATTGAATACATTTTATTTGGTTCCGCATTGTCAAATACATTCTCAGTCATATCCATTGTCACGTCGGCACCAAATTCGAATCCAAATCTAAGATAGGAGCAGAACAAAGATTGTATAAGACCTTTGCGGCAATTGGCAGAACACAAAGAAAGAACAAAGGGAACTTACATTTTTTGTGCGCCGCGTTGATATACACGAGGTGTAGAACCCACAATTCTATCACCATTATTAATAATAACTTTACTATCAACCAAGTTTGGTACATGTGTGCTCAGATTGTCATAATCAGTTAGTATACTCCAAATTGCATCGATGGGTGTGTCAATAATAATTTCACCAGAGATACGACGTGAGTTGGATGATGTACTTTCGATACCAACTAATACACCATCTTTATAGAATTGTGTATAGTAATTTGATGGTGATTTGATTTTGGGATATGATGCGTTGATACCATCGATTGATGATACTTGCAAAGATGATGATTGATGATATGTGTTTGTTCTTTGTTGTGCATAAGATGGTGAAGCGAACATAGAGTTGGGTGATAGAGATGTGAAGGCGTTAACTGCAACCAATGTTGTTATATGCAGAACGTAAAAGCTGGTAATCAGTAGACATCGAAGGTAGGTATTGCTATTCATTGTGATTGATTGGTATTGTATAATAATATGATATTGCTTGGCAGTGTGCTTTTGCAAAGAATTTTTTGAGCCAATTCACGGTGATGATTTCACAGAACTATGTATTTGATAATATTTATGAACTAATATTGATAACAACTGATTAACCGTACATCCTGACTACTCCATCCACAGCAATACATTGAGTCAAATTGTTGCAACCTCATCAACTACGATTAGCAAGCAGCTTGTGAGAGAAAAAGTTGTCAAGCAAATTTAGGCAAATGCCGCCACGTAGCAAGTTGGAAGGAAGCTGTGTCACAGAGCCAATACCATCTAAATCACTAATAATAAGAGGTCTAAGCATCTACATATACCTTAATTGGGAGCCTAAAGTAGACAACTCAACCATAAACCATACAACTTATGACTGATGTACTATAGCGTTGATATATTATATTTGATAACTTATCTTAGTTCTACATTCACTACATCTTTGATTGGCTATTCTAAGAGATCTCTCTTCATGTGTTCATGTGTATATTGTGTCTGGTCTCAATATGCATTGATTCAATAGGGCGAATTTCTTTCTTCAAAGGTAGCGGAATGAAACCAATGTGTCAAGATATTGTCTTGGTATCTCACTGACAAAGCCAGTAATCTATTGCAATATCTGTCATTAATTTGGTATCATATCAACAACTTTGAAGAAGGTCATCTCGCCCAAAGTCTAACTCATATACCTAACAGTGACTTAATGTGTCTGTGGTACCTGCATCTTTATTTTCTCATTCTCATCAAGTAAGGCTACAATATCATCCTCGATATCTATTGGTTGTATTCTATGCCCAAAGCTTTTAACTGCACGTCCTTCTCCGTTCACCAAATACTTGTGGCTAAAGTTGAATATAAGTTGAATCGATAAGATGATAAGTCAATATACATCACTGTAGATACATATCAAATACATTACACTTACAAGTTCCACTCGACCTTTTCTTGAGTATGCTTCTTGCAGAGTTGAAATACCATGTTTGTACTTAAGGGCGCTCTCGAGAACAAAGGAAACTTTACTTCTGGAAAGTTGGTTTGTACATAATCTAAGATTTCTTCATTCGTATCTTTTTCTTGATTGAAGTCATTACTCGGGAACGCCAACACGTTAAAGCCTCTCGATTTATACTTATTATATAATACCGCGAGTTCTTTGTAGTTGGATTTAGTCAGTCCTCATTCACATGCAACGTTTACGACAAGACTAACACTTCCTGCATAATCCATTAATTGTTGATAATTGCCGTGTATATCTTCAATCTTTGTTCTGTATATACTATCAGGAGGTAAAAGTCGATTCTCTTGAGGGACATACTTATTGTTCTTCTTTATCTCCTCCATATGTTTACTAAATACTTTTCTCTCACTTTTAATAGGGGTAGAAGAAAATACTCTATTGGAAACATATAACAACGTGCATAAAGCAGCAGCGCCACATAACAGTGCCAAGGCGAGAGAGGAGTTTGATGCAGACTTTTTCTTATGTATTTTGGTACTAATATCAGCCCCAGATTGAACATCCAAATGAGATCTTTTTACCGCGGCGGGTGTTTTATTGGCCCTCCTCATATTGTTAGTAATGTCCTGGTGTACTACTTTATCAGCATTCGATACGCCAGGCATTTATTACTATCAGCCCATTAATTATGTAGCGCTGCCAACCTTACTTCAACTCTCATAAAATAAAAATAGAAAATATTTATCCGGTATCTCTTGGCTTATGTGCGTGATTGATGAACTACTGCGACTGAGGACTAATAGAGGATGGAGAAGGGTGTTAAAATACTACAAATAGCACAATGCGTTAGTTATGTGAACATACAGGCATTTAGATTATGTTTCTTACGCCGCACATGACATTCTTTCTCCTCTCCTCCATTCATGCTTTTTGTTTGCTCGAGCCTTTTCTTATATCAATGTAAAAGGTGCAGCAATCAACATAGGAGCTGCAAACAGTATCAAAGTCTTGTAATCGTCTCCGACTAAAGTCTTCAATCCACTGAGTGTTGCACACCATGCCAGCATTAAAAGGGCTCTGCTGACATTTTTATGTACTTTTCTGTATAGTTTGTTCTGTTTATCAATACCAAAGTCAGGATGTAAGAAAACAGCTCCTGCCAAAGCTGGCAAAACACATCCAACTAATGAACCAAGGCCAGCTTTATATTGTTGGATGTTATATGAATTGTTTATTGAAGTTCAAACCAAAGAATTAGATCAGGAATCAATTAATATGAGTACCTTTCAGCCAAAAATCAAGTGGTTCAATCATTCACTCACCCCATGAATGATACGTTGTAAAGTGTTGTTTCCCCATACTCTCCTTGTTCTGGTATATCACATACAATCCTCCAAATGCTATCATCAATCCTGTACTAGCCATTATCCCGTGCATTTTCGTATTCGTATATCCACCTCTCTTCTTTGTAAGTGCTGCTGAACCCATCAAACCAACCATGCCTGTTTAGTTCATATGTAGTAGAGGTTTGCAAAGATATATTAGTATCAATAGTGTGTGCAGGTATGTAGTAGTATCAATAGTGTGTGCAATATGTAGTCAACAACATCAATCATCAAGTACTTGAAAAATTCTAGGGTGGAGTGGAGAGTCAATGCTGAAGATATCATCAATATGGTTCAAACGATACATCCTTTTGATATAGCGCATATAATTGAACACTGATGACCTATCATTGTGTATATTTTGTGCAATCATCATTCTCTCCAGCCAACTGAGTAAATACAATTTTGTTGCAAAGAAATTATGATAATATGGGTACATACCTGTCATCATAAGGAACGGGTGCCATGAAAAGTATCTCCAACCTGCGCCTGCCGGTTGTATTGCAGCCCAATATCCTCCAATAAGAGCATGTAAAGATAGTACTGCAAGCAGAACTACATATTTCTATGTGATGGAGAGAGAGCAGATGTTTTATGTGGGTGATTTTTTTAGTGAGTGTATCTTCAATATATTGAAAGATATAAATGAACTACACACACTAGATTATAATATCACAAAATAATGCACTTACTTGTGTCGGTAATGGGCCCATTTTCGCCATTGTAGATGAATTGAGAGGTAGCATACACTATTATTAGCAACTAACAACTTTTGATACATTTGATTGTGGAGTAGTTTTCATGTTTATATTGTGAAAACTCCTCTTTGGTTAGGAAGGTTCCCCTTTGATAGACATGAAAGATGTCCTTGGCTAGACTTTCTTAGAGTTGTTGTCATACATAGACTCGTTTAGTGAAGACGTTTTTAATATAAACATTGAATATCTACTATTATTAAACTTAGTCGATATATCAAACATGAAGTAATTATCTGTACATAACATAAAAACGCACATAACTTGTTAGCAAACAAACTTGCGCTCATCATCATCCTTCTTCTTCGACTTCTGACTACCACCGGTACGAGATGATTTTGATCTAGATCTTGTAGTTGTTCGTTTACCAGACTTGGACGAGTTTGTAGTGGTAACACTAGCAGTTGATGAGGTAGCAGGTGTACTACCACCACTGCTACGCCCACGTTGCTTCGACTTCTTCTGCAATGAAGTCGATTTGATACTTGGAGACTGAGATGGCATCGACAGACATGCACTTGTGGAGTCTACAGATGATCTCACATCAGAGTTATTCTTTCGAACTGGTTGATGAAAAGCCGACCCTGATGTTTGAGATCTTGTTGTACTGTCCTGTAGTTGGCTCTGATCCCAAAGCGAGCTGCTCACATGGGATGATACATTGGAAGGTGATCGACCTTGATCCATAACAAACGTGGTATTTACATGCTGTGCTTGTGCGGCACCCCTCGCCGCACTATTGTTCATCTCAAGGTCAGCAATACGCTTCATCAATTGACTTATTATTGCGTCCTTTTCTTCTAACTTCTGAGCCATAGTACCGACTTGCTCACGTAGTCTACGATTCTCGGCTTCCACGCCGGGTGAGAAGGCCGATGAGCCTCCTCCTACGCCAACGACATTGTCTAATGGATCACTCTTGAAGCTAGCAGCCTCGTGTATGGGACCACCGATGAGCATGGGTTGTTGTAGATGACTATGTCCACCCAAGGGGGCTGTAAGTTCTTGTGGAAAGCAGCTTGGAGTCGTTAGTCCTGACATTTGTGAAAGCTGTGAGGGTGATTGACGCATTGGATACAACTCGTTTATAGCTCTTCGGGGCGTTGAGGCTACATAATCAGTCTCCAACTGCTGTTGTTGCTGTTGTTCCTGAAACGATGGTAGCTTGGTAGGAGATGGGTTTTGTTTTATTGGCGAGATCTGCGGTTGACTACTTTGACTTGTTATCAGGCCAGTAGTAGTACCTTCGTTCACCTTCTCCTCCTTATCTTCATATCTTGCAAAGTTACTATTTCCTCGAATCTTGGGCGTGGCTGCATTCTGAAGTCTTGACTTTTCAGGAGTACACGACCTATTACTCTTTGTCATGGATATTTTCACCTTGGATTGGATATTATTGGTAGGTAATGTTGCTGCACTACCATAGGATTCATTCAGCTCGTTCCCAATAGAATCAATTGATTCATTTTTAGTATCAGATGTTAGATATGGATTGTGCTGTGATGGTATGTTGTCATCTTCAAAACAGACTTCAAACTCGTCAGATTTGGGTGAGATGATTGATGTTTTGGATGCATCAAAGACATCATTCGATTCGACGCTCTTGTTTCCAGAAGTAGATGCATTTGATGCACGAATCCTAGCTAACAACCGTTCTTTCCTTGCCTGTGAAGGACTCTTCTTTGGTGGTGGTTTGCTATTAGGATCACTGGTGGTACTACTAGCTGATGAAGACATTGCTGTTCGTGATGCTACCATACGACTACGTCTAGCTGCCAATGCACCATGTTTTGCAGTCGTTGTAATCTTTTCTTCATCCATTGGTACCTCGTTATCAGAGGAGCAAGTAGATGCAGATGTTGATGCAGTTGGTTGTTTCTTTATACTTTTGGATAGTAAGTTGGAAGATGATGATAATGCTGCCTTAATCTCTGAATCTGAATTGTAATTTGTACTGTTACTCTTGCTCTTCTTATCAATATCATCATCAGATGTGTCTTTCTTCTTCTTCATTGCATCCGAATCTGAACTATACCCACCAACTTTCGATTGTGGAGTTGGAGTTGTACTTGATCTCTTTTCACCCGGTTTCTTCAAATTCTTACGCATATCAGCTAGGAATGATGGTGTTGGTATACCCGCTTCTAAATTCCGTTCATCGAATACTGCTTTAACTTCAGCGTTGTGTATTAGATTTGTTATCTTAATTGGCCCCTCTTCATTTATTGGTTGAGAAGGTGTATCAACTTCTTCTTGTTGTGTCTGTGTTGCCGTTGGCGGTTGCATAGTAGATGATGACATATCAAATTTCGATGATCGGGGTGGCAGTCCTGCTGTTGTAGTTGGTATATTAATCTCCTCCTTTGCCTCATCGCAGCATGCAGCCTCCTTCTCAATGTTGTTGTCAGTTTCGTCATCACCTATACCGCGCTTGGCAAATAAGGCAGCCAACTCTCCACTTGCCGGCATGCTTTTATTGTTTAATTATTGCAAATATTCAACAAAATATAACTATTGAGCATAGAGTTGGGTATTTATACTTCAAGTTGTATTGGCCTCTCCAATAATATGTTAAGAATGGTGCATCTAAATTTCATAAGAGACACCAATTTTATATAAGTTCAATCGACGCTTCGTTAAAAAAGCCATTATTAGAGCGTCATCATCGCCAATTGCATGTGTAATGTGTCTGTCTCCTTATATCCAACACGAGGTATATTGTTGTCTATTAATTTGGCCAACGCCTCTTATCGACATTATTGAGAGTGAGAAAAGCCACTGCAATTTTTGCTTTCTCGTGGTTCGCTTCAATATGGTACTCATATATTGTCAACTTGCCACCACATTGCATTCAGTTGTATGTAGATGGATTGCAGTAGAAAGATTGGGCAGGGAAGGATAGGAAGTAGATATAGTAGATCTCATTAGAGAACATTGTATCATATCATATGCATATATAAAGTGTGCACATCATATGCACAAATAATTTGAATTATCTTTCACAACGATAGAAACTAAATAAGCGATATATTGCAATACTGTTTAAAGTCTATATTATAAGCATTGCCACCACTCTATATATACAACGGCCCGGGTCACTTAGATGATTATCAATTACCAACCTAGACTGCTGACAATCTCATCGCCCACCTTCAATGGAGGTGAATCAACAACTATAAATGTTATTCCTGTACCATTGCGGAGGGATGATATATCGTCACCGTGGTGTTATGCCGCTAGTTTATCACCAATCATCAATGACGATGACGATTCTACTGTAACTTCTACAACAACATTACCAACTGGTTCCAACTTCTTAGCAACACAGGTATGGCCATCATCTCGTATTGCATCTACAGTAATTGAAAAGTATATGAATTCGAGTTGGTCGGTATGTGAGCTGGGTTGCGGACCCGGTCTGCCATCCTTAACTGCAGCATGCTGTGGAGCAAGGAATGTTATTGCATCGGACTTAGATGCGGTAGCGTTGGAGTTGGTAAAGGCTGCTGCAATAGAGCAAGGATATATTAGACAAGAGGATAGTGATAATGTTACAAAAGATGCTATAAAGACAAATCTTATTACAAGAAGATTTGATCTTACTTCAGAAGATGATATACTGCCAAAAGCAGATTTGTACATACTTAGTGATGTCTTCGAGTCTAGTTCAGTGGCTGAGGGAGCTGCATATCATGTTAAATCAATACTATCCAACAATAAACAAAGAACAAAGGAACAAGTTTCTCGAGTATGGGTATTTGCACAACAAGATAGAGCACAGAGAGATACATTTCTTAATCAAATGAGAGAGTGGTATAACGATGAAGACAAAGTAATAGATTGGAGTATGAATCATAAACCAGATCCTAATGAAGAGTTGTGGTTATTTGACTTGGATGAAACAATGGTAGGGTATAACTGATTGAGATGGTATTATCTACATACTACTAATACTAACTAGTTTCTCTTGGCTTTTACTTTTATACTATGAGTAAACCAACCTTTCAAAGGCTTGTCTTCACATGCTTTATCTCTACTATTTCTATACTCTAACACTCGTCTCGACCTCAAACATATAATAATACCCAATACTACACACGAGCTAGAGCACTCATCTTCTTACTCTCTTCATCTTTTCTTCTCTCTCATCTTGTGCTGCCTTTCTCTTCTTTGCCAACATTCCGACAAATGCAGGATCAACTCGAACATTTTGAGCCACCTCCTCAATGATACTACTAGATGTTGTGTCATCTCCTTTACTCTCCTTGAATTGTAAATAGAACTGTACATTCTGAAACATTTCATTGTAAGACATTAGTCTCGTCTTTGGTATCCACTGTTTCTTCATCCCTGCTTTTTCCAACTCATCAGAATCAAAACAACATTTGAACTCTTCTACCTCCAAATCATCTTTGAGTTGGGTTGTACGCTGCTCTCTGATTTCACACTGAACATATGTGTCATTATCGAGTCCTAATCCAAAGGGAATGCCAAAGGCCTTAGCATCTACTTGGATACTCGTGTTCTCTTCGGCTTCACATTGTTCGTTTACAATCTGAGTTGCTGTTACTTCGTCGACACTGGCAGACTCATTTAGAGAGGCTTCTAAACTCGTCTCGTCCTTCTCATGTTGTGTAAAGTGTTGTTGAGCATCGGTATCATTCTCATCGTTTTCGGATAGATCTTTCTCTGAATGTTCAGTGAGAGGACTATCATCATCTTTGTTGCTCTGAGAGTTGGCTGGTGAATGAAATTTCTGGCTGTGGTTGTCACTCGTATCGTCGTCATCGTTATTCTCCTTGTGCACCGACTCTGAGCATTTTGTTTCAGCAAACATATCCACACACAAACCAGAATGACCATTTTCGGTGATTCGGCCGAGTGGAGTGACGACGAAGCCATCCTTTGTTTCTTTTGCAGGTTGAACAGCAGCGATCGGTATAGGACTCTTTTTGGAAGACTTGCCTTGTTTCAATACTTTAGGTAACTCTTTTGATTTCAAGAGAGCTGTGAAATCAACTCTCAATGTCAAGTATCGTGAGGTTGGAATCTTGTTCCCTTGATTCTTCTTCACTGATACTCTAATTGATTGAGACATGCTGGCCATCATTTGAGATTGAGACATGCTCGTCAACATTTGAGATTTGGAGGCTTGTGTATGCTTTTGTGATAGTGGTATCGAAAAGTCTACAGACTGAGTCTGAGTGGGATATTGAGAAGTGGCACCTCGTGAAGCCTGGGTGTATTGAGATCCTTGTGTCTTACACGGCACCACTGCCTGACTGAGTGAACGATTGCCAGCCTGGAATCCATTGAGGTTCTGAAAGAAGGAGCCAGTCGTGCCCATTACTTCCTCCGTGTCAACCTCTTCGGGATAGTCCGGTTTGTTGTATGATATGTTGAACTGGGAGGGGTGAGAAGAAGAGTGATTGTAAGTATCTCAGTTCTTATCAGTCCATACAATCATACATTATACACGTCATATACAATTACTCACCGAATATGATTCAATCAATTCACCACTACTACTCGATGGATCCTCCTCGGATGGGATACTGATACCAAATATAACACTGGCAAGGTTACCCTCCCTCAGAATTGAACCAACTCCCTCATTCTGTGTCCAACGTAAGATAAGAAGTGCTTCCGATGCTAGTCGCTTTTCTTGATCCGAATATCCGACATGATCATGTACACTACTACGAGCTGCTGCCACTTTACGATTCTTTTGAGTATATTCAGTTAGTGGTGATAGACTCTTTTGTGTTTGGGCTTTGAAACTACTAACCATGGACTCATCGTCATCTTCATCTTCAGACCAGTAGGGATCATCATTACAAATTGCCTTCAATACATTCTTGTCAAACCTTGTAACTGTGGTGCCACCAAAGTCCATCTTCTCGAAGAAATGAATAGGGAATAGTTTCCGTAGTCGACAGACAGATGCAATTCCACTCCCTAATACATTTTCAAGCATAGAAGCAACTTGATCCTCCTTAGCAATTTCACTGTCAACACTACCCGCTTCCGAATCAGTATCGGATTGTCTTCTTCCCCATCCATGAATTGTGTTGTATATTGTGTCATGGTGGTAAATTGTTGAGAAACATTCCCCTCCTCCTCTTCTTCATCTTCTTCTCCCGTTGGTAACCAATCAGGCATGGATGGTTTAATCCTATTTTTCGATGAATACTTTCTATACTTTGTACATCTATCCATCATGGCATTACGTAATTCATTTGGAAAGACTTTCAGTGGCAATTCCCCCTCGGCAGGCCAACCTTTGAAATCCTTTTCTTGACAATCTAAGCAAGTATACCACGGAGTATTGGGATCCAAGTTAGAACTCCAAATACAACACGCAATGAGACGACATTTCTCTGTTTGACATTTGATTGGACCGGGTTGATATATTTGTTTGACTGTAAGTACCTGCTTTAGATCCCATATTTCCCTTTGGTTAGTATTATTCTCTTGTTCGACTGAACTGTCATCTTCTTCATCGTAATTATTATTCATTCCTAGCCACAGTCCATTATTATTATCTAATAAGTCATCCTCACTTTCTTCGTCATCAGTATCTTCATCATCAGTATTTTGTAAGATCTCATCGTTATTCCATTCATCATTATCACTGCTCTCCTCAGATGCATTTGAATACGTAGAGGAATCATCTTCTTCTCCTGCATCATCAGCTAGTGATTGTCCAGCTCTACTTCCCGGAGATGAATCCTCTTTTGATTGATCATCATTATCCTCCTTTGCTTGTAAATCAAACAATTCATAATCTTCTTCATCAAGCCGACGTTTATTCTTTATATTAATTGCTGGTCGACGTTTTAGTTGTATCATTTTATTACCTCCGTTACTTCTACTATTAGCTTCTCTCCTCATTGGTGTTTTCCCGCCACCACTTCTGCTACTCATTCCACTGCCATCATTATTATTTGTAGTTGGAAAGGGAGAAGTTTCAGTAAACCCCTCGGTAAATACAATTGTTTTAGTTTCTTCGGTTTCATTCGAGCGTGGTTGTGCTGTTGATGAACGATGTCCTTTTCTTTTTACGACTGTCCTTCCACCGCCAAAGAGGAAGGATCGTGATGTTGATGATTTCATTGGCGTTAGTGTCGGTGCCATTATTTGTTACTTGTTTATAATATGTTGTGTGGAGTGATTCCAATAACAGCGGGAGAGAAAGATATCGTATTAACAAAGATTTGGTATTGTCTGATATTTATTTTTGGGGAGAGCAGATGTAACTACTAAATCGACGCCACTGTTTCTCAAATATACGTCGGAATGAACTAAATATTGTTTTGGTGAACCTAATATGTATTCAATCCAGCCAGTATTAGTAATATCTTCTTCTCTACTCTCGACATCAACAACTCGATCTCACTCTTTTCACTTTTCACTATTGAGTCGAACATCCATTTTAGCGATATCGTACCTTTGTCCACACCTCATTTATTACTCATTCATGAATAGCTTCTCCGCGTCTGACTACTGCTTTTGTTGCTGCCGAGACAGCCCGCAAATAGAGCACACGTTACGTCGCTCAGCCACAGTATACTGGATAGTTGATTGTTGCATCTAACATTGAGTAATTTATCTTCATTTAATCGGCTGCGGTGGTGGAGGCGGCTGTTATAAGTCACAATCTCACAACTCACAAAGAACTAATAGTTAGTTCTGAGTATCGTAACTATTCGGTGGTGACCTGCGCTTGAATCTCTCTGAATCATCCTATATACTTCATACTACAGTATACTTTGAATGATATTGTTCTACTTATTCTTACTCAACAATATTCAGGCAATCTCTGCCTGTATACTACCAACTCAACATATAATGACATCGTCAAATAATTGCAACAAGCAACCATTATCACCTCGACGTACTTCATCAATAGCTCTCGATAATAATAATGATAGAAAAGAAAAGTATAATAGAGTTGATCTATGGAAACAGCGTAATCAAAAGTTAACCACAACATCAACATCATTAGAATTATCGTCATCATCTTCTTCATCATCTATACAAGATGAAAGCAGCAAAGCAATATATACATTTGGATTACTGACTGATATTCAGTACGCGCCAGTACCAGATGGTTTCTCCTACAGTGGTAATCCTAGATACTACCAGCATGCAAAAGTTGCTGCTGAGCATGCTGCCAAGCATTTTGAAGAAGAACAAGTCTTGTGTGTAGTGAATTTAGGTGATATTGTAGATGGAAAGTGCAGTGATGTAGACGGATGTCATTTGGGACATGAGTCTGTTGATGATGTACTGAATGCATTAAGCTCCTATACTGCTGGCAAAATACTTCACACATATGGCAATCATGAGTTGTACAATCTATCTCGCAAAGAGTTAGGAGAGAAACTTTCTATACCATTTGTTAATGAAGGTAATGATGAACTTGTCGGGTATTATCAGCATTTGTTACACAATCAAAAGGAAGACTGCAACAACAATGGACTAAGATTTATTGTCATTGATTCATATGACATATGTCTGCTGGGCAGATGTGAAACAACTTCTACAAAGCGTCAACAAGCACATGAGATTTTGAGCTTGAATAACCCAAACTATGATAGTAATAAACGAGGGACGGAAAACTCGCCAGAGGGGTTAGAGGGCGTATCACGAAGATATGTTGGTTTCAATGGCGCAATCGATACCGTTCAGTTGGAGTGGTTAGATCAATCATTACAGTCAGCAAAAGAAAAGGGTGAACAAGTGATCATCTGTAGTCATCAACCGATACATCCAGACTCCACATGGCCGACTTGTTTAATATGGAACTATGAAGAAGTGTTGGATATCATTCGAAAGTACAGCGATACAGTTATTGCATCCTTCTCGGGACATGCACATAAAGGGGGATATACTCGAGACGAGATATCAGGAGTCCACTTTCGAACATTTGAAGCAGTTTTGGAAAGTCCCGAGAACATCAGAACATATGCGATGGTTGACTTATTTAAGGATAAATTGGTTGTACGCGGAGAGGGTGATTGTGTTAGTGATGTATACGATTTAGATCACTTGAACATAGAAAGTAATGTACAAATCTAAGACATGTATATAAGGATACTGTTGTGTATTGAAGTGGTTTGCTTGCTTAACTTAATATTGAAGCTAAGCTCCTGTCGGTATTAGTCTAGTGGTACCTGGTGGGAAATGGACTCTGTCACCAAAATTCTTCTTAATAAAGTCGTACAGTCTTCGACCCGACCTCTCATTGCCATAATTACTCTTCACAAATTGTAGCGGTTTATACGGACTGTTGTTGCCTCGTGTATTGTCGAGTATTCTTCTCAAGCTGTCTTTGAAGTTTGACATATCATGAAAGTACTCTCCTATCGGTAGCCCAGATTTGACTCCTTCATCCATGTACTTCCAGCCGCCCATTATATTCTGATTCATTAGCAATGGGATATTCATCGATAGCGCTTGTGTAGAAACTCTCGGACTGGCATCACAGACTTGTGGTAAGAATGCCCATCTTGCCTTGGAGAGGTAGTCAAAGAATTTATTCTGATCTGCCAAGAAGGTTGTTTGTACAATCTTGCCTTCACACGACTTTGGTATTGTACATGCTCTTGTGTCTTTTTTATCTTTGTTTGCTACCAGTACTCCAGTAACATTAAACTCGTCACTGCACATAACTTCTAATGCTTCTCTAACAAAAGAAAAGTTCTTATTGTATGATGCCCAACCTACACAATCGTTCATAACATCTTGATCACCACCAGAATAAACAAAGTCATATATCTTCTCCACATTCATATGTTGCTTGGAATAATTCTCTGGTCCATCTAAATTGAAATCACTTTGAGACATGAGTATTGTTTTTGTAGTGGGTGGAAAGTGCTCTTCAGGTTTATGCATCATGTGTAAGAAACCAGGAAACATATCAATGTAGTAATCTTTATCGAACTTTGCCGAATAAGGATTAGGCGGTGGCAGAGGAAAGGCCTCGAAGGATGATATGCCAAGAAATAATATCTCATCTTGGTAGAATCTATACAGTGCTTCGTCATCTTTACCTCTGAATGGTGATCTAACTCCAATTATATTTACATACACATTGTTCTCATTAGTCATGATTGGTTGAAAGGCATATCTTTCGGTAATACGAAAGTAATCTGGATGGAGATGTGCCAACTTGGAACTGCGAACACATTCATTATCTATCCATTCACATTCACCATTACACCATGATGCACCGTTACCCTGTGGACAGAGATCACAACTCTCGGCAGTATGACCACCACATAATACACTTGGTTTTGTTGTAAATCCAGGATATGTTTTGTATTCCTTATGAGATGATTGTGGCTGTTGTATTGCAGTTTTTCTAATGTTATCATGTATTTCTAATATGGGTTGTTTCTTCTTAATTGCAGTCTGTTGTTGTATACTACCATCATCTTTATCTATAGGGGTATCATTACTATCTGCATTAACCCGAATATGAGGGTGATCATAATTTATTGGTGCATGTGAAGTCGATGTTGTAAATTTGCTAACAAGATACAGTGGTAGTATCAATGCACCGAGAAAAAAGACTACAAGATCCCTCTGAGATATGCGTAATTTACCTCCTCTTGATGATGTTCCTTTTACATTTACCATTGTACAAGTATATTAAATATCACAATGGGCTTTACATGAACATGCGCGCGTTTGTTTTTTTTGAGAGTATGAAGCGGTATCCTCATATTTTATACTCTTGTTCATTGCAAACAAGTCGATTATTATCGTAATAGGCAGGTGTGTATACTAACACTACTACTACTATCCTATCATTTATAGATGATTGGTTTACGCGCCTATCATGATCAAATGTTGCCGATTTATGTAAGAGCAAACAAGATGTGATAGACCTTTAATACGAGCAATATTATAGTCTAGAATTGTCTTATAAAAAGATAAGAATACACAAGTCAATAGTAAACAGCAAGCAACTCAAAACAACACAGAAATTTACTCAACAATTTATTAGATTGTTTTTACCTTCACCTAGCTTCACCTCTTTTACCTACAATACTATTACAATTGCAATACAAACAACAAATATGGCCAATATAAGCATAGAAAGTTTTATAGCAGGCTTTGCCTACCGTATGTTTGGAATGTTATGCAATAAATTTTTTTCAGGTGAAGTTTCCATAGCCGACCCATACATCGATGGAAAGCTTATGTAAAGCGCTATCCATTGATGCATCATATAGTGTCATAACACATTTAGTGTGTAAGTTATGATGCATCCAATGTTGAGCTGATTTTTCATATTCGTCTGCGAAGGAAGGTATCCAGATAAAATTATAGTCTTGACTACCTTTCACACTCAAAATTAGGCTACGAGTTCGATCCCCTATGGTATGTTTTTGAACCCACCTAGAAATTTAGCGAATTTTTTTAGCAATGAAGATATGTACTAGATCCTCTGTTACTTCCACGGAGCAAAGTTCAGATACTGAAGTTTGCTCCGTAAAAAGAACGAAGTTCTAACTCCAAATATTGACTTCAAAAAAAATTCGCTAAATTTTATTTTTGCATTTCATTCCAACCATACGGTATGGAGGGACTACAGTATTAGTGGGACAGCCTTTTGAGACACTAAAGACATTAACTCAAGTACAATCTAAATCAGCAACTACCAATACAGCGAAGCAAATCAATACAGTAGCAAAGCAAAGCTTATTGCAAACAGCTACAAATCTATATTCAACAGCTGGTATTAGAGGATTCTATCGTGGTGGCGTACCGCTACTGTTAGGTGGTGGATTAATGCGTTCGGCACAGTTTGGAGTATGTAATTCAGTATTGCCAATGTTAGACACAAGATATGGCAAGGTTGATACTATAAATTACTGGTTTGGATGTGTAAATCCACATATAGTAGCAGCGGGTTGGGCTGGTGGGATAGGAAGAGGTTTAGTTGAAGGGCCATTTGAAATGGTGAAAGTAAGGAGACAAGTTGTATCTGACTGGAAATATCAACAATTACTGAATGGATTCGGTACTACCATGTTTAGAAATTCTTTTCTCTTCTCAAGCTTTGTAATATACATGGATATATTCAGACAACAAATAGAAGAAAGATTTGATACAAAAGTTTCACCTTTCATCAAAGCTGGAACTTGTGCAAGTATGGCTTGGTTAACAATATGGCCTATAGATGTTATCAAAACAAGAAGACAAAGTGGAAAGTATGAAGGTAAAAGCATCGTTTACTTGCTGAAGGACGTAATAAAGGCTGGCCACATGTACAAAGGATTAGGCGTAGGATTACTTCGAGGATTCATAGCAAATGGTGCATCAATGGAGGTATATAGTGTAGTAGAGAAAGAACTGAAGAGAAGATTCAACAATTAATCCGAATCACTCATTTCAACATTAATTTACATTTTAGAAACATTTAACACTTAATATATTGATATCAGTCAAGATCAGCCGCATTTCCTCCTTGACTTCTCATTTCTGATGCTTTATCTATTATACCCGACCAATCACCACTATTTATTAACTCATCCATGGAAGATTGAGATGATGCCATTGAGCCACTGCCGTGTGAGCTCTTAGAAGCATAGCTCTTTGAATCCACCGTCGGTGGATCTGATCTACTATTGGTCGATGCAGCGCCTTGCATAAATTTGGCTGTACGTTGGACATTTTGCCAATCCCCCGCTTCAACTGCTCCTGATAAGCCACTGGCTTCAGATATAGCGCCCAGACTTCTATTTCCAGTTTGAGATTGGCTATATTGTGAGTCCGAGCCTCGAGTAGAATAACTAGCACTTGAATAGCTTGAGCCTGACGAGTATGAATCAGCCTCGGTGAATTGCTCTGTTATACTATCGCCTCCACTTCTACCGTCGGTAGTGTAAGACTGTGATCCATCATCGGTTGTAGCACCATCATTAAGATCATCTTCAGAACTATTATGCGTCCGTCCCGTTTTACCTGCCTCCCTTTTTGCGCTTCTCTGAACAGCAGCTCTGGCTCTTTGAGCTATGGACTTTTCCTGCATCGCTCTCAGAGTTTCTATTAGCTCTTCCTCACGACCACTAAACTGTACCATAATGTCATCGACGTTATCAATTTCATCTGGAACAACTCGTCGTACCAAAGCTTCAACCTCTGCTCTATATGCATTCATTTGCCGTTTCTCCTGTTGATCCACTGACGAAGCAGCGGAGACCATACTACTTGTGATATCTCGGCTTACAAATGAAGATGTGATTGAAGAACTATGAGTAGTATTCTCGGGTGGTGTCGGCGTTGTACCAGATCTAGTGGAGGCTCCTTGAGAACTATCGCCTGAACCAGACATATCAACCGAGTAGGTTGTATGACTCATCGAATCCCTAGTCGTCTTGGAGAATACCGACGTTTCATCGTCACCGCCGGGAGACTCGACACTAACAGATCCAACCGACCCATTCGATGTTGCCTTCGAGATCATTGACTCGTTAACTGACTCTGGAGAACCTTCGACAACGCTACGAAGAGGTCTTTCCAATTGATCATCAGCTTCGTCTGCTTCATCAGCATACCTGGCGGCAACAGCAACCACTCCATCCCAGTTCCCAGTCTCAACCAACTGGTCAATTTCTCTGGCACGAAGATCATCTTCATCGTCCATTGAAGAGGCGTGAGATGATAGTACTGATGAGCTACCCTTTTCATCTTCGTCGGGCGCTAGGGCACTCGAATCTTTTGTGGCAAGCAACTCCGCAGTCGCTCCGACAGCTTCCCAATCCCCAGCTTCAATTGCTTCTTGAATGTCGCCTCCCAGGGGCGCCGATGATGTTTGTATTCCTGTCATATCAGTGTCACTCATAGATCCCACAGATGTATTCAGTGTGGATTCTTCTTCCTCTCTTGAACATTCTTCTATTGGAAGCATGGTCACACTGATATAGAAGATAAAGAAAGGTGGAAGAGGTGAGTGAAAGATTCATATGATGTAAAAGGGATGTACACCGAGCACAAATACTTACCCAGGCTGAACAACTGGGTTATGAGCAGGGTTTATACCTCTATTATCATCCTGATCAAATACCATATCCGCTTCTGACGACGTATCTGACGGGTGAGAAGGTTGACTATCCAAATCACCTGTCCGGATTGTGTTTGGATCATATGAATCAACCGAGCCAGTATCAACAGATGAATCTCCATCAGAACTATCCCAGCCAGATGATCCTGCTGATGAATCATCAGTAGACTTTGGTGTGGCGTGAGATGATGACTGACTACGCTTACTTCCTTTACTTGCGGCTTCATCC
>Ga0214478_100295_pt1 | contig 29159 bp, 24 predicted proteins | sample M1_20Mar14CPVII9_2_FD_178001 | JGI IMG/M metagenome (GOLD analysis project Ga0214478, IMG submission 178001) | Marine eukaryotic communities from Monterey Bay, California, United States - M1_20Mar14CPVII9sort6BwellD7 | ecosystem: Environmental > Aquatic > Marine > Unclassified | place: USA... | reverse complement strand
CCAAACTTCCCATTCTATCTTCATCCTTAGGCTCTACATACTTTCATAACAACCTCTCGTGTATTACCATTTGGAAATGTTAAGTAACTTGATAGTGTCACTTCTCGTCCATTGATATCCCATCTCAATCCTCCGAAAAGTTTTAGTTTTGATAAATGTACTAAATCTTGATTGATATATTTGCAAGTACCTGTGTAGTTTTTACCCGCCAGTCTACTGATAACTGGATAGAGGAGTAACCCTTTTTTTGAATCGCCTTCTGCCAATCCTGTTAGCTCTGCAGATAAGTATGTTGGAGGTTGTACATATGATATCTTAGTTGATGGGTATGATATCTTATTTGATGTCTCATATGAAGGTGGGATTGTGAACGCATTGCAAAACAAAGCATATCCAACGAAGGATATCAACAAACACAGAATGAAGGGAATACGAGCACTCATCTCCTTCCTTCTATAATTGCAACTTGCTGGTGAAATTATAATAGTTGAGATCAGTTGTACTGGGTGGTATAAATCTTCGTTTGATCGCCAAAATATCAATTAGCTCATTTTCTCCCTCATATGTGTTGAATGAATGGTTACGATATAGGTGTAGCAACGTATTGTTGGGCTCAATATCATCAACGGTTGCTATTTCATACGGTTGTATATTAGAGTATTAACGTTTTAGTTCGGCGGTTGGTGGCGACAGCCGTCGAGTTGATTTATTGTTATAGAACAATCTTTGCAAAAAAAATACACATCTTGTGCACACACTTGAAAATTTTATTGGAATAAGATAAGAAGTACCTGATATCATCATCACGGATGCCGCCATCGTCTAGAAAGAGGAATAAGGGACAGGCAAGGAAGGCTAAGGCCGCCGCCGCTGTTGCTGCCAATGCCAATAATGTATCAGAGCCACAGCATAGATCTTTCATTGTTAGTGTAATTTGATTTGCCATCATGGCCAAGTAATCAAAACAATTCCGAGTGTATGTTTAGGATTTCTCCAAGAGTATTTCCGGGTATATATGAGTGTACCTAGGGGCACTCCGACAACAGTAATCGAGGTGGTAAGGAATGCATTGAAGGCAGCACATAGCAAATTTCCAGAGGCTGTAAAAAATGAGATGTATCAGACAATTGTTAAGAAGAACTTTGTTGGTAATGGAGCAGATGCTTTTCTTCAGTTGAACAAAAAACCCGATTCCCAAGTATCTTTAGGGTTTGCAGTTGCTTCAATGCTTATTGATTCTTATTATCCATCTTCTCCTATTCCGCCTGGAACTTTTGACAAACGAGATCCAAAAATCTGGTTGAGGAATGTGGATATTATCAATGGCTGCAAACGTTCATTGGTCAAATACTTTGCTAATCAAATACCATGCAACTGTTTGGATGAAATTCATTCCCAGATAAAGTCTACAATGCCCAAGACGGGAAAGTGTATTGGCTGCAAACAAAGGAAGGAGAGAAGTAGCTTCTACATCTGTACGGTTTGTGAAAGGGTTCAGTACTGCAGCAAGGCATGCCAAATTGCACATGTACCCAAGCATAAAAGCTACTGTAAGTTGTGGCAAAATGACAAATGGTACTCATACTCATTACACTAGTTGGTTATAAGAGAGTTTGTGGGAATACGTAATTTATGAAGGAGACGCAGGGGCTTGATTGGATAGAATAGTCGGATTAACTTTATAGAAGTTTGCAGAAACATATCACATACATATCTCTTATGTATCGGTACATGAGTGCAACTAACTAATGTGAAATGAAACACTAAGTTATTAGAAGTCTAACACAAACTAAAACTTCTTTCCCCCCAATTCAAACTCTAATCGAAAAGATTAACATCTTTTCCATATGGATAGAGCATGTGAATACCTAATGCAATAACAAAGACATGGATGGCTAATAATCTAAACGAACGTGTGTACTAATTCCCCCGATACACACACAAGACACTTAGGCAATCTCAGCTGGAGGAGGAGCCTCAGTTGCGGCAGTAGTAGTAGGGTTCTTGGCAGACTTGGAAGAAGAACCAGCAGCTTCCTTCTCTGCCTTGCGAGCTTCCTTGGCCTCCTTCTTCTCAGCCTTTCGGGCCTCCTTTGCTGCCTTTCTCTCCTCCTTTGATGCTTTAGCTGATGTTGTTGGTGCGACAGTGGTAGTAGCAGTTTCATCCTTGGCAAAGTCTTGATCTTCGTCTTCCTCATCTTCATCATGGACATAGTCATCGTCACGGCCTCGGCGGCGGCCGACCTGGACCTTATCTAAATTTAGAAAGAGGTTCATGATGAAGTAAGATATGTGAGACAGGATACCGATGATTGGTTAACACATGACATGTACATAAAAGCTCTTACCATCATCAACTCCTCGGCGAGAACGGCCCCGACTCCTGGCTCTGTTTCGTGCCCTGTTAACCCTACGCTTGCCACGGGCATTAAGCTTACAACGCTGACGTCCATTGTTAGACCTACGAATGTTTTCACCATCACAGCTATCAGATGAGAAGTTACGGAATGAACGACGGCCGCGTCCACGTCGAGACCTGGAAAAGCTAGTGCTAACATCACGAAGGCTGATAAGGATAAGAAGTGGTATGAAGATGTGTGAGTTAGGATACCGATAGCTGAATAAAAACACATGACACATGTGCACTAAACATGTAGCTCTTACCAATCACTAACTCTGTCGCCTCTTCTGCCTCGACGAGCAGCACATACCGCACGTCCACTGTTTTATATATTAAAAGAAGGTAGAGGGAGGTTTAAATATGGTGAGGCAATGTATCACTTGGGCAATCTCAAAGGAGTGGGGGTAGACTTACCAATCGGGCACGCAATAATCTCCACGTGCATTACGTGATCCACCACGTCGTCGACTATCGCATCGTCTCACGCAATTACGTGCATTTGATTTGCTAATTGATCGACTATTATTTGGATTCCTGCGATATCCCCTGCGGCTCTTTTCCATGTCAACCATTTCAAGGTCTAAATCCCAAAAATTACGATCATCTTCATCATCCAATTCTACTTCAAAGTCGAATGTTTCGTCGATTGTTGCAATTGCAGCACCGACCTGTAGTATCATGAGAAGGAGAGTCGTATAAGGTGTATCAAACGGTTAGTGAAGTGTTTGGTACTATACACGATTGTCATTATGTCGTTAATGTATAAAAACTTACTGCAATGTTTTTCTTCAAGAGGGCGGCCTTGCCACTCTTTCCTGAACCCGATCGAGATGCACTCTTACCAGATTTGGCCAACTGATTATCATTGAAATATGTTGGTATATAAAAGATATGAGTTGTTGGTATCGATTGTCGTTATCACATGGCATATAATTATAATTGAAAAAAAAAATACTTACAGCATCCAAAACCTCGGCTTTGCCACTCTTCCCTGAACCGGACCGAGATGAGCTCTTAGCAGACTTACTAAGGGCATTTGTGGAAACAATTCCAAGCGCTAATAGGAACCCAACAACCTTCATGATGATGATAAGTATTGCAATAGCGGCAATTTATGAGATGGCGGTGCATTATTTTAATTGCTTCTTTATGTCATTGATTAGAGCCTCGTTAATTGTGGTATCTTATATATGTTATATGTATTATCCTTGTTTTTGTAGTGATGAAATTGTTCCATAAAAGAACACAAGGAGTCTCAAGGATACTGTATTCATAAGATACGGTTCAGTCAGTCTCTTAGCTCTATAAAAGTTCTCATGCCAAATCCAGATCACAGATCTACATCAATATAAATCCTCTAGAGAGTATCTAGGCCTATCTACACTACATAAAAGCCACAAGTGTTATCAGCGTATTGTTGTTCCTGTCGCTCCCATATATCGTGATATTTAGAGTTGGAAAGAATAATAAAATAAACCAAGAGAGGCTTGGCCTTGAACACAAATCTTGCTCTTGATATCAACAATCTATCACCAACATATCTATCACCTTAGTATCATAAAAACAAACTAAACAATAATATACAACATCATGAAATACTCAACACTATTAGTAACCCTACTATCGTCAACAACTTGCAATAACTATGCAACTGCTTCCTATACCAATTTACTCCGTGGTATCCTACCCGAATCTCAATATCAAACATCAGATACTGAAGAACAAACCATCATCTCATTTGTCAATAAGAATGCACGTATCTCATGTATCCAACCTCGTAACAAATTACGAATTATGGATATTGAACAAGCGTGTGAGGAATTAGGAGAAGATGATATCCCATATCGGTGTGATGGTACTGATAAAGCAGAGTTATGTTGTACTGTTACCAACAATGGACGCGAGGAAGATCCATTTCCTACTGTTAATATGGGTAAATGGGGTAAATGTACTAGAATTGAAGAATCGTCAGAATTAGGTGAAGATCAATGTGATCCTAATGCATCAAGTGAAGTTATCAATGAACAGTGCAACTGTGTTGGTGGATGGGGTGATTGTATTGATGCTTCGAATTCAGATTGGTGTGATGCGCCGGAGGGTATGGGATGCTGTGGTGGCTGTGCTGTACCAGGTCGTCCATATGTTGATGCTTCTGGCAAGACACTTGCTGCAGAAGTTGTTAAGGTGGTGGGAGAAGTGAAAATTAATCAAGAAGATCCATCCGTTGATAATACCAATAACTGCACGGAATCCAACCAGAATCAAGCAAGTCTCGGACAAAAATGGATCCGTAATGCAATTGGTGAGGATGCATCAGTTGCTTCCTTTGCCGCCTTTTCAATTGCATTAATGACTAATAGTGCCCCAAGTGATTTGGTAGAAGACGCCCTGAAGGCTGGATTAGATGAGGTTCGTCATGCCTGTACATCCTTTGCAATTGCAAGTAAGTTATTAGGAAAGGAAGTCAAGCCTGGTCAACTTCCCGCATCTAATCATGAGTTTACTCATGATATCAAGAAACTTGCAATGGCCGTGGCTAAGGAGGGTTGTGTAGACGAGACCCTTTCTTCCATTGAGCTTGCCGCTGAAATTGAACTTCTCAATTCAGTCCTCGGAGATGATCATACCGTCGCTACAAAGTATGCGGGTATTGATAAGAAGACATTAACTTGGATTCGTGATGAGTTGCAAATCATTAAGACTGAAGAGAGTAACCACGCCAAGCTAGCATGGCGTACATTTGACTGGGTATGCAGTATCGATAACGATGCTTGTAATGAAGTCAAGGATCAAGTATTGAATGAAGATATGTTAGAGAAGGCATTTCAACGCCGCTTTGCTTCCTTTGATGGTACATCTGAAACATTGACCATGATGAAAGATAACTGGGCCAAGCTCACTCAGATGTAATGAGATGCTTGTACGGTAGGTTAGTTAAAGTTAGAAGATGCATTGAATGAAAGTTAAATACATGTGTTATATGAATTTGTTCCTGTGTTTACCTATTCTTTCTATTCTTTCCTCAACACTACCATTTCATTTATAGGCAAGTATACCTGCCATTCTGCCACGCTTTGCAACTTTCTTTGTGATTGGGAACATCTTCTAATTGGCATGCCTTGCTACAGTATATAGTCCTCTCACAGCCTGTGCATACAAACATATTTCGTCTTTCTTCCCTCATTTTACAGTTTGTGCATGCGCTAATTTTTGGACAATTCGCCTTATCTTGGGAATATAATTCATCCAGACATTTGCATGGTATTTGTTTAACGAAGTATTTAACCATTGAACGGTGACAGCCGCAGATTATATCCATACATGTCAAGTAATGTTTAGCATCTCTTTCATCTATATTCCCAGGGGAAATAGGAGAAGATGGATCGTATGAATCAATAACCATAATAGCCGCTGCACAACTAAGAGCCATATACCAGGATGGACCAAGAAGAGAGGCAACTCCATTACTAATCATATTCTTCTTCATGATCTCTCGATAGTTCTCATTGGTCACTGCCTCTGGAAATTTTTCGAAGGCTGTTTGCAATGCATCCAAGCCTCGAATAGCTACATTAGCCTCCCCTGTATATGATAATTGAATTATTGATTTGTAAAATGCTGTGATAAATTGCACACATACCGTCGGCATGTCGTGTGGGAGGCCGCCATGATTACAGAAGGTAGAATCACCACTAACAATTCCTATCCTGCCTCGATCGTCGATCACATTCCACTTGTTTTGACCAACAGAGTTAATGATCACCAGAGCTGTATTGCTCTTTTTTGCCTTAGCCTTCCGTGCCTGACCCTTCAACTTTTTCCTCGACTTTGATGGCATATCTTTTCCGTATATGGTATAGCCAGCGTGGCGGAAAAGACTCTGTTGTGGTTTTTCTTACGATACTGCTCGGAGATGATTGATTCCACTAAGGCAAATTGCTATGATAATTGAGATCGTAAATAATGATATATTGTAGATCTGTGTACTATGTGATGTGTCACAAAGAGTTGCAATTGCTAAGAAATTTTTGTAGTCTCTTCTGAGGAGCAAAGCTCAATATACGCTGATACTGCAAGTACCATATAGTAACATCATTCGAAAGGTCATTAAAAACTCATGTATTCAGATACTAAGTATTGATATCATCTACACCGCCGACTTGACATTCACAAGAACTAAAAAAATGACGAAATACATTCCACATGTAAGCACGCAAAGCTACTCATTTTGTTTTTGAGATTGTGAGTGATGCATATTAGGTTGATGCACATAGGTCATAGGAGGGCGGTGGGGGTCGATACGGCGTCAATTCTTCATCTGGTATATAAAGTATAGGGGATTTATCAGTTTATTAAATACCCTATCGATTAATGGTAGTGCGGTAGCTGTATCATTGGTGGTTATCGAATAAAAAAGTATACACATCTTGTGCACCTTCTTCTAAGAAATATACCTCGAACCTGTGACTCTAGCATCAAACCATCAAAGTGTACACACTTGTGAGTTTTTGATATTTGAATTTGAGAAGAGACAGACAATATACTATATAATATAAGTAAAGATATGCCTTCAAAGTCTAGGAAGAAGATCAAGGGCCAGGCAAGGAAAGCCAAGGCCAAAGCAGCCGCTGCCAATAATTCTGGGCTGACGAACAGCTTAGGAAGAGATGGCATCATTCAAACCCAACCAAATATGTGCTATCATGCAAACCAACCAAATATGTGCAATCATGAGGAAGCACCGGATGTGTGTGTGCAATTCATCAAATGGTTCTTTCAATTCTTCTTGAATAACACATTAACGTTAAATACTCCCGGTGCATCTGTAACATTGACTGTTGTAACAGCATTAGAAACCGCATACAATAAATTTCCAGAGGCAGTTAATAACGAATCTAATCGGGAGATTATTAAGAATGACTTCATCAGTACTGGGGCGTCCTACCTTCTTGAAAGGAGACGACCCGATACTTCAGTGATAATGTCTCGCAGTTGTGCGACAGCTTTGATGTTTATTGATTCCTATTCTCCATCTTGCCCTGTTCCTGCCGGTCACCTTGATGATAGAGATGCTAAGGTTTGGTTGAGAAATTTGGATATTATGAACGGCTGCCATCGTTCATTGGTCAAATACTTTGCAAAACAGACCCCCTGCAATTGTCTAGATGAGTTATACTCCCAAATGAAATCGACAAAGCCAAAGATGGGACATTGCTTTGGGTGCAGACAAACAAAGCTAGAAGTTCATTATACATTTGTACGGGTTGTGAGAACTAGTTTGTTTATATGCACAGGTTGTGAGCGAAGTACGTACTGCAGCAAGGCTTGTCAGATTGCACATGTTCCCAAACATAAAGATGACTGCAAGTATTGGCATCATTATAATAGTTAATGAAAGTGCAGTATTGAGGGGTTGAGTTAGAGTGTTCACTCTAGCAGCGGACATCATGATATACGAATGGGGGATATCAGATCTGAATACAATACTCATCATAGGCATAAAACATAGCAACTATATGAAAGTAGAAGTCTATGAATAATAGGAATCTAAATGTTTACGGGATACGGCCTGTCTTATACCCTATCCCAAAGCTAATCACTTGCAATATCGTATAGAAAAGGACATATGATATGATCATTTCTATTCAGCATCGGGTAAATCAAAAACGATACGAACATTCTCCTTCTTGACTGCTACGGGTTTCAATTTCGTATCCTCAAAGTAAATTGTATATCGTTCCTTGTTCTTATCATATGATCGTATATCGGCAAGCTTTCCATTTAGATGAGCACCCTTTACCAATCCCTGACAAACAACTGGAGTGGCATTCATGATGAGTAGACTACTACTATCAACTGTGTATGATGTTGCTCCATCGAGTGGTATGATGTAATTGCACTCCTGCAATGGACCGTATAAAACGCATTTATCCCCACCATCTTCGTACCTTAATGCTTGAAACCTTCCTCCGCATTCTAACACTACTAGCCTTGCCGTACCTTTGGACAGTACCTGTTCGATCTCTTTTGTTATGGAATGTTCTTCTCCATGTACTCGGCGGCTAATCGGTAAATACTTCGTTAGTAAACGCTCTGCTTCAATACCATGAAAGGACAAATGAAGAGCTCTCGCTAAAGTTGTAGCAGCAAAAATGGCATCAGTACTATCCATACCAGATTCTCTAACTCGTTTTTTATAAAGTTCACGCATTGGTGCCACACCCTGTTGTACACATGCTTCTTCGCTACGACCGTACTTGAGCATTTTGATAGTAGTCTCCATTGTTTTTGCAGCTTGTAAAGATAGAGTGCCATTTGATTTGTATGTATCATGGCTCATTTGACAGTAGTAGATTGCTTTCTGTTTTGAAGCTTCAGTCCTATCCAGAGTATAAAATGAACCTAATTGGCTATATGCCATTCCTTCTCTATCAACGATGATTTGTTCAAAAGAACCCAGCTCATCCACTAAACTAGCATTTGTTTTCATTTCTTTTATCAATGCCAGGCTTCTATTTGCAGTCTTTATACCCTCCAATCTAAAATCAATCCTATGAAATGAATCCATAAAGAGCGCTTCAATTTTCGTTTGTAGAGCTGCAATCATCGCAAGATAGGCCATCGGTGTGTTGAATACTGGATACATCTTCTCAACAAATGCTACTAAACTATTTGATAAATCTAATGCAAGGTCATGCTGATACTTCTGTTCACAATTCGGACAAGTTCTCCATACATCCAACAAACTGCGTGAATTTGGATTGTTCAAGATCTCCGTGCTCTTTGTCTGCGCATACTTCACGAGGCATGATAAATGGGCATATCCAGCACTATCGTCTCTACATGAACAATCCCGTACGGGTAATTTGCCATCATCATCGGGCTCATCGCATAGACAAATCCAACATGAGGGTGAACCGTCTTTTGATTTATTTGTGGAGCTCATTGTTCTTTGTTTGTTTGTTTGTTGGGGTTGTTATCGTTGGCGGCGTATGTATGAAGTATACTTATTATTAAAATATTATATATACGTATGCTGTCGGCGTATATCCCGCTGCGCTGTTATCTGCTGTTTATTTTTTGATTAGTAAAGTGGTGCATGTACCGTTTATTTTTATTTTATTGTAAAACAATCATCGATTGAAGTGCCGCCGCCTCGACTAAACACCGCAGTATACAACAATGCGAAGAAAGTAATAAACAACGTCGATCTATGAATGATGGTTGCACACAACACAATAGGATAGAGGTAATATGTAGAAGTGCCCAATGCTGAATAGTACGCAATATTCTCTGTATTGTAATCTAATATCCAAATATATGATATAATACGGTCTGTCGATACCAAAATTACTTCATGCCACTTTGAAATCGACTACTAGCGGTTGAAGAGGTACTACACAGTTATATGAATAGCCCTATCAATATATAATAGTCAAGAGCACCGTCGATATTGCAAATTGCAATAGAGCAGCACACATAGAGATTAAAATGAGACTGCCAATCTCTCCTCGGATAACCAAACCATCAAGTGATGAAACATATCCTAATCGACAGAGTCGAGTCAATACAATCCGCTTATCCTATGAAAAGAATAATCGATCATTATCAGGTAGACGATTTAACAGTAGCAGTGGCGGTGGTGGTAGTGGCCGTAGACCATCATCAAATAATAGTAGTATGAGCAGTGTAGAAAGAGGGGGTAGTAGAAGATTTGTACCAAATGTTAATTCACCAACATGGAGATCAATACAGGGTGTAATGAAAAGTAAGGTTGGTAGTTTATCATCGCCTCGACATTATGCATCATCACCTCGTCATTCAACGTTGGTAAAGTATAAAATGGTTACTAGATCTTCCCCTCGTGGAAGTGGTGGCTTCTTTGGTACTAAGGTATCCTCTCAGCAACAACTTGGATTAAATGGAGTGAGAGGGGTAGATTCCTATTCACTAACAGCTGCCTCAACTAATAGCGTCGATGAGTTGGAAATGAAGTTTAGCGGCGGTAGTTTGGAAGAAGAGGAGAAGCAGACGAGAGATGAGGAGAAAGACAGTCGTCATTGCAATAAGGCAGAGGCAAGGGAGAGCGATTGCAATAAGGTTGAAAGAAGGGATGAGCAAGAAGTTGTTGAAGATACTAAGGTATCCGGTAAGGATGATGGAGAGGTGAGAGATGTTAGTTTGGTAGAAATGAGGGGTGTTACTGAACAGTCTAAAGAGGAGGTAAGTTTTGTATGTGAGTAATACCCCAGTTCTGTGTTGCGTGTGGCTGAACTCTCCTCTTTCCTCATCTCGTCCAAGAAACAAACCAAACAAAGACCACAGTCGTCGCAATCCCTCAGTCTAGGATCATTCTTAGTTGAACGTCAAAATAACAAGGCAGAGTTACCATTAACAATCTTACAGAATACATCATCAATCACATCCGTCTCTGAGACGAATAGTCCAAATGGATTAAAGATGTCAAAGAGTACATCCAGTAACTATTTATCATCTATTAGTAGTTATTCAAAGTCTACCTACTCTTCTACTACTAATAAGCATCAACAATCGGGTGGTAGTTCAATCAGTGGTAGTAGTAGACGGTCTAATAATGGTAAAGATACCAATGGTGATCTAACAGCATGTTTATCATCAGACACATCAACATCATCATTAATCTATTCAATGAATGATAGTTTTGATGTTGGTAGTAGTAATGGTGTTTCAAATGTTGGTAAGTTATTACCAAGTTTATCACTCGATGACGATGATGATGAGTATAACAAGTCATTGAATAATATGACAAATGATATTGATAAGTTAGTTCGTGATGCTGATAAGCAGTTAACTAATTTGAATCACAATCATGAGGGGAATGAAAAGACATATCTTAGTAGTAGTGAAGAAGGAAGTAGTGAAGAAGGAAGTGATGATGACAATGAAGGGAGAGATACAGAGGCAGCAGACTTGGTTGCCAATACATTAGCGGAGTGTCGTTTGTTATTAGATATGAGTCCCCCGCCTACTCCTATTGGGTATCAAAAGGAGGCTCAGCGGGTTAAGGAACACAAGAAGAAGAACGTGAAGACAGGCAAAGTTGCGAATAATAATAATGAGGAGGTACCGCCACCGATGCAATCTGACAAGATTAAGACTGTACATCATCATTATCCCAAACAACAAGAACAAGCAACAATGGAAGATCCTCCTGCCCATCAACCTCGACGAACATCCCAGGAGATATCAGACGTATCAATCTCCAAAGGAACATACACTGCCTCATCACAACAATCAATGAATAACAATTCCATACAACCATCATTATCAAGTATTGCAAAGTTCTTAACATGTCCAACTTGTAATCAAGAATTTAGTGAAGAGTTTGAGAATGCCACACCGTTACACTCATTTGCATGTGATCATATCATTTGTCGTGGTTGTGTCTTTGCCAATGGCAATCAGAGTACAACAGCCGTGGCATGTCCAGATTGTGGTGAAGCAAATGCCTTTGATACATGTCGACCTGTTGTTAGTCGAGCCTATCTAAACCTTATTACCAAGATGAAGAGTGTGGGATCAATCAAGAGTAGTAGTGTGAATAATGATGATGATGATGATGATATGAAAGAGGAGAGACGGGTACGTATTGATAACAATAATGGTCGTATTGGTCGTCATCGAGGTGGAGGAAAGGTGCCTACTCAGATTAGTGTCCCCTCACCGAGGGTTGATCGTCAAGCCAAAGAAACTAGAGGAGGCGAGGAGACTGCTTCAATGGGCACATCTTCTGTAATCAGCAACGACTTTAGCAAGTCATCGTTGACTCTTTCTACTACAAGGCGTCTTCATAAACCATTGCCTAAGCTTGCCATTGAGACCGGTGAGCAGTCTGCACCCTCAATCCCGACACTAGAAGCGATATCATCAACGCCAAAGGTCAAGGAAACTTTAGCAACAACCGACATGTCAAAGGAACCAATCACACCAGTCTCCCGTGCTGAATATCGATTCCTCCAACGCAAGGAGAAGCTTGCACAGAGTTTAGAAAAAGTGAATCGTATCCTAGAAAGGAGCAAGGCAAATAAGCAACAGGTCGAGGATCGAGTAGTTCAACACTCACAAGAGAAGGTATCAGTATACCAGAATATGACATTGTCTCAAGTACAAGAGGATGAGAATAGAGATGCAGTAGATGTTGTTGAGACAAATGAAGAAGTTGTGAGAGATATGGTTCCAGGATACCATAAGGTAGAAGTTAGACGAGCTCCCTCCGGACTTGAGCAGCAGAATCAATCAAGCATTACAGGTCGCCGTAATGTGGAGCTACGAGTTGATACTGGACCTAAATCGTCGACTGCACTACAAGCTCGTCGAAGAAAGAAGGCTGAAGAACTAGATATCAATGCATATCCTGTCCAAAACGATACCGTTGACATCTTCCGAACCACCAACTACGATGACACTGCTCCTCAATTGATCGAGTTTGGTACACATTTCATTGGCCAAACGTTCTCAAATGGTAGCTCGCTAACGGATATGGATACGCTCTTCTTACTCGGGGGAGGAAAGAAGTCACCAGCTACCTGTACAGCTTCCGTACAAAGTAATAACAAATTCAGCAGTCCATTCAAGAAGGATCGTCTAAACAACATTATGAAGAGTAGTCCTATGAAGAGCCGTGGTCATCTGAACAGCATAATGAAGAGTAGTCGATCGTCTCAATCATTATCTAACATGGATAATGATGATGATCAGCAAGAGCAGGAACCAGATGTATGTCCACAGTTCTTGCCCAGTCTGACTTATGCAACCATGGATGACGAATGCAATGAGGTCGCAGGCTTGATAGCCATGTCTCCTCATAACAAAGACTACACTGATCCTCCTCAACCAATGTGGGGTGTTGGTTCGAGAAGTGTGGCTAGTGCCGATCAATGTGGTTCAGTCCTTACCAGCATGACAGGAAGCTCTAAAGTGAGAGGGAAAAGAAGTGGAAGTGGATTCTTGAAACACTTGACGAGCCGTAATGATTCAATGTTTCCTCGTCCAGTAGTGGATGTTATGCAGAACAATGGAAATGAAAACAATGGGATGCTACAGAATAACAAGAAGGAGCAGGAGGCTCCAACGTATGACTTTGTCTCACATAGCTGCTCAATGTCTCCCTCTTCCTATTGTGATGGTGATAATAAACAGACAAGTCAATTGAGTGGGTCAGGGCTCGTAACACACAAGCCAAAGATACTTCATAAGAAGTTATTAAATACTTTTCGTCGAGGTGGTAAGAAGAAGACAATGAGATAAAGATTGAGATGGTGATGAGATTATGTATCAGTAGTATGTGTTGTATGTTATGTTAAAACCTGTTTGAAAATAAACATCTTTATCACATTCTACAAAGTCTATCGTGTGGCACACTAATTTACCAATTTATAACAGCCTCGGGATATGCTTTTAGGAGACGCCATATAGTTTCAGTATACTCGGTATCCTCTTCCTCTCCCTCTTGCTGCTCTTTCACATACTCACAAAACAAATGAATTGGAAGCATACCATCAACATTCCTTTCCGATAGAGATGCCGATGACAGTGGCGTTTCAAGTAGGTACGAGATAATCTCACAATTGCCCCCTAGGCAGGCATGGTGCAAGGGATAACTTCTTTTGTTCACATCACATGCATTTAAGCGATCAGGTGAAAGCTTAGCCAAGTATTTTACAACTCCGAGTGTACTGAACTGACAGGCAATATCTAAAGGAAACAATCCTCTACCACTAGAACAAGAAGCTATCTTGTCTAGAAAGAATCAAATTTCCTGGATCCTCTCTCAGCCCCTTAATCTCCTCTCTCGACTCCTCAGCTCCAACTCATTCCGCTCCTCGGCCCTATGATTTGCTAAACTACCAATTCAATACAGTCTCGGTTGAGAAGACAACTACAACCCATGATGATGGCATATGCTACCAATTCAGTACTGTCTCGGGGTATGCTGTTAGGAGACGCCATATAGTTTCAGTATACTCCGGGGTATCCTCCTCTTCCTCTTGCCTGTTTATAAACTCACAAAACAGATGAATAGGAAGCATATCATCGGAATTCCTTTCCGACACCGAAGCCGCTGCCATTGGTGTTTCAAGTAAATATGAAATCACCTCACAGTTTCCCCCACGACAGGCATGATGTAAAGGAAAGTTTCTACTAAAGCCACACGGATTTAGGCGGTCTGGCGAAAGCTCCACCAAGTACTTGACAACACCGAGTGTACTAAACTGACAGGCAATGTCCAATGGATACATTTCACTGCGGTCAGGTACATCAACAGCATCTGCATTCCCTTTGACTAGCAGTTTGATAGCACCAATTGGAGCATTATCTCGTACTGCTCTATGAAGGGGAAAATAACCAACAAAATCAAAAGTCCTCATGGCAGTTTCATCTTGTGCTTTCCTAGCATAACTCATTTGGGTTTGTAGGAAACGAATTAGGTATTGCAATCTTTGATACCATTCTTCATTGTGTGGGTACGGCCTTCCAGTCCTTCTATTGATAGGTAATTCATCAAGCCTCTCTCTAAGAATATCAATGGGTAATTGTTCTAGCTCATTTTGTATGAGAATTGCCTCGGGATAAAGATCAAAAAGATTCTCTATTACATTTGATTCGTCCCGAGATAAACAAACAAGGTGTAAAGGCAAACATCCATCATTATCACTACCAAAAATAGACACAACAGGTTTTGATAAACAGTCAGGATCCTGAAGGAGTAAGAACTTGACAATTTCAGCAGTGTTCTGTTCCGGATTGCTAGCAACCTCATGAATTGGCAAGTACCCATCGTTGTTTCTGAGGTGTAAACTCTCTGGGTAAAGCCCAAAAAGATACTTTACCGTATCTATCCGTCCATCGCCACATACATAGTGAAATGGGAAAGCATCATAGTCATTTGGCCGTTTCACTGATTCTGGGTAGGCATCAACGAGCAACTTACAGAATGCTGGAGATTTGTTCATTGCAGCTAAATGCAAAGGGAGTTCACCGTCATCAACACTTTCTGATACAGACTCTGGATGTGCCTCGAGTAAGAGCTGTAGAATATCTATTGCGACTTTATCATCCATCATCTGTGTTTCGTTCTCCTCATAGTTTCCACAAAGACAGTGTATGGGCAAGGAGTTACCACTGTCTCTTTCATGAACCGAATTCGGCCACGCTTCTAGAAGTAATTTGACTGTCCTTGTAGTGATATATCCATTGGTACAGGCAATGTGGAGAAGTGTCTGATTACACTGATCCTTCATTTGAAGAGAGGACGGATTTGTTTCAACAAGATATTTAACCACATCATACATATCTCCAATACTTTTGTTATTCATAAGAATATGAATTGGTGTACACTTTGTGTCGTCACCAACCGATAGTAACAATTCAGAATTTACCGCTAACTGTTTGACAATATCAAGGTCGACATTTGATGTTCTTGATAGATAATAGTGAAGAGGAGTACCACCATAATGTTCACAGTCGAGACCCGTCTTACCCCAGTTAAAATCCATGTAACAAATATGAGTTAACTGATTACGACATTCCTTTTGTAATAGCAGCTGAATCACTTCATTTGGACATTCTTTGTTGAAACATGCTAAATGTAGAGGGTATGCTGATTCAATATATGTACTGCAACGCTTATTCATATAAATCCATCTCAAGTCGGTTATATCTAAACATCTATGTGCAGCAGAAGGTAAACATCTATGTGCAGAAAAGGGATACAAATCTAATAGATATTCTATCATCTCCAATGTAACATTCTCATTCATACACACTCGATGTAGAAAGTTTGATTTGTGTAGTCTCTGCAATTTTAGTGGCTGAATTGGTTGTTGTTTGTGTTTGTATTCGGCGTCTTGTAAGACCATTAACGAGTTGTCTAAATCATCTTTTGATGCATTATTAATCATATTACGGAGTTTATCGAAAGATAAATCATCTGATGAGCAGAAATCTTCAAATTCATTAATCCACTTATAATAACTAGCGTTATTATTATTGTCGTCTTCGTCCATATTCACTAGTATTAGTAATACTCCACTTATGAGATATAGTTCAATATAATCTTAGAAGAAGAAGGTGCACAAGCAAGATGTGTATAAGTATACTTCCGCAGTACTATTAATCGATAGAGTCCTCAATGGTTGATGGTAGAGTTAGTAGATTCGAGTAGTAGTAGAAGAAGGTAGGTATGCACAAGATGTACCGCACTTTTTTGCAAAGTTGATTGTTCGATAAATTATCAATAACTCAGCTACCGCACTACCATTAATCGATAGAGTATTTCAAAAACTGATAAATCCCCTATACTTTCTATACGAGATGAAGAATTGACGCCGTATCGACCCCCGCGCCCTCCTATATATCGTAAAGCTGTAAATTGTTATACAAAATATTTTGCTCTTTGTCCTTACTTGTGGAATTACCTTTTTTCATTTTTTGTGTCTAGTACTTACGATAGGTATGTACGATAAATAAGAAGAATCTCAGGTCCACGGATATAGATACGAACTCATATGAAATTGATAATCCTATTCTAGCTAAAGACTGTCTATGACTAATGGTGATTGTGGGCGTCTCCTCTACTCCATTTCTTGACTCCATTATACCAATCTCTACCAATTCAATACTGTCTCAGGGTATGCTGTTAAAAGTCGCCAAATAGTTTCAGTATACTCTGGGGGATCATGCCCATGACAACACCTTACATGCTCACAGAACAAGTGAATTGGAAGCTTACAATTAATATTCCTTTCTGATATCGACGATGACATAGACGTTTCAAGTAGGTATGATATCACTTCACAGTTGCCCCCTTGGCAGGCATGATGAAGGCGGTAGTTTTTGTTCACATCACATGCATTCAAACGATCAGGTATGAGCTCTGCCAAGTATTTGACAACATTCACTGTACTACACCAACATGCAATGTCCAAAGGATGTCTCACACTACCATCAAGCACAGCAACAGCATCAGGATTCCCTTTAACAAGCAGCTTGATAGCACCAAGTGGAGCTTTATATCGTATTGCGTGGTGAAGCGGTAGTGAACCTGTGAAATCTGGTGTCCTCATGGCAGTTTCATCTTGTGCTTTCCTGGCATAACTCGTTTGGGTTTGTAGAAAAGGAATGAGTTTAGTTTCCCTATCGACAGAGAAGTTCATACTCTGTCTGAACTCAAGCTTCTCTCTGATGACATCGATTGGTAATTGTCCTTGACCATTTCGTGTGAGAATTGCCTCCGGATAGAGATCAAAGAGGAGCTCCGTTAGATTTGATGTGTCCCGAGCATCACAAACAACGTGTAGAGGTAAAGCACCATTTCCTTGCACATAAGCGCTACCTTCGTCGTCGGACACAACAGGTTTAGATATACATTCAGGGTCATGACGGATCAAGAAATTGATAATCTTGATAGCATTCTCTCCTGGATTGTTCGCCGCCTCGTGAATAGGTAAGTATCCTCTATTGTCTCTGATATACAGACCTTCTGGATACAATCCAAATAGATATTCTACCGTCTCTATCCGTCCATTTTTGCATGCATTGTGGAATGGTAATGATCCTGCAGAGCTTCCCCTTCCTATTCTTATAGATTCTGGGTATGCATCAACAAGTATTTTACAAAAGGATTTTGATTTGTTGTTGGCAGCGTGATGTATGGGCAGTTCTTCGTTGCCATCATAGTCGCTAACACGTGTGACTAAATCCGGTTGAGCCTCAAGTAGAAGCTTCAGAATATCTATTGCAACTTCATCATTCAATTTACCCCCGTCATTGTCACAGAGAGTGTGTATCGGCAACCAGCTGCAGTTGTTTGGTACATGAATCGAATCAGGACAAATTCGTAAAAGTAGTTCAATTGTCTTTAATGTCATTCGTCCATTGGTACAGGCGGCATTGAGAGGAGTTTGATCATACTCATCCTTTCTTAGGAGAGAATCAGGGTTTGTTTCAACAAGATATTTTACCACATCATACATGTCTCCGATACTTTTGTTGTGCAAGAGTATATGAATTGGAGTGCAATATGTATCCTCATCAGTTAATAGCATTATTTCTGGATTGACTTCTAACTGTTTGACGATATCAATGTCAAAGTTTGCTGTTCTGGATAGATAAAAGTGGAGAGGAGTACCACCATAAAGTTCACCCACGTATTGAACTTCAATGCCTGTATTCCCCCAATCGTAACTCATGTGACTGATATGAGTGAACTGAAAGAATGATTTTGCCTGGGTTATCTTTTCGAAAAGTAGTCGAATTACCTCATTGCTACATTGATCGTTATAACATGCCAAATGCAGAGGATACGAACACGCTATACCATCATCTTCATAATTAATCTCCATCCTCATATTGTAATGTAACGCTTGAGGAAACAAATCTAACAGATATTCTACCATTCCTAATGTAACATTTTTATTCATACATACTCTGTGTAGGAAGGAAGAGCCCCGTAGATTATCCAATGTTACACCCTCAGTCATTCTTTGTAGTTCATCTAAAGATAGATCTTCTGATGAGCAGAAAACTTCAAAATGTTTTGTCCACGGACGATCACTATACTTTATAGTAGGCATTATTATACTTTCTTTAATACAACGCCGAATAACTATACCGATATTTAGCTGCCATGAGAGGTAAACTGAGGTGAACCTTCTTTTTTGTACTTCTTAATTTGCGCCTCTTGTTTAATAAATATCGTGATCGGATCACCACAATTCAACCACCTATCGAAAGAGTATTAAAACCTGGTATAACTGGCTATACTATCGTATACTAGAGCAATTATTGATGGAGTTATTCTCTCAAATAGGACCAGTATGTTGTGAAGTAAAAATGTGATGAGATTTTAGGATCATACCGTACCGCTCTTGTTTGGAGATTTGCAATATGAAAGGGATGACATATATCTGACAATATCGGTGTGAACGGTAGCATGCAACACAGTTAATAGCAATACCAACAATCAATGGACGTTATTGTAGTGTATGAACGATTAGTGATACAATTGGTGGTGTGCCCGTGACTTTTTGCAAAAAAATTGTGAGAAGTGAGACGGCGAAATAGATGGCAGTCTATTAGACGGCATTATTCAACCCCCAATGGCTCTCATATATCATCCTTACCTTCTTCTATTGGTCATTATTCTGCAGCTCATATCTATTGTATCGGCGTTTTCGTCATCGTCGTCAAATATCAACAATCAGCCATCAACTCTACCACACAAAAATATCAAAAATTACAATACAGTACAAATCTCAAAGGTACAAACAAATAATGATATACTATCATTAGCCAAATTACGATATCAAGAATGGATGATAAACGAAATTAATCCACCATTATTATCTAACTTTTGTAAAGCAACTGCTGAGATTTATAATGAAAGACAAATTGAGGGCTCGATTGTATTTTTAGCAAAGTTGGTGCATCAAAGTAATGATGGCAGTGATGATTTGGTAGTTGGTGCTGCCGAGTTGAGCTCTATCGAATTGCAAAACTGCATCATCAACAGTAATAGTAGCGATAATAATGACATAGATATTGCAGCTCCGCTTTATATTACAGATGTCGTAACATCATCAAATCATCGTCGTTTTGGTATTGGTACAAAATTAATGGCAGAAGTTGAACGAGTTGCTTTATATGAATTGAATTCACGGATTGTATTGTTGCATGTTGAATATGATAATGTTGCTGCTAGAATGTTTTATGAACAATTGGGTTATGTAGTTGTTGTGGGTGTGGAGGAATGTATAGAAGAAGGGGACACTAAAGTTATATCAATCTCTTTAGATGAACCCCCACAACCCTCGGTAGTTGTAGATGATACAATGGACAATCAGCAGCATGAAATAATTATGTTAGATACTAAACAACTAGCAATCAATGCCAGTACTGTTGGTCAACAACTTATGATGAAACGGTTATCTAAAGAATCAATACCCCAAGTAGTGGATGAGGATGATGTATCTACCACTCCTCAATCTCCAATATCGACTATATCGAAGGGAGGCTTTGGACGACGACAACAACCGAAGCAAATCAGGAAGAAGAAGAGGAACAGATAGGCTAGGTCTTTGTATCCTCATCACAATACACGGGCATTACTATCGGTCGTCGGTTGCTAATCAAAGGAGGAGATTAGGCACGGGTCTCGACAGTACTACGTTTCCAAGAAACATACCCCGAGCACCATAATTTGTGTTCTGGCCAGCACTCCCGTTGACATTCCTTACTACAAAACTGAATAACTCTACAATCACCACAAACCATCAAATCTGAACGATTGAATACCCTTTTACAATTTTGGCAGCATCCGTCTTTGGACAAGGTTCTTTTTGATTGTTTATACAAATCCTTTAAACATGAACAAGGGATTCTCTTCGAGTAAAAGCGGAGAACGTCACGGTTGTTACCACAAACAATATCTCGTCTTAATGCTGCAGATGCATATGCAGCTGCATCAAGGCCTCCCAATCCATCATAATTGGTTAGATACAGGAGAGTAAGGGCGATAGTCTCGCCTGCTTCGATGTCGCCTCCACTCAAAAAGCAGCTCACTGTAAAGCTAATCAAGATATCCACGGCCATCATACAAGTGTCTTTGTCATTCCAAAGTTGAGGATGTCGCTCAATTGAGAGCTTCACTGATTCTGAAATGAATTTACTTTCATCCGACGCTGCCTCGAGCATGTCATCCACTAGAGCAGAGACGGGATGATGAGGTGCAATTACAGGACAGCCGTGGTTACACTTCTCTCCCGATCTCAAGCGTCCTATTTGGGACCAGTCAAACTTTGCAGACAATTGTGACCAGTCAATCTTTTCAGACGCAAGTCGTCCTAATTGAGACCAGTCAATCTTTTCAGACTCGTCTACGGTTTGTCGTGCTGCCGCAGTTGCCTTGCGCTGCTTCCCTTTCAACCTCTTACGAGACGGCATTCTTCCAGATGTCGGGTTTGTCGATGGGGTATTTGCTTGACAATATTTGGCTGACAGGTGTTGCCGCTCCCCCGGGCACAAACAAGGACTAGAACTAGAAGACTATTAATAAATTCCTACACAATGCAGCATCTATTTAGGCATCGGCGTCTACTCAACAATACAGCATCTACTCATAACAATGACGATTAATTATAGTTTTGGGGTATCATCATCGTTATTAGTTAGTGAGAGTGCTGAAAAATGATGAAGTACTTACTTACTTACTTACTCAATAATCATACACGAGGCATTGTGATCATATCGAAGTGGAGCACCATCATTATTAGCATTGGCTAGTACACAGGAGATCAGCAATTCAGACAGCTACATAACAAAACATAACAAATAGCTGTCAATATCAACAGATTACTAAGCAGCGACAGCAACAGCCACCTTACAACATCAACAAATGTTAAACCTAGGTTGGTTAAGACTAGATGGAGTATTAACAACCGATCATCTAGTGCAGAATTAGATTAGACAAATACAATGCCAAGTAGGAAGAAAGCGAAGGGGAAGTTAAGGAAGGCTAAGGCTGCCGCCGCACCTCCGAAAGAATCACAATGGGAAATGTATGCTCATTGGGCAGGGAGAAATGTGGCGATTCAATGCAACCACAGTTCCACTCTAAGTTGGAGTGTGGGTGATCCCTTATACTTGTATATGAGTGCAGTGGAATCGTTTCAAGCTAGTGATAAAAACCTAGAGGACGGGATAACGGAGTTGTATGAAACTCATACGTCAGTTTGGAATAACACTAAGCAGCGAGAGATGGCTGTAGAGATTCTATTAGCTATTGGAACCAACATTATACTACGTGATGATGACGTCGACTGGGCCTCTACGTTTGCAATTGTGTCCTCGGTAATGGAGAATTACGAAGGCAACTTCAATGCTGCATTTTATACTCGGGAAGTGCGAGATATCAACGTTGGCAGGAAAGTCCGCGTTTGTATTTTCTCATATGGATTCGTATGTTCAATATGGAGTATCGACGAGGCCACTACTTCACTTAACCTTACTTTATGTGATTGCCTTTGCCAGCCGTATGCCCTAACATAAGTTACTATTGTCTCTCTCTAACTTCGTAAACTGTGAAACGTGCATCTTCCAGCCACCGAGATGCGTTACGGTACTTTAACAAGCGGATCAACTGTTCTTGTCTTAAGGAAAAGTATGCGGATTCGAAGAGGAAAACCAAGATTGGAGAGTGCTTTGCATGCGCTAAGGATAAACGGAGGGCATCACTCAAGATATGTGGAAGGTAAGAGCATATGATATGTGCATATCATATGTGTATATATGTGTGTATTTCTCTGATATCTTGTTCCTGCCTCTGTACCTCGTAGATGTAGAATAGCTCAATACTGCAGTCCAAAGTGCCAAAGAGACGACTGGCAATCACATAAGAAGACATGTGATAAGATTGTAAGAGCAAAAAGGGGACATGATATGGCAGTGGCACAACCTTAGACTAGTAGACAATGTATACTAAACACTTAACATCGTGACAAATGCCAAAATATAAACTAAAGGCTGTCTACTATGTATTATATGAAACATCTATTTTCTTTTCCAGTCATTCTTCATTCGAAATAGTTCATATAGTTCGATTGTTGTTTGTCAATCGTAGGCGTAGTCCCCACTTTGCCAACGTTTGCATATTCTTACTAACTATAAAGTCTGATATCTCTTGCAATTCTGTTTATGTTCGTGAACATGTGCAAGTTGACATGCCTTGTTGCAGTACATAACCCTTTCACAACCTGTACACATGTATAGACTATTTCTATCTTCTCTCCGGCCACAGGATATACACACTCCTATCTTCGGTGTTAAAATCTTAATTTTGGCATATGATTCTTCTAGACACTTGCATGGTATTCGATTAACGAAATACTTAATCAATGAGCGTTTGCAACCATTGAGAATGTCCGAATTTCTCAAATAATTCTTAGCATCATGGTCTGCTAATTTACCAGGAAGCGTAATACTAGTCGGGGCATAGGAATCAATAACCAATAAAGCCGCTGCACACCCAAGAGACATGAACTGCAAATTACTAAGAACATAGGCTGCACCATTGCCAATGATGCTCTTCTTTACAACCTCCCTATTGCAATTGTTAGTCACAGCTTCGGGAAATTTGTTGTAGGCTATATCTAATGCACCAACACTTGATAATCCAATTTCACGAACACTCCTCTTATCCCCTAATTTCTGTGCAAAAGATTGAAAGAACGTGTCAATAAATTGACTGCATGGATAATCTGTAAATACAATCCCATGATTGCAAACAGAATTATTTGGCTGACGCCACTCCACAACCGCTGTCAAGTTAGCCTTAGATTTTGCCTTCCTTGCCTGACCCTTATTCCTTTTCCTACTGGAAGAAGGCATCTGAGTACGATCAGTTGCACAAGATGTTTCTACTTTTACCTACTGATATCAGTGGGCGCTGTAGAGTAGGCAATGTATGGTGTCAAGGTGTGTGTACTTTTTTCAGATGATTACTTTGCAACTCGATTGTTGAATAACTACTGATTTAGCCACTACCACATCCCTATCATTCGATAGACCGTGAAATACTGATTATATTGGCCTATACTTTGTATACCAGAGCAGTTATTGACGCCGTGCCGACATCCAAAGTTACATCATTTTTCACCAAGAAAAAATGAGTATGAGATTGGTTTAAGCGGATACTTAATTTTCAATGATCTCACCACAATATACAATTTAGTACCCATCCCAAATCATAGGGAATAACCTATTTGTCATTTCAGGTTAGAATCTAGGATCGGCAGCATAGCAGTGAATGAAAAATGATCCTTTCATCTCTTTTCAGCCTCATAATTTTTATTTGATGAACATGGCGGTAATGGGTAGTAGTACGGCGGCAGCCGCTTCAGGCTCTAACAATGACAGTAGAAGGAAGAATAGAATACCAACTTCCTATGCTGTCATATTTCTCGGTATCATACTCCTCACAGCGCTCACGGCAGTATCATTTACATCACCATCCACAAAATCTGTAATATCAGCCCTCTCCTCTTTGGATATTGCAAATCACAATCAAAACGATGAAACAACAATATCTTCATACTCAAACAATTCATTTCGAAATGCAGCACATCGATATCTCAAAACATCCCATAAACACCATAAGAAGCTATTACCATTAGATACATCTGATAAAGTTGGTTTCTTCTGTGCCACAATCGGGTTAATGATTGCCGCCGGGGGTGGTATTGGCGGTGGTGGAGTATTGGTACCGATATATATATTAGTTATGAAATTCAGTCCAAAGCATGCTATACCATTGTCAAATATTACAGGTTAGTCCGCCTTTTGTATTCTGAAAATTATGTGTTCAATATGAGGTCTCAGTGATTTAATTACTTCTTTGGAACTTCATTTGATATGTCTTTGCAAAACCATATGTACTGACAGAAGTTACTATCGTCTCTTTATCTTAAACCTGTGAAACATTACAGTCTTTGGCGGAGCAGTTGCCAATACCATACTAAACGTCTCCAAACGACATCCATTAGCAGACCGTCCCTTAGTAGATTGGGATTTAATATTGGTCATGGAACCATTAACTATAGCGGGTGCATTAATTGGTGCATTTTTGAACAAACTATTGCCCGAGGCAGTATTGGTTGTTAGTTTAGTCGCTTTATTGAGTTTTACGGCATACAAGACATTAAAGAAGAGTGTACGTATGTATAAGGCTGAAACTAAGGCTATATTAGCTGAACGGGGTGTGAATCGAACAAGAGCGGATGGTACGAAGGAGAGTGAATTAACAAGAATTGCAAGAGAAATGGAAGAAGAAGAAGAGAATGAAGAAGATGAGAAACAGGTTGTTGGATTGTTGGATGATGTTGATGCTGCTGATTCTGATGAAGAAGATGATGGGGATGAAGAGAATGGACAAGCCAAAGCTGATCCTAAACAAGACAACGACGAGGATGATGAATCGACATTCTCATCGGCACAAGATTTAAAAAACAAGGAGGAATTGGCAAAGATATTAGAAGAAGAACGAACAATACCCATGGGCAATTTACAAGTATTAATTGTAACATTTGCAGTAGTCCTATTCATCAACTTGATGAAGGGTGGGGGTGCCTTCCATAGTCCACTCGGTATACAATGTGGCTCATCATCATTTTGGGTTGCCAATGGTATAATGATTGGTTGGATATTATTAGTTAGTATCTTTGCACGGAGTTATTTAGTGAATCGGTATGAGATTAAAGAACGATGTGGATATCCCTATGTTGAGGGTGATATTAAGTGGGATGGACGTGCTACGATTGTATACCCCATCGTATGTACGGCAGCTGGATTCTTTGCGGGTATGTTTGGTGTTGGTGGGGGTATAGTCAAAGGGCCACTGATGCTTGCGATGGGCGTACATCCAAAGGTATCTAGTGCAAGTTCGGCATGTATGATCTTATTTACAAGTTTTACGGCCACTACATCCTTTGTGGTGTTTGGTTTACTTGATATGGAATATGCAGCGATGTGTCTTACACTTGGATTTGTGGCTACATTGGTTGGTCAGATTGGTTTGTTCTATTTGATGCAAAAGTATCAACGAAACTCATACATTGCCTTCTCGATTGGCGGTATTGTCTTATTGAGTGCCTTCTTAATGACAATTCAAAGTTTGCTAAGCATGGCTGACAGTGGAGGTCCTAGACCACCCACGGGACTTTGTACAGGGAAGCAATAGGAGGGTAGTTAGTGGAAGCAGTACGATCGGAAGGAGTAGATATTAACTGTACATAATAACAATGATTATGAAGAATGAATATCTATGGTACAACTATCCTCTACTGCTCTAATATATCATTCCGACTTCCCATTCATACTCAAGCATCCTTTGTACTGTTTACCACCTTGTCACACCACTTCTTATGAATTGGCCACTTTTCCCGATGACATTCATCTGAACAGTAATGGTTCACTTTACACCTACTGCACACCATTAACTTTCTTCGTTCGAGATGTTTACAGCAATTGTGGCACTCGCCTGTTTTGTTCAATCCCCTTGATTGAGCATACTTCTCTTTGAGGCAGGAACATCCTATTCTCTTGGAGTAAAACTTCAATGCAACCCTAGGTGTTCTTAAACTATACGTAATATCTCTAATTTTCGGTGCTGCACTCCAGTAAGAAGATTCAAAGTCCTTGGAATCATCGAAGTTTTCCAATAGCAACAATACAGAAGATACTATGTTAGGTGTGGCATATGTATCTTCACGAAGAATAGTATTGACTGAAAACGCCAATAGGATGCTTCGTGCCAACTTATTGTGCTCGTCCCTTTCAAACACGAGAGGGTGTTGGGTATAGAGTATCTTCATAATATCATACCACTGGGGACTTGTCGGCCCGTCAAATGAATACACAGCATGCAAGAAAGCATAAACTGGGTGTGACGTTTCGGGGATCGCCAAGCTCGTCTCAGAGGTATGGCTACATTGAATCGCAATATTATTCTCTCCCCACTTTGCCGTCATTTCCCAGCGAGAGACTTTAGTCGGTGCCAATGCTGCCCTGGCCTTTCTTTCTTTTCCTTTTGATCTCTTCCTCGACGACGGCATTTTCTAATACTTATTAATATAGAAATAGAGACGTCGAGTAGTGTTTAGTGAGTTACTATGAGTTGTTGTTGATGAATGATCTGTTGTCTGTGCTTGTCGCTGCAGCCGCTGATATCGACAGCTGTTATTAGATGGCCGATATTGTTAATCTCTTGATGATCAGCTGCTATACTACCATACGACGTTTAAAAATGACATACTTTTTGGGTATGTATGTAAATTTTACCCATGCCACTTATTCATTGTTAACATTGCTGTAGATGAACACTAGCTCGTATTCGTATGAACATTGTTAAATAACCTCGTCATCGACTACATAATCTACTAGCCACTGTTATGTGCATGTCTAATTCTCAACTAATAACAACCAATGCAACTCGACTATAATCAGTAAACTCACACCTTGACCACTACGTCTTTGTAGATGTCATCATTGTTAGGTGGTCATAAAGTATAAGATGCCATCAAGGAAGCGAGCCAAGGGCAAGGAGAGGAAAGCCAACAAGACAGTAGCCCAACAATGCAATTGGGCGGCTTTGGCATTGGTTGGTGAAAAGAACATGGGAATACGTTGCAACCATGGCTGTACGTATATGCCTTCATCCCAACATCCAGCCGCATTGCTTGTCGATAATATCATTTCGGCAATAGGCAATGAAAAAATGCGGTGCCTTGAGTCATTGCAACTCTCATTCGAAACCAAGCCTCATCTTTGGAATAATGCCAACAATCGTAAAATTGCCAGGGAAATTGTCACAAGTATTGGTGTGAACTTCATTCTGGGCGGAGATGATATTGAAATGGCTAAAGTGCTCGGTAACGCTATCTTAATACTAATTCATTATGATGGCAAGGGTGATTTCAATACAGCTGTATATGGCGCGGCACCAGAAGCTCAAGTTCTCAATGGTGGACTAGAACGTGACACTGTTCGTTTTTACATCAGACACACTACTTGTTCTTGTTTGAAGAAGAAGTATAGACAGTTGAGGTGGCAACGGAAAGTGGGTAAGTTCCTATTACTGTACTTTGAGTATGCCAGAGTTCCCCTCCAGTTTCTAATCTTTCTTTTCACTGCAGGGCAGTGCAATAATTGCCTAAAGAAAGTACTACGATCGGATCTGATGATGTGCGGCGGATGTAGATCTAACTTTTTTTGTAGTAGGAAGTGTCAAAAGGAAGGCTGGTCTGATCACAAGGAATGGTGTGATGACATTATTGCCTGGAAATGTAACAAAGCGGCATAGACTCAGTCAAAAAACTTTCGAGTCGAGTTGCTGTTGTCTGTGTGTCATTATGGGGATACAAAGTCCTAGCCTATCTGTTTCTCTTCTTCTTTTTACCTTGCTTCAGCTGAGGTTGTTCACCAAAGCCTCCTCCCTTGGATACACTTGATACCGGGGATTGACGAGTGGTAGATATAGCATCCTCATCCACTACTTTAGGTACTGATTCTTTCGATAACCGTTTCATCATGAGTTGTTGACCCACAGTACCGGCATGAATTGCAAGCTGTTTAGTATCTAATGTAATCATACGCTGCTGACTGTCTATTGTATCATCTTCTATAACTGCCGATGAATGTAAGGGTTCATCTAGAGAGATTGATATTAACCCATCATCTTCTTTGGACGTATCTCCTTCTATACAATCCTCACCCCCAACCGACACGGCAACATAACCCAATCGTTCATAGAACGATCTAGCCGGTATATTATCATACTCAACATGTAAAAATAAAATCCGTGAATTCAACTCATACAAAGCACATTGTTCAACTTCTGTCATTAATTTTGTACCAGTAGTACCAATACCAAATCGACGATGATTTGATGATGTTACTACATCTGTTATATACAGAGGAGTTGCAATGTCTATGTCATTATTATTATACCTATTGATGATGCAGTTTTGCAATTCGATGGAGCTCAGCTCGGCAGCACCAACTACCAAATCCTCATTAATATTTACTTGATGCACCAACTTTGCCAAAAATACAATCGAGCCATCAACTTGCCTTTCATTATATATCTCAGAAGTTGCTTTACAAAAGTTGGATAATATTGGTGGATTTGTTTCGTTTATCATCCATTCTTGATATCGTAATTTGGCTAA
>Ga0214478_100294_pt1 | contig 29487 bp, 24 predicted proteins | sample M1_20Mar14CPVII9_2_FD_178001 | JGI IMG/M metagenome (GOLD analysis project Ga0214478, IMG submission 178001) | Marine eukaryotic communities from Monterey Bay, California, United States - M1_20Mar14CPVII9sort6BwellD7 | ecosystem: Environmental > Aquatic > Marine > Unclassified | place: USA... | reverse complement strand
ATAGTTGCGACACTTCTGACGACCACTATCAACAACATAGGATATACTCGGAATGGTAATTGACGTTTCGGCAATGTTCGTAGCAACGACAATCAAGCGTGTATCATCTGGCACAGGTGCAAAGACCTTGGCTTGCTCATCCACTGATAGCATGGAGTAGAGTGGTAAGATACGGACCTTCTTTGGACGTTTGTCGTCATCATCGTCATCTTCTATGTTAGAAGTAACGCCAATGTCTACATCTTCTTCCTTCTCTAGCTGATCAAAGTCGTCCTCTTCTTCCTTCTGGAAAAAATCACCATCTACTTCATCGTCATCCATATCACGGATACCGCCATCAAGGGTTTCACTTTCAACTGTTTGATGAACATCGTCATCTTCCTCTCTACTTGAGGGTCTACCGCCCTTCTTCTTCTTGCCACGACCAGGCTCCAATCGCTGTTTTAATCGATTAACACATCGTACAATCTCTTGTTTACCCGTGAGGAATACAAGTATGCCACCGGCTGGTAACTTGCGATGGATCTTGCATATCTTTTCAGTTGCCACTTTTTCTGTAGAGTGGTGTAGAAGATGAAGTATAAGTGGTGTTAGATAGACTTGGCTATACAAGATACACAAATACATCGCCACCAACTTACCATAATCATCCAACTCAGTGATCTTACTATGATGAATACTAACAGGATACGTTCGTCCAGGCACAGTGACCAAAGCCGGTTTATCCTCAACTCTAGGAAACAACCGCTTGTTATTAGTAAAGTCTTCAACTTTTAATGTAGCCGACATGACTACCAATTTCAATGGTGGTAATGATCCTTCCTCACTTGCTTTCCTTCTCATTGGTAATGCCACACTTAGTAATCCTAATAACACATCAGTATTGAGATTTCGTTCATGTGCCTGAAGATGCGCGATTCACGGTTTATGAAGATGAAAGAGAAGCGATTGTAAGCTCTGTTAGAACATGTGATTTGTAAAGGCAATCAAATACAACACGAATTCATATGATAAAAACAATACTAACGCGGTACTTTCCTCATCAATAATAATGGCACCATACTTTCGTAACAGTAAATCAGATTGTATCTCTTGTAATAATATACCATCTGTCATGAATTTAATTTGTGTCGATGTACCTAAGCCGGCTGTTTCATATCGAGTTTGATATGAGATGAGATTGTTAGATGGTATAGATTGTCCTGAGCCACATCCCATTTCGTATGCTACACGCTTGGCTGTTGATACTGCCGCTACTCGTCGTGGTTGTGTAATACCAATCAATAAATGTCCATCTTCTTTATTTGCACTTTCAGAAGTAGATTCTGAGTTTACACCCTGTTGCTGCTTTTGACTAAAGCCAGCCTCATACAAAAACTGAGGCACTTGCGTACTCTTCCCTGACCCAGTCTCGCCGCATAATATAGTACAATCATTCGATCGTATAGCATCAATTATTTCATATTCCATTGTTGATACTGGTAAGTTATATCTTGATTCTTGTACCTCGAGTGGTCTGTTGATTGTTTGTACTTTTGTATGTTGTTTGAGTTTGGAAGTTGTAGAATTCTTGGAGGATGATGATGTAGATTGATCACCGCCACCTCCACCTAATCCCAAGACTGTCGAAGAGACAGTGACAGTTTCAGTAGGTACATATACCTTACGTTTCTTCCGTTCTTCTTCTTCCAACTTTGCAATCTCTTCTTCTTGTTGTTTATGTTTCTTGAGTTTTTCATTTGCAATTTGTTCATTGGATGTATCTGTTTTAGTTTTGAGTGATGATATACTTGCTAACATCATTGATGAATAGTCTATTGGTGCGGTGGTTGATGTTTCTGTGTTGTCGGCGGTGGTAGGTTTAGAGGAGGCCGCGTGTGTATCTTCTTCTTGCTCTTCATCTATCTTTGAGGAGGTAGCCGACGAGTCTACCTTCTTTTCAGCATCTCCCGTATCCAATCGTGCCTTCTTTGCAACCACTGGCTTCTCTTCATTCTTTTCAGTAGTAACCGTATCATCCTGCTGTTCCTCACCAGTATCAGCTAAGCTCTTTCTTTTTTTCTTCTTTTTCTTTTTAGATCTCTTCTTGGATTCTAATACAGCTTTGATACCCACCAATTCTTTTGCATCGACATCTCCCCCAAGCGTGTTGTCCGTACCGTTCCCATCGGTAGTCTGAATATTAGTAAGCTCATCAGAAGTACTATTAGGTGCATCATAGGTATCATACAAAACATCCATCTCATCATTAGTTAATTTAATCCCCATTAATTCCTTCTTATGCAATTGTTTGAGTTGCTCCTTTTTAGTTAACTTCTTACCCAATTCACTACTCTTTAATAATAACGAACGATTACTATCGGATACCTTATTGGATTCTAACTGTTTATATAATGTAAAACGTTGTTCTTTTTGTAACTTTCGTTGGGCTAATTGTTGTAATTTACGGTTTGTATTTTTATACAAGGATTTAGCTGCTTTAATTTCGGATGGTGTTAATGGTGGTAATTGTTTTTTAGTCTTTTGTTTCTTCTTCTTGGATGGGAGGATTAAGAGAGTGTTGTCACCTGACATTCCTGCGAATTGTGCTTGTAGTTCGGGTGATAGTAGTGATAGCATATCGTTATCTTTTTCTTGTTTATTGTCTTCTGATGCTTGTTTAGTGTCAGTAGATCTCTTCTTTTTGTTATCCGAGGTATCTCCCCCACTGTTATCATTATTTGATATACTATGGCCATTCTCAGCCAAGCCACGTTTCCATGTCAATTCTGATTGTTTTAATATCTCCTCTAATCGTTTCTGTTCTACATCTTCTTCTGACTTTGATGATTTGCTAGTATTATTATCGATACCATATCCTGTCATGTGACGTTGGGATATCTTCTTGTAATTTCGTGTATACTTTGCTGGATTACTTTTCGACCGTCTCATAGTTGCAATATGTTGTTGATGATATCTATCTGATATTGATAGCTCGATATCGATCTATTGTTCTTTGAAAAAAAAAATGATGGATGATAATTGATATAGTGTAGGATACCACTTGCAATGCCGCCGCCGCGACGCTTGTTAATCAACAATATCTATGCAAATCTCAAATCTCTATACAGAAGACAAAGTCTATTGCAAATGCTTGTAGTAGAAAACATAGAGTATATGATCGTAGCACTGCACTGGCCATAATAAATTATTTGTACATACTTATTTTTTATTCTATGGTGAGGTATCCTTTGCAACTTGCAAGTGCATTTGCAATCGTTGTCAAACAGGTAGGTTGCTACACAATAGCAATAAAATAGTGTATTTCATGCAACTATCAGTATTTACGATAATGGTCTATGTGAATCTAACTATTTCAATTGGTGCTGGTCTCTAGAAAAGGATACCGTACAGTGGGAGTCTTCCTTAACCATTACCTTTGGGAAAAAGTATCTTTTTGTGTCAAAATCAGCTCAAAACCACCTAAAATCATCTGACACACCACTTGAACTTCTAATTCCTACGATATAGTGTTCTGTTCTAATATCAATACAATCTGACGGCGCTCTATCCACCATTGGTAATATAAAGGTAAGTGCTGTTTTTGATTTATTGTTATCCGTGACGTTGTCACATGCAAAAACACTTGAATTTTTAATAACTGATATTGATGTTCTCTATTACCGCAGAATCTCTAGCAATATAATAATAATCCGACGTTAACGCTCTATTTATTAATTGTATTAAAAGGTGAGTGTTTGTTAATGTATTGATAATGCGAGTGGAGTGGTGCATGACAATAATTGAATAACAACAACAATTATTTTTTTATATGCTCAACTCAAATTCTCATGCGTTAAACAATCTAATACCTCCTAATTCTAATATTATATATATACCAATCCTCCACTGTTAATATAATCGTCGTAGATAATCGTCAATCCACCCATCCAACAAAATATATCAAGACCATCATGCCAACCGAAACACAAATTAAAAAGAAACCAGCCGAAGATACATCATCAACGGCTGCGGCAGCAGCCTCCACCACATCACCTGCCGTTGATGCCTCTGGACGTCCCAAACGTAGCCGTGATAAACCAGCACGGTATCAGCCTGAAGCTGAACCTCCCGAAAAACCAAGTGGACCACCCACGGCCGAACAGGCACAGAAGAATCGTATGAAACGAAAGAAGAAGATGGCAAGTAAAAAAGCTGGAGGTGATGCCGCATCTGCCCTTGGTAAACGCAAGGCTGACGAGGTAGAGGGTGGTGTTAAGGATGACAAACCAAAGGTTGAATTACTAGATGCCTACGAGGAAGAGGAATCAGACGTAGATGAGATTGATGAAGAAGACGAAGAATTCGTGTTGGAAACGGGTGGTAATCGTTTATTAACTGATGACGCCGACGATATGGAAATGGCAGATGATGATGATGTAAAATTACCCAAGGAGAAGATCTTTCAGGGTATCCGTAAAGAGTATATTTATATCTGTACCACCGAGGGATGCACCAACCATGTTCAAAACAAGGGAAAGTGTTTTAAACATGGTGCCAAACGATACACATGTACCGTTGAGGGTTGTAATAAGTTTGCCCAAAAGGGTGGAGTTTGTATTAAACATGGTGGGAAACGTGTCTGTAGTCACGAGGGTTGTATTAGTATGGTCGTTAATAATGGAGTTTGTGTCAAGCATGGTGCCGTTGTTAAGATTTGTACTCATGAGGGATGTACCAATCAAGCTCGGAGTGGGGAAGTTTGTGTTAAGCATGGTGCCAAGAGGAGGAAGCGTTGTACTGTCGAGGGTGAGTTGTCTGTGTGTGTGTGTGTGTGCATATGATGTGTCTAGTTTGTTTGTTGAGGTTTATTATAAGAAGTTGTATCTAATCCCAATCTATATCTTTCCAACCAACTTTCATTTCAGGGTGTGAAAACAAGGCCCAGAAGGACGGCGTCTGTATTCGTCATGGCGCCAACGTTACCAAGAAGTGTAAGACGGAAGGTTGCACCAACAACGCACTCAAGTGGGGAGTTTGTCGTCGTCATGGTGCCACGGCTAAGTTGTGTAGCCACGAGGGATGTCCAAGTCAGTCCAAGATTGGAGGCAAGTGTGGAAAGCATGATAACAATCCATCAGCATGCAACCAGAAGGGGTGTATTGAAAATGCATTCAAGGATGGATTCTGTATCAATCACGGGAAGCATTCTGACACTTGCACCTTTGTGAAGAAGAACCCGCGTGGCCAAAAGCGTGCAGCAAAGAAGGGTAAGGGGAAGAAGAAGGAAGCTGTCAAGACTGCTGAAGAGTCTACTGCTGCCGCTGCTGAGCCAAGTCTTCCAGAGCCTGTCGTTGAAAAGGTTGTAGAAGAAAAGGCTCCTATCGCTGAAACTGCTAAAGTTTAAGTACATTGTAATATGGGGGGATTGAAGAGAGTTTAACTGGGGAATATTGGGGACTTGTCTTATTGTTGTATGGGGCTAATAGTGTTTGTGTAAATAGAAGATTTGGCTTGTGTTTGGCGAAGTATGGGGTTTGCTTGCTTTATACCACTGTCCTGTTTGGGGAAGATTAAGAGATTAAAATAAATGGGGTTGTATGTATCGTATGTATCCTTGCATTACTAGTTAAATATGGAGATGGTGAACTGATCTCTAGAGCTATTGAAGTGGGGTTGGCTAGTTGAGCTCTCGGCCGTGAACAGTTCCTTCTCACATCTCAACATGTCTCATGTGACATGTGTCTCTCTAGATGTCATTAGCCTCCGGAAGCCAAATTCAACTATTACAGTAGCCACTGTGATGTCTATCTCCTGACGTGTTGTTTGAAGAGAATAATAGAGCAGAGTAGTTCGAGGAGATAGTCAGAGCATTGCAATATACACCTATATTGTCCAAAAGATGGATAGCATTAGTATTATTAGTAGTGAATTATCTGTCTCCACTCCATCATCATCAATCATCATCGATGACGATGGAACGAAGGAGTTTTTCCATCACTCTAATATTAAGGATGAGATAATAAACTTACGCCGCCACCGCCGCCGCCAAAGAGATGAGAAGGCAATGTCCTTATCACATAATGATTCAATCGTAGCTCTAATTGAAAAGAAGACGAGACATAGACATACAGAAGAGCCTAGGCATACGACGACAGAGAGCACAAGAAGCTCAAGTGTATCCTTTTCAACATGTTATGTTCGTGAATATGATATTGTAGCAGGTGATAACCCATCTGTATATAAAGGACCGCCAATACAACTTGGGTGGAATTATACCGATTATGAACTGGATGTAAATGAGTATGAGGCCAACCATGCAAGGCATCGTCCTCTTAAACAACTATTATTGAGTCCAAACGACCGCAAGAACATTCTGTATGCCTCGGGGGAGTACACAACAAATGATTTGAATCGGGCAACAAAAGAAGCCAACATTGTAAAGAAGCAGAGGCAATATACAAACAAAACCCTTCATAACCCAATACATCGAAACTTTGATATTGCAATGGAAAGAGCTCGTCGTATGTTCAACAGAATAGTCAAAAAGAAGACACCTTCTAATGATATTGAAAAGTTGGATGGGTCAACAATAACATCAATATCTGCTGGCTCATGCAACTCAAGGTCATCATCCATTCTGAAGGGTGGGAAATACTATGATGAAAGAAGGTTGTCAACTACTTCGAACTGAAGTGATAAAGGAGGACCGATGCATATCGTTCATATTCAAAATCATTTCTAAACTCTGAACTCTTGAACACATCTTGTGCACACATTAGCTTTAACTAAATCCTTTAATAAAACATCTGATCTATCTACTGCCCGTTAACTAATACATTCCTTTATTGTGTGTCTGTATGCAATGTTTGACTTTCTATGATCTTGAACATTAATACAACCTCTGACTCTGTACACTTCTTCAATACAATCACTCTCTCATGATCTTACAAACTCGTCTCCAAATCCAACCTTCTCTTCGAGGAGATTGACAAGCAACGCCTTAATATCTGCCTTATCCTCAAGTTCTAGGACACGATTACCATCATAAGAGTCCTTGTGTTTGTGGAAGCAGGTAACGATCACTGCAATCAAAGCTTTTAACAATACCTTTAGTTGTTCATCCTTGTTCAAGGTTGTAGCCTCTACATAGCACAAAGGAACTCCAGTTTCACTTACAAACCCATCTCCAGCTATTTGGGCACACGTTTCAGACCCATTGGCATCACCTCGAAAGGTCAATGAAAGGTTCTCGAATGTAAAAATACATTTTCCACCTACTGGGCATACTCCTGTGCCTGTACCTTCGAATAGTTCAAAGCATTTTTCATCCAGTTGTGGATTAGGACAAGTATTGTCAATTAAAGTGGGTGGCGATATAATATTACCCCCAGATTGGGGATCATCAGCTATGCAATAACCGTTAGGTTGACTGGCACAAGTAACTCCTTGGGCGGATGTGGTATTAATGACATGGAAAGTAGCGATGACAATGGCAAGTAGCTTCATATTGATTGAGAGTTATCGTAGTCGTAGTTATGGTGTCAGTATTGTTTGAATAAGTTGTAGTGCAGGGTGGTTTGGATTCTAAATGATGCATGCATATCGCCAACTTTTGATCATCTTTCTTACTATCAGAAGATTTTGAAGTCTCCTCATAGATGTTTCTTGGGAGATGGCTTGGTCTTGAATGAACTCATATCTTGAAGTGAAACTGGTACTCCTGACATCATAACGGACTTAATTCACTACCTGTGCTTTTTTTCACTATCTGAGCTGCTACTAATGGCGGCATGCAATATGGCCACTTACGAACCGAACACTAAATGTTTCATTGCCAATTGCCCCCTGTATGAGAGTTATAATCATCAACATGTGTATACAAATGACTATCGGGCACATCATACCAAAGAAACATGAGTAACAGATCAGACAAAACAATTCCCGAGCTAACCACAGAGGAATTGGTAGAACTTTTCAAAGAGTGCTCAGCTGTGGCACAATCACTAATGCTCAATATGTGTAAAGAAGAACTACCGCCTGTGCTCACATGCTTGCCGATCACTTTTGACATGAGTATGTTGAGAACACCCTTTCCAGAACACTGATGTTTCATTGCCCGTGGATCTGAAGATTTGAACAGCTTTCTACATAGGAATTTAGAGAACCCTAACATCAAGTGCCTTTCCTCTCATTGTACACTGCATATTGTTCTATATCAAAGCTCATAAAATCAAACATCCGATCATAATAAGAGCTCATCATTCACCTGCAAATCGAATCCTACTACTATGAAGATCCCATCCTTGCTTCTATTAGGCCATTGACTTGAAGGCAGTACTAGTACTGTCCAGGCTCAGGGTGTGTGGCTAGTTGAGGTATGTTTTGTTTGATATGAAATAGAATAATGCCTTATTGATTCGCTAACCCTACTCATCTTTACCCCACTCATCTCATAATATAATCAAAAGAAACCTGAAGAAGAAGAAACTTTGTTCGACAGGAGGAATCTCCTTCGTCATAGTAAGATCTAATCTAATAACCTTCTTTGTGTTGTTGCAAATCTCATTGTTGTTGCAAATCTCATATCGCATCTATCATTTCTTCTCTTTCGTCTTAGACATTCGTCGTATCCAGGCTGAACTTACAGATGAAGTTGTCTTCCCTGGCCAGCTTGCCGGTGGAGGTTTCTGCCCTTCACTACCAGCTGGCCGTAACCCGACTGATTCTACAGGCACTACCAATAACGGGTGGACTCTAGTTGGTAATCCTTACAACGACGACGAATCCTCAACTGCATCTTTGCCTTTCGCCTTTGATCTGTTTGGAACAAGCTATACCGATATCTTCATCAACAACAATGGGAATCTATCCTTTGGTCAAAGTTTCGTTACATTCACTGCATCTGGGTTCCCCGTTTCAGGATTCCCCATGGTCGCCCCATTCTGGGCAGACGTTGATACTAGGCCTGAGGAAGTAAATGGCCGCGTCTGGCAACAGACTATTGGATCCAACAAGTTTGCTGTTGCCTGGGATCATGTTGGATACTATCCTCTACAAGGCGACAAGAGGAACACGTTCATGGTGTTGATCTCGGATGGTACTGATGCGGAGATGGGTCTAGGCAACAATGTTTGCTTCTGCTACGAAGACATGGAGTGGACAACCGGGAGTGCGTCTGGAGGTGTGAATGGATTTGATGGTACACCTGCAACTGTTGGTGTCAATGAGGGCTCTGGTAACTTAGGATACTTTCAGATTGGTCGTTATAACGAGGCAGGGTCTGCAACTTCAGCAGGCATTGATAACCTCAATGGACAGTCGTATTGCTTTTATGCTACTGGAGTAAATGTCCCTCCAATTGTAACGGGTGCTCCCGAGGGAAATATGGTAAGCCTCGAGTGTGACGAGCCATTGGACCTTACTTTGACTTTCGCTGCTCCTGAAGGGGATGATACGACTGTCGTGGCATATACTTTGGATGGAGTTTCGGAAGGTGTAGTTGATGGCTTGACAGTTGATATTCAGGATGGAACACAAACTGCTTCGGTTGCCATCAACTGGATGCCGAGTGTCGCTATGGTTCATGTACTTGAACTTGTAGCAACTGATACCGAGGGTGGTGTAACTACCGTCCCACTCACGCTCACTTCCCCGGGTGCTTGCAAGACATGCCAAGAACGTCTAACCGATTCGCTGGGAATGCTCTATAGTTACCTCAGGACAGCAAATTGGTGGAGGGAATGGAGGACTGCTTTGAAGGCTTCGTGGGCCAAGACGTACATCTGGTGGGCCGTCAACAAGGATGGCTGTGACTACAAACTCTACAAAGCTAACAAGGCTGTCGAGAAGTTAGGATGCCCCGTCGACGATGCCTCACCTTTTTCTGAAATCTGTGAAGAAATTACCTTGGCCGCAGATTGCCTTGAGGCTGAATGCGCCCAGTAATGAGCTGACCCAACACCCACTGTCACCACATCCTAATTGTACCTGTTTGATTGTTTAGGCCTGTTTGAATTAAAAGAAGATACGAATATGTAAATTAGATACGATTGTTTGATAACATGTCTCTATCCATTGTTCGATTGACAATCACATGACAACTAACCTCAGAGTTAAAATTGATCCCCAAGTTCCTGAACAACTTTTGTACATTCATCAGCTTCAGCTAACACCTTTAACAATTCATCTGATCCATCTACTAAATGTACTCGTTTACTAATGAAGTACTTCATTGTCTTTCCCTGTAATTCATTATCTAACTTTGTTTGAGCAGAGAGTTGTAGCTGCTGTGATTGAGCTCCATTATCATCAGTTGGTGGTATACTATCCGATGATAGGGCAGCCCTGTAATCTGTAAGGTTCAGCTTACACATGTCACTTATAATCTGTGCAGCATTATCAACTCGATCACTTTTATCAATATCCATTTGCACCGGTATAAAAGCAAACTCATCATCACGTCGGAACCATTGCATTTGTTTCTTTGCATACTGTCGTGTTGCCGTTGCAAAGACATCAATATATGCCAAGAATGCCTTTGTATCATTTGACTTTGCATTAGGTCGTTTCAGATATTCCAAGGTTTGTCTATATCCAATGGCACGTGTTACCTGTGATTCATCCGGTAGTTCACCATTGACATATAACGTGGCAGTCTCACGGAGTAATCCAAGTAATAACATTTGTTCACATCGTTCATCAACAGTATGAAAATGTGTCATACGATCTGTTGGACATAGGAAGAAACATCGTACGTCATATCCCAAGTCGGATAAGCTACCTGCTCGTATACCCGTGTATACTTCCTTCTCTGTAAGTTGTTGTAATATCTCTTCTTCCGATATATTAGCTGCTTTCTCCTTCTTCTTAGTGGCAATTGTATATGCAACTTCTAATAACCGACGGAGACGATACCAATCTCTACCTGGCAACTTTTCAACTCGCTGTTTAAACACTGGTCCTAGTGATGTCACATATGTTGAGGCAACTTTCCATGCAGCTATATCTTTCACTTCGGCAATCTTCTCCTTGTCATCATCTTCTTCGTCAAGCGTTTTCCCTCCAGATGTTTCACCTTCTACCATACCAACCTTTTCACTACTAGAGCTCTCTATCATATCCTCTCCTTGTCGCTGGAATCCGTCAATAACATTAGCAGCACGCTGTACAGCCTCCTCAGTTGGACGGATAGCATCAGGCCGTCCGTGACATAACCAATTTAGATACATCATTGTCCCCCCGACTACTACTGGTAGAATTATTGGTTTGTCATCATTACTATTTGATTCCTGTAGACTTTGATTGATTGCTTTATCAATTGCCTCTCGTCTTAATAAAGCTTCCTCATCTTCCACATTCCCATCACTTTCATTCTCTTCCTCAACATCATCATTTGAATTGCCAGTTGGAACACAACCAAGCTTTTCAATAACATATCGTGCATCATTCATCCAATCAGCTGCATTATATGAATTAACCTTATTCTTAGTTGATGTAGAATCATCAGTATTAGTAGTAGCTGTTGGTGGATTAACAACATTTACTAAATGATGAGGTGTTTCCTTCATTTCTTGTAATGTTGGTTTATTTGCACCTATAGTAACTTTTGTATAGGCTTGTACTGAATCTGCTGATATTACGTGTCCTCTATATGTATTTTTAGTAGATGATATTGATTTAGTATTATCTGTTGATGAATGTGTAGATTTACAGTGTCCGCGAATTATATCAGAGGAGATAATAGATGAACAAAGCTTTGCGGCTACATCCGATTTACCGACTGCGGTTGGTCCTGCTAATACTATCACAAGTTCATGTGTTGCTGGTCTATTGGCTACAAGTGAAGCCATGATTGCAGTGATTGGCGGCGATATCATGCTAGTAGACGATTGTTTATGATTTATTTTTGAGATCTGAAAAATGAGATTTCCAGATTTCCCGATTTTTTTACACGGTGTAGCTGGAGTCGAGACAATCAAGTCTCTAGAGTAAAAGCTAATGAGAGATTACAAGACTTTGTTTGATCATATGTTTTATGAAGTCACCTAGGCATTGCTACTATCTTGTCTTGCCTCTTCTGGTGTTATTACTGTATCTCAACACATAAACCTCCTCGCCACTACGTCTGAGTCGACTCATCTTACTTTCCCTTGGCACTTCGTCTTTTTTTACTAGACTTTCCCTCTTCTTGTTCGTTCTCTTCACGTGCTAGAGATGCATTCAGGGTATCAAATCCCAAAATACATGCCTTGACAAGCTGCATCTTATTCCTAGCGCTGGCCCTAGTCTTTGCTTTTGCTGCCCACGATCCTAGCTGAGTCTCTTCCGCCTGTTTCTCTGTCATCTCACTTTGATTTAAGTTCCTCTTAGGTTTGCTACCTTGCTTAGGAATACCCGCTCGAGGTTTCCCGCCGTTGACGTCAGCCCATTCGATATATTCTTTGACTTTATCATCAAACTCTTTTTCATTTTTCCGATATGGATTACGAATACCACCTTTTGGTAAGTCTTCCAACCTCTTTAATCGAGCACCGAGCTCATTCTTTCGATATGCTTTAAGTTGATTAGCCCACCATTCACCGATATCTAAATCATCATCTTTTGTTTCCCTATTAGAAGGATAATATCCACGAGTGTTGACAAACTCTTGTGTAGCCTGAAGACATCTATCAAAGTAATCATCACTATGATTCCATACGAAATCCATATCTACCAACCTTTGCTTCCGACGTTCATCCAATAGTCCAAGACGATTTAAGTATCTCTGTTTTGCCACCCAGAAACCAAGCTTTTTACCCTTAAACTCTTCTTCATCTTTCACATTTACACTCTTTCCTTCCAGTTCCGCATACTCCTGTAACAAATTACACCATTCATCCCATTTACCTTCATGCAAATCAGATGGTTTGTATCCCTTACCAGAAAGTAAATCCGTCATCATCTCAAAGTCCACATCGACGGTATTGGTGAACCCCTTATCAAGTCTCTCGCTCATCTCATCATTCCAATCTTTTGTAGACATTTTATTAATGTTGAAGTAGCCCGTAAACCAACTAATGACAGTGGCCGGAGCACTTGTGGCAAACGCCAATATGCCTTCGGCAAATAGTAACACGACACTTTTACTAACGTGTTTCTCGGACATATTATCAATTACTGACACAAAATCGACTGTGCCTTTATGATGAACATCTGGTGCAGTTTCATCAACTTGACCTTCCAATACCTTGAGTTGTTCCGGACTTTTAACACCAATATCCTTTTCATTGAATGGTGACTTTGCAAGGCTAAGCTTACCGCCACCACCAACAACTGATGAGATATCAAGTTTGGTATCATCTAAAACAATTCCAGTACTCTTGAGTTGCTTGGGGATACGTTCAAATTTAGCATACTGTTCATATCTTCTTGAGGTTGTAGATTATCTATATTTTGTGCTGATATCGACATTGTTCTTCTATTATACTGATGTATCAATCTATTACCAACTCGTTGCAGCATTGGCTGAATGTACAATGTTGATGTGTCTCTTTGATTGCAAAGATACGATATCCAAGACGGAGAGAACGCAAAAGATGGTTTGAAACTAAATAACGTGATAAAGAGAATATGTATAAATACGACCAGTGATGTATGAAAGATCATATCAAACAACCACTACCGTCGTCTTCGCCCGCCAATCAAATTATGATGCGGACTGCGGATGCTTCAATAGGAAGTTTCTTCTAGAAACTTATTATTACCATGGGACTTGAGACTTACTCAACTTTTCTTTTGGCAGTCAACAGAGATAGAGAAGAGAGGTTTGTGAGGTTGACGAGGTGTAAGGGATTTATACTGGAGAAAACAAAGAGTACTGGTCATTGTTGTAGTGCTAAAGATGGCGGCGTGATAATACCTTATATTACCTCTCAATTATAATATGCAAAAAATTATAATGACCGAACAGTCTTCCTCTACTAATGAAGTGATAACACGACAATTCCAACCACAAGATCAACAACGATGTATAGAATTATTTACAATAGGATTATGTTCATATAAAACACCGCCACTTGATAGGATACAACCAATTTTTGTCGAAATGAAGCTAAATTCAGATATGGGTAACATACAACAAAATTATATAGACAAACATCAACATAACTTTTGGGTAGCAGAATTAAATGGTATAGTAGTAGGTTGTGTGGGAGCATGTCCTGATGTTAATAAAATTGGATCATTAGAACTAATTAGAATGAGTGTTGATGCATCGGTTAGACGGAAAGGCGTTGCAACGTTACTTATTCAGAAGGTTGAATCATTTGCCAGAGAAGAGAGATTTACCAAGGTTTCACTTACCACTTTGGTCATGATGGTAGCGGCTTGTTCCTTCTATGAACGATGTGGATATACAAGGAAGGAGGCATTTAAAGTCAGTTTAAAGGGAATTGATGTTCAGGTGCAACCCTTTGTGAAGGATTTGAATGAAATCTCTATTGGTAGAAGAGTAAGTGAAGACTAAAGTAAATTCAACTATAGAAGAAATGAACTATTGCATACATCAGATAGAAACACATGCTTACAACTTCAATTACAATAAAGTAAGTATATAAACTCCTCATAAACACATAGTTGCAAACTACTAACTTCTACCTAGACATATATCTGACTTGTGATACTCTTACTCAAACACAATGGAAACAACCCTATACTGCAACAATCTTTGACACACCCGATGACTCCTCTGACGATACAGCATGTTTGTCATTTAGTTGTTTTTGTGAACTATCAGCCATATTCTCAACTCCATTCGATTCATTTACCATCTCTAATGAACATGTAAATGTATTATTGATATCAGGATACCAAGTTGATAGTGCTTGAAAAGGTCCCTCACGACTATGACTAAGCGGTAAGTTGTTTTGGATGTAACCTCCTGTTAACCACTGCCGCATTTGATAGCCTTGTATGCGTTGGTGTAAATCAATGTAGTACCAAGGTAAGAGAGCAGTCGGATACTGCTGGGGATAAGGAGGGGACAACTTTTGCTTCTTTGCAATAGGACTAATACTCATTTGTTGTTAATGATACTGTAGAGGTTGATGGTGCGAAGGAACTGTGTTGTTTGTCCAAGAGTTATCCTTGTTAGAATCACGAAGTTTTTGTGCAGCCCTCTCTTTCGCCTCTACATCGCCTACATCATGCCACAACATTGTACTTTCATCTTGCTTAAGAAATCTACCTGGAGGTACTTGAGTACGCCACGCAGTTACAATCTCTTGAGCAATGATTGGTTTTTGACTTCTCTTGGCAGATTTGTATTCATCCTTCCTCGTGCATATCAATTGTCGAAATCGTATATTACCTGGATTATGATTCGTTCCTCCTCCCCTTCCAATCAATACATCATGTGGACCTGGTCGTACAATATTGGCAAACTGTTCATCAGCCTGCTTCTCATCTTGATACTTGGGAGAAATTGACTCATTGTCCAGCAAAGTCTCTGCCTGAGTAGTCTCCGAACCCGCTGGATGTCTTGGACCTGGTGAGAATGGCTGGAGCTCTTGACAGATTTGCACTGGTACTGTCGGAAGGGCAGGTGGAGCAACAGTTTCAATCACTTGTGTGACCGTCTGATTGCGTTCTTCCTCTGTTGACTTCTTCCTGTCAGTCTCGTGAGCATCCGCGAGGCTATGAACGTCCTTCATCTTTGCCTGACTACCAACATAGTTCTTACAATTCGAGCACATGCACTTTTCCCCACAAGTTACACCACCGCTGAAACATTCACAGTACTTCTTGAGACATTGTGACTTCTTGCATCTACAACCGGAAGGTGTGCATGTGTTGTTTCTATAAATTTTGTCTTGAACGCTCTGGGGTTCTTCGCCTTCAGATTAGAAATAGCCTCCTTCCGAATCACCTCATGGGATGGAGTGTTTTTACAATCAACGCATTTACAACCATAGCAATAATCCTCTGCCGCAAAACAGACACAGTACAGTTTGAGGCATTTACTATTCTTGCATGTACAGGGACCGACAGTTCGACCACCGGTGTCATTCGTGGAAGTGTCTAATGCATTCTTCGTACCCTTCTTCTTGTTTTTATCTTCTGCCTTTTTAGTTGCTGCTACAGTAGATTTAGATGATTTGGGAATGTACGTTGTACCCGCTAGGGCTGCTGCCTTACGCCGTATATCGTGATGACCATTGAATGTTTGCTGTTTGGGTGGGTGAACTGTCTGGGGAGGAACTGCCGACCTCTTCTGAATTACTACTTTCTTAGGAGCTGATACTGGACTTCCACGTAAGACACTGTCGATACCTTCAATACCACATCGAGTGCTAATATCCATACTAACTCCGCCACCAATCTTGACGCGCATTCGAGCAGCTTCCTTATTGGGAGGAGGGGCTGAAGCCTCACCTTCTTTTCCTTCTACTTTAGTTCTATCATCATCAGCCTTTTTCAAAATTGGCGATCCATGAATAGTAATACTACTACCACCTGAAGGTTTCTTATCATCTGCCGTATTCTTTCCGCTAAGGAGCAATAAGCACCCGGCGCCATCTTGAGAAGAGTTGTTGGATCTACTTCTCTTCCTAGATTGTAATCCACCAATCACAATTTGATGTTTGGCAATGCTCTCCTTCCTTCCGTTACTTAGCCATTCAACCCATACCATATCATTGACACTACCACTACTGGAATTAGCATCACACTCCTCCAAGAGGTACGCCGGATGTTCTGACTTTCCCACCAACACCCAAATAACTTCATTATTTACCCTCTTCAGGTATGAAGGTGCAACCGATCTACTGTTGCCACAATTTGTTGATGGTACATCAATAGACCAAGTAATTTGTTGATTAGTTCGTTTGAGGAAATCACGACTAGAATAATGTATAGTGGGCATGATATAATATAATGTGATGTGTAATCTTGTGTGTACTTCTCAGAGTAATTCAATGTTGTTGGGAAGTATATCAATTATCGGTATTTCTGACGACACACTGCAGATAAATCAAAGCAAACTCAATCTAACCATCATCTTTGAACAGTATAACCATTGTGTGTAAGAGTAAGTGTGGAAGTAGTAAAGAGAGTATTTGTTGAGTCATGATAAGCACCCAACACGACCTAAAACCCCAACTCTTTCCCCATTGCAGTGAAAACTGATTGAAGGTGAAAACTCTATCAAAATTACTGCCGTACCTGCTGCTTTCCACATATGCATTGAATACCAACCTGATACGTCAAGTATATAAGTGCTCTAAACATAACTTGTCTATTTTGTATTTTGCACATCTTATGCTCATAACTCATATGATCTACCGAACACAACATATGTAATAGTCCGGCCTCTCGACCACTATATCTACTAATTGATGTACCACTATTTGCAATTGGATAATAAATAGTTGTAGATCTTAGTAGAGCGCGCCGCCGGCCGCCTTAAGACGCAGTGAGCCGCAAGAGGAAGTTGAGTTCGAAGTTATAAAATTTGGCGATCAAACTGGTCACCTCTTACACTCACCGGATCCATCATGTCCATCAACTTTTCATACTACTAGGTACCAGCCAATTCGTAAGCCGCTGCCATCGTTAGAATATCTTGATGATGATGAAATCTATATCAAGAGTTTGCATTGCAATTTGTATCATACAGAGTGTCGTAGGCTTCTCGCCACCGATATCAAAGTTTAGAACACATCATGTGAGCATTTCTATTTCTCAACTCTCTGCCTCTGCAAGAGGTAATACCTACAAACCACAACAAGAAGATCGATCAACCCGATATAACAACAATGATAACTTCTATGATGATCTTGATGATGAATTTGAAAATGATATAATACAACAAGAACGATTCACGGGATCAATAAACTGTAAACATTATGGTGAATGTCCTGGTTGCGTGAGAGATATGAACATTGCAGAGATTGATGTTATTGATTCAGCACGGTTATACTTTTCTAGTTCGTCTATACAAAAGTATATTATTAAGAATAACAACAAGAGTAGAAGATACAACAGATATGATGATGGTGAAGAATATGATGAATTCTATCAAATTAAGATACCATCACCAATCAAACAATGGCGTACACAGGCTAAGCTTGCAGTCTCCTCAGCATCAACATGGTCACGATCTGCAGGATGTACAATTGGTTTATATCAACGAAATTCACACAATGTACTATCCATACCTGACTGTGCAGTCCATCATCCATCAATTAACAAGGCAGTTGAAGTCATAACACAAGCAACACAAACAGTTAAAACACCCGCCTACGATGAAGACTCAGGAGAGGGTCTATTACGATACATCCAACTCCAAGTTGAATTAAGTTCAGGCAAGATATGTCTATCATTAGTAATGAATGCTGAAAAGTTTAAAGAAACACAACCACATTTATCCTATCTAGTGAAGGAACTTAAAAAGTATGATACTAAAAAAGAGAAAGATGATAAATTATGGCATTCAATATGGGTACATTGTAATGATTCACATGGGAATGCAATATTCGCACGAGATGTAACGCGATGGCATCCTGTGGATGGCCCGCCGTATATTCGTGAACAGATACCAGGTAGTGATCCAGAGAAGAGAGAGGGGTTGTTATACTTTCAACCATTTGTTTTTCGTCAGGGAAATTTACAGGGATTTCATGATATTGCAAAGCAAGTATGGGAGAATATACCTGTTGGTTCGAAAGTTTGTGAATTATACGCAGGGGTTGGATTACTTGGACTAAGTGCCTTATTGCATCATGGTAAGATGGATCAACAGCTACAAGAGGAGGATAGTCGTGATAATGTACATAGTGCTGATACTATGAATGGCGGATTGGCATGGTTACGTTGCTCAGATGACAATCCTGAGAATGCAAGGTGCTTTGAACGAGCGGTGAATAGTATGCCAATGAGTATTACTGGGCGCGCTCCTCGCAAGTTTAACAAGGATGGAGGCAAGAAGGGTGGAAGAGGAGGTAGAGGCAGGAATAATAGAAGAGGTGGAAGAGGCGGCCGCGGAGGTAGAGGTGGACAATCAAGTGGTGAAATGTCAATCAAGGACTTGATGGATTCCATGAACAGTGATAACGGAGGTAACCAACGAGCTCCCGAGAGTAATCCAGAAGACCGTGTCACATATATGCAAGCCAATGCAGCCCTGGCACTACATCGAGGACAAGCACTGGGTGCCAACGTTCTCATCGTTGATCCGCCTCGTAAGGGATTAGATGAAGGAGTGTTAGAACAGCTATCACTGAAACATAATCCGAATCAAATTTATGCCGAAAGTCCAGCATTGATATCACATTTACCTCGTCATACAATCAATTGGACGAATGATGTACAGACATTGATATATGTTAGTTGTGGATTTGACGCGTTAGCACGAGACTTGGATACTTTGTTGACATCGAATGCTGGATGGAAGTTAGAAAGTGCAACCGGGTATGTGTTGTTTCCGGGTAGTAACCATGTTGAGACGGTTGTGATATTGCAGAGATGAGGAGCTAAATTTTAGACAACTTATCGGTATCCTTGGTGTGTCTTCAACAAAAGTTGTGGGCAAGCGTAGAAAGTGCTATGCCATATCAATACCAATAATGCCTATATATTATGTATGACCAAAGATCATATTTATATCTTATGATGCTTTAATCTCTCTGAACTGTGGATGGACAGTAAATTAGCCAATACCGGCGAAAATACCAGTCGAATACATCTCTCTTATCTTTCTACAACCCTTGTCCTCGTGATAAGTTAAGATGCACTCTTCATATACCCTATTCAAAGAAGTATATCTCCAAACGAGTATTAAAGTTTACACGTCGTACTTTCCTTGTATCCATCTCCAAAACAACACTGTCAAACAGTGAATCAAAGTCAAAGTTTGCTTCTTGGCCTCTTAATATTGATGTATCGGTTATGTCCTGTGAATTAGTAAGGCGTGGCTTTATAATACCAATGAGTGATCTGTTCAGTGATATATTACGATGACATGGTATCTTCTTCTTCCGCCGTTCTATTGTCGTTTTAGTTTCATGTCCGACAACATCTTCTTTTTCATTATCATCTTCTTCGTCTTCATTGCAACTTAGTGATATTGTATTGAGGCCACCATCTTCATCATCATCTTCTTCTTCTACCTTGCTGGTTGAATGGGGTTTATGCGACACATCACTACTATTGTGTCCTGTTATTCTATTGTATTGTTGTTCATAGTCTTGTTCATAGTATCCGTTGTCATTATCAGCCGCCAACGACGATCCTATGGATACTTCCGCCGCTGCTAATCTGGACACTGCTATACTAGATGCCATCTTGTACTGTTTAAAGTGTATATCGCTGTCTCTTCTTATCTACCTCCCACTTTCCTCTTAGTTGTTGAAAGTACTATTGTCTATTGTTCTAAGTGTCGCAGTGTCACTTCAAGGAACACAAAAGAAGAAGCTGAAAAAGTACTGCCTCTCCACTGCCCACAAAATGCTGATTTCATTGGCAGTTATATAACTTTGTGGCAGTGCTAATGATGCATTCTAGTAGCCTTTTATTGGCAGTTGCATTCATGTAAAGGCAGTTCCATCTTACAGGCTCTATTGCCTAATGTGAGAAGATTGCTCTAAATGAAGTGATGCATACATTAGGTGGCGCTTTATGTTGGTTGAATTTGAATAATCAGATTGATGCCTTGTCTGGACAGTAGTAGTGATGAGAAGAAGTAGGTATTAACACTATTAGTGTATATCAGATGAAATACAGCATTAGTATTGAAAGTCATGAACAATAACAACAACAGTCCAATGAAGAAGGCAAAAAAGCCCAAACGTCCACTTTCTGGATACAACTTGTTCTACAGGTACAAGCGGATAAAAGTCATGGAGTTGACTGCATACTTGAGCAGTGCCGTTGGTAAACATACCTCTTTTAAAATGGATGAAGCAACCCTCATACGAAACATCATCATGTGTGTGCCTGGCCTAGAAAACACAACTGATACTGAACTATCATCCTTATCACAAACTGAGATTAATAACCTTCGTTCTTCCAAGATTTGTTCCGTCATGACGGGTGATAAGTTATTTCCAAATGAGAATAAACGTGATCGTGTACATAAACGTAGTCATGGTCTAGGATTTGTTGAGATGTGCACTATCACTAGAGACGCATGGAATTCGATTGATCAGTTTATCAAGGCTGGTAAGAACAATTGATTTGTATGTTGCATAGTATGAATACCATAAAAATACTCACCATATATACTATTCTTATTCAGTGTTCTGTGGACTAGCTGATATCGGAAGAGAAGAATACAAGAAGAAGATATCCATGTACAAGAAGATGGAGGAGGATACTGCTACTTCTGCCGCCATCGTCACTGCTAATAATACAACAACAGAAACCAAGAAGACAATTGTTGCCCCAACAAGTGTAGAATCATCAACCGTTATCAGTAGTAACTATTCATCACCTTCACCAGAAGAGAGTAATGAGTCGGCGGTTCCCCGACATACAGTCATTATTAGTCCACCAAGTAGTTGTGATAGAGTACTCCCTCTTCCTAATAATGGCTATACATATCATCGAAGTCACAGTGCACCAGCAGGAATGGCTACTCAACATTATCAAGGAGCTTCAAACAATCAACCACCGCTAGCACAGTTGACGAGGAGCCACAGTACATATCAAGAAGATTATACTTGTGGTTTCGAACGGCCTGATAATGTAGTATCAGCACAAGATTATCTCGATCTCATTGATAAACTCGTGGATGATAAGAAGACTTCTGGAGAAGATGAAAGTAACGACAGCGCTACTACAATCTTCGGTAAGCCAATGCATCGTGTTGTGAATAATAGAGCAGCTTGAAGCTCGACCCAGTGTGTGTAATATAGGCTGATAATCATCATAGTAGAGTAAAATCACACCCACTTTGTTCGATAGCAACCTGAAGTAAAGGCACTAGAGCACTGTTTACATGAGTGTAGTCTGCATTGTAGGATGGATGTAGTACGTAGTCAACTGGACTATTGCAATCGTTCTGACGTAAGTGTTCTTCATAATCTAGTAGGAAGATTTGATTGTACTTGTTTTGTTGTGATGATCCGTCTTCCTTTATGAGTTCTCTTCTTAAGATGTGATTCCAGATGTGCATAGTTTCTCTCCTCTTTGCTCTTCCTAATGACTTGCCATTCTTTTCAGACCTGTAGGCATGAGGTGCCACGGGCATTAGTAAAACTTGAAGTTTATATTGCTTGGCCAACTCTGTTATTGCTCGAAGATACTCTACCACCGTCTTTTCAATGGCTTCACTACAGTCTTGATCATATCCTTCTAACAAAAGACCACCAATACCTTCTCTACAATCAATCTCGCCAGCTGAGAGAATGATCGTTCGACAAGATGAAGGTAGCCGTTGTAGACAAGCATGGAGGTTGTAATGGGTAAAGAACCTGGGTGTTGTTGTATGAAACGCCTTTAACCCTGTCGCTGGAAATGGTACGAACTGCCGTTGTTTCTGTCCACTTGAAGTATCAATACAGAGTATTTGCCATGCAAGAGATAGTACATGAGAATCACCAACGACATAAATGGGAGGATATGTACTTTGTTGCATGATGATGGGCATAGAAGCTTCCTGATTTTGTTTGCATGAACACTCTCGAAGAATCTTCGAGCAATAACTTGATATTGTTGTATCTTGATTGCCCTCTTTCTTTTCATTTACTAAACTACTTGTACCCAATCTGCTCTGATCACATTCCTCTAAACGAAATACAACATCCCAAACTGCTACATGATGGATGACTTTACCCTTTCTGTGCTTCTTGACCCTTTCGCCCAATACTAAATATCGAATGAATACATAATATGCCATGTGTGATTTATAATTCCTTGCTAATAATCTCCCCTCGGTAGATGAAGGAGGGAATCTAGCCGCTAGATAGGGCATTGATATGCATGCCAATTGTAGAAATGAATTCGATATTGGCGAGGAGTAGAGTAGCTTTAACAGCAAGAGAAGTGTAACTGGTGGTAATGTTCTATACTGATGGTTTTGTGTATTGTTTGATGTCGATACAATGCTTCCATCATTCCAAAATTGCAATATAGGCGGTACATTCTTTATTCGTTCACACAAGAATGTATGCATTGCACTAACTGGATCTTTGATTGTGGTAGATTTCTTCGTGTATGAAGATAGCTGACCAAGTATATCGGATGCGGTGGGGAACTCTCTATCGTCACTACTACTGATTGATAATGTATCTAAAGCATCGAGAATGTCGTTCATAACTGAAGACTGGTGTGGAAATGCAATATAGCAAGGAGACGAGCCACACTCTGTCATACCACAGCAACAATTTGTTGATGATTGTGTAGTATTGTCTATCGATGGTGCTTGATGATCTAAACTACCACCAGCACGGTAATACAAAAGAGCTAATACACCAACTTCAGGAAAACCTGACAGTTCACACATTTGTGCATAATCCCCAACAGCTTTCTCATGTTCATCTACAATATTGCAATCAACATAATTTTCATCATTTGTATTGCAATTCATATGTTTGTCTGGGCGGCAATTTAAATGACTTATCCGCCACGCCATACCAAAGTGATATACTGCCTGTCTATTCTGTCCACTATCACGTAAGGTCTTACCACATAGTTCATGTGCATCTCGTAATTCTATTAGTGATTGTTTTGTAGTATTAGATGACGATGAAGAAATGAGCACATCATGTGCACATTTTAAATCACATGCTAATTGATCTCTCGTACCGCTACCCCCTGTATTATTTTCTGACGACCTAGCACGTCTATCAAGCCTATCCTCTGCATAGTTCATGGTCTCATTGCCGACAACCTCAGCTCACAACTATCGTACTAGCAAATAGTGCAGTGATCATTTACATTAGGATACCGCTTTACTATGAGACTCGAACATCTTACATCTTATAAAGCAATAGGAACAGAGTTCTGTCAAACTGTGCACCCACAAAAACATCATTATGCCGATATACCGATATGTCTATATACTTGTCCGAACGTACGTCGTCATTCACTCTTTCAATTGGTGTTGGCGCGTGAGGATACCTCTTCACCCCTCTTAAATAGTTTTCTTCTGCATGAAAATTATCTGTGTTAATTGTTGATAGTTGATTGTTGATTGTTGTCAGTTCTCGCAGATTGATTCGAAGTCAGTATGCATGTGATATCTTAGGTTCTATATAGTTGTCATCACTTTTCACATACTTCGTCATTATTGAGTTTTTGCGTACTTCCGCCGGGCATCGTATTATTCGGTAATAAAAAGACAGAGTGTATCTGACATACTGTGTTGATGTAATATTGATCATACATCAACTGTGTTGTATTTATAATTGCAAATATGGGACAAATATGTTGCAAAGACTGTGTCAATCAAGATAGGTACAAAAAATCTGCAATCGTTTCATGGCACGATGGCGATGATCACGATGATCATAATACATACTCAACTGGTGCCATCAGTTCATTGAAAAGTTCACCAACTTCAATTAATAATACCAAAAGAAGTAATCGGATTAAGAATAAGAAACGCAATGTAACATTACATGCTGAATTTAGAGATCGACATAATCTACTGGCACCACCATTGGTTACCGAGGGAGTTATGGTTGATACTGATAATGTATTTACTGGTCAAGATTTAGGTGTACATGCTTTATATAATACAGACTCGTCGAGTAATTTGTTTGGTGATATACCTCAGGATTGTAGTTATGAAAGTACAACTGTTGAGAGTGCATCAGGAGAAGAACTTGATAATAATATACTAGTATTAAGAAAGGATGATGGATTAAAGGAGCTTAATAGAACAATAGAGGAAGATATATTTCTTGATAAAAGTGGACGATGATAACTTCGTCTTTGACGGGCTATCAGATCATTTCCGTAAACAACTCAAAGATAGCATGGAGAGAGTATTGGTGCCAAAGAACACCGTCCTTATAAGAAAAGGAGATACTCCCGATTATTTGTATTTGATATTAGAAGGAGAAGTGGCTGTGTACATATCTCCAGACGAATATGTTGATGACACTGCAATGGATTTAGGCAAGCATGCCCCAATTGAAATACCATTAAACAAGCCCAAAACACAACCTTTCCGACAGTCATATGTACTGAACTTGAGGAAGAGTCTATTCTCAATCTACAAGGATAGCATACCCGAAGATATTAATGAAGATGAAGAAAACAATAACAAGCTTGTGGGTCAAGTCTTATCCTTAGTGAGGGAAAGTGCAGCCTCTACACTCACCGGAGAAGAACAAGCAGTAGCAACTAGCGGTGATGCCGATGATGATATAGATACATCTTTCATCCCACTGAATGCACTAAAAGGGCTTAAGCATGAACGTGATCTTGGACAATGTGACGTGTTTGGTGAATTGGGTTTAATATATCACTGTGAACGAACAGCTACGTGTCTTACTAAAACAGAATGCATCCTCTATCGTCTTGATGGGGAAATCTTTAGGAGTATACTGGCGAGTTCCAATGCAGATAGAGTAAAGAAGAGATGTACAGAGAGTAGAGCTGCTCTTCTTTCTCTACATAATATTGGACTACTCGAGGATCTAGATGAGAAGACATTGGATGATTTCGAGGAGGTACTCAACCCTATTACCTTTGAAGAAGATGATCTAGTAATAACCAAAGGAACATATGACAAAATGCTCTTCTTCATCATGTCAGGGAAAGTTCTTGTGCATGACATAGGCACTGGTGATTCTTGTAAAGCCGACATAGAACTTGGTGTTGGCGGTCACTTTGGTGAAAGTAATCTATTTACCAATCGCCCATCTATTGCAAATGCCACGGTGCTGTCAAAGAAGGCCCGTTTGATGGCGATTACAAAGCAGGATTACCTCAAACGGTAGGTCGAACGAAAATTATTTTTACGTGACAACTTTGTATCTCATCTCACGTCTTTCTTCTTTACCCTGCACAGTCACAATACTCTTCATCCCTTGGTCAGAAGATTGGGCTGTCGAAATGCGCTTCTGTCCATCCCTGTTATATCAAAGTCAAAGCTACTGCCCCAAGAGATCAACAGCCTTGTGCACAAGTTTGAAAAGATATCTTTCCCCAGAGGAATCATAAGCTTTAGTGGTAGTAATAAGTCTGCGATATACATCATCGTGACGGGAAAGATTCAAATGGTAATGTCAGACGGAGGTGGCGGATCTTCTGTATTCTCATTTGATCAGTTTGACCGTAAGTGTTGGGCCATCTTTGTTGTTTCCTTAATTCTTCATTATTTTAAGTCCTCATACTCATTGCCCACAGACTTTGGAGGAAAGAGCCTCTTCGACCAAACTGGTCCCCTCAAAACCAGTGTTAGATTCTTTGATCAAAAGGGTATATCAGTACGAGCAATTGTACCAACCGAATGTTATGTGCTAACACGAGAATCAATAGTCAAGGTTATAGGCAATATTAATCGTTTGGGTAAACCGTCACTACCTTTCTCTAGGAAACTCATGAAGGGAATGAAGCGAACCGATCTCATCTTGCACCGTATACTCGGCGCTGGCATGTTCGGAAGAGTTTGGTTAGTACAGCATAAAGAATCATCCAAAGTGTATGCAATGAAGGCCATGTCAAAGAAAGATATTATAGTCAAGAAGATGGTTAAAGCAGTAACAATAGAGAAGAATGTCATGGCTTCAATAGAACACCCTTTCATCTCGAACTTAGTGTCGACATTTCAGGATCAACACACAATTTACCTTCTTCTGGACTACGTCCAAGGAGGGGAGCTATTTGGATTGGTAAGTGCACATCTTATGCTCAAGTATGGTCGTTTACTTTAATTACATTTCATCTCATTCTACCCATCTCTTCTTTCATCATTCTAGATTTACAACGTGTCAAAGAAAGGATATCTCTCAAACGACGCGGCTGCTTTTTACGGCGCATGTCTTTGTGAAGCATTACATCATCTTCATTCGAGGAATATTTGTCATCGAGATATCAAGCCTGAAAATGTGTTGATCAATTCTGATGGGTACATTGTTCTAGTGGACTTTGGTTTTAGTAAGATAGTGCTTGACAAGTCATTCACAACGTGTGGCAGTCCAGAGTACATGGCACCCGAAATGTTATTGGGAAAAGGACATACCTTAAGTGTTGATCATTATGCCTTGGGAGTGTTAATTTATGAAATGCTTGTCGGGCAAACCCCTTTCATCCACGTTGGAGCCACCAAATTGACTCTCTTTCGTCGAATAGCAAATGGAAAGTTCGCCTTCCCTTCACAACAACACGGGATGACGGTCTGTGATGAGGCAAAGTTGTTGATAAGAGGACTATTGAATAAGGACTGTACAAAACGTATAGGGTCTTCGCTCACTCTAGGTGATGAAGAAATTTCAACTAATCCATGGTTCCAGAGCCTGCTAACTGAGTATCGAGAGGCGTTTCTGGCCGAGAAAGTCTCTCCCCCGTGGATACCAAATATTGACGATGAGCTAGATGCATCCTACTTTGGCTCACATGATAAGCTCGAAAAGGAAATGCTCTCCAAGAAGAGGGATGTGTTAGACAAAAAGTCTCAGAAGTTGTTTGCAGGCTTCTAATTGTATACTTGAAGTAAAGTGTCTACATAATTCATAGAAACGTGCCTATAATATTCCTTATCAAGTAGATGATATACTTGCAATTTGATCTTGTATATAAGTTCTCAGCCTTGATTTCATATCCCCGGTTGAATCAAAGATGTGCGCAATACTATTCAAGACTATATTTCCCAACTCTATCTCATTTAAGTGATATGCTTTTGAAACAAGAAGCAGCTCTTTTGTCAAGTTTGTACAAAATAATCCCGAATCATCTGTATTGATACTGATTGGATAGTTCTTCGCTATCCATTTGCCGAGCTGTGGGTGCATTTTCATACCATCAAGCAAACTACCATTAGTATGATTAGCAAGCTCCAATGTCATTATATTGGAAGTTGGACAACACTCAATTGGAATGGGTTGTTGTATAAGTGTTTCCATTAATGAATCTGATAACAGCAAAGCATGACCGAGTCTATCTGGTTTGTTGTGAAGTATTGACTCGGCCTCTTGATATGCTTTCCGCTTTGTTTCGTCTACTTCCAACTCATTATTACCCATTGGAACTTCGCCACAGTGTATTGCTATGGGCAAACCTTCTTTCCTTGCCAAGTCAAATGCAGATATGAAGTCTTCAAAATCGTTCCTCATTGGATTACCGCCTAACTCTACTCCGACAATATATTTGCTAGTTTGAGCCATTTGAATTGCAAGTTGAACGTTCTCCATTGCCTGATTGAGAGTGCCTGATCTATCGACTGATATAAGAAGTCGAGGTATTAATGGCAGTCGTATATACTCTTCACTGCTTTTATTGGTATTAATCTCATTTTGATATCTCTGATAATCTGTTCTTTCGAATTCACCCATGATATTGATAATTGTGTTTATATACTCTTTTTTGGTAGAGTATTCTTCATCTGATGATCGGTAATCTTTAAGCAATACCTTTGGACCTGTTCGGAGTTCTATGTATGCAACATTATCGTGTGCAGCATCATCCAATACTTCCTTTGTAATTCGTTTCAGTGCCTATAATATATAAAATATGCATATGATATGATTTTGTGCACATGAAGTGAGCATAATACATGATTTCATTGTAACATATAACAAATGAAACACAACATACCTCGAGATCATTTACACACTGAGGAATCACTGCAAATATATCAAAACAATCCTTCAAACTACGTGGCTTGTTATTGAAGAGGAGAGCTTCTTTATCTGCATTATGATGTTCATTTTCGTGTATCAAGAACTTTTTCGGAAGTGAAACGCTACGTTCAGCGGCCAGTTCAACTAATGTATGTTCCCGGATTGAACCATTTAGATGAGAATGCAATTCAATCTTCGGCAGACGCTTGCAGAAGGTGTGTAGACTATCCATACTTGATTATCACTATCACTCCAAAGTCTTCAGTATCAAGCATATCATATCAGATGGCAAGGATACCTTCTAAGCGTATCCTAGCATATGTCCGTCACTAATAATAACTACAGCGGTTACAGAGAATTAAGAGCGTTAAAAACTAATAACCTACTTGTGGAACAAAATAAGGTGTCACTTTGACACCCTATAATATGTAAGGTAATTACCTAAGTAGTTTGTTAGGTAGTAACCTTTCTGAGTTGAAGCGGCTTCGCCGCTCATCACTCACTTTTTTTCTCAAACACTTTCATCAATGACGCTCGCCGTCCCTTATCTTCTCCTACGCTATACTCCATAACTACAATGGTTGACAACGTACTACTGCATACACGCTATAGCGATATAATCCGTTATGATATTCAAAGAGGTTGGTACTACCAACTACCTTAGTTACTACGAAATGTATACTTCCATCAGCACATCAAAAAAATGATAGACGATGATGCATCGGGTGGCCGGCTCTAT
>Ga0214478_100292_pt1 | contig 29548 bp, 19 predicted proteins | sample M1_20Mar14CPVII9_2_FD_178001 | JGI IMG/M metagenome (GOLD analysis project Ga0214478, IMG submission 178001) | Marine eukaryotic communities from Monterey Bay, California, United States - M1_20Mar14CPVII9sort6BwellD7 | ecosystem: Environmental > Aquatic > Marine > Unclassified | place: USA... | reverse complement strand
AATATTGCCTGAAAGTCGGCAGGAAATCCAAATCTGAGACAAGAAACCTGCCTACATGGGGCTGTAAAAGTATGATGGAGGGACCTACAATCATGCTGGGAGTGTTCATCACCCTGTTATACATGTAGACAATGCCAAACGAGCCACTGAGTTGATTATTATACGCAACTACTTGAGAAGTAGCACTAGATTTGCTGGTGTTTTTTTGGTATCTTTGCTTTGTGTTGGCCCTTTTGACTGGCACTTTTTCGCTATGTAATTGCAATGAGAACAGTGTACTATGGAGAGTTGTTGTCGGAGGAGCGTATGGCAATTATAGATTCATTGGTGAGAAAGTTCAAGTTACTATTGTCTAGCTTTGTACTTTGGTGTTGGCTATTGTTCATCTAATATCTAATTGCAATTATTTTTTTTATCAATCAAATTATGTACATACCTATGGTATCTACAATAAAATGTTATGTTTGCTTTGCATGATTAATATGATGGTATGATATAATTCGGGGACTAACAACATTAGCAACATTAATGCGGTATTCTAACTACAGAACGAATGTATCATTGACTACGACGTTAAAACAATAATACAATAACAACATCAACTCATCATATAAGAAAACAGAACAAACTATTATACAATTTACCATACCATCCGATATATATATAATACGACATCACACATATATACTTAGTGTCAAGTGAACTCGATATGATAACAACTTAAAACAAGAAATACATCTATTATCACCTATACCGCAATAATATTATTTCAGTTACAATCACCAACAAGTCTAAGATAATTGAAATTGCCAGTAGTATATCATGGGCAAGAAAAGCAAGAAGAAGGGAGGTGCAACTAATAAAGCAGCACGTAAAGAGAAGTTACAAGAACGTAGGGAGCAGCAGTTAGAAGAGGTCGATAACAATCAGGGTAGTAGTACCGATTTAGCTCCCCGACAGTACTTCGAAAATGATAGGGTATGGTTCTATCCTAGTAAGAAGGACTGGTCATGGGAGAATACTAGTCCAAACACTTATCGGGGAATAGTGAAACATGTGAATGATGGCAAATTAGATATCATTCCATTTCAATCAAAGATTGATTGTATTGATTACCATGTTACAATATCTGTCGACGATGCGTTTCCTGACTTTTGTGATATGACTCTTCGTTTTGATGTAGGCGATCGAGTACTCTGTGGTACACCCAATAGAGGATGGGTGGCGAGAGAAGTTAGATATCTATGGCCCATTGCAGAAACATTTCACAATTATCCAACATCACCGCAAAAACCTGATGATATTGTGGATAGGTACAAGTGTGGGGAATATGGAGCAGTAGCCGATGACAATAACCAACCTCTGTTTTGTTCCGCACCAAATGATGAGGATTATTGCATCATGAAGCATCCATCCTCCTTTCGTTTTGGCGTGGGTGATAATGTCATATTCTATGCTTATGCGGCTAGGGGAATTGGAAGGTCTGTTAGTCAGTTAAAGAAAATTACGGACAATTACCCTTGGACTTGGGTAGAGGGGAGAGTTAAGTCGGTTGATATCATTGGCATGGAAAAATATGCCGCATATACCTGCTTATTTGAGGCAGAAGGGACTACTTATTCATGCTTTATTAGAGAAGATAATGATGAATTGATAGCAAAAGAGAATGCCAATGCAAGGGATAGATTATTTGATGCTATTGAGCAGGATTGTAGTAGAGATCATATCATGTATCTCACCGCCTATTATGAGATCGATATAATGGCATTCCGAGACATGGTAGTATCAAAAGCAATCGAATATGCAAGTTATCAAGCATTATCGTGGCTTCAACATGAGTGCAATATTGATATGATAAACCTGAAGGATGAGCAGGAGAACAATCTCCTTCATAAAATCGCTTCATCAGAACATGCCATGCGTTTCATCAGAGAAGCCGGAAGGCTTTGTAATATGGAAGAGCCCCCTGATTGGAAGTTAAATTTGACAGATTTCGACGCAGAATTAATCAATGGACAGAACAAGGATGATCTTACTTGGTTGCAAATTCTCGTGAAGAGAGGCGATGTTAAAGCCCTTGATGCTGTACTTTCACCTCACTGCGGATTAGCTTGGGAGCTTGCTCTCAATTATGGAATCAGTGACAATGGTGTTTCCCTTCTCAACAATACAATACAAGAGGTTGAATCAGGAGAGAAGAAGAACGTTATGCAACAAGTAGTTAATTCTTTTGCATCCTTTCGTACACTATTCCAGCAATGTAAAGCTACCGAATGGATATCATCAAGCAACGCCGAAGAAGACCTATTTAAAAGAGATTCAATGCATCTCCTTCAAGGAACAGATGCTCCACTCAATGCCAAGCGTCTCACACGGTTCTTCAATGATTGGCAGGGATATAATAAATCCTTTCTTGACGATAATCCATTCAGGAACTTAGTTGGGCGTGGGTACTTTTCCCTCTTCAAGCTGCTATACGAAACTGATGAAACTGCGTTCATTCACAAAGAGTACAGTTTGTGGTCTCAAGAAGATATGAATCAATACATTCAACCTGAACTATTAGTAGACTGGGAAGAAGCTCCATTCTTCCGAGATGCCGACATTTGGACAGCATGCACTATTGGTAATAATGGTTGTTTCCATGCATACGATGCAAAGGATCATATAAAACGTCATACCTACCTACGATCTATTCGACAGCATGTTCTATCCCCTGAGCATCCTTCCCTGCTTTCTTTCTTACAAGAGAAGGCTGAAAAGAAGTCACAAATATCATCAGTTTATGGTGGGGCAGAAGCAGAACTGGCCAAGCACAGACTCAGCCTTCTTCAAGATGACAAGACTCTCGAGGGTCGTTTGATGATCTTGGACTATCTGTTACAGCATAACCCCACTACCAAGCTCAATCTCGAAGCAATTGAAGCCATACGCCATCGTCAATGTGGAGTCTTAAGATTCATGGTTGATAAGGGACTAGTAAAGATGGAGGCCAATGCATCGTCAAATAGAGTATTTACCAAGGTAGCACCGAATCTGAAGTGTTTAGAGAAAGGACGCATCCCTTCGTCAATGACTGCTGCTTCCTTCTTATCTTTTATAGCAGTCGGTAAGTTTACTTTCTCACTCATCATCACTTTATGCCTCGGTGTGTCATATGCTCACTTACCCACATCATGTGCATCTTGCTCATATCATGTGCAGAATATGACGATCTTCAGACACTTCAATGGCTCTGTGAATCATACGAGACGACATCTGATACTTGTGATGGTTGGAACTTGCTACACTTTAGTGCCTACATGGGTCGAGTTGAAATCGTAGCATGGCTCTACACCCAACCAGAATGGCTGACACTTGTTACTACAGTGTCAAAGCGCAAGCCTTTCCAACATGCATATGCTGTTCATATTGCCGCTAGTGAGGGCCATATCTTCCTTGCCGATATGTTGTTGGCAATAAAGTATCACTATGAGTCTGAAAAGGAGCCAGTGCATCCCATGTTTATCAATCTATTGAGTATCCAAATAAAAGATACCAAGGGTAAGTTGCCTGAGTTTTATGCAAAGAAGTCACCACATGAATTTGTCAAAGAATGGGCAGCAAAGAGGAACAAGCCGCTAATTTTGGAAAAGAACATCAAGAAGCTTCTTCAAATTGTCAATGAAAATGATACACCCATGGATAAGTTGAAGCAGTTTATCATCACGTCACAGTGTCTTGATCCCAAGACATGGAAAGGCTGTGATTCTATGGATAAGAAGAGTTCAACGGGCCATTCATTTAGTGAAGTTCTATGTGAATGTTGTAGCAAGTTTCCTGATGCTGATTTTGTTGACTGGTTATGTACACGACTCTACTTCAAGGACAAGTCAAGTTTCTTTGGTAATGCACCCTACGGCTTTAGCAACCTCGAACGAGCGAAGGAGCTGGTCATATTAAACAAGGATGACCTCCTTTTGTTTGCTACCGAGAATGGTCACAATGACTTAGTCAATTATCTATCAAAAGGAGGGAAATGGCTTGGCAACATATCATGTCCCGATCCTGCAACTGTAAGCCTCTTGCTCAAGCGAGCTCTGTCTGGTGAGCCTCTAACAAGGGTTCGAGCAAAACTATTGTATGCAAGTACACTTTGTGAAATTGCTGAATTGTCAGATGACGAAGCTCAAAACATCTTACTGCGAGGTGGACGACCAGAAGAACTTGATGAGGTGCTGCAGATAGGCAATGAAACAAAGCAGGCATTGATTGCTGGAGGGTACACAGAACCTGAGTATAAGTTTCAGTCTTCCTCAATGGATTTCATAGTAAAATCATTCGATATGTCGGCGGATATGTATAGAGCTGACTCCCTTCCTGATGAGCATCCACTGTTCAAGGTGAGCTGTGGCTAGCAGAAGTTTGTGAATTTGTCGATGCCCTTTCACATGTTTCAATTTTTTGAACACATATGATAAGATGTTCTATGTACTAACACGTGATTCTTCCTCTCTCTCCTTTCCTAAGCAAATTCCATTTCGAGGAAAATCTCGTGCTGATCTATCTCGGGTTCACATAGTACTTGCAACTGAAGGGTTCAGTGGTAAGTTGTGCATATATGATCATATCTCGTGTCATAAAATTCTGACATCACATATTGTGTATCTCACCATGCTGTAAAACTATTGTATCTGTTTAGAGCTACTTGAATATTGCGTAAGAAACTTAGAAGGATGGACATCGGAGATGAAACTCGAAGTTGTCCGAGTAGCAGCATACTTTGGGCATTCTAGCATCGTGGATAATTTTGTGACGAATGATGATCTACTATCTTCCAGGGCAGCCATGTGCGGTGCAGGTGAAGCATGCCGACACCGAGACTTGGTTCAACTAGTATCACAGTTTGGTACTCCCCACGACAAACTCACAAGAAGCAACAAGACAATAGATGAAATGAAGGGTGATTTAAACGAACTCGGGTTTGAGCAGCAGTACGAAAACCTTTTATTATTCACTGGCTATTCACTCCTCTGTGCTGTTCTTAATGGATACGTGCAGGCTTCCGGCAAGAATGATCTCAACACATTACAGTATCTTGTCAACGAGCTTGGCTACACACATGACAACATCCTTTTTGTCTTAGAAGTTCTATGGGATAGCTACTACTTGAGAAGGAGAGGCGCATCTTTCTTTGACTTCTTTGTGAATATGACAAAAGCATTGAATCTATATCCATTCATGCATCACAAGAGGATGGGAAGTCTATGTAAAACTGTTGCCAATTCACTTGACCATGGAACTAAAATATCCAAAGTCGAGGAAGCAGAAGCTGAAACAAAATGTCTTGAATGGCTAGATAACTTGGCTGATGATGGAATAGATATCCAACAAGTCACTCCTAGTCGATTCGCTAGTGACACAAATCAATTTCCAGACAAACTTGATGATTTAAGGAAAAAGCAACTCCACAAGTGGTCTCAGTTTGACATTGTGAAGAAAGAGGGTACACTTGAAGAGATACAGACAGCAATAGAACAAGGAAGGTTGGCTCTAAATAGTCGTGATCGAGGAGGTCTCATGCTTACTCATTTAAGTGCTGCATATGATCGTGTTGACTTACTTGAGTGGCTAGTCCTCACCAAAGGAATGGATATCAAATCAATGGATGGACAAAGTAGGACTGTGTTAGACGTTGCCAAGGCATCCAAGGCAGCATCATCAACTAAATGGATCATCGAATTACAAGCTAGGAGAACAATTGCATCATTTACTCAACAAAACTACCACCGCTTATTGGCAGTTCGGAAGCATCAAAGACTAACAAAGGCAACGACTTCCATCCAAACACTATACCGTGGTTATATGATTCGTAAGCTTTACTCTGGTATACTTGTACAACGATTAGAAGAGTCTCAGCGCTTCTCTGCCGTATGGGGACATGTCATCCAGCAATATAATGGTATCAACTCGAACAAGGAGCCGCTCAATTGGTCTTCCATTAGAGAAAGTATATCCGACATCAATCAAGTAGAATTCACATATGATGATAGTTACTTTGAAGATACAGACGAGCAGTTGAGTAAAGCCTTAGAGGGGGCGTTGCAAGTAGACGATTGTCGAGTGGAGGAGAAAGCTACAGTTGACGATGAGAAGAGTAGTGCTGAAGTAGTAACAGAGGAGCCGTCGGATATGGTTGTGGAGAGTACTAGTAGCGAAGTATCTTGGCTGTCTTTTCAAATGACAAGGTAAGAGTATTTTGACATTATCGCTATCGACTTGTCATGTAAATATCTTATACCTTCTTTCTGCTCTTCTTCTTTAGCCATGTTGTCAAGTTCCTCAAAAAAGGCGATCCAAAGTACAAATCATTCTTTGTCAGACGGATGCAACAGCTGGGGTTAGGTGAACGTAGTCGTATACTCCAGAAGCGTCTCAAGGGTTCTCAGTCCACCATCTACGAGACATATCTCGAGCAGAAGTCAGGGTTTCGCATCTTGTGGACAGAAGAAGGAGATAACATTGTCATTTGGTTCGTTGCCAAACACAAGGAGGTATCAAGACTGATGCAATTGATTGATGATTCCAAAAGTCGGACAGCTCGACAGCGGGATGATTCTAAGAGTCGGGCAGCTCGGCAACAGTTGTCAGAATCTGTCATCTCTGATTTAAGGAATGAGGACTTACTACCATCACAAAGAGAGGCCAAGAAAGAGGTGCTACTTGACGTGTTTAGCAACGTACCATTGAAGCTGTATGACATCAGTTATCAGTGCATAGATGATATTACAACCTCATCGTGGTCACCCAAACTTCACTTGACTGATGAGGAGCGTGATGTGGTAGAAGCAGAAGGGACTGTGTTGGTATTAGGTAGAAGTGGAACGGGCAAGACTGTCTGCATCTGCAATCGTATGGAATATGACCGTCAAGTCTATGGACAAGACTCTACCTTCTCCCAACTCTTCATTGCCCGGTCGAAGCGGCTGTGTCGATATGTTTCCGAGGCAACGGGAAATCACAATACAAACTCATTTCTTACTTTTGATGAGCTTGTATATAATTTGGATACGTCGTTGCCTAGTCTAGAAGGGAGTGACAACTCATTCTTTCCCAGTCAAAGGGTTGACTTTATGAGATTTAAACAAGAGTTCTACAATACTCAATCCTCAAGTTCATCCAAGGGGAAGAAGATCAGTGCAATGATTCTATGGACGGCTATTAGAACATTTATCAAGGGTTCGATTGAGGCACATCAAAGTCCTGATGGCATCCTTCCTAAAGATGACTTCATTGCTGTTGAGAAGCTCGGCAAGAATAGGTGCAGAGTTCCAGCTGAATACCGTGCCTCCATGTATGATGAGTTTCTCAAGTATGAAGAGTACAAGGCCAAACTAGGGTTATGGGACGATATTGATCGCATTCAACATTTACTTTCTCGACTTGACAAGTGCATGAATACCGAACCAGCCGTCTTTGATGAATTGAGGAAGAGTAAGATCTATGTTGATGAAGTACAAGATTACACCCAGATTGAGATACTACTATTCTTCTATCTTGGTGGTCCAGGCGGACTCTTCCTTGCTGGGGATCCAGCACAGTCGGTAGTAGAGGGTACAGAGTTTAGATTCGAAGAAGTACGTCGTGTCGGGTATTTTGTCGCTGAGAGTAGTGGACGACGGGATCTCATACCTTCTAAAGCCAAGACTGTCAATGTCAACTTTCGTTCACATGCTGGTATACTCAATACAGCTGGATCATTCCTCGACTATCTCTTCAAATACTTTCCTGGCAGTGCTAAACAACTGAAGAAAGATTATGGACTGTTTCAAGGATCTCGGCCTGGCGTGCTGCATAAGGTCAAGACAAATCAACTGGCTACCCTTCTATCCGATAAGTTGAATGGTACCGTAGTTTTAGTACATGATGAATCATCAGACTACTGGCGTAAAGCATTGGGGGGATACAAGTTAGTATACGGAATTAGAGAAGCAAAGGGATTAGAATTCAAGTCGGTTATGATACTCGACTTCTTCTCCGAGCTTCCGTCTTCTCTTCAAAAGCCATGGAGGAACTTACTCTTGGATCGAGAAGGGCAAGACTTTGAAACCAAGTATCCTCTAGTGGGTACACATCTGAAACTTTTATATACGGGTATTACACGATGTATTGAGCGTCTGTTCTTTGTCGAGACGAGCTCATCAATTGCCGGTGATACATTAGTTCGATGGCTTAAGCAGAATGCATTGGCAACAAAGAACAACATTAATGACATTGAATCAATGGCCATGACATCTGATGAGTTCTTGAGTGAAGGCTTTAACAATGCAGAACAGGCCGAGTCTGCAGAGGAACTTGATTTAGCATATATTGCATTAGATCGATCTGTTTGGTGCTTTGAGCAGGCTGATAACTTACCTCTTGCCGCTAAGGCACGGACAAATCGTCGAAGTATCAAGTTTCGTCTTGACCTATTGAAGGATAGTAGTGATGAAGAAATGGTCGAAGTAAAGGGTGCACAAATGATGGAGTCGCTTATAAGAGAGGGTCTGCTACTTGAGATCCTGAATGTTTATTACTCAATCAGCCCATTCATGAGAGAGTATTCAAAGGAGCAACTGGAGAATGTGTTTATATCAAAGATTCGTCTTGCCTTAGCGTAAATGTTGGTAAATATAATAAAGTAATCCAATCATCAACTGCTTTTGTCAATACATGCAGTAGACAACCTCAGCAACGGTCTTTCTCTCATTGGGCGGAGAATTCTTCAATAAATCACAAGACCACCGCCAATTAAATATTTTCTAATGCAATGAAATCATATAAACCCAGATATATAGCATAGTAGAAAATGCTACACTGATTGTTGCACCCCGCATAGATTCACGACACTCATTCTTATTTAGAAGAGTGCCTATTCATTTTTTAAAGATACTTACCAACAAGCAAGATTAGAGAAGCCAGGCAGACTACTACACTTATTGCAATGGCGTAGGTATCGTAATAATACTACTATCTCTCTACTCCATGGACGCTAGAACACACTTAATGTGCTGACGATTTACTACTCATAAGTATCAATTATCAATCTAGAACTCCGGCAACTCTTTCTAAAAAGTTGTTTATATCTTATGCACCTTCTCATGCACTTTGCAATAGATAAACATGAGCACTAAACAACAACTGCAACAATCTCAAGGCAGTGATATGAAAAAGAATGATAATAATAAAACCTACATCTGGATAAAGTTACACAATGGGCAGTTCATACCCGACGGTAGTGATACTAGCAAGGCTAGAGGAGGCCTTCGAAGTAGGAAACGAGGTGCTCCAACGAGCTATAACGGTAGCAATGGTAAAGATGATGAAGTTTGGGATTGGTCTCCTGGTTACTACTCTTTAATATCTGATACAGACGATACAGACAATGCAGTAAACTCTACTGCAATATCAGAAGAAGAGCAGCAGGCTAACATTGCAATAGCATCTCAGCAATATCAAATCACCATCCTAAACAATAACAACAACCAAGAACACGAGTCTACACATATAATATCACAACAAGTTACAAATGAACTATTATCAAATGGTTCAATAGTATTAGCAAATTCATGGGAAGAGCACGATTTTAAACATAGATTACAATCCTCAAGTGGTGACGGTGAGTCGGATGATGAATCTTACAATTATGATGAAGAAAGTAGTGATGAAGAAGAAGAGGATACCAAGAAGAGTAGTTTGCATCATTTAATAGAAGAAGAGGTGATTGATTCACCACCTTCTAATCTCATTGAATTAACTCACTTACATGAACCAAGTGTGGTACATGCATTACGGTATCGATTTGAGAATGCCACATCTTGTTCATCAGGCCAAGGAGGAGAAGGAGAAAGAGAGAATATGGCAAATAACATATATACAGATACAGGTCCGATATTATTGGCTGTTAATCCATTCAAGCATGACAAGAGTGGCAGGTTGTATGGTAATGATACTGTAGATAGGTATAGAAGTTATGGCGAGAAGAGTTGGTTTAAGGAACGAGGTGGTGGCACAACTTCTACCTCGGCAAGGGATGAAGAGACACGTATAGACGTTGATATAAACGAGGAGGGAGAGACATCCTTACCACCACATGTATATGCAGTGGCAGATCGGACATTCCGAACAATGATGACTAGATTACATCCACCCACTGACATATCAAGTGCCTCTTCTAGAGCAGCTGCACCTCAATCATCAGCTCAAGATGGCAAGAGTGCACAACAACAGGTAAAGATTAATCAGTCTGTATTGGTATCTGGAGAATCAGGTGCCGGAAAAACAGTCACCACAAAGCTATTGATGAGTTATCTATCCAAATTGTCAGAGAAGAAGTCCTCCACTTCTGATTCTTCTTCTCAGACCGATGATGACGGCAGCTCCAAAGAAGAATCAACAATGTCTATAGAAAAACGTGTATTAGAATCAAATCCAATCATGGAATCATTTGGTAATGCTCGTACGATTAGGAATGATAACAGTTCGAGATTTGGCAAGTATATAGAAATGAAGTTTACTTCAGGTAGTTCATCAAGCAAGTCTTCCACTGACGAGAAGGATCAAAGTACAACAGCAGTGCCCGGTGCAACACTGGTAGGTGCATCGATCGAAACATACTTATTAGAAAAGGTACGATTGGTACATCAATCACCGGGTTAACGGAATTATCACATCTTTTATGAGTTGTTCAGTATGAAGTATGACGATGATGACAACAGTTTAGAAGAAGAAGCTGACACCAATACAAATCAGATGGTGGAAAAGTTAGGTCTACTCAATTATGATATGGAAGACTTTCGTCTAATCAACACCTCTGATACATATGACCGTCGTGACGGTGTGTTAGATTCGGATACCTTTACTGATATGAAACAAGCCATGACAATCATGGGGTTTACATCCACTGAAATACATTCAGTATTTCAAGTTACCACGGCATTACTACATGCATCTAATCTTTCATTTGAAAGAGTTGGTGAAGTGGAATGTGCATTAGAAACAGATAATGCACATTTAGATTATGTGGTTGACTTGTTAGGTATTACCAAAGAGGGGTTGAATTCTGCACTTTGTTATTATGAGATTACAATCGGTGGTACCGGACGGAAGGGTGGTGAGACACACAAGAGAGTTTTGTCAATGGAACAATGTGAGAAGGGTGTCGAGGCATTGATTAAGGCTACCTATGGTTCATTATTCAATTATCTTGTCAAAAGGATTAATGCTAGTGTTGCCGGTGATGTCGGAAAGGATAGTGCTGGCAGTAAGGTATCAAGAACAAGAAGAGGTATAGAGAAGGAGGCATCTATTGGAATTTTGGTAAGTAGATTAGTGTAATTGTCCTACTCTCTGTGTGTAAATACTCACCCCTGCCACCCTTTACCTCCCTCTACAAACAGGATATCTTTGGCTTTGAGAGCTTCCAAGTCAATTCGTTCGAGCAACTATGTATCAACTATTGCAACGAGGCTCTACAACAACAGTTCAATCGATTTGTACTCCATAATGAACAAGAAGAATATGATAGAGAAGGTATACCGTGGAGTTTTATAGAGTTTCCCGAAAATCAAGGTGTCCTCGACCTTATTGATTTCAAAGGCACTGGCATATTGAACATGCTACATGATCAATGTAGGACGCCGGGTGCCTCCGATAAGACTTTTGCCTTGGCCATGTATGACAAGTGTTCAAGTCATGATCGGTTTGAGGCTGATTCACGACAGATAGCCGAACAACTCTTTGCAGTTAACCATTATGCAGGGTTGGTAGAGTATGATGTAGAGGGCTTTGTCGAGAAGAATAGAGATGAACTACCCAAGAGTTCATCAGACTTACTGCTTTCATCAAGCAATGAATTTGTCAAAACGCTGGCCGAAATTCTACAACCCTCGCCGACATCAACAAAGGGCAAGAAGACGATGACACCAAGAAGTGGTGCAACTCAGAGACCGACTGTTGGTATACAATTCTCATCACAACTCCACAGTCTACGCCGCAAAATTGATGATACAAGTCCACACTACATCCGCTGTCTCAAGCCAAACAATCTTCTTGTTCCTGATCATTTTGATGCTGCACTTATTGCCGATCAACTTCGGTGTGCCGGAGTTATAGAGGCTGTTCGAGTATCACGTCTGGGATACCCACAACGCTTCTCTCACAATCAATTCATATCAAGATATCGAATACTAGGACGAAAGCTTAAGAAAAAGAGCAGCTCAAACAAGAAGTATAATCCAGCCAAAGCATTAGTTCATTCCATATCCCAACGACTTCAGAATCAACCCGAAGAGGTAGGAATTCAAGTTGGAAAGACAAAGGTCTTTCTTCGTCGACAGGCATATGATTTACTAGAGACACTGCGGCGAGATAGGGCGGCCGAGGCAGCAATCACCATCCAAAAGCAAGCTCGAGGATACCTTTGCCGCAGATCATATGTCAAGGCACTTCATTCTATACTTAGTGTACAGTGCTTTGTGCGTCAAGTATTGGCAACGAGAGCAGTCACCGAATTAAGGCAACAGTACAATTCGATCCTCATTCAACGTACACTTCGACGATGTGTGGCAAGGAAACGATACATTTCAGTCATAACCATCGCTCGATTTGGACAAACATATCATCGTGGGTACCTCGGTAGACAAATATACAATGAACTGAACCGTGAACGGTCGGCTTGTTATCTACAATCACGGCGGAGAGGCTACCTAGCATTGAAAAGCTTTAGAAGACAAATCAATGCTGTCATGATCATTCAATGTGCAAGACGTTGCCAATTATCAAGGGCCGAGCTCAAATTAAGAAGAGGAGCAGCCAAAGACTTGTCGGCAGTAGTACAAGAGCGAGATAGATTGAGACATGAGGCGGCTGCACTTCGGAATGAGTTGAAGAAGGCAAAGGATGAAAGTCACCAAGCTGAACCAGTACATCAAGACGACCATATTGGTGATATTTATAGTATAGACTCCGTAAATGCAAAGGACGCTGAAATCGAGTCTCTTCGGACGGCTCTGGATCAATTGTCAAAGGAGAAGGAAGCAGCTGTCAACGAGTTGGATGAAGTTAACAAGACGCTCACCTCTTTAAAGTCTGAATCGGTTTTGGTTGTTCAAGATAGAGATGATGTTAAACAGATGAACAAGATGTTACAGACCGAGCTAAATACCAAAGAGGAAGAGATACAAGGCCTCAAGAAGGATCTGAAAGTGGCGAATGAGAAGCCGACTGCCATTGAGAGTTCTAATGCTCAGGCAGTGAAAAGCCAGAAGACAGATACTGCACAAGTTGTGGACTTGAAGAAAGAGCTCAAGGAGTTGAGAGAGGCACACAGTGAGCTGCAAAAGGATAACGATCATCTCAAGGATGAAAATTCAGCCCTTACCAAATCATTAGACGAGACAAAGAAGAGCACTGACAAGCCAGTTCATTATGCCTTGAGTACACCCACTTCTAATCAAGCACCGGAGACTCCCGAGAATAGTAGAGCTTTACCTATTGAGGAGAAGAGTCCAGGCGTTGTTGTGACCACGGTATGTACAAGCCTTACAGACATGGATGGAGAAGAAAGAGAGGTGGCAAGGCTTCAAGAGGAGAATCAAATGTTGAAGAAACAACTTGAGCTACTACGAGTCACAAACGAGTATGAAGGTATAACTGACGACCAAGAGTATGATGAATCTGTGGCTCCTGGCTCTGCTTCAGGTGACACAGAAGAATACACGGATGCTAATGCCATGCCAGAGAGTGTAATGAAGCAGATATGTTCAGAAGTCGAAGCCTGTACAGAACAAGTTATCAAGAAGACACGGGCTGAGTCGGAATCTACAATTGCCAAGCTTCAAAGTGAAATAGACAGCCTGAAAGAAGATCTAGAACGAAATAAGAGACTTGCCAAGTACGACGTGGATGATATGACACGAGTAAACAGGAGTCTTAGAGCAGATTTAGAAGCAATGGCCGCAGAAAAGTTAGTCTTAGAGGAAGACTTGGAAGCAAAGATTGATGAGTTTGATGCATTGAATGAGGATGTGGAACGATTTGCCGAGACATTTGCTACACAACACGAAGAGTTGCAACAGGCAGAGAGCAAGGCCAAGAAACTCAAGTCTGAAAACAAGAAGCTCAAGTCATCAATTGCTGAGAAGAAGACAATGATTGATGAACTTAAGTCACAATTGAACACTACCCCATCAAAGGTTGAATCAGAGATAAGTAAACTTTGGTCTGAAGTAGAACGTCTTCGGGAGACACCATCATCAACAACTGCTCCTGCAACGCCGACAGCCACTACCGCCACGACTTCTACGGCTGTTGAGAAGTCGGATTCATTTACAGAGAAGGCAAACTACAAACACGAGGCTCTTGACTTGAACAGTTCAGATTCTAGCAGTGATGACGAGAAGGATACTGGGCTTAAAAGTATTCGATCTCCTCTCTCGTTGTTTACCAAAGGTAGTTCAAAACCACCAGCGAGTGCAGTTGCCTCTCTTACTCAAGAAGATGTTAGTAAGGACTTGACAGACATCAAGTGAATAGAGTAGCTGTACATAATGTAAAGTAACCAGTATTATGGGTGCCGTAGATAACCACAACCAAATGAAAGAGTATGTACGATGATTCGATAGAGAGTAGAAACATGCCACCCCTCTCACACTTTGATACCACACCACGGGGTTCTTAACTAAACTTTATGGTATCAATGTATCATGCCATTAACTAGTATACATATATCTCTATCTTAGCGCACATACATGGCGAAGTTCTCTTGCGCTTGAAAAGGAAAAGGATACCAAAGATACCCAACTAAACTCTCGGATAAAATTCAGTAAAATAAATCAAAACATAAAACATCACTGCAATACTTATCTCCTACCTATATCCACTTCTATATATATCTCTGCATGGTGACACAGTACAATAGTAATCATTCACCATATTAGTGTATAAAGTTCTCTCCTACTCACACCCTATCACTCTTCATATAGATTTATTTGTGCGGCCATCCAATTCTCTTATCGTCTGCCAATCCTACCGCTGCTTCTTATCCCTGTCAATATTCAATTGTTATATCCGCTGTTTTATTGTATTAGTTTGGTATTGTCTCCATTCCATTGTATCATCATGGCTAAAAAGAAACAACAACAACGAAATAATAAAAAGAAGAAGAACCGCAACCGCGGGTTGCACCAAGCTGCTCTACTTCGCAAAGTACAGCAGATGCGGCTGACAATTCAGGGCGAGATGCCGGCGCGGAGTACTTGACAAATTCAGGCAATGCAATGAGAGCGTATCAAAATCTTAGTGAAGAAGAAAAGGCAAATGTCAATGTCGAAGATTTGAAGAAGGTATGTCATGTTAACGATATGTATGGTTTATATATAATTTGATAATTTAATATTATATCTCACCGACAAGACGCTTTTATGTATTGCAACATAACTTAGTCAATGATGATAGGTCTAATGAAAGATATGGAGAATTTATTGCACTTGGGGTTACTTGGTGATGACGATCTTGGCCTTGATAGTCTATTATCGGATGAAGAAAAACAAGAGGCAAAAGTACGTGAAGAGGCATTATTCAAGGATCACCCCCCTCGTCCTGATTGTGACATTTGTTTCAACCAATTACCCGTGGCCTCTAACCAAAAGACGTATAAATTATGTTGTGGTAAGATTGTATGCGATGGTTGTATTGAAGAGATCAGGGATAAGGACAACAGGAAGGAGAGAGTTGGTGATCTGTGCCCATTCTGCCGCGTCGTTTCAACTTCATCAAATACTGTGGAGCTGGTGAAGAAGAGGATGGAGTTAAATGATCCCGACGCATTTATGGTCATGGCGCATATAACTAGTGTAGGGACATATGGTCATAAGAAGGACGAAGAGAAGGCCGTATCGTTGATGGAAAAAGCAAGTGAGTTGGGATCAGTAGATGCAAACACCTCTCTTGGATTTGCATACCTCCAAGGAACATTTGGTCTACAAAAGGATATTGGAAAGGCAAAACGTTACCTGGAAAATGCGGCAATTAAGGGAAATTGTGAGGCTCGGTATCGGTTGGGCTGTATGGATAATACGAAGGAGACAGTCAGTAGAGGAGTGAAACACTTCATTATTGGAGCAAGGGATGGGCACGAACCAAGTTTGGTGTCAGTGAAGAAGGCTTTCACCGCGGGTTATGCAACTAAAGAAGAGTACGAAGATACATTACGTGCCTATAATGAGAGTCTAAATGCAACAAAGACAAAGGAAAGGGAGAAGGCCCTTAAATTCAATACACGGGCTGATGATGACGAGCTATTTAAGGTTCCTCTTTGGCCAGATTGTCCAATCTGCTCAATTCCTCTTCCTTCTGAACCACTAGGGTCAACATACCTTGTGTGCTGTGGAACAAAAGTTTGTGGTGGATGTGTTTATGATATGGATATGAAGGCTGGAGGTCAAAGTCGAGGATGTGGATTGTGTGGTATGCCTCCAGAAAACTCGTTGGAAGAGCACCTCGAAAGGTTAAATACTCGTATTGATAAGTACAATGACCCATTAGCATACAATTACCTTGGTGTCTATTACGATAATGGAAACCTTGGCTTGCTAAAAGACGTTGCAAAAGCACATGCACTTTGGGAGAAAGGAGGTGAGTTAGGATCAAAGGAAGCGCTTGGAAATCTTGCTGGTGCATATGATGAAGGTGATGGAGTGAGATATAGCACAAAAAAAGCTAGGTATTACTATGAGTTGGCGGCTATGAAGGGGAATGTCGCATCTCGTCATAATCTTGGTTGTTTGGAACGACGTGAAGGCAACAGCGTTCGAGCCGTCAAGCATTGGATCATATCAGCTGCTCAAGGAGCTGAGAAATCTCTTGAAACGATTCAGCAGGAGGTCAAAGAGGGAAATGCAACGAAGGCTGAATATGAAAAAGCGTTACAGTTATATCAAAACGCCGTGAAGCGGGAGAAAAGTAAGTCAAGGGAGAAGGCGACTTAGCTTGCGTGAACAGGGGCAAGGCTCCAATATGCCTATTGATTCATTACCTGGGGCTGGAGAATGCATTGTATCTTGAAGTGCAAGTTTGGGTGCAACAGGGGATTTTTGTCATGAGAATGGGAGAGACTTGGGATTTAATCCATGATATAGCTCATAAGTCAATCCTAAATTTTATGTTGTGGAAATCGTTTTGAATACTCTTAAGATATATTACATATCCTTAGGTTGCTCTTAGATATATTTATGATATATTACAATATGTTCATTTGGGGTTCTATGAAGGATTACCAACACAAGACACACCTAATTGGACATAGTAGTGATTTGATGCGCTTTATTTCGTGCCGAACTCAGACAGACACTTTTGAATTACATCTGAGAAGTCTAAGTGGTGCAAATGAAGTGAGAGATTGAGTAAAACAGATTGGATAAGAAGTATCGTCTAAGGCCCACACATGTAGATAACTCACTCTTCATTGTAATATCTTCTTTACACAGCTCATCTAATTCCCATTGCTTGAGCCTTAGACTAAACATTTCCCTAATGCCATACCGTAGCTCGTCTGGCTCAATGACTCCATCCTTATTCTTGTCAAACCTTGTGAAGATTTCTTCTTCCTTCCAATCTTTAACATCCGACTTCTTTCTCAGCTTGGCAAGTCGAAAAGCTTCGCCACTATACCTCTTAACTGACTTATAATGACGAGCCTCTAACTTCTGCAGCTCCTCTGCATAGTAGTCCTCGATGCCTGACTTCAAGTCGAAGCCTTGATACGATACCACGACGTCAACTAGGCCCTTCTTATCAGTAATGGGCTGTAAAATCTTATTCAAGGATACAAAGAACCAATCAACCTCGGGCTCATTCCGAAGACTAATGCCAAACAAGTCAATGAAGAGTAGATGATCATCCTCGTGATATGTGCATCTTTCAGCCAATGAACCAAAGGGGCTATACCCCATCTTCTCTTTCCTGAAAAATTGTCTATCCATGATCTTGAGGTTCTCACTAATGGCTGGAGTGAACTCCATTTGATCGAGTATATCCCTTTGAAGATCTATACCAGGTGCAATCTCGATAAGTTCTAATACATTATGAGCAGTCGTCCGCCAAAACACTGCTCTCTCTGTAACATAGTATACTTTTTGACCTCTCCTTATACTCTCTGCAGCACTGAATGTTGTTTCATATACCTCGTTGACAAACTTTTTGATCGATCCTTCTTGTTTGATATTGATACTCCCTTTCTCTTGATTAAAGTCTATATCCAAACCCTTGGCAGTAAATGTGCTCATGAAGCAAATGTTTCGTGTTGATTGTGTGATATCAACAAACCCCCCTGGCCCTGTTAGACGGCTTGAGTTCATTCTACTCACGTTAACATCTCCTGATGGTGATATCTCTGCTGCACCCAAAAAAGCTATATCAAGGCCGCCTCCATCATAGAAATCAAACTGCTCATTCATTTCTATAAGAGCACTTGCATTTACTGACGGACCGAACTGTTTCCCCGATGACGGCAGTCCTCCAAAGGAACCAGGCTCTGTTGTCAAAGTGATATAAGGCAGCATTCCTTCTTCTCCGGCTACAGAGGCAACCCCTTCTGGTAATCCAATCCCTAGGTTCACAGTTTGCCCAGGCTTGAGGACTCTACTTGCCCTTCTTGCTATAACTTTACGCTCATTCAGTTTCATTCGGGGTGCATCATCGACTGGACTTCTAATTTTCCCTGTCAAAACAGGACAGTAAGTTGTGTTAAAACTCATTGGATGAAACTCATCATGCTCATCATCATCAACAACCACAACGCAGTCAACCATTGAAGAGGGAACTAGCACATCTCGAGATGGTAAAGAATTCACTTGACACAATCTCTTTACTTGAGCTATGACAACTCCACCACTATTCCTCGCTGCCATGGCTGTATACAATTGATCACATAGCAAGCTTTCATGTTCAAATGATAGATTACCATGACTATCTCCAGTAGTCGCTCGGATAATACCAACCTGAATCGGCAATGCTTTGTATAGTAGATAGTCACTAGTCATCTTGCCATCGTATCCAATTGCTTGTTTTGTAACCAATTCTTTGTGAAGCGGTGATTGTAACGCCCTCTCATTTGCCGCTCCTCCATTACCAACCGAGGGATCGACATAAGTGCCTAATCCAATGGTTGTTATATGCCCAGGGCTATGGGTAGCTTGAGCTCTAATCATTCTGGATATAGAACCAAGGGGAAGAGTCCATGCTTCTATTTCATTGTTGATAGCTAAATTCCCCAGCATTGGTACTTGTCCAAAGTGTGCTCCAATAGCTCGTTTAATCATTGGTTGTGCAGTACTTCCATCTTCCAATTCAGGTAATCTGGCTAGATAGTTCAATCCTCGTCTATCCCAATCTCCAGGACCTCCCCCAAAGATTTATTACCAACACCATTTTTGATACCATCGTTATACTCTTGTTCATACCGATCTGCTAATGATTTGAGTATCAAGTCTGGTGATCCTTGAGCTACGAATCCACTTACACTTGAGAAGCAGATATGAGAGATTTTGCATACATATGCAATATGTTGAGAATATTATCAATAAGCATATATGTATTGGATTGAAACTCTCATACACTTACGCTAGTGTACCCCCCCGAGAAATAAGAGAAACAGCATCCATTGCAGTGCATACTTTATGAGCTGCATGTGGTGGTATATGCAACGACGATGTAGACTGCACAGTAGCTGATGTACTATTGTGATCATCATCCGATGGCCAATGATTTGTACTAAATCCTCGGATGTCACATCTCGTGTACTCTGGGTAGAAGAAGATGATATCGTCCACAATAATGATGTAGCATATTGCAATGATGGTCTGACATATGCTCTCCTCGATAGAAGATTTGTAGTATTGACGGCGATGATATACATTGGATAGTTGCTTAGTGGGAGGATCTCTCCACCATATTTTTGGATTCGAGTTCTCATTCTTTTCATCATCACAAGAGATTTGCATCATACACACAACCGGCATGTATGATGAGTTTCCGCCGCCGCTCTACATCGGCAAAATTATATTATCTCTCACATTATGACATTATCATAATATGAATGATCTCACATAGAACTAATCATCATGCCTACGCCTATTTGCAATTTGCAAATCTTCTCTTGACTTGAGTGAGGATACCATCTGTGAGAGAAGACACACTACAAAGAGGAGAAAGAGAATCGGTAGATCAGTATGAAATAATCATATCATAGTACCAATATCAACATTGTATTGGCTTTACGAGTTGGCAATCATATGAAACTCGCCTCTAATAACCAACTTTCTCTTGGTGTCACGGGCCGCGGGATAAAAAAGGATACCGTCATTAGGTGTTAAGTTTCAGCTCTCACTGACGATCTTCCTACTGACGGCTTATATTATCCCCTTAATCTAGTTAATCTTCCTCTTCTGACAACAATTCTACTCAGCGAATATGTCGTCTTTTCAATCATCTATCCGTCAAGTGATATTGGCCGCTATCTTTATTCTTCTATCCTCAACTACAAATGCGTTCATTAATAACATTCCTCAATCAACTCATAGAACATCATCACTACAGATGGCAGAAGACAGTCCATTTGAACTAATGGTAGAACTACCAGGTGGCAAGGGATTATCTGCACAAATGAGATTGCAACCAGTACTAGATGTTCCATCAGAGATTGTTGAAGTACGATATGCTTTGCCGTTTGGACTAAATGTTGAGCCTAAAAATAATCTAGCAATATGTACAGCAGACGGAGCCGGTGGAGAAAAGGTTGGTGATATATTACGCTTTACTTCACAATGGACAATGGGACTTCCCAGGGGTAATGGTGCTATTACAACTGCAGCTAGTTTCAGCGGTGCTATTAGTTGGCAAGTATCGATGTTTGACGTTTGCAAGGCTGGAAAATGGGAAGAGGTTATTGAGGCATTAACAAGTAATGTTGAACAACGAACTAATGAGGTTGTTTTGTTGTTTGAGAGGCCTTTAGGTAAGAAGGAAGAAGTATAACAAGTGACGTAAGGGAGGATTGCATTGGGGAATACAGCTAGCTAGCAGAAGATGAAATCAATGAAACACAAAAGCTATAGACAGTAGCAATTAACCTACTTAAACAAAGAGGAACTAAACACAGTGTCCTTGAATGATTCCATAAACACCTCATCTGAAAATCGTTCAGCAGATTGTCGTCCATTCTTTCGTATATGTGTAATCTTCTCACTATTCCCCTCTCTTACTATAGTTTTATACAAGAAATCAGCATACTCATCAACACTACTTGCTAAACATCCAGTCGAAGTATCTTGATTGTTACTATCAACTCCATGACGAATGTCTGTCCAACTACCAAACGTGTATGGATATAAAATGATATCCGACTCAGGACCACCAGAATTGTGTGCAATGGTAACCAACCCAGCAGCCATCATTTCGACTACGCCTATACCGAAATGTTCATTCCACATTGTATGGATACCAATACTTGCCTTGCTAAAGTATTCCTTGAGGGTAGAGTATGGTTCATTCAATACAAATTTGACATTGTCTTGAATGTTCAATTCTCGAGCAAGCTTTTGAAGTTCATCAACTCGTTGTTGATCATCTTCATTACGACAGCTTCCAATCAATACCAAGGTAGGCGTGGTCAATGTCTGCTTAAACTTATCATTATCATTGTGCTCTTTCACAAGTTCAATAAGCTTGGCAAACGAATGTAACTGCATTACATGATCCTTCTCGGGTCGGAACTGTCCAATAGATAATATCATACCGTTCTCTCTACCAGTTAATGGCATATCCTTCAAACTTTTAGTATCCACGGGTGGATATACAACATGGATCTTACCAGCCAATTTCCATAATGATGAAATGTGATTCTTCGTCCATGTAGAATTAACCATTGTTAGATTTGCCAAGCTCCCAACAATACCATATAACATTGCAAAGATGGTATAATATACCAACTTTATACATGTTACCAATATATTATTTGATATTTGTATATTATTATTGTAACTCGGACGACGATCCCATACCATTGATAACATGTCGGTACTAATTGTTGGATAATGTACATATGTTGCAACCTTGCATCCAGCTAGGATACGAGCGACGAGGAAGGTGAAGGCACATCCTGTGGTGTCAATATATACATGTGGTGGGAGTGTGGTTAAAGCATGGTATGCTAATTGCATTGTTGCTATTGATTCAGCAATTAGTGTAAATCGCTTTGGTTTGTCTGCTTGTGTTTATAGCATTTGCAATGTGGAGAGGATAATAATTTGTGATGAGCATTTGCAATAACCCAAGACAGAAATCAGCAAACATAAACAGCAAATATATACAATATAACTACATACCAAGTAAATACTTCACTTCATGTAAATGAACAAAGTGTATATCCAATGACTTTGGTATAACAATACCAAATCGATCCTTCACTTGATCCAATACATTCTTATCATAATTCTCTATTGGTTTGTCAATTGTATATATCACTACTGATAACTTTTTGCAATTTAATATTCGTGTATCATCTTCTGTTATTATATCAATCTTCTTTTGTGTTTTACTACGTCGATTATTTGATATTAGTGTGCCTTCCTTTGATGCATCTTTCAATTCACCTAATGCTTGGATTGATTTCCATAATACTCGTTCACCGCCACCACCCGATGCGCAGAACGGGTGATAGAATCCAACAATGAATGTACCATCATCTTCATTAACAATATTCTTAATCTTCTTCTTTGCCTTTTTACTCTTTGCAGCTGCGGCTTCAGTAGACTCGAGAAGAGTACGATTGCATTGACGTTTATATTCAATGAATGCTTTTCGAGTTGTGTAGAAACCATGTCTAGTCTGTTGATAGATTAGTAGTAGTGTGGCAATACCGGCGAGACATGTAGCCTTTAGGATATGTTGCCAATCATATTCGACGTTGTCTAGTGTCGTCATGGTGAAAGTGGAGGAGGCTCTACTTAATAGGAGAGATCAGAACAGCGGTGCTGGCGTCTCTTCCCCAACATTGAGAGGCCATGTGTGGTCACTTTTATTCTTGCAACGGGGATACCGATGTGGGATAGCAATCCCAGAAAACGAGAACACTAATGTCAAATTTGGATATATTAGCTGTACATAAGCTGATTAGCTGTACGCTCGCTGTGTCTGCACAATAAAAAGCTAGTAAATAAATGACAAATATCTTTTGGTATCCTTTATCAGCATTGATATCGCTCTAACTTCCAACTTACCATCAGTCAGTTGACGATTGTGTGTATTCCTTCATGATCCGACAAACTTTGATATCATACATTAGACGGATTGATCAGCGTTTACACTTTCATTGGTAGTGGCTCGCTAATCCTAAACCATCACTGAATGACAAAGAACTGGGGCAACTTTTGATGGAGATTAGTATGTGGAGTTATCTTTCCCTTTGGTAGAGATTCATGATGCTGATGTATTAATCGTTGTAGGTTGGCATCGAAGGAGTGTCGGCGGCGGTAGTTATATAGAGATGAGGACATATTATCTACATTGACATAATATTTGATGTGATCAAAATTATAAAATCTTGATTTGATGGATGACAAATCTATTATCAAACGTGTCAACATACTGTCAACATGACAGAAAATTATAATCTCTAAACTGTGCTGGCCTTGATATATAGAAACGTTTGGTTGGTTGTCCCAGATGGTGCATTGTAAAGAGTATGCTGCTGCAAATTTCACACTCAAGTACCGATTTATGGACTCGAGAGGTCGTGTACTAACAATCCATATCGTCAACTGCCGGGGTGCTTTTAAACAAATCATTCATGCACAACAAAGTAGGACATTGGTGAATAGAACAATCATATGTTATATGAAATTACGGGGCGGTAGCAACAATAGTGAAAACTTAGTTATCCTATCACATTAGTATGAATATCCACCAAATAACTCAATTACCTACCATGCATACAAAGTCATATCAAATTACTTCTAAACAACGATTACTATTATACAAAACTTTATATTGTAACCACCAATCAAATACCTTCAAAGATACACCACCTTATCAAATCTCACTGCATTGCAATCACTTCATCAGCCGCTGAAACACTCTCAATCATACCAAGAAGCTTGGCACTATTAGTACTGTTAGTTGACTTCCTGTCAAGTATACCGGCTCTGATATTACCATCTGATACACGTCTACCAGACATTCGAAGCATTGATGATCTACGATTCCTACGAACTTTCTTTACACCAATAAGCTGAATAACCTCCTCTTCAATAGCCTGGAGGAATTTGGCCTTGAGCTTTTCTAATGATAGCTCTGTCTCTACATCCATACCATACATCAAGAATTTGAGCCCTACAATACCAATTGACTCTTTGACACGCTCAAGATCTTTGGTATTGTCTTGATCAACAGGCAAATACTCCATGTGTACTCCTATACCATACCCTGCCAAGAGATAGAGAGCGGAATACTGCATTGCTTGGATAAAAATCTTCTTAACTTCTTCATCAGTTGTCAAGCCAGAATCACGAAGTTTGGCCTCGTAGGCAGACCAGAAAGAGTTTACCCAATTGATACAGTTATCTGCGGCTGAACGATGGCCATTAAGGGCATGGCTAAATGCACAACTGATCGGAAAAGCTCGTAGAGGACCAATATCTGTAGCAGGTATACCTCCGCGGCTCATTTCGAAATCCACAAACACCACGCTACCACTTTCTTCGAATTCTTGTAGCAACTCGATACTAGGTTTCTTACCAACTAATAGATTGAACGCATGGCAGTCTGGAAGATGCGCGTTTAGCGGTTTATGACGATGAAGAGAGATGATAGTAACTTCTGTTTAGTACACGTGTGTCCTGTAAAGACAATCAAATCAAGGCAAATCGAGTTCAAGCAAAGTGACTAGATAATCGAGACTACAAATGTACATGGATAAAACAATACTAACGCGGACTTTCCTGCATGAATTAGGCACTCACTCTCATCAATAGTTGACACGTATGCATGAAGAGCTGCGGTAGTTTTGTCTTTACCCAACTGCTTTGCAAGTACGGCTACACGATTACTATTATCTGCTTTGTACAAATTATCAAGAATCTGTTCAAGGATGGGAGTCAAAGACTGTACCCAAGGTTTCATCTCGATGTTGAATTGAAGTTCATCGATATGTGTCTCTTTTAAGTGCAGCCTCGACAATCCCTCTGCTATCTTATCGGCAGTTCGTTTGTCAACACTGCCATCAATAAACTGATTACCGAATTGTTCATCAATAGGACTATACTGTGTTACCAACAACTTCATATCATCACCAACATCATCACAAAAGTAAGGTGTAGAGACGAGACTGGGATTCAAGGAGTTGAACTTCTTCATCATCGTATACTCATTATTAGTACGGCTTAAAGGACATGGCTTGTCTGGAAAGAGTTGAGCAAATGGAAATGATAGCTTTGCAAATATCTTGATATCCTCACATGATACTGCATAGGAATAGTTTGCCAAACCGCCAGTTAATATCTCGATGTTAATCTCACTACCATTTGATAGATATGAATTGATAGTACGTAGATCATCAATTTCGGAAGAGGAAGTACACCTCGATTTGATGTGCTCCAAGACTGCTAACTTTTTAGACTCCTTATCTTGGTTAACTTCGTCCCAATTTGGTTCGGATGACATATTGTTGTTTGCTTGTTGAAATCGGTCGATGAATTGTACTATCTAACTTATAACTTATCGTAGATAAAATGTATCTAATATTATGAGCAACATTCGAGTAGTTGGCAAGAAGCTCTAGAGCTGAGCAGTGTAATATCTTGGGCTGGCCTACAATACTGCTCAGCTTTTTCTTGGTCTTGTATTAGGCTTAGGATACCATATCTTTTTGATTAACGGTGTCATGATAAAAGATACTTTATGGATAGTATGGTATGAGCAGAGGGAGGTTGGTCAATGCTGTAATATCATATTGGAGGCGCTTTATAACCTAGAGGTGCCTCCGCTCTAGATTGTATGAGTTTAATGTTTAGGAGGAGGTAGTATGGTATACTTAGAATCGGAATTTTTAGCGGTATCGAATTCTTGCCGCCACACAACAACAACTCTCTTATCTTGACGACTAGTAATACAACCACTAATCACCCCCTCCTCTTCTATCCTCCTCATCAACACCATAATGAACCCATCTAATATTGCAGGCAATATCATGTCCTGAATCTTTCTCCTCGGCGGCGGAGAAGCGTGACATAAGATGTGTCTTTTTTTTGCAATGGCGAGGTTGCTGTTGATCTCATCGACCACGACAATCATAACACATAGCAATAGCTAAGTATAATGAACGATGGCATATAAATATTACATTGATAATGTTCTTTATTCTGCTTCCTTCATACCGTTGGTCAAGGCCGTCCAATTGGGAGTCTGTAGCGTGTTTTTGTATTTGTCAGTTGAGAATTAAATATGGCGTGATACCGGGTGTTACCGCACAGAACCACACACATTGTCCATAATATTTATCATTCGATACTTAATTATACCCCCAAAGCCTTATACCATGCTATCCCTTACTACTTCCCGTGCTTTCCAGAGCACCCGCCTATTGGTCGATATGTCGACTCCCTCCTGGATGAAGGGCACCTCATCCTTTGTTGATGCTGCCGTGAGCGTCGGCGTCTTTGTCTTTATGTTTTTGTTTGCAATGTTATATTTGTATTGTCTCGTTACACTTATTATCTCTACTTTTGCAGAAATCTCCGAAGAATTCAAGATGATCCACAGCCACCATTCGTCAGATGTCTCCCCTACTACAAGTTCGAAGAAGGATGCTACTACTACCACCGATGCCGATGATGAAGATACCTCCGCCGATGATGCTACTACCGTGGATGCTACCGTGGAAGAGTTCTTCGATGCCGAATACAGTCACCAGTTGTGGATGAATGAGTTGCTCTTAATCTACTTTGAGTATTCTATTCTTTTGCATCAAAGGTTCATCCAGTTTTACCAAGCCGAGTTTATTGAAGAGACGTTGGGATATGTAAGTATCTTATGTGAATCTTTCTATATCTCATATCATATCATGTACCTTGTCTAACCTTCTTCTCTTCCCATCTTCAATTGCAATACTACAACTACACAGACGTTTAATAAGGAATCAAGATTAATGTTTGAACGAGATGTATTCTACGAATGCTCTCTTCACAGTGGAGAGGAACCTGCCAACTTCGAGGGTATCCTCACCACACTTCCATCCTCTGCATTACAACCTGCACCTCTTCCATCCATTTTGAAGACTATCAAGAGCAAGAAGAATACATCAAGACGTGTCAGTCTTGGTGTGCCTGTTTATTACGATTACTTCTCCCGATATAACAACCAAGATGTTGAGGAGTACATGAAGGAAACGAGCCTCAACTATCGTCATACACAGCACTTGGCTAAGAAGGAGATGCGCCGAGTACAATCAGAAGCTGTGGCATTAGCAAAGAGTGTCATCCGTTTCACTGGTAAACAAGTTCTCCCAGCCTTCCTTGAACGTCTGTTTGACTCATGCCTTGATCCAGCTACTCCCCAAGATTTGACTGCCTTCATTGCTGCAAGCCAAGAGTTGGAAGAAGAATTGAAGCATGCCGCTACTACCATCCAGTGTGCATTTAGAGTTCCACCAACAGCATCATCTGCCAAGCTTTCATTGTGGAAGCGTCTACATCAAGAAAAGATCAAGACAACTGCTACCGAGGAGAAGATCAAGTCTGAGGAGGCCCCTCCTGTAACTGTTGCCACCAAGTATCGTGTATTCAAGCCATCCATTGACTCCAAGAAGAACCGTGCTGATCGCCAAACAACATTGTCAAGCATTAGGAAGAACAAGAAGGCTGCCAATCTAGCCCAACGACGTGGATTGGCTGCAGTTACAAGTCTGCCAATCATTCAAGCTCCTGTACGAGCTCTCATCCCATATGCTCCCTCAGCACCCATCAAGAAGAAGAAGAAGGATTCATCTGTTACTACTTCCGAATTGAGCCAGCTTACCAAGTTTGAGCATTTGTTGCAGGAGTATATGTCAATTCAATTCATCAGTATCCTCTCCGAATGTGCCTTGACATCCATCATTGAAGTTGACGAGCCAATTGAGCTCACAAGTATCCTCCCAAAGTGCAAGCTTCACCCCATCAAGGAAGTTCAAGAGCCAGTCGACCTCTCTGTGGCAGCTACTACAATTCAAGCTCTTATTCGTGGAGCCCTAACAAGATCTACTCGTGAGGATCCAAAGGTAGGAGCCACCACCGCTACCGACCCTGAAGAGATTAAGGTTGAAGCCACTACTTCATCTGACAGTACCACCACCGAGCTAGGTCAGATTTTGCCAGTTGAGCAAGAACCAGAGTTAGAAGTCACCACTACCGACTTGTGGGATGATGAATTCTCCCAACCTCATTCAGCCGAGGCCGATGATGATATCGACTTTGGACATGCGGACGAGCCACTTGACATCCCCGAGGCCACACCCGAGCCTTTCCAGTCTCCCAAGAAGCGCCGCCGATGCAAGGCAGTTGAGTCATCATTAGACGGACATTATTGGTCCGTATCATCAACTAGAAGAAGAAGGAAGAGCACCAGAGTTAGAAGACAGCCAGACTTCTTTACTCCTTTATGAACTCTTATTCTTCCATGTGGACTTACCTCCCGATTCTACTCAAGACTTTCTCCGAGATAACTTGATCGGTACAATAACTTACTTCGCTAGCCGAAACGCTAGATATGATTGAAAGAGACCACTATGGAGTGACACCAGCCGAGAGTCCCAAAAGGCAGGAGGCGTCTCTTCCGATCATTCATCCTCTACCAATATCTCCAAGGTTCCAAGCCATCTTTTCTACTACTATCTCAAGATTCTGTCGTCCTTTGGTTCGTTGTTGGAGATTGTCTAGTTGATACTCAAGAGTTGATCGTTGTTGAGCCCCAGTCACTTCCAACCCATCTTACGGGCCACCTTCTCCCTTGCTTCCTTCCATCGAGTTTATCCTTCCTTCCATCCATCCAGTCGTCTCTTCCAACAATTCATCCTCTACTTCCCTAGTTGAAATACTAGATCTCTTTGAGTCGGAACAGTGTCGGAGTTTGATTGGAGTTAGATATAGTTAATAAATATATACGTTAAACTTACCTCGGTCGGAATCTCATCTTCATGAGCACAATGAATGAATGACATCAGCCCCTCCTTGGGTTGATAACCCTCGTCATCCGATACTTGTATCGGGCCCGTTACAATATTGTATCGGGCGGGTACCAACTGACCTAACCGTAACCCTCATACCAAAATAGTCAAATGGTTTGACCCAATATGGTCTCCCCAGGCCTTAAAAAATCTAATATATCCTGCCGAAGGACGAACATTAACAACAATATCGACACCCCACTACTTTATCTCGGTCAGTAAAGACCACCCAAAAAATCCAAGGTCATGGAAGGGATCAGAGTGCCGTAAGAC
>Ga0214478_100291_pt1 | contig 29582 bp, 25 predicted proteins | sample M1_20Mar14CPVII9_2_FD_178001 | JGI IMG/M metagenome (GOLD analysis project Ga0214478, IMG submission 178001) | Marine eukaryotic communities from Monterey Bay, California, United States - M1_20Mar14CPVII9sort6BwellD7 | ecosystem: Environmental > Aquatic > Marine > Unclassified | place: USA... | reverse complement strand
AGGATGACAATGAAGATGGTGAGGAAGAATATGTTGTAGCTAAGTGGGCCAAGGGTAAGAACGAACAGAAAGTACAGTCTAGCCTTGAAATGGCCGCCTTACTCAAAAGAAGCAAGAAAGATTATGAGGATTTACCTGCTGGGTTTAATTTATACAATGATACATCAGATGACAGGCTTAACGCAGAGTCCGATAGCGATGATGATGATGATGAGGTCGGTATGCACTTTGATGCAGACTACGGATTAGAAGAACAACTACCGACGCATACTCTTCATCCGAGAGTTGCAACAATCACATACTTGAGTGACTTGGGTGTACCAACCATTATACTTGATAAAAGACCTCCACCTCCAAGTGATCCTGAGAAACAAAGTCTAAATGGAAGCATTATGAAGGCTTGGTTGAGTCATCCTTCTATGGGAAAACATGTTTCGTTCGATGGCAGGTTGCTTCATGGAGCGCCGGGTGAATACTTTCCATCTGTTCCAAAGAAATCAAATGATAGTACATCTGAGCCGCAAGCAAAGAGATTGAAAACTGAGGGAGATGTTGATGTATTCAGTGGTAGTGTGAAACGTATCACCTTCTTGGTCAACATATGGCTAAATCATTGTCCAATCGATTCAGAGCCTTTAGAAGATGATCTAGTAAAGAAACTGACAACACCTTGGGAAGCACCAATTCCAGAAGATACTAATCTTAAAGTGGGCGATCCAATCATACCAGCGTTCAAGTGGAATATAAATGATATTGAAACATCTGATAAGTTGAGCAATTGCATATCACTATCAAAGGCATCCGACTCTGAAGAACCGGCAGGGGAAGAAGGAGTAGTTATATGCAATAGAGAAGTAGACATCTTGTTTGGGGCACCAATGAAGGACTTTCATGATGCCTCTAAACAGGCAGCTTCGTCAGAGGGTGGATCGCTGCCTATTGATATGGAAGAAGGTGTGTTCACCTTGAAAGTTGGAAAGGTTGCTTCTTCAGATGATGAAGCTGATGAATAAGACCTTGGTTTGTGTATGTAACTTAAGTAAGATTAGCATCAGAAACATAGAGCATACCTTGTCGTAGATACGATACATTATATACATCTTGATGAGGAGCTTTTTTGGATGCAGATACTGTTGGTAAAAGATATGAGCACATATATTACTCACAAACGAAACACTCAAACAACCCCACAAGCCACTCAATTTGTGTTATCAAATATTTTTAGCTGTTAAGAAAACCACTCTTTTTGTACATGTAATATCATGAACCACTTTGTTTTTGTGTCGATTGCAGTTGTTGATACCGTATATTTTTCATTTTGTAATATACGATTTTATATCGAGTATTTACTGCTTGGACTTAACAAAGTCAATGGCGGCCTGAACAGTGGTAATTCCCTCAACTTCATCATCAGGGATTTCAATATCAAACTCCTCCTCCAAACTCATGATAAGTTCAACGGCATCAAGAGAATCGGCACCAAGATCATCCATGAAACTGGCAGCATCCTCGAAGTCACCATCGGGGTTCAATTGACTCTTGACAAGTTCACGGACCTGCTCCTCAACACCGAAAAGGGCTGTGGATCTGGAAGTGGCTACATTGTGTGTAGGGGCGAAGGCGGAAGCGCTGGCCACAAGGGCGGCAACAATAAGGGACTTGGTGGCCTGATGTTGCAGTGAGTGTATTTTATATAGGTGAGTATGTCGTTAGTGGTGTGAAATAATAAAAACTAAGAATTGCAACATAAGAGGAGACACATAATCGACGAATTGCAACGATGAGTACCCCCGAGAAACAATACAAAGAGCACTTTGCAATAAGTCCGGACCAGATATCCTATCTCATCATGAGAGCCATAACTATAATATCTCTGTAGTAGTGGTGTTGTATATCAGCCACTAAGTACAAGTAACGGATCTATTTCAATGGAAGATTGCAATCATCCTATCCAAAATTTATCCCCAACTTTCATGTCATTTGAGCCAACCTAATCGACGCCCATTTCCATCCATAACTACCATCCAATAGAGACTTACAGAGAACATATTAAAGATGTTTATTGATGATAGTAGACGTGTGAAGACGAAAATATGAGCTTTCAATAGCAACTCCAATCAATAAAACATGACGAGTGACGTTGCATAGATACCACTTGAAAAAGTCGATGTAAGTGGGGGCATACATCAAGTCCAGGGGCACATGGATCATAAATCATAGCGACCCAACCGCTTTTCTCAGCAATAGTTTGTAGGGGTGTGGCATTATTAGTAGTCAAGGATTTATACATCTAGAGAGGGATAGAGAGGTCTATTAGAAGAAGCAGTAGAGTAGTGAAGTCTATAAAAACCTCATACAACAGAGCAGCAGTAATATGGTAATGCCTAATAATAATAGTACTGAACTCATTCCCAATGTTACCCGTGTTCGTGATGCATCCGGATTTGTTGGCACGGTTGTCTATCTAGGTCCGGTTGCTTCTGCTAAATCTACAACAGAAGTTTATGCTGGTATATCGTGGGATGATGTTACTCGGGGTAAACACGATGGTTCAGTTATATGCCGTACTACTAATCAAATTGTTAGACATTTCAAGTGTGGACCAACACAAGGATCATTTTTACGTCTATCAAAAGTTGATGTTGGTGTGGAATTAACACCAGAACTGTTACGATCGAGGTATGTCAAACCTGATGCAGAGCTCATTGCACCTGATAATATACTACCACATGTGGCACGCACATCTGGTGGACGAGATAAGCCAATTGAGTTCTTAGGTGAGGTGAAAATTAGGAGTAGACAACAGTTGGAAGATGTTGAACATATATCATTGAGAATGTTGGGTATTGCAAGGCCATGTAGTAGTGTTGAACAAGAGAGAGAAATGGAAGAATTTAGTCATCTCAAGTCACTTGATTTAGCAGGCAATTTATTATCTAATTGGGGGGATGTATTGGGTATATTGAAACAATTCAATAACTTACAAAGTGCTAGTTTGGCATCAAACCGTATCAATGATTTATGTTCATCTTCATTATTAAGCGGATTCTCAATGACGGGGATGGTGAATTTGAATCTCAACAGTACCAATATCAGCTCATTCAAAACTTTACAACTTATTGGTGAGGCAATGCCCAACTTGGAAGATTTATGTGTGGCACACTGTGATTTATCAGACATTGAAGAAGAATGCCACAATAATAACAAAGCTCCGGAAGTTGTATTTCAAAATCTAATTCTACTGGATTTGTCAGATTGCAACCTGACCTCATGGGAACAACAGATAATGTCACTCCAAACATTGCCAAAGTTGGAGTCTCTCATTCTCAATGATAACAAAATTGAGCACATCAATATCCCAGCAGCTGAAAGTGATGCATCATTTGCTTCACTGACATCATTGCAACTTGCGGGGACATCTATATCAGATTGGTCTGCAATTGATAGTCTCAACAGGTTACCTGCACTACGATCGCTACGATTGAGGAATACTCCTCTGACTTCTCAGTTAGGTGTTGGAGAAGTCCGGTCGACAGTTATTGCCAGGTTACCAAATCTTGAGTTTTTCAATGCCTCACCGATTACAGAAAGAGAACGAGTTGAGGCCGAACGTCGCTATGTGAGCAATGTGGCACGTGAATTGTTAATGATATCATCTGGTGCATTACTTTCGTCTACTGTTGCAACCGACGATGAGAAGAAGACTGCTGGAAGTGAGGATGAAGAGACTAAGGCCAAACAGGTACAGATTCATGCACGACACCCTCGTTTTCAATCTCTGCTCGAGAAGCATAAGGAAACAATGATGTCGACGTGTTCAGCTACTGGATCGTCTGGTCAAGGGAATATTGGAGATGATGTTATAGGAATAACCATCCGATCTATGGCGGCTGCAAGCTGTGATGTGGAGCCGTTAAGGAAACGTATTCCACGAAGTCTCAAGGTTGGTAGAATCAAAGCAATGTGTGCTCGAGCTTTTGGATTAGACATTGATTTGCAGATTTTGCATTTCCGTATTGAGAATGATCCCTTCCCAACTGAAATGAATGATGACGATCATACTCTCGCATATTATGGGGTAACCGATGGGGCAGAAATTCTAGTAAATGAAGTGGATGTTGAGGCTCAAGAACGAGAAAAGATTCGGCAATCAGAAGAACATAACAAGCGTGTGAAAGAGCAAGAACAGCATGTTGCAGTCATCCAATCAATGCAAAAGAATGAACAAAGAATGGTCATAGGTAGCTAGGTATGATCTACAGGAATGTATGTTTTGGTTCAATTGATATACACATACTTCATTTCAAGTTATAACCTTCAATAAAAGAATATATTCGTTGTGTAGTACCAACAGCAACCTTATCTAAACTTCAACTCTCTTCCGTTTTACCTGAACTACTGCTCTTCTTTTTGGCGTCTTCATCGTAATCAACTAGAATTCCCTTTTCACGTAGCAGTGCAAGTGATCGTTCTGTACTTGTATGATGAATGAATATACCACCACGTTGCTCCCATTCCTCTTTCAAAGAAAGCCTATCATCAATGAGTACATGATTCTCCTTACTTTCGTGATGTTTGTTTTTACTCCAACATGTAATTATATTTACTACACCATCCCTATTCTTTCGTCTGCCACTAACACACTCATGCTTACTGCGTGATCCCGCCATGTCAACATGATTACAAGTCAGTGTTTCCTCCTCTTCTAGGACGAGCTCTCTCTTACACCAGGCAAACTTTTCTGCTCGGCTTGACTTTGTTAGAGGAACGCCCGTTAATATATCTGGAGTATTGCTGTGTTGTTTCAATTCTCTCCACAGATCCTTCCCGTCTGTAGTCCATGGTAAATTGCCGTAGAAATTATCCACTTTATTGATTCCACCCCACATTCTACCAACATGTAAATCATCTATATAATAAAGATTAGAGGAGCAATGCACCAATCATGAACCACAAAACATAACATATCATGTGCACAAAATGTGTGTATAAATGGCATAAGATATGAGCAGCTTACTACTTACCAGGACCCTGCCCGTTGAAAATCTTTTTAACACCAGCTTCAAAGTCTACCAATACACCATCTAAATCACAAAATATTTTATAACCAGTTGTTGTTTTGTCCTCTTCCAATACATCTTTTGCACTGGTAAAAAAGGATCCCAGTGACTTCTGTGTCTTCTTGGATTGCTGCTGTGATTGCAACGTTGACGCTGATCTCTTTGACATGATAATAAAGGCTGTTATTATCTTTGTATTCATTTCCGCCGCCACATATGCCAATTGCAATGTGTATGTCCGGTGCAAATCGACCTCATAGAAACTTCAAATTTCTGAAACTTCAAATTATTTATCAGAAATACGATGTTTTCAAGCTAACATTTGATATATGAGCACTAATCACTTATATGACATGCCGTGGATTAGTATATAATGAGCAGAAGTCGCGGAAGACAGTATTGATATTGCTGCTAGGTGGGAGTGCGGGGATGGGTATCGATTCTAAATTTTTTACGCCCTAAAAAATCAAAAGTCAAAGATCTTCTCGATATCGAAGAATTGAGGATGAGAGGTTATTATCATCAATCTCCACTTATATTTTGATGCACCATCAATACAATAATTAATGACAGTATCATCTCTGTGGAACGTTCTCGATGATGGAGGATGTGGCAGTCCAGTGGGCAAAGAAGATTTCAACTTGCGTGGCGATAATGGTACCAATCATCAAAAGCAAACCATATTAGCAGTCGATTTAAGCATTTGGATATGTGAGGGCATGTCCAGTACTGTACTATCTTCATTTCATTCAGATCCAAGTCTTTATTTAGTGTATCAGCGGACACAGAAGTTGTTAAAACTAGGGTTAGGATTAGTGTTTGTAGTTGAAGGACAAAGACGTGTAAGATGTGAACAACAAACAAATACACAACAACGAAAAGGATCTGCCTTTGCCAATGCATCAAAGCGATGTGAGACTATGCTGAAGTGTTTGGGTGTACCTGTAGTTCGTGCAGAAGCAGAAGGAGAAGCATTATGTGCCCTTTTGGATTCTTCTGGAATAGTAGACGGAGTGATATCAAACGATGGGGATTGCTTATTGTTTGGTGCAAGAACAGTCTACACTAACTTTACCTGTGAGAATCTAGAGAATCGAAAAGTGATGCGGTATGATGCAGACAAGTTAGTTGCCAATTTGTCAGCTGACACAAACAACAACAAGAGAAGTCTCAAACTTAGCCGAGAAGATCTTATTGCATTTGCAATCCTATGTGGATCGGACATGGTTGGTCGTGGTATTAACCAATGTGGTAGTCGAAAGGCTGTACAATTTCTAGATGCGTGCAAGAGTTTAAAAAAGGATTGTCTTGATGAGCTACTATTGTGGAGTTCCAAGTCTAGCAAGTCTTCAGAGATCTATATCGATTGTGATGATGACGGTCCCTCAACAATAACCTCAAGATGTTGCAGTCTATGTTTACATCCAGGAGATAAGAGATCCCACGAAAAGCATGGATGCTCTGAGTGTGGCACGAATCCAGGTGAAGGATGTATCGTGGTGTCAACAAGTGAAAAGTGTATCCGAGCAATGAAAGATAAGTGTCTGGCATCATCATCTATTGCTCCAAGAAATATTGTGATGGAATACTTTAAACCAAACAATAACAACATCCCTAGCAGTCTCAATCAGTTGAAATCAAAGCCATATGAAGTTTTGATAGATGCATCTGCGCTATTCACAACATCCTTGATCGTCAAGGGCAAAACTAAACAGAGTTCGGAAGAATACGTCAAACAAACGATTCCATCACTACTTGTCAGACTTGATCTTTGGTCGAGTGCTCCAAGAAATCGTTACAATACAAAGCAAAGGTTTAAGCCTACTCCTGTGCGAATTGAAAAGAGTGTTGTAAGGCAATCTATCCCGTCATATGAGATAATTTGGTCGATGTATACAACTAACGATGATACACAGGTTCAATTCAATACCTTTGAAAGTAAATCTCTTATTGATTCTGTCTTTCCACAGCTGATCAAAGCATTTCAACAGGCACAGAGACGGAAGCAACAAGGAAGGAATGAGCTGGAACGTCGTAAAAGATATGGTGGTCTAGCTCAGAGTATGATACCCAATCAATCTCAACATCGACCAGACTTCTCTAAGAAACAACCTGTTCAAAAGAGGAAGCGTGCAGCTCGTGAGCGCAACTTTGATATTGAAAGACGAAGTAAGCACCAGAAGAGGTCGGTTGATGAGACTAAAAGACAAGGGGTGGGCAATGATGTGAACATGTTAATGAATAATTTGCCAAGCACCGCTTCATCTGATGATACATCGTTGTCTCCTAGTGTTGACGATGAAGATGGTAATGAAATTGTAGAGGATGTTAGAAAGTGGGAACGGCCAGAGTTTGCTGCTCAAGGAGATTGCGTTGACCTCAACAACAGTAGAGAATCTTCAGCGTTTGATGCTCTTGATGACTCTGATGAATATGATTATAGTCAGTTGAAATCATATGAAAAGAGCAATGAAGAGCATCAGGAGGTAGAATGCTACCAGCAATATAATGAACTTCTTGATGGTCGGCGACAATCAGAGGAACAAGCTGGGCATACGAATGCGGAACAACTCCTCACTGATCAAACTAGTGCTAGCCACAGTCAGTTGCACTTAGACAAAATCGCTTATACTTTGGAATCTGATGAACAGTGGCTACAAAAAGAATATGATGCACCTTCTCATCACAATCGTGAAGGGTATGAGTACAATTATGAAGCTGCCAATGCATCTGTAGATCTCCGAAAGCGAAATGAAAGAGTTTTTTGCAACTTTGGAATTCAAATTGAGGTGACGCCTCTCGGCCGTTCTGGGAAGGATTGGTTTCGGTTTTGATTAGTATTATTGTGTATGAGTGTAGCTTGGAGCTGCATTAATATAAACACATTACTTTACTAGAGCTACTTGTTGTTTGCTCCTCCGATGTTTATTTTGTTCAGTAAGATATTGCCCTCTTGTTCATCAACTGCTGATATATAGGTTGTCAGTCTCATTACATCAACCAAGAGATTAGGAATATTGCTTGCCGCTGCTTGTGATAGTAACTTTTTTACACAATCAATCCTGTCGTGCCCAAGTAAGTACATGCAAATAGAATAGAAAGCCGAATGATCATCCTCTTGTCTATCCCAGTCGCTAATCTCTGATACTAGTTCCAAATGAGAATCCAATAAATGCTCTAATTCATCTACTCGATCATATAGCATACATAAATCAATGTATGTTTCAAGAGACAACCCATTAAGATCGTGCAGCACCAAATCAACATGACCTCTTCTAATGAGAAATTGAGCCAGTGCATCATGTTCAGGCTGAGGAGTAGAGACAATCCACTTTCGAGCTCGATCGAGTAAGTTAGCTGCTAATAGTGTACCGATTCGAATCATTGGATGAGATAGTGGTAACAACCGTAGTCCGCAATTAGTCGAAACAAGAAGTCCACCTGAATGATATGTTAAAATGTGTGGTTGTGCCAAGGATGTAATGATAGGAGATGGAGATGAAATGTCTGGGTTATCAATTCCATAGAGTGGCACGGCGTCTGTAGCGATTACAAATGAATCTAATTCGCATATAGTATCCTCTTGTTCAATATCACCCAAGAATATAACGTGAACAGATGATTGTGTTGAGCAATATAAGGCTCCATGAATAAACTTCATTGATACAAGTCGTTGTGTGTTGTTGGCACCTCCTACTTGAACTCGAACCGAGCCCAATAAGATGAATTTAGACTCCTTGGACAAGTATATTGTAATTCTTGAGCCAAAGGATACAGCACAAAGCTGACCACTCTCCTCCCAAGTAAGAAGATCTGGATGCGGCATGGATGTGCCAATTGTCGTGTATGCTGAGGCTCGTTCGTCATTCTTTTCAATGGCACTGCTCTTTCGAGAGTAGAAATAGGTTACATCATCACTTATGTCGGGTCTGTCTGATTTGGATAGACAACCAACACACAACGAAGGTCCGCCAAAGAGAGAATTGGGGATAATACGATCGCCTCCTCGAATGCTTAAACTCCCAAGGCTCACCGTTGTTGCTGCGGCTATCGACGCTCCGGCTGCCAATTCAACTGCATCTACTTCAACCTCGGCTAGTTTGTACAACTCTACTTTTGGTTTGCCTTTAGTTTTGCTTGGTGGCATGGAATCGACTTCAAAGTCATCGTTGAATGCATCTTGACCTTCAGAAATGTCCTGTGGAAATACCACTTCTTGGCTACTTTCTCGTAGAAGTGCAAAGTTATCTTCATCTCCTACCCAAGCAAACGATAGAACATTACTTCCAAAGTCGACAGATGGTGTAACATGCTGCTGCTGTAGCTGTCCAGCTCCGCCTTCAAGTGCACTAGTAGCAGGTCCTACAGTATGCTCCCTTGCCAACAGACTATTTGCATGCAAAATTTCATAACGTTTCTCGCTCTCCCAATATAAACAGAGATATCTACCACTAGGAGAAGACATTAGCCGTGGTGGACATTTCATGTACTGGGTAGACTCAACAACAGTTGACATGCGTGTCACTCTTGTCGTTTTCCAAGGTATCTTTCTTTCGTGTAACTGACAGAGCATCATGGGATCGTGAAGATCCACTTTTTTAATGAAAGCTTGCTTTGTATCATGTGAAGAAGAGCTTGAAAGTCGAGACGTGTACACAGCATGATTCTCAATATAGATGATACCAGGTCTATTTCCAACGCCTCCGATTGAAATGATAGAATGAACTGGGCCCGAAACAATCTTGGGATGATGATGGTTACTGGTCGTATTCTCAAAGGCATCAGAAGTAAATAGATCAGTACTCCTTTTGTTATTCGTCAATGGCTCAATCATTGTGGACCATGTTTCGCCGTCAGCTACATTGGCAATGGCAACTCCTTGATCTGTTGTGACTATCAAGGTATCTGATACCAAAGAAGAAGCGCACACTGTAGAAGCTCTTGCAAAAAGTGACAACCCGGCAAGTGGAATCTCGTGACACTTTGTACTATTGACATATAATAGTTTTGGCTTGGCAATGTTTACCTTCTTCTGTTTGCTCTTGGCTGGAGATGATGTTGATGATGAAGATTGACTTCCACCTTTTTGTAGTGTATCAATATTATCAGTAGCTACAGGTAGAGGTGCAGAATAAATGAGTACCTTTGACAAATCTGTTGATATACCAACACATGATAATGAAGCCGTGGTAAGAGGAGAGAGTGACAAACCAGTAACTATACTGTGATGTGATGAAGCAGCAGATACAATTGTCTTTGGTAATGATATTATCGCAACGGGTGGCATTTTGGGTGGCGGACGAGGCGATGATGAAGGCTTCGCAACACTGGCAATCAGTTCATCTACTAATGAAAGATCCCAAACTTTGACAAATCCTCCTCCATTCTCTTCCGCTACCCATTTACTCATGAAAGCTTGATCTTCCTCATCTTTTTTCGCCTGTAATGATTTGGGTGCGACCGAGTTTAAATCATATTCTCCTCTGTGATCAATTGAAGATAATGGTGCATTCGAGGGCAGTGACCAAGTCAATAAGTTTCGATGAGCATCATAACTAATAGTAGGGGTAACTTTTGAGTATGGTGCTTCTGATGCACCTTCATTTGATTTGGCCAACTCTGCTAAACCCCAAAATCCACCAGATGTACGAGCCTGAGGAAATGATAATGCCGGTGATGCGCGAGGAGACATTGTTAGCCGTCCAAGTCCATCAAGTCTCACCAATGGCTGAGTTTAGTTGAGAGGGTAGTAAAGTGCATCAAAGAGTTGTTAGTAAAAAATATAACTTGAAATAGGCATGGGCAAATAGATGAAACAACACCAACTTATACTCACTGGTAGTACATTCAAATCACGCAAAGCACCCGTAGCACGATCAATCATAACATGCACATCCCATAGAAAAGCCACACCAGATGCACAAACTGTTAACAAACGAGAATGAAGGACTAGCGTTGCATCGTCCTGGTCATCAGATTTAGTCTCTGCATCGTTATTACCTTGAGGTGTTGGAATAAGACTCGATTGTTTAGAACTCGTACTTATATTATATAAAGGATCAACATTGATAATCTTTACTACTGGATCATTGCGTCCGTTAGGACCCCTTACTGATTTGACTGTTGACTGTCGTGTTTGTTTGCTACTACCAATCGAAGATGTTGTTGAAGTTGGTGATGACGGTGATGCTGAGACAACTCCAGCACCTTGATGCTGTTCAACTTTTGATGAGTAAAGCATGGAAGGTACCAAGTTGTAAAATCTCATTGCACCATCTGAACAACCATATACAACAATTGAATTAGTGACTGGAACAAATGCCGATGTGGGTGTATATTGTACCTTCAAGTCTTTACCACTAGATGTACGTTGTCCTTCTAAACAACATAGGATTGTAATCTCATCTTGTTCTTCTGCAGTTGTATTGGTGGTATTATTATTGAATTGCAATACAACCAAAACATTATCAAACTGCAATCCTAAGCATAAACTTTTTCCCATGATGCCATTAACATTGTTTAAATCAGAATCAGCATGTAATACAATTGGTTGTTTTTGTTCACCTTCCAAAAATCCACTACTACTTTCCTTCAAGTTGGAAAGAAATCCATATTGACGTCGTGTATGCCAAAACAATGCATTTCGATCTAAAAATGTTATTGATTGTAATTGTCCAAGTGATGATAATGTAAAGTTTGAATTTGTAATTTTATAACTTTTCGACTTGTGTTGACGATATTGATTGATATAGGATGGTAATTTATTTAATGATACTGAGGCTAGTATATTACCTCCTGTACTATTGTTGGATACAGATGTACCATGTCGGTTATATTGTTGAATTACAAGACGTTGACTTTTTACAGCAGATGTGTGTGTATTGTTGTTGGAAGCAGCAGCTGATGTGGGAGGAGAACCTCGACTACTCCTTTTATTTGTAGGGGATGGTACATTTGTAGTTGATAATTCCTCCTCGAGATATGCAATTAGTGGTAATGATGGGTGCACCTCCAAAGCTCTAATATTTGATGTTTTTTGAGTATTGTTGTTGTTGTTCACATCTTGTGAAGTATTTGCAATAACGCCATGTTGGCTCAACACGGACGATAGTACAGATGAATTCATTGCAAATCCGTCGCTACTCTGTGGTTTATATGATCTTGTCTCGATCCTCGTATCAAGGCTATCAAGTACGATATAAATAAGCTACGTATCAACATGGAGCTATCGGCTATCGCTATCAGTGGGGTTCTTTATGTGCCCTATTGAGCGGTTTAGGGGTACTAACCAGATGGCAAAATACCAAAGACACTCAAGCTCAATTAAAATGGTGAGATACCTAAGGTGTTGATGTATCAATAAGATGGGGTATGATATGAATAGAAAACGTGTAGGACTCTGCATTATTATTGGCAGAGTGGTGTTATGTTCTTTGTTATTAACAGCAACTTCTTCAACATATGCATTTACATTGCAAACTACACCGATGTCTTCTATTGCAAGAAGAAACAGTAGTGGTAATGCGCGTCTCTTTGTATCCTTATCATCTCCCGAATCTGATGAGAGCGAAGACATAGTTGTTAGAGAACCAAGCGCTACCATCAGTCTTAGTAAGGATATCAAGAGCAGCAGTAATGTTGAAGAAGGAGAGAATGTTAGTAATAATCAGTTCAATTTCAACGGTGATACTATCATTTCAAATATTGGTGTTATTGTTATCACATTGCTAATCGCATCACTTAGCCTGTCTCTTATTGGAAATGTAGGAGGAGCTTTTGCGACTGAATTATTAAGAGAGGTATCCAACTTGATTGGCATCATGATCAATGTCACAGCTGGAATTGGTACTGCAATAGTTGGTATGCTAAAGTTTATCTTGCCGGTTCTTGGTAAGGGAGTTGCAGATGGTGTGGTTGCTGCAACGCCAATCGTAAAAGATGCTGCATATAGTGCCACTGATGCAGTAGCAAGTACAACTCTTCCTTTGCTGGATACAGTTGGGCAAGCTGTTGATACCAGTATTGTTAGTCCAGTTCAACAGGCTGTTGATACTAGTATTGTGAATCCAATTCAAGAAGCGGCGGGTAGTGTAGGTAAGGCTATTAATCAGGCACTTCCAGATATCCCAGATCTACCAAAAGTATCGGCTCCAGACTTGCCGACATTACCAAACTTACCATCGATGCCAGAGGTTGACCCATCCATTACGATTGGTGGTGTGACGATATTCTAGTAGATTAGTACAACAGATGCACAAACAAATTTACTTAAGAGAGTCATGAATGAGTCCGACAGAATCAATATCTGTATGATGATATATCCTAGATTGCTACAAAAGAAAGACAGAGAAGATACAGAAAAGAAAAGGTGAATTGTAGCGGGAAACATCTACCTATCAGAAAAGAGAAGTATATTGCACCGAAAACCACACGAGTAACAGCTAGACAACAGAGAAGAAAAGTTACTAAGCTTCGCTCGTATTGTGGTACCACTAGTATGTAAAGTAATTGAACCATACCTCAACTTGTGCAAGTACAATAGTATCAGGGTCTCAGCCTCCTCTCGTGTAGGTATACTAATACAACAATCATAAAGATTCTTATCTGTAACGTCACATGTGTATGTGTAATAAGTGCACGCAATAGCGAAGGCGTTTTCATGGTGGCTGCCCGTGACGTTTAGCGAGCAGAGTGTGAGAGTTAGAGAGTTAGTTGAGGTTGAGAGTTAGTGTTAAGGTTGAATCGAACCTTTATTATTAAATATTATGGATAGTGGTAACAACAACCGAATAGGGCTGTCTTTTATAGCCGTTGTATTGTGTCTTTATACATTTGGTTTAATCGAGACAGTTTGGCATCTTCCCGAGGCAAGTCATCATCGTCGACGAACGTGGTTGAGGAAATTACTTAGATCTGGCAGTGGTACTACTAGACTGCAGGGTGGTAACATTAATTTGTCAGTACATGGTATATCAGATGTTGCAACAGATGATGAAAACGATGGTGATGATGAGGAAGATGATAATAATGACCCAGTTCCAGCTGCGCAGTGGCCAATATCAATTAGAGATGAGGATGGGAAATTAGAAGAGGTTATACATCCAGGTCATAAAGCAAAGGGTCATCCAGATGGTACGTTCAAATGTTGCATTCAGATATTTTTTGCTCATATCACATGTCTTAACTTTATGTTTTAATTGCAACATAGTACCCATGATGGTCCCTAGATTCTGGGTGGATGATCCAGTATCTGTACATCAAATGACTTTAATGCCACGAGAATTGGCAATGAAGATTGGAAGTTGTATCCATCCTAATAAAAATGGTAATTATGCTAGAGGAGATGAATGTCCATTGAATGAACGTACAATATATGTTGCAATTGCTTCTTATAGGGATTGGCAATGTAGAGATACAGTTACAAGCATCTTCTCAAGAGCACAAAATCCTGAGAGAGTTAGGGTTGGAGTAGTGGATCAAATTGTTGAAGGGGAAGATGGACCCTGCGATTCTCCCCATAAACCCTGCAAGGATGACCCTGAACAGCCAATTTGCAAATATAAAAGTCAATTGGATGTATTCCAGGTCGAAGCGTCACTGTCAATTGGGCCAGTATTCGCTCGTCATATAGGTCATAGACTTTATAGAGGAGAGTATTATTATATGCAAAGTGACGCACAGTAAGTAATGTTGGTGTTTCTTTGTTCACTAGATGTGCAATAACTTACACTCATATATTTAAAAGTGTGACATTTACTAAAGACTGGGATGTTGATATCATATCACAACAAGAATCTACAAACAATGAAATGGCTGTCCTTAGTACTTATTTAACAGACATTGTTGGTAGTATAGATAAAAACGGGAACAGCTTGAGGAACACTCGACCAATCATGTGCAACACAGACTATGAGCAAGGTCAAAGCAACAAGTATTTAAGACATGGTAGTCAACCTGAAGCACAACCAACTATAAAAGGAAGTCCCCAATTACAACCATATTGGGCGGCGGGATACTCATTCTCTCGAGGTCACTTTGTTGTTAATGTACCATACGACTTCTACCAAGTGATGATATTCCAGGGTGAAGAAATGTCGATCGGGATAAGAGGCTTTACAATTGGTTATGATTTTTATGCTCCAGAGCGATCGGTGTGCTTCCATCATTATGCAGAAGGCAAGAATAAGAAGGCACGAAATAAGGTTCCTCATTACTGGGAGAATAGCAATCAATACTCCGGTGCAGGTATCGGGGCAATGAAAAGATTGCTTGGAGTTGTTCATATGAACCCAGAAGTATCGCCTGACGATTGGAACCACGAGGAAGAAGACAAGTATGGCTTAGGTGGTGTGCGTACCCCAGAACTATTCTATGAAACCTTTGGTATTGATGTAGTGAAGAAAACAACAGAGCATCATCTTTGTCGATTTGTGGAGTCAGGAAATATGCACAAACAATTTACAAGAGTACTCCGACCTGATGGTATGGGGATAGACTACTCGAAGATTGCTTATAGATTTAAAGATCCGATGAAAAATAGAGGCCGATAGCAATAAAATATGTTAGTCTAATCTAACATAATTTTGATTACTCTTCTTTCTTTTATCACACCTTCACTCCTTGCTTCACTTTGACTCACAAGGTACCGCTCCGTTTTCTAACATTATTATATTGAATACCCTCTTTCTTCTATCACCTATCAACTTTCGCTCCTTGCTTTACTTTGTATGTCACTACCAATAAGGACCATCCGTTTGTTCGCCAAAATCCCAACAGCATTGAAATTTTTCACTATCTAAGGCTCAGCACCAACAAACTAGTACACCCAAATTATTAGCGTCATTAATACAGAAATATAACAGCATAGTATGAGCGATGACGACGAGGACACCGTCGTGGGCAATTGCCTTCATTGCAACGCCCCACCGCCACCTCGCTCGAAATCCCGTGGCGGTAGCACATCATATTCAAATAGTCAACCTTGCCCTTCCACCTCAACAGCAATGGTTTCATCTACGGGTACAACACCCTCAGCTGCCACACGCGTGCAGGTATCGTGTGATGATTGTAGATCATTCATTTGTGATGGTAAGTAAATTATTTGTTGTTTATTTTTTATATGAATAGTTTATATAGTTTTTGTGCACATCATGTGTGCATTTTCTCTATTATGTCTGTGTTTAATAAAATATATTCTTCTAACATGAAACCGTACCCTCTCAATCAATACTTGATATTTATTATCAAATATAGGATGTCATTGGTGCCACGAATTTCAGGCTAATCACGAAATTCGGGTCTGTGATAGATGTGATGCATTTTATTGCCGGGGTTGCGACGAAATGGATCAGTGTGAGGATTGCAGTGAGGTAGTTTGTAATACGTGTTCTACACTCATGAGTTGCAAATTCTGTGGATGCGGATTGTGTGAGGATTGTGCCACCGCTTGTGGACGGTAAGTATTGATATTTTGGGGGTGTTTATAAATTTGTTTAATTTTGTTGCAATACATATCTCATTATTTCTGATTTATTTAATATACGTGTCAAATTTATTGAACCTGAAACACAAAATAATTAACAACAGCTGTGGAATTGTTCTGTGCGCCCGAGATGCTAAATTTGCCGTGGAATGTGATACATGCCGAATGTCATACTGCCTCGTTTGTCTAGCCTCTGGGACAAAGGACCCGTGTGTTCGCTGTGGTCATCGACCATCCAAGCGTGTGGAACAGTTGGTTCATTTACGTTTGAAATCCATCTACAAAGCGTTTAAACAATCGGGTGCATCCATGGGACCTGGAGGGAAGGGTGGTGCTATTAAAGGGGGAGATAGTTCTGCCATGGGTGGAAAGTATTCCTCAGCATTGCGTTCACTCACTGATGGAAATTCAGACTCGGGTGGTGGTGGTGGAAAAGATACGTTTACCAACTTTGATCAGTCAATGGCAAGTGAGGTAGCAGCCGTGTTACAATCTGCATCTAATTCCATGGCCAATTCGGATGGGGTGGATGGAGATGGACGTAGGAGGGGGAAACGTGCATCATCTGATGGTCATCACATGCCCAATTCTGGGGGAGCTCGGAATAATCGAGCAACTAACCGTGCATCGAATGCAGCCGCGGAACGTTACTTTCGTAAAACACAAGAAGAGATGCAAGCGGCGGCAGCAGCTGCGGAATCTGAGGCTGAGGCGGCGGCAGCGGCTTTATTGGCAGAATTAGATGAGGCGGAGAAGATCACTGGTAGTAAAAAGAAGAAGAAGAAGAAAAAGAAAAAGGGAAAGAAGGATGCCATCGTTGAGGAGGATGCTGAATTATCGGAACAAAATCCCACCGCCACTGCTGATAATGTTAAAAAGTCGGCAGAGGATATGGATGATTCTACCTCCGTATCGCAGAAGAAAAAGGGTGGTAAAAAGGGTTCAAAAGACTCCCTTGTGGCGGCAGATGAGGACTCATCAGATGAAGAGATGGACTTTGCACAATTAGTTGCTGGTGCTAAGAGTAGTAGTGGACCTTCCAAAAAGGATAAGAAGGAAGAAGTTAGTGAAGAGAAGGAAGTTGTTCCTCCTCCTCCTCCTCCTGAACCCAAACAACCAGAACCTACAAAGTCTGATGACTCAAAGGTGGAAACAACTGTTACTGCTACTGTTGATTTTGATGCTGAATTAGCCGTCTTGTTATCTAATGATGATGAAGAGGGTCTAGAGACATTTTTAGCCAACTTGAAGGGTGTTCCTGGTCTAGGTCCAGCACGTAAAACGGCTAAGAAGGCACTTAAAAAGATTAGGGAAAATAAGAAGCCAGCCGCTGATCCCCCACAGGAACCGGAGACAATGGTAACGGTCCAAACTCATACTAAGCCTCGCTCGGAGACGACAACTAAGAAGCCCAAAAAGGAGAAGAAGAAGAAGCAAACTGTTTCTCTGAAAGAACGTGCTCAGGCGGCTGCGGCGGAGGCCAAGGCTAGGGCAGCTCTCGATCCTAATCCACAACCTGTATCTACTGCCCCTCCTCCATTACTGGTAATTGTATCTAGAACTAATCTCGATTCAACCTCTAGTAAGAAGGGTGTTGCCGAGTGTGTTATGCAAATGTCCCCCAAAGTTGTGGGGTGGGTAATTGGTAAGGGCGGATCTCGAATTAAAGATATGATGGAGGAGAGTGGTGCAAAAATATGGATTGATCAAGAATCAATGGAAGAAACTCAAGCACGGGTAGTTTATGTCAGTGGTAGACGTACATCTGTTCAACAGGCCGTTCAAAGGATCAAAGAAATGGTATTGGAAGCCCCTATTTCAGTAACGGCGGGGGCAGACCCTGGTGATGCCATCCTTTCCTCCGATGCTCCCCAAAACTTATCTGTTGCTTCATTGACAACTATCCCGGCGGCGGTTCCTGCATCAACTGTTGCACAGAATACGCCAGTGGCAGCAAAGAAGAAAGTTGAACCAATGACGTCATTTGCCGCAGCAGCTGGCGCTTCATTGTCTACACCCACGGTTACAAATCCTGGCAGTCCACCAAAGCAACAACAATTGCCTCCTACTGCTCCTCCTCAACAAAGCTGGGCATTACCACCCATGGCAGAAGCCAATGTTGCAGGACCACCTATTTCATCCCCTCCTCCAGCCGTCGCGGAGGCACCCAAACCATTAACTGGTATAATTACTACTGTCTTGGGCTGTGATCCTCGATTTGTAGCATTGTTAATTGGTCGTAGGGGGTGGACTGTTAAGAACATTCAAACTGAGAGTGGAGCCAATCTTGACATAGATCAAACCGTGGATCCACCAAAGATTATTATTTCCGGACAAGTTGAGAATGTGCAACGAGCTGAACAGATGGTGCGTGATGTACTTAAATATCCTCATGCCCAATTGAATCAGGAAGCACAGCAACAACAGGCTATGGATAACATTGCTAACCAACGTTTCCCAGACCAACATATGGCAACCAATCAATCTCCCATGTCGATGCCTGGCCTACGCAGAGATGTATCTCATGACTCCCCAGGATCAATGGTAAGATACAGTATATCACATTTACTTGTGGATTGTACATTCAAATGATATTATCATTTCATTGTCTAATTATCTTCTGTCTCTTCGTTCCTCTCTTATAGAATTTCCCACCCGGCTATGCCCAATACCAGCAACAGCAGCAACAACAGCAAAGCCCTGGAACCATGGGGTTATTTCCCGAGTCGGCACAAGCTAGGATATCTGAGTTTTTGCCTAATGATCAACGTCCTCCGCCAGCAGCCAGTCCTCGCGGTCATCAGCAGCAAGATTGGGGCGGACATCAGCAAAATCAGCAGGTACAGCGAAACCAATTCTCTCTCCCACCATTTTCAGGAAGTCAAGGTCAACAACTTAATAGCAGCCCAAGGGATCAACAGTATAATTCGAATGCTCCTTTTAATCATCACTCTCCACCGCCACATGGGGGGAATAGACGGCCATCGACTTATACTCTACCAACCGAGCAACACCTTCACTTTTCTCCTCAGAGTCATGACGCTGCACCTCAGGCGCAGATGCAGCAAACACAGCAGGCACCTGGAAGTAGAATGAATGATTTCATGGGAAGTTCAACTGGCAATTCAAATCGTACCATGAATGGTGGTTGGGATCAACCTTCTAATAATGGGAACAGTATTGGAGGAGGAGGGTGGAGTCAGAATCAACAACTAACTCCCGATCTTAACCAACTGTCTGGATACCAAGGTCAGGCTCCTTCTTCTCGTTCACTTTTGTCTGAGAATCCATTTCAACAAATGCAACAGAATCGTCCACCTTCAGCCCCTGCCCCTTCGCAGTCGACTAACCCCGGAGTTAGTGATGATAGCATCATGGTTGATAACTTATTTTCATCTATTGGTGCGGCAGGGAAGGGTACGGAAGGACTTCTCACTGCACTGGGTTCAATCAGTCTGTTAGGTGGACCAACCCCTCCAGAGCCACAACCCCAACAGCAGATGGAGGATTGGGAACGAGCTTTTCAACTTAAGTAGGATTGCTGTGTGGTTATTAAGGATTTGATTGCCTTGACTTGGAAATGAGAAAGAGTAAAACCTAGAATCATGTCTCTTTTTATGAGACTTTGACGGGGTGTGTGTATTGAGGCAATATCTTAAAATTAGCTTCAAACTCGTACGAAAATGCGTGTAGTAGTATCTAAAGTGTTCCTATGTTGTTATCATTCTAGTCGTCATCAGCAGCACCGACTCGGCACAACACAAGTCTCTCATGATACTATCTGAAAGATATGCAATTAGCCTCCTCCCCTTCCCTTCATATAGCTTACTCCATTACCTAGGTTTCCTGATCTACTTCCTCCCTTCTGAGCATTCACAGCGTCCATTGCGTTGCCCATCATGTTTGACATCGGCTTTGCACCGTTCTGAGGCATCATTCCATCGGGTGGTCCCTGTGACCTAGGGTTGATGACAGTTTCATCGATTGAGAGGATAACTCCGGCTGCCTCCGCTGCAGATGCGAGAGAGTTTGACTTGTTATCGCTTGGCTCCCAAATACCGGCTTCAAACGTGTCGAAGATGTCCCCCCTTTCAATATCGACACCAAACCACTTCCCATCTTCGTCCTGTGTGTGTTTGCGACGTAATGCTGACAGGATATCATTTGAATCAAAGCCTGCATTGTCGCATAGTTGACGCGGCACAATCTCAAGCGCTTTGGCGAATGCATTAACAATGAGTTGTCCCTTACCCTCGATATTAAGGGCGTGTTCTCGTAAATGCTTGGCAACTTCCAACTCGACAGCTCCTCCTCCGGCAACAACTGACCGTGATTTCAACGATCTCTTCACAACCATGAGTGCATCGTGGATACTACGCTCACTTTCTGCAATAAATTGTTCTGATCCTCCACGAAGGACCATTGTAGATGTCAAGCTATTAGGACAGCCAGTGAATAGATTGAATCTTTCGTCGCCAACTTGTTTCTCCTCAAAGTCAGCACACGTTCCCAGTACTCCCTCGAATATACCATTGGTACTAGTTTGGATGGTGGCACCGGTGGCCTTGGCAACTCGTTTCAAATCTCCATCTTCGACACGTCCTGCACAGAAGAGTCCTCGATCGGCAAAGTATTGCGTGGCCAAGTCTCCAACAGGCAGTTTGGACAATACAATGTTCGCCCCACAGGATACACAGGAATCTAACTTGTCATAAATCACTTGCCACTCGGCATCAACGATACTCTGGTACTGCTCCGGATCCTCAATGCGAACTTCGGCATTCTCCTTCTCATTCTTCAATTCTAACTCAACATTCAACAATAATATCTTTGGATTACTAAACTTCTTTGTCATCTGTTCAAATCCTGCATATGAAAAAGTCTTCTTGAAGGCAACACCCTTGACGAGGAATGATTGCCGAACATCTCCACCAGGGATTTTCTTAATCCCAATCATACCACGTAAATCATCTAATCCATCCTCATCCATTGACAATGACTTGACAGCATCAACAATCATGGGTGCGAACAAATCCTGATGTGTAGCAATTAACTTTGAATTCAATGCAGTTGATGCGGTCTTTAATAACATTTCCTCACCCTCGGGTGTAGATATGTCAAATGAAACTGATAAGTCATTGACTCTCTTAACAGCAATTGATGCAGCTGATCTGATATTACGGATAATAATCTGTGGATGTACACCTTCCTCTACAAATGGTTTCATCTGCTTTAGTATTTCAACTGCTAAAAGTACAACAGATGTTGTTCCATCTCCAACCTCTGCATCCTACGGTGTGTGTTAGGTGTTTGTATGATTGTTGTGTGGATGGCAAGGAATGGTATGTTTAGAAGAAGATAAACAAAAAATACTCTCAAAGCAACTCAAGTAATACAACATTCTTACCTGACTCATACTAATATCCACAAGTGTCTTGGCAGCGGGGTGTTCAATTTCCAACAGTCTCATAATTGTAGCGCCGTCATTGCTAATAGTAACACGTCGTCCATCGGCTACAAGCTTGTCCATCCCCCGCGGACCTAATGTCGTACGTACTGCATCGGCTATTGCCTGACATGCATTTATATTACTAATTAATTGTGCTTTTCCCTGTTTGTTAGTTAACGTATAGATTGGTATGGATTAGGATAGGAAGTGTAAGAAATATTTGCTGCAATGATTTCAAGACACACAAACAATATGCTATCAAAACACTTACCTGTGAAGTATCAGTACCTTCTCTCAAGAGGATAATCCCCGGTCTCATACCTCCTGGCATTGCCATCTTTACTTATACAATTAGATATATTATAAACTAGAAGATCAGAGGAGAGTTGTGTGGTCTGGTAGGTTATCTAGTAAAAAATTAAAAAATGCCAATTAAAAGAAAGTATAAAAAAGTGATATCCCTACGTATACACACGCCAACGACTATCCCACACTTACCTGTTACTATAAAAATGATGTCTTTACCTGCTTATGTAACCTTATTTATATCAGTAGAGTGTTCAGTGGTCCAACTATTTATTGAGCTCGCTCGCTCAATATAATATCCTACACGTGTAATAATATTTCTCTACACTCTCACTAAAACTTGGGCGTACGATATATTACAAAGGAAACATAGTTGGTAGATATCAATATGGCTGGCGGAATTAATGGCAATACAAGTCAAGAAGATGATAAAAGTATCGGCAATGATTCGAGTACAAACATGTCGCTTGATGAAAGTTCAATAGCACACAATATGACATCTGCTACACCAAGCAATCTAAGTGGAGCTGCCTCTTTTGCAACGGGTAGACGAAAGAGTAATACAGCAACAGGAGCCCCACCAAACTTTTCACCATTAATGTCAGGAGAAGATTCAATGTCAATGTCTGGTATTGATACGCCTATGACAAACAAGAGTAATTTGAACGGGGATATGAAACCCAAGCCAATGACTAGCAACAACAATAATAATGGTGGTAATAACACAGGAAATGACAGTAAACCGCCGCCACCATATCAGCAACAGCAACAGCAATCTATTAGTTGGAATAATTGTAACAATTGGAATTTAGAACAGGCACGTCAACAATTACGTCGTGCAACAAAGGAGTGTAGTCGGAGAGGACTCAAACTTGCTAGTAGATGGGCATCTGAACAGCTCTTGGGGTTGGCAGTTAATAATACTACTGCAAATAATAATGGCAACAATAGCAGCAGTATGAATAAGTCAATGGATAGTCAAACATCAGTACTACCACTACCATTACTAGCAGAGGAGAAATGTCAACCAAACGATATAGAATTATATGCCACATCTTTATTTGATTTAGGTGAATATAGCCGTGCGGCACATATCCTAAGTATGTCCGCGTCATCAACGAATAATACATCTACATCACCATCGTCAGACGGATCACTTGGTCAGATTAATCCACCACGAGATAATTTAACCTCCATTGGGATATATTTACGTGCCTTTGCTTTATACTTAGATGGTGAACGTCGTAAGGAGGAACAGGTTACGGAGTTACGCGATCCATTAGAACGCACGACATTGCATAATACCAATTTGCCAAGATTGGAGGCGGAGTTACGACGTGCTAATTCGTTGGGGAAGTTGGATGCGTTTGGTTTGTATGTGTATGGGGTTGTTTTGAAAGGGTTGAGAGGAACCAAGAGTGGTTCACCAACAATTGGAGAGTCTGATGATGAAAATATGCAAACAAATAACAACAACAGTATTGAAGATAAAGAAGGAGGGGACATGGCACATCGTATATTAGTCCAGTCAATACTAGCATATCCCTTTAATTGGTCGGCATGGCTTGATCTTGGTGAATTATGCGTCGATGACCCAACAATTGATTCTGAGGTTGAGGAGTTATTACTTCCAATTGCAGATCATTGGATGTATCATTTCTTCTGTGTACATGTTTTTATTGAAAATAAGGCAAATGAGAATGCCATTTCCATTATTGAAAAGTTGGCAAATGGCAATGAGTTAGTAGATGAAGATGAAAATGATATGGCTGGCACTGACGAAACGAGGTCAGGATTTTTCGTTCAAAGTGCCTACCTTCAATCTCAACTGGCAATGGCATATTATGATGTTCGGGATTATGATTCAGCACATGAACACTTCCTTGCACTATCAGAGCGTGAGCCATATCGATTAGATCATATGGATGCCTTTTCCAACGTCTTGTATGTTAAGGATCAAAAAGTGGCATTATCACATCTCGCACATCGATCCGTCACGGTTGATAAGTATCGGCCAGAAACATGCATTATCGTGGGCAATTACTACTCGAGTAAAGGTCGACATGAAAAAGCTGTACAATACTTCCAACGAGCACTCAAGTTAGATCGGTCATATCTAAGTGCATGGACTTTACTCGGACATGAATACATTGAAATGAAGAATACAGCTGCTGCAATAGAGGCATATCGACGTGCAGTGGATATTAGTGATCGTGAATATCGAGCTTGGTATGGACTTGGTCAGACGTATGAGATTATGAATATGTTACTACATGCATTGTTCTACTTTCGAAAGGCGGCGGCGTTACATCCTCATGATGCACGTATGTGGTGTGCCATTGGAGGGTGTCTCCTTGGACTTGATCGTCGAACGGATGCCGAGAAGAGTTATGAACGCGCAGTATCGTTAGGTGATGGCGAAGGTATTGCCACGAGGAAGCTAGCCGAGCTATACCGCGAGGATGGTGATGAAGAAAAGGCTGCCAAGTGTTATCTCCGTCATTTAGAGTTGAGGTATCAATCTCAGTTGCCAGGATCGTTCACGGGTGCTAGTGCAGACACATCTCCAGAAGCATTCGAGGCTGTTGTGACCAACGTTCGTGTAGATGAACCAGAAGCGGAGGCACTTCTATACCTTGCCTATTACTATCGGGATAATCTTGAATATGACCAAGCCGTTATGTGTGCTACGAGATTAGAGGATTATCCTGGTCCAGAAAAGGAGCAGGGTAAAAGTCTGCTCAGAGATATACGATCACGTATGGATCAAAAGGCTGGAGAACGGAAGAAGAAGGGGAAAGCCGCCGCATCATCTACTACTACAACAACAACGCCTGCAACCAGAAGATCATTGAGAAGTGGAAGAAACTTGTCATTAGATTCATCAAAGGCAGCTAACTCGTCCTTTGAGTTTTCACCATGATGAGTGGAGTGATGATAATATTCTTATACATAAGATGTGTTCACTATTATTTAATGACTGTACTATTAACTAACATTAGTATAATGTGTTCGTTCCTAACATGTAAAGGCTACTGTCTCATAGGCAGTAAAGAGTATCGTAAGTGATCTCACTAAAAGCCCATTCTTGGCTTTTTTTTTTTACCGCCTTTACTTAGGATACCTTAATCTCAATTTACAGACACCCTCACCCAACCACACCTCATATTTTCAAACAACTCTACATACAACACAATACAATACACCGGCAAAATGGTAAGAGATCTCTTTCTTAATAAGGATCCGCCCCTATCGCATACGCTTAAGGAAAGGCTGTCCCTATCTTCTCTGTAAAAAGGAGTATGATGGGAGATGAGCTTGTACAACCTAGTTGTATTATTCCTTGCGGGAAACCGAATAGGATTGGCCGCCAATTACACGTCTGCTGTATCATATGACAATGATATGACCAGCGTGTTATTCGCAACAATCAAATAGGTGGTTCTACGCTAAAAGAAGTGGATGCGGTTTAGGGGTTTTGGAGGCCTGAAATAATATGGCTTAAAAGTGTGCACATCATATTATGATTCTAACTTTGTTGCAATGAATTTTTATCCCCATCTACTACTTACTACTACCTTACAGGCTAAGGGAAAGGGATCAAAGAAGTCTACTGTCAAGTTCGTCATTGACTGTGCTGCACCAGTTGATGATAAGGTTCTTGATATTTCCTCCTTCGAGAAGTACCTCAATGATCGTATCAAGGTTGGAGATAAGGGAAAGACTGGCAACCTAGCCCAATGTGGAGTTGTTATTACCCGTGATCGTACCAAGATTACTGTTGCAAGTCCAGAGTCTCTTGGATTCAGTAAGCGTCAATTGAAGTACCTCTCCAAGAGATATTTGAAGAAGCAACAGTTACGTGATTACTTACGTGTGATTGCCTCCTCCAAGAACTCATATGAATTGAAGTACTACCAGATTACTGCTGGTGACGATGATGATGCTGAAGAGTAGATGATTTGATTTTAATGTCAATAATACTTCGATCAAAAGATTATCATCATCAATTTTGTACAACTACTTCATATAGATTGTAATATTATAGAACCCCAAACACTTTGAATCTGACTAGATCTAACCTCTATGAACTTACTCAGCCTCGTATCTATCTTATGAAGGCATCTACTACATGCTAAGGAATAATGCCGGTGCAGTACATGTGAAGTAGGTTTAAGCTTGCATCTCTAATGTTACATTACTAAATGAAGGTTCAAACAAACAACACATACTATGAAGGGAGATGAAAATAATACCTGGCTTTTACTCCAACACCACATACATTCACTCATACTTCTTCGTCATCAGTTCCTCCTCCTCCCATCATAGCATTCATGGCCGCCATGTAGGAGGACACAGCAGGCTCTGGCTCTGCATTTCTCTCCTCTCCAGTTGCCACAGGCGAGTAAGTCGGATACCATTCGGTCGGCTAGACAAAGAGAAGAGAATGGGATGCGTGAGTGATATGTAGCCAGGAATTCACACAGAAATACAAGACTTATGAGAACTTACTGGATCTGTTGGTTCTTTAATTGCTGATGTTGTAATAATGACATCCTCACGAGCATTCTCGTCTGGCAAAGGAGGTCTTCCGGTGAAGTTCGCAAGTGCATCAACAAGTGGAGGACGATCCTGTACTTCATCAAGAGGTGGCCTCTCTGCAGTTGTTGTTGTTTCATCCTCATCGCTAGCTCCCGGGTTAGTAGCAGTGGGGAACGGCGTTGCTACTACATCTGGTACAACTGGCGGTGTAACTGGTGGCAAAGTTGGAGGTTCAATCGGAGGTGGAGAGGAACTGATTGGAGAATCGATACTCTCAACTTCGGTTGCTGTAATCATCATACTCATACTACTGCCAGTATCATAACCAAGGTAGGCTTCCTCTGCCAAATGAGTAGTACTACTACCAGATGATTTGCCAGACTTGCCAGAAGACGTTGTTAGACCTTTAGGACGATGGACGACAGTGGAACCAATCTTGGATGACTTTGATGTGTGTTTAAACAACTTGGTTGCCTTGCCGTCTGGTCTGGGTACTTGTAATTGTCCAGTAGTGGACTTGCTAAACATTTTCGAGCCCTTACTGAACATGACTGTTATTAATTAAAAGTAGATGTGTGTACAGTTTGTGAGCAAGACATAGATCAACTAACTATCCGTTCACATAGCATACTATAGAGTTGTGAACTTACGATACGGTTGATCAATAATATGCCCCATTGACATACAATCAACACCATTCTTCGATGACTTTGACTTGCCTGATTTTCCTCCACATCCTAATGATTTGCCCGTCTTACTCTTGCCAGACTTGGCAGCTGCTACATATGCAACAATGGGAACAATCGGTGCCGACGTTACTGGAGAAGGCGTGACAGGAGCAGGTGTTGGACTATCGGTCACAGCAGCTTTCACAAAGCCAGTAGTTGGTTCTTCAGTGGTAATTGGACTTTCGGTGGGTGATGCCGTTGTAGGTGATGAACTAGGCACAACTGTAGGATAATTTGTCACTCCCTCACAAAACTCGGCACGTGGTGATTTATACTGTTGTAATTTCGTCCAACCGATAACATCACCGGTATTAACTGGTACACCAGAACAATTATCTAGCTCATATCCCCAAACGACTGTGTTTTGAACCACAATACCTTCCCTATTTGGTCCAAACAGTACCACCATGACACCACCGCTGGAAGATGCGCGTTTCAGAGTTTATGAAGATGAAAGAGAAGTGGTTGCAACAAATGTTAGTACATGCGGCTTGCAAAGGCAATCACATAAAGGCAAACTAAGCTCAAATGAAGTATTTGAATGGCCGAGTCTTCATATTGAATACACCATAACACATAACAAAACAACACAAACTCGGACTTTCGGTACTAAGTCTGATTGTTCATCAAGTGATTTATCAACATCAAGTTGGGCCGAAATAGATGGGTATGTAATCTCCTCACCATTAGATAATGATGTTTCAAAATATTCCGAGTTTTGATTAATAATATCATTGAAATCAGCGTCAAACTCAAGGAAGGTGACAGATGTTACTGATGTTACTTGTGTATCGAGTGCTTGAATATGTCGATCTTGTTGTTGTTGTTGTGCTTTTGCAGCGGCATGGTCGTAATGTGATGAGAAGGAATCTTTAGCCTGTTCAAATAATGCTAAAATCTTTGTCCTATCGAGCTGCTGTGTATTATGGTGCACCACAACATCATTAGTATTATTTGTTGTTTCTTCTTCCTTGTTATCATTAACTTTGCGTCCAAACACGGTATTATCGGTATCACTGATATTACTACGCAATCTTCGTCGTGTACCACCGCCAATACCGGGTATACCAACATCACCATCGGCAACATCCTCAGGTGTATTACCCTGAGTGAAGAAACATAAACTGCCTTCGATACCCATGTTATCCATATACGTTTCATCATTGCAACCACCATTAAAGTTAAGTTGGAAGGTATATTCACGTGGTGTACAAACACATGCACCTTCTGGTAAGGTGGGTAAATCGTCATTACCATTAGTTGATGAGAGTGGCGGACGAGATGACATTGACATTGATTGTTGAGCCGATATGCCGATGGGGAACGATGCGACGGACGCCGCTATTAATAATTTGTTCATCATGCTTATTATTTATTTATTATTGACTAGAAGAGGGCTATCTACGATGTAAACACTCTTCCTCATGCACCATATGTGTTATGTGAGGCACTTACTATGAGAGTTGATGACCGTTGGCTGCATACAAGAAAGTGACATTTTCAAATCAGAGAAAGGAAAGAATGAGGAGCGTTCGATCGCCATTAGAAGTGAATGTCGACTGATGTTAATGATCATGTGATATCTTCATTTGACTGTAGGTACCATTACCATATCTTACTCTGTCCATGCTTGCAAATATTTAGAGAATATGTAGAGCTAACAACATGCAGTTTGGAAGGTAGGTGTATTAAGTTGTTTGCACGGCAATGGGATACGATGTACGGTGAACATAATTTAATGTTCGAGTGGTATCATCAAGAAGGTTAGTGATGTTATTGCCTATCGTACTCTCTTGCAAATAATAAAGAGAATATGTACTAGCAAAATAAAAGTCTTTTAGACAGAGATAGCACATGAGAAGAAAAGGGGAGATCACCGTCACCCACACTCTATGTGCATTACGTAATATCATATCGATAGGAGATACAAAGTAGGTAATTTGAGGAAAATGAGTTCTTGGAGGAGGCAATCACACGTAAGTAATCACGTAACTGTTGCTTCTTCAAATATCTCT
>Ga0214478_100289_pt1 | contig 29802 bp, 20 predicted proteins | sample M1_20Mar14CPVII9_2_FD_178001 | JGI IMG/M metagenome (GOLD analysis project Ga0214478, IMG submission 178001) | Marine eukaryotic communities from Monterey Bay, California, United States - M1_20Mar14CPVII9sort6BwellD7 | ecosystem: Environmental > Aquatic > Marine > Unclassified | place: USA... | reverse complement strand
TTTCGTGCTATGAGTGAGTTACAGACCGTCCCTACCTTATCTAATCAAGAAACAGAAGTGGAAGAGCTGATGGAAGAAGCTAACAAACAGGAGAAGAAGAAAGAGCAAGAAGGTGGAAAGAAAAAGACCAGTTTTCAATCTGCATTATTCACTTCAATGTCAAGCTTATTATCTCCAACAATAAGCGATGGTGCAAGTGACAACGAAGTACAAGACGCAATCGCTACGGCCAATATATTACCAGTCATTATACAAGGTTTCTTTGAGCGTATCAAAGAAGGTTCAATCGGGACAACAACAACTGCCGAGGTTTCTGCCAATACACAATTTCGTTTCTGGTGCAATATCATGACATCGGCTTTTGAGCAGTTGTTTAGTCTCTCTTCCCCCGACTCATCGTCTTCTGAAGAAAGTGGAAGTGAATTGTCACTAACCTTGCTAAGTTCAGTTTCAGAGACACTTGGGATGGTATTGAAATATGATGCCTACTTGCCATCATATAATGACCCAAATGAACAACATTTGAAGTATTTAGAGTGTGTTACAAGTGGGATATTACAATGTATCAAGAGAGATGTCAGGCCCGAACACAAGATGCAAGCTGATAAACAGTTGCTTGTATCACTTCGTCATACCCTCCTATTGAATCATCGACTATTACATGACAGATTGGATCGGACGATATACTTTTCATCTTCACTTCTATCCTCGGAGACATCATCTCAAGCAAACGAATTACTCTGTGATATTGTCAAGACTTATAAAGAACTACGACAAGTAGGATATTTCTTATCTTCAACTCGTGGAGTCTTTGCAACAAATAATAACAATTGTGATGTAGACTTGATATTCATGAGTGACCTATTAAATTGTGGAAGTATCATGGAATCATTATCTACGGCATATCAAATATGTCCGTCGGGTCAAATACATGAGATATGGAACTTCTTTGATGGATGGATTACTGATATTGTTGATCAAAAGATTCAAATTGATGCCAACAATTCAGCAAGTACTACAGAATTATCATTTGCAGTACAAATGTTTATCATATTCATCAAGAATATACGAGCGAGTAAGCACAATTCGAGAGATCTTCGTAGATTGTGTGAAACATCAATGATTAGTACTATACCAAAACTATTGGGTAAAGACAAGGCTGATGGAGATTCCCCTGTCAATATAACCGAGGATTCTAAGGGTGGTGCAGGCATTCACATGAGTCAAGGATTTGATTTATGTGGTTGGTTAGTCGACCTCCATACACGTAGTTGTTTCTGGATTGATAGCATCAAAATTGATGATCAGGGTTCGTCTTTCCTTATGACGAAGAGAGCTAGTAATGTTTCAGATGATGCAACGAATGTCCTTGCCTACCTCCATAATGTCATGGAGACTACATTGGCTAGCGAGCTGTTCAAGAAGTGGAAGAGTCAATTTTTAGAATATTGGCAATCGACAGGCAAGGTACATGAGTTTATCGACATTGATATACCCATATCATTACGCGGATCCTTACAACGGTTGGCACTACATCGTATTCAACAATTACATTCAATGATCTACTACTGTAATCTTCAAGAGAATGAACGTCAAGAAGATGACCTTCAGGGTGATCAATCTTCAAGTCAAGCGTTAGTAGAAGAAGCTAGGAAGCTCGTTGATTTGTCGCTTTACATTGCAAGTTCTCAGCTTTCGATGCGTAAGTCAAGAACCAATACTACTGGTGACGAGTCTTCTGAATCACTTTGGTCGTCAGTAGCTCAGTCTTTAAGCGTCTGGACTCAATACTGTGAGCCTTTGCATGCTGAGATCTTCATGGTTTGGTTCTTCACTGCACTGTGTCAACCCCAATGTCCTGATGGATTGCCTCACAAAGTATTCCAGCTTGAAAAGACGATTGCATTAACATTTGCACGAGATGTTTCCTTCTATGATGTTGGACAAATCATGTCAGTATTCATGAAAGTTGGTCTCCGATATGCGTTCAGCCAATTTCTTACCAGTATCGATACCACATCTTCAAAGTTGAAGGCACTTCAAGAAACAAGTTGTCTAACAAGGACTTGTATAGAGGTGGTTGAGAATGAGAGTGATATCAAACTGGCACATGTTGAGAATCTTGAATCAGTCTCTCAAGCACTGTCATTTATGGCAAGTGCTCCAATTCAACTGTCATTATGCAATGAAAATCTAAAGCTTCTTGATTTGGTTCTTGGTTTAGATGTATTATCCTCACATGTAATGGCTCCACAGCAGCTATCAAATATCATCTGTTCAACAAGAGGTATCATGTCAAACCTACTTTCAAAGACACTGCTCGCCTCTTCATCCAATGTTGACGCTCCTTGTCTTGTAAACATCACCAGTCACATGTTCAAGAGCTGTGCAGATATTGAACCTGTCAATGGTGGCGGAGACGTGTGCTTGGCCTCTTGTGATGTGGTCGCTGAACTCTTTTCATTGTGTATTGATAATTCGACTCATCATGTTGATATATCTGGGAAGAATGCAAACATGTTAGATTGGTATCTGAATCAAGTAAGCCAAAACATTGCTTCGAACATTCTTATCGGAAGACATGTTATCCGACGGATGAACATGTTGGATCGTCGCCATGGTCTCTCAACAAAGACTAATAATGACAGTAATACGTCGAGCTATGAGTTATGCATGAACTTTGTTCTAACGACCCAGAAGGTATTCCAGAAAAGTTTGTTTGGTCATCTTGGGCGTTTATCAAAGAAAGAGAGCATCAAGGATGAAGATGATACCGAGTCAACAAGCATGATACTGCTTGCAAGTGAAATTCTATCATTCATTGCCAATCACCTGACGACTAACCCTGATACAAATCTAGTGACAAGTGAGCAGATTGCCAAGTCAAAGGAAAATGTACAAACAGTGTTTGAGCTAGTCACCCAGAAGTGTCGGCACTCTCAGTCGAATAGCTTAGAGTTTACAAGTGCATCAAGTTATTACTTGGCTGCAATGGCTGTCACGCCAATCTTCTTTTTAGATTGCATCGCGTCTCCAACTGAGGTTCTGAAATGCATTCTAGACTTGTCGGCTCAATCATTTACTAGGGGGGACGAATCACCCTTGTTAGATGCAGCACTATGCTCGCTTATCCGAAACGCTGATGTTGAACAGACCCAGACAATTACATCTGATATATTGAGTAGGCTGGGGAATAGCAATACCCAAGGTTCTAGTTCTGCATTTGTTACTAAGATATTTTACCTTCTAATCACATGCGCAAATAATCAAGAACAGCACAAGTTTATAGCTGGCAAGTGCAAGACTTTCCTGTTAATTTCAATGAGTATACTACGAGATACTTTCAGTATCAAGTCATCAAATGTGGAGCTGTTTTCCAAAACTATGACTACTCTTATATCAAAGAAAGAGTTGTTACTGCTAAGTGGACGTGAGATTGCAATGATATGCTGTGAGATGAATGCTTTGTTCTATCATGACAGGGCAAAACACTATGGAGTTGAGGATAGCACTTCAATCTTCCATTCTTGCTGTCTGGTTGTTGCTGCATTGATTGCTCATTATCCAAAACAGCTATATGGATGTCCATCGCCATTATTCAGTCTCTTATTGGCACTCTTGTCTGATATTCTACAAACAAGTGTCAAGAAAGGTCTATCTCAAAAGGCTCTTGAGTATTCAAAGTGAGTAAGACTTTATCGTATATTTTCTGTTTGATATGATTTGCCTGATTGCTCATTCAACTAATCCCGTTCCTCTTACTGCAGACTATGTGAGTTACTTATACCACATAAAGACATCTTCAAAAAGCACGTGGTTGGTTTAATATTACGGTACATTCAATCCCTGAGTAAAGGAATGAATCCAACTACAAAGTCCAAGTTAATGCCATCTATTTATGCACTATTGGATATGTGTACAGACTTCGAAACTCGGCAAGTTAATGCGATGATTGATGTGCAAAGTAAGGCACTGTTTGCCCCTGTATTTGCATCTTATCAAAAGTATTATCAATATCATGGGGCATCGTGAGTTCTTGACTTGACCATCTCTACTACTCTTATTAAATAAGTAAGTCTAGTTCCACCGTAAGGTCTCAGGTAAAGTAAAGCAAACAATTACATCTATATATTATGTTACATTGATTTGTGAGGGTAATCCCTCTCGTTACCCTTGATACATTAACCCCACCTTAAGAACAGCTTATTCGTTTCTTGGAGCATGTACCACTAAACCGTTCTCATCAGTGTGTATCATAATGCGACTGTAGTTGATAGGATTGTCTATGCTACCAACTGGGAAACTTTCGAAACACTCCAAGTAGTTTCCGTTCTTATCGGGATGTGGCTCTGCAGCCTTAATCATATTGCAACACTCCTCTACAGAAAGAGGAGTTCCAACATCACAGTCCCAGGGCCCGATAGTATAGCAATCCTCCTCAGTTAAGCACCAATCAAAAGGGTACCAAATCATACCATCACCCAATACACCACCAACTCCAGTCTCCGCTGTATTTGTTCGAAGTCCCACCTTGTAGTAATTAGATTGATCAGCTGTTCTTACATGACCTTCATGAATTTCAAAGTCGTCAAAACTCCGTCCCTCGAAAATATCAGGATTTTCTTCTACATCATCACGGATTAAATCCATGCATGCTTCCATTGTTTGTCCTAAACATTCCTCGAACACCACAGTCTGTTAGATTTTGTATGTTGATATAAATCAAGAGAGTAGGTGGAGGGCAGGGTGGTTAGAAATTGTATGTTGCAAAATTTATATATAAATATGATTTATTGCGGTCACCATCATCCACCAACCCAACAACGACGTATATATCGCATCTCATATATAACAACAGAACACAAACATTAATTGGTCCTTATACAACAAATAACAGGGTATAATAGAGACCACCAAACCACAAACCAAGTTTCTCCGAAAAAAATTCAGGACTTTGTTCACATGATATGTGTGTAACTTACATAAGACATCAATTTCCTTTCCTCAACATGTTGAGTTAAGGCATTTCCAACCGATAAGGTTGCTGCCGCCGCTAATATTCTCATTGCCATCATGATTGTATTGAAATAGGTGTGGGAGTTATTATGTGAGTTGCTACTTAGTATTAGTTGCAAGAAGTTGCAAAGCTAATAGGTTATGAGTACTCGTTATTGCTAGTCGTAATAGGCCTATTATCCTTTTCAATGCATGGCGTCGTTTCACACTCAATGCTGGACAGAGGAGGGGAGCTCTTCTGATACTACGGCTCAGACTGGATAGTTGCTAATTTGATGACATTGCAATATAAATTATTGTATCATGTATGTTGAGCGTATTATGACCTATCCTTTGAGCAGTCAGGTTAAAGATCTTTCAAGATAAGAGTACCTAAGGCGGTTAAGTTCAATTTCAAGACAGTTTATTAGCATTAGCATGTAAGTATTCTGCAACTACTTGTCTTTCTCCTCCGACTCCTTCTTTTCAGAATCTTTCTTTTCGGAGTCCTTTGAACCTGAGGCGGCCACCCTTGCTCTCATGGCAGCAAGATTCTTCACACCAAATCCTCTACCCGGTCTTGCGATTGGACGCTTCGTTGTTGTTGTAGTAGTAGTAGACGAAGAGCTAGGCAGAGGTGGAGAAGAACCATCCTTGATGTTCATATCTGGCGTTGTCCCTCTTGTAGACGTTGTGCTTCTTTCATCTATGGGAGGAGAAGGTTGAACTACAGGTTTTGTCATATTACCCAAGTCTTTAGATCCTCTTTTCTTAGGTCTTGAGGACTTTGACTTGTCAGTCTTCTTTGTTTGATCTTGAGTAGGGAGTGGTGGTGTAGGCTGCTTCAGAGGAAGACTGCCAGATGCACTGTTTTTGGCACCCCGACTTTGACTTGTAGCAACAATCGAAGGAGGTGGAGAAGCTTTCAATGTCGTGTTTTGAACATTACTTGTTGTCCCTTGGAAACCTGGCTTTGAAAGGGGCATTGTCACTTGGGTCGGTTGATATTTTGGTTGATGTATCAGTGTTCCATTGCCCTGCACTTCCCGAGGCTGAACATTATTTTGAGGCTGGTATGCAGTTTGAGCCCGTTGATTCATTTGTAGTTGGGCTAGCTGCATCAATTTCAACTGATTCTGCTGAGCTTGGAGCAATGAGATGTTGATATTCTGTTGATGTTGCTGTGCTTGATGAAATTGTTGTTGAATGTTTTGAAATGGTATAGATGGTTGAGTCAAATGGGCTTGAGCTTGAGATGGCATAGACTGCTGTTGCTGCTGGTTTGAAGAGTAATTGATGCCAGTAACCAACTGCTGCCGTTGAGGTATTGATGCCTGCGGTTGATTGAAAGGTTGTGAAGGAAGCATTGCTGATTTCTCTGATACCTGTGACTTGCCAATGATGCTGTTCTGTGCCGAAGTAACCGAGGCGGTTATAGGTAATGCTAATGGAGCTTGTTGCCGTTTGGCTACTGCAGATGTTGGCTTTTGAACAGACGCCGTCGTAGTTGGAGCCTTAACCTTTGGCTTGCTTTTAGGCATAGTCTTTTCTCTTCTCTTGGCTGCTCGTTGGATAGATGCATTAATGATACACTTAACATGTTCAAGTTGGTCCGGCGGACGAGATGAAAGTCCTCTATCATCTGATACCATATCAGTGTACATTGATGTAAGCCTAGAAGAAGAGGATGCTGGATTCTCTCCCAAAACATGTGACAGACTAGTAGAATTGATCACTCTCCTCTCGTCTATCTTCTTCTTTTTGGCATCATCCTCGTCAGTTGTAGCATTCTCCAACAGATGTTGGCATGCCAAACTAGTCTGAAAGTGATTTGGTAGCTGCGGTGAATACCCCTCATCTAAGTCTTTATCATTTGCAATAATCTTCTTGATAAGAGAGGATGAATATTCACGAACAGCAACAACTAACATCCAAATAGCATTGTCAGTTGCGTGGATACCTGAGTGAGTGGTAAGCTCGCGTATCATTGGCTCGATTTCTAATGCACCGGGAAGTCTTGCAGAGGGAATAATCTCCTCAACTGTGTCACCACAACGTATGGTTGCAACAAGTGAAGGTTGAATAACATTGCTGGGCGCAACTTGATTTGTTATGAGGTCATTTCCACAAACACTCCATGTACCTGACTTAAGACCGAAGTTTTTATTCAACTGGAGACGCTCAGAGTCGTCAATAAGTCCATCTTTAGTCTGCCAGTTTTGTGGAATGTGAGCTTTGCAGCTAGCAGGTATATCAATCATCAGTGCCTCTGCCATGATGGCTGTTTAGTAGTAGATGGAAACATAGCTGTGAGAGCAATTTCCAATATTGATTTGCAGAAAAGATATGTAAAGGGCTGAACTTACCAAGAACAAGCTTGTTGTGAAGGCGCTTCATCCTCCTTGTTATCAAAAAGTCTCTCAATGTAGCCTCGATATCCGCTGTGTCAGACGAATCCGACCTCGCTATCCCATTCTTTGGCCCTAATGAAATGTACTTCTCGAGTTTTTCCCAATAATTAACAAACATTTGCTCCGCACCCTTATCATGATAGACTTTCGATGCTTCAAGGGAAAGAGCCATTTTCAGTTGACCTAAACTTGGCTGTTTCTTCAGTTCTGTATTTGTTTCTGTTGATTTGGGCATATCCATAGAAGGTGCAGTAGCCGTTGACGCTATTTTGGGTGAGTCAACCGGTTGGTTGCATTCGGATTTCTCAGTTTCCTTATGCATAGCATCATTCGATATTTGATCGTTTGCTCCATCCACGTCCATTGAAGCTTGACAGCTAGGAGGCAGCGAATGTTGCGGCGCATCTGATATAGTCTGATTTATATCTTCTTTGCATTTTGTTGTATTAGATTCGTCATCTGTGCCATGCACAGATGACGTTTCCATATGTTTCCAATTTGGTTTAGAATCAGCGGATACCATTCTCGTTCTTGATTGTATACTCTCTTCAAACTTCCCAGATACTAATCTAGGTGATTCTGATCCATTCCGCGGTATATCGTCTCCTTTGGTACTGTTGTCAATTTGTGGTGAAGAGCTAGACTCATTATGATCCTCCTCTCTTTGTGTATTGCAACAGTTATTTGTTGTGGATGGGGATTCTTCTACACCACCACCCTCTGAACTACCCTCGGTAACTTTTGATATTGGTGACGAGCAACTATCCGGATCTTTACCAATTGTTGACTGGGATATTCTATTGTCGTTGTCTTGTTGTATTTCATCACCCAACTTTGGTCTTTTATTGAGTAATTCTATACAACTTTTCAAATATCTGTTTGATTGAATATCCTTTTTTACAGCACGAATACCAATATCCTCAACATGATTATTTCCATCCCGAGGCAAGGATTGGATATGTACTTCATTTTCAACCATTTGATTCTCCACCCTTTGCCTTTTACGGGCTGATATCAAATTCTCTTGTGGGTGCTCTGATATTGAGGAGGATTGACCACCCTCACTAATGCTGCTTCCACCCTCGGAAAGTAAATCCAAATCCCCATTATGATTATTATTATTATCATCGGTGGATAATTTAATGCCGGCATCTTCTTTATTATCCAATTCGTCGTGCTTTGGTTGAGAGTCCAAAGCAGCTGAACAACTTGACTGCTTGTTTTTATTGTTGGATACCATTTTATTTATTAATTATCTCTTCGGTTCAGTTGCGTAGGGGATATTTTATATTATATAATTGGCAAATATTTGTAGATCGTATTATGCCTACACCGGTATATGAGCTGGTATATACCGCGAGAGTGTAAATATATATTGTATGGTGGTATATTTTATTACTCAGACACTTGTGAAGTTTTGCATAAAAAAACTAAATTGATATGACCCTTAAATTTCAGAACTCGTGGGGCGGGAATTTAAATAATATATAACCATGTGTCTCGATATAACGGTGGTGTGATTAATACCAAATCGAGCGTGGGTATGGTCAAGGGCAGTAAATATTAGCGTGTAGTATGACTGCCACTAAAAATTTAGAGACAAAGGATAGAATGTGTAAACGTTCGCATGTGAATGTGTCTCGTGAATGGCTAATGAAGAAGAGGAATGCAGTTGTACTGCATAAGACGTGTACAGTACAACATAGATAGAGACAGGAGTTTATAATATAAGGCTCGTGTAAGTTAAGCATATACTGCAGTGAAAGAAGAGAGGGGTATGGCGTTACTTATTGGAGAGTGACAATCCTATATGAAATTGGATTGGTATTTAGATCCTCTACTTTTTGTATTATACACTGCTATTTACCGAACCAAAGCCATCCTTGACCCTCGTTTCATTCATATTTCAACAGGGAGACTCATCCGTTGCCATCTGTGAACTCGAGCTCGAGTATGTATCCCCAGTCATTACCTCCAGTCATATCAATCAATCTACTTTACACATTTACCCGTGGCCATAATATCAACCTTTGCCTTAATCTCGGGAGTATGATACGTATCCATTAAGTATTTCACACGCATACCACAATTACCCCATCCACCCTTACAGGTGTCACACCATTTATCTAATCCTAACAAAGTATTCCCCTTTGCCTTAACTTCGGCATGTTCCTTCTTTAACACTTCCAACTGGGCAGTCTTTTCAACTAAATCATCTTCATGTAATTTCAATTGATCATTATTTGCAATCTTTTCGTTGTTTCTCTGTATTTCCTCAGTCATACTAGTATATACATCCACCGGTATGAATTTAATATCAATATTCTCTTCAATTGTCTTTACAGTTTCGGGATCTGTCATTAATTCAAATGCCGCCTGTCGGAATGCTCGTGCCGATCCTAATTGTACTATATTGCGATAATCTAAGAATATTAATATCATTAAGAAGAATACACCTTTTGTTCGTAGTTGTGTTTGTTGGGTGCATTAAGAGATGGAGGAAGATGTATTAGAATAAGCAAAATACAAATCAACACATCAAACATTTGCAAATCATATAGATGACACTATCACTTATGTATTAAAATATACAAAGCATTATACTATCAAACCGCAATGTACGAGAGCATAGAACAGTCATTGCAGCACATACAAAAAGAATCACATACCTAAAATTGTACCCGATAGAATATCTTTAATTATTGTTAATATATAATTCTGTGTGGCATCATCAGATGATGTTAGTAACATTATTTTACGTAGTAGTACAGTAATTGGATTACCACCATTAATGTTTGAGGCCGTTAAAGATGGTACACTACTTGATGTAGAGGCTGGTCTCGTTTTAGGTGCATCTAATTTCGACTGTTTTTCTACATCATCAACAGATTTGGAGTCTGTTTTGGCCCCTCCTCTACGCTTGACAAAGTTCATGATAATAGTAGTATTGATCCCCTATTTATTCTATTCTATTGACATTAATACACAATGGCTTATCGTGTTGCAATGAGATTGCAAGGTATAACTCTCAACACTCTCATAAAATTATCAAATAAAAGCGGTATCCTTATCTTCGAAACTAAATCTTTAAATCATGACGGAAGTTACTGCTAGTCTAGTACTAGACTGGAGGGGTGAAGTTGCCGTGGCTATATAAAGATGGCCAAGCCGTATGAGAACATTTATCGAATGAGTCTTGACTAATCTTACAACAACTTATGAATGCATTTTAATCCTCACAAGCAGCACATTCCTACAACCGTTGCAAATAAAACTATCATCAGATGAGGTATAACCGTTTCCATCTAAACAGTTGTGACAAAACATTTCACTGCATCTGTAACAAGTCGTTATGGTCACTGCCCCCTCATCGGTGCACTCTTCGCAGAACGAGTCGTTGCAGTTAGAACATTCTTTGAAGTCAGTACATTTAGAGCAAGAAAACTTGCTGCATTCTTCACAGCAAATAATCTCGTCACAACTATTACAAGATGATTTACTGCATACCTCACACGTGTAAACATCACCGCAATCTTCGCATGATTGTACGTCTCGGCATATCTCACATTCATAAACATGACAACAAGAAGAACAGGTTGTAGCATAACATTGAGAGCATGTATTGACATCACAGCAATAGTAACAAGAAGACGTATTGCATCTTGAGCAACGTGAAACCCAATTGCAATTCAAGCAATGGTACTTTTCACACAAGCGACAGTAGTCAAAGCTGCTTTCAAACTCATTGCCACATTGCTGGGGCTGGGTACAAAAGGATTTCAAACATTCATAACATGTGCCTGTTTGAATTCCATATCTGTCCCCACGCAAATGTACAGCTGTTTCAGTCGCATGCTCACAATTATGCTTGGTACCATCATCAACATCTTCCCATTCATGACGACAAGTAGAAGACAAATTAAAGTTGCGAAGAATATCATTGTACTCTATCAAAAGATTGTGGAATTCTGGAGACCTTTCACGTCTCCATTTAGATGGGAAATGTATCTGTCTCAGTGCAGAGTCTTCCTCTTGAAAAAGAATACTCCTCAATATCGGAAAAACTGCATTTTCGGATAGGTTAATTGAGACATTGTGGTCAACTTCAAGACTTAAATCAATCATTTGGAGAACTGAAGAATTTACTAGCGGCTGAAGTCCATGTCCAACGATGTTTATGCACCTCGACAGTTTCAGTGTTTTCATGCTGTTCCGAGCATCCATGCATATCAACACTGCCTTTAGATCTACATCATCTAACCTTTGTTCAGACGATTTAGTCAAAGACGCACTTTTTTGGGCATTAGTAAAATCGAATACCTCAAATTTCTTTCGCCAGTCACTACCATTATGCATGGAGAGTACAGCCTTGCTTGCCGAAGAAAGGTGTTGTATTCCCATGTCCACTCTGCATTTTCCCCACGAAGATTTGGATGCATTTAATGCAACAGCAAGCAATATATCGGAACCAGTATATATTGGTTGACACCGATAAAGTTTTTCACCGCCTGACAGATATGAAGATATCTCTGTCAATAATGCATCACCCAGAAGTTCAAGTGTGAGTTCTTTTGGTGATCCGCCAAGTCTAGACTTCTTCACCGGGATGCAATTATTATTATTAGACATCTCCTTAATACTATTAGCTCAAAGTAGATATTGTATTACGTCACTGCTTGCAAATTTGATTTAGATGTTGTGACTCTGAGGATGAATACAAGCAATTGTATCGCGAGATTGTTGTTTGATAATAGTATTAATATCCTATTCTATATTGGTATCTATACAAATGGATGGCTTATTGCAATGGCTGAATCGATAAAGCAATATGGTTCTACGCGCTACGTCGCTGAACAAAAAAAAATGAGTGTAAAAGGATACCTACTGCGAAGCCGAAATCTTTTCTTTAATTATTTGTAAATTTTAAGTTGCTAGACTGTGCTAGAGGTAGATATCGTATCTAATAGGGGTCAATTGCCGGATAAGGATGGCGGAACCACCGCCACCACCTCCACCCATACTAGGGGATGGAGTAGAAATTATAGATGCACAAGTTCAGGTAGCATCAACAGATTATCGCGACATGGCAAACAACATTAACAATCAACAAAATAATACCAATGCCAATACAAATGGCCATCAGCAGGAACAGCCAATGATTGGTCCACAGCCACCACCCGAGGGTATGCAACAGCAGCAGCAGGATATGGAAAATATGCCCGATCAACATATATTACAATTATGGAATGATGTTGCTCAGAATTTACGAGAGCATCAGACTGGTAAGTTTTTTTTAAGTGCCCCAACCAAAGATCTCAGGGCCTTCTCTCGTTATTGTTTGGATATTGTATACCTATGCACCCCCGTACACCCCATATTTATCTAAAATTATATGCTAACCACATCTTTTAACCGCCCTTCCCCGTTTTTTAATCCTCTGCCACCCATTATTTATAGTCGTATGGACCAAGGCCGTAGATTCACTTGAACAAGCCCGTGATTATCTCCGTGATCATCCCGCACCACCACAAATACTAGATCCATCGCACCAATCTACCGGCCAGCCGCCCCCATCAATTTTAACAACATTACCACCTCTCCACACAATGCCTAATCCAGGACGGTCCTTCATCGATCGGTATATGATACAAATCATATCTATATTATTAGAACAATTACCCTCCAAGATTGGTGATGGAGAGAAGAGTTGTGTGGATAAATCAATACGTATCTGTTTACAAATTGTGAAAGAAGATTTAGATATTATTAATAAAATTGATAAAAAGAAAATAAATGATTTGAATAAGGACAAGGCTGTTGACCCGTTCCCACCCAACAACTCATCATTCATTCGTAATATGATTGAGGCATGTCCAACAATTAACGCATTAGGGCATATCTTCGATCGCAAGAAGGTATATTACAAAGAGAATGATCGACATCGGTGGACAAACGCCGGCACGGGCGATCCCGAGAAACGTAGTCAATGGATACAAGTCTTTCGTAGGAATCGGGGATTTAATGCCTTAATTCAATTTATGAATTTAAGGGCTGGTAGTGTTATTGATGGTGGTGAGGATAAATTGTTGGATAATATATTCCCAAATATCAAATTATGTCGAGATTTACTCGGGGCGATGGTTGAAACTTTACCCAAGCAGGTTAATAATGACCCAGGTGAATCGGATATGCAATCTGCCAAGGCACAGTATATTATATCCGAAGTACGTGCTTTGTCTAAGGTCATTATGGAACATGTATTGAATTTGGATGAACGAGTATTAAAGAAGCTAGATCAAACTATTGTCGCGGGCGTACGGGGGCAGTTACATTATATGTACAAAAAGTTGAACAAGCTTGAGAGTTCAACAACACCACAAAATCCAACATCAGAAACACCCCTAAACGATTTCTTTACATTCTGGCGTACCTTGGCATTGAAATTAATTACATCACAAAGTTTACCACTCAAATTATTTGGTTGGAATGAAATTGATGCATTGATTAAGGAGGCTAAGAGTCTAGCCCCTCCACCTCGTGCATATCGTGTTTCTGGTGCTGGCACCGCATTCGTTAATGGTATTTATGAGATTGATAAAAAGAGGATTGGTAGCGATGGTTATGTCAAGGATACGGAGTTGCAGTATCATCATAAGGTGCCTGACAATAGTTCTTCGGCGAGCACTAATGGAGGAGTCGTTCCTGCCGACGCTGCCGGTCAACAGCAGCCAGCGGTTGTTCCCCCTGACAATGTCCCAGATGATGGTGCGGGGAAGACAATTACATTATTTAGATGTACCATGCGTTCTCAGCATAAGTGGTGGTTCTTGTCCGAGGCTGATCCAGATCAGCCAGGTACCGATAAAGATATTGATTATTATCAACTCAAAACGACTTCCACCACATGCGCATTACCCAGTCCAACGGGTTGGTTAACATGTAAAGCGGGAAGTGATCCTCCGCCAACATTAGAAGCAATTGGTAAGGTAGTCCCTAAGGGTATGGAACGTCAAACTGTAGAGGATAAATTGGCACGTTGGGCTATTGAGAATGGTGTGATTGAATTAGTGTTGGGAGATGGTATTCATAGAGAAGTTGTTAGTAGAAGTGGAAGATTGATTACATTCTTGGCTAAGATGTCAGACCAGCCAATCGTTGTCGACGAGGGCGATGCCATGAGTGATGGAGATGATGACAGATATTGTCTACAGGCATCGCACTTGTTGTTGGCGTGGAAGACATGTATTAACAAGTCTGACGCTGCCGTGTCGGCACAAATTTACAAATTACTCGTTAGTGTCCTTCCCGAATTGCCAAGCTCACTGGCGATTCCACTTATTGAGGCAATTCGATCATCACTAGATCAAGGAGGAGGAGAGAAGCAGTCGGATCACTTTTATGAAGTATCTGAATTCTGTTGTGCTATTGCCAAGAAACTACTTGCTGATAATAATAAGTCTGGCTCCAAACAGGAGGCAACTTCTGTCGATGAGGCAATATTAACTTTACAATGGTCGATACTCACCCACAAGGATGCGTTGGCACTCAAATCTTATGATAGCATCAAAGATTATGTCTTTTCACAGATTAGTAAGCAGGATAAAACAACAAGCAAGCTTCGGGAAGCATTCATTAATCAAACTCGAGAGGTGATTATCAAGTATGGCAGGAAGCGAAAGGATACTGACCCACCAGTGAGTGTCACAAGTGTGGCATTATGCAATAAGAAATGTTTGTACATTAATATCTCACATCTTTCTATTCCTCTTTTTTTCAACAGGTTGATGAAGCTCACTCACTCCAAATTGTTCAATTGGCAAAGTTACTATTAGAGGGATGCAGCGGCAAGGAAATGGAGAGTATATTGGAATATGATGGAAGTTACCCAGAGATGCACTTCCCAACATTATTCTTTGATGATTTGGTCAGCTACTTGGAACGAAGGAATAAAGCTGTTGTTTCGAGCGCAACTCCGCCTGTGAGAAAGCAATCGTCCGCCGCCGTTACACCCGAGTTCAATCATCCTCGTGCCCTCACGGCACGTTTACAAATCCTCCGATTCGTCTTCGGTCTTGGTTTTGGTCCTGTTAATGGTAATCCGAGTATGCCCCAAATGGAAATGTCAAAAGATCAAATAAATGATATATGGGATGTATGCCTCCAACCAGCTGATCAATCAGCATATATGGTGTTCTTGGCAACTGCTAGCAAGGGAGATGATTGTAAGTGCACCTTGACAATTGTATTCGCCGCCATTTATTATCTTGTTCATTTCTCACCATCTATCGTCGCACTCTCTAAAACATACTTTCAGGTTCGCTCAATAAACGCAATGATGGCACCGGAGGAGAGTTACGACCCGAGAATGCAATGCACAATATAAGTGAACTCTTTCCTTGCTTCAGTGACAATGTATACATATTTGAAAACATCTTCTGTGATAGTCCAGCTTCTCCTCGTAAAAGGAGGCATGATGAATTGAATGAATACGAAGATGATGAAGTACAGAGTGACTATCGCGATAGCAATCCACCTCGGTGGGAAACTCTTGGTGTGATAGCATACGAAGCCTTCCAAAACTTTGATGCCATGTCTGCTCGTAACTCTCCACTTACTACTGATGCCCTTTGGAATATATGTTTAACAGCTGGGAATGATGTGGTGGCAACTCGTGCCATGAATGATTTGTTGTCTGTTTACAAGAGTGGCTCGTTAGCAGCACCCGAATCGACATCTACAGAAGGGGTATCAGCGAATGAGGATACTCAATTTTCTTCACGAATCTTTGACTACCTCACCCAAGTTAATTCAGGTCTTTCAACGGGAAGTGACTCCTCATCGTCTGAACGAAGTGCAGAACGATGTATTCGTATATTGAGTGCTGCAATTGAACAATGTAGCAGTTTAGGTGGAGGCTCTGATGCAGTAGCGGAAAGACTAAGTGCTTTGCAGAAGCAGTCTTCTCAACATGGAGTACAGGTGGAAGAATATTTGAATGTCGTACCTCATGGTATGCGTGGCCAGTATTCATGTCACACTGTGAGTGTGCTTGCCAAAGCCACCCGTGGAGGAGGCTCAAATGCCGCCGGAGACAATACTGAGGGGGCAAAGAACAAGGATCCTAACCGTTTCACAATCCAAGTCCATCCACTTCAAACAATCGCATCCATCAAGTCTCAAATTGCCACATATTGCAATCACGACGATACAATGATAAAGCTTCAGAGTATTATGGGTAAACGGTTGCCAAAGAAGAGTGGTGATGCCTCGGCCAATCTTGAGCCACGAGTTAGCAGTCTCCCAGACACAACCCTGGCATCTACTCTGCGTATAACTGACGGTAGTGAGATCGTTGTACTTCTTGCTGACAAGCCTATTGCTCCGGCAATTGGTCCAGTAGATTTGACGAAGGATACGGAAGAAACTAAGAAAGATGAGCCAGCGATTAACATTGCAGCATTGGCCGCTGCAGCTGAGAAGGTAGAAACACCTCCAAAGGTGACATCAAAGCTTGATTTGACTGGGTTGTTCTCAAGTAGTGGATCAGATGGGTCATCTGATTTATTCTTTGATACCCTAATATCAGTGCTGGAAACTCTTCCTGTGAAAGCTGCTGCCTCGCCAACAACAACATCGACTGGAGCCGACGAGGCAAAAGAGACACACTCGCTAGTTTGGGATTTATTATTAGCCATGCCAACCAATGCAGGTATTATTTCACACGTACATGCCGCCTGTTCAACAGCCGCCGCCAGCTCATCGTCATCAGATAGCATGGCCGTAGAGACTATTAGTGGTGGAACCACTGCTGACTGGTCGTCTCTCCTAGATATTTCACATTATGAACGATCTGTATATATTATGCAGATATTAGACTCATTCTTGCGTCCATGTGCAACAATGTTTTCAAGCCTCTCGTCAAATGAAGCCGAACCATCTTCGGTCGCCTCAACAGACATTGTTTCTGCAGATATTGTTATTATTGAGCTGTCGGCAAATATGGAGCAAATGGCTAAGCATTTTCGAACGGCTTTCATCGCTTCTGGTGGGTTTGAGGCTGTGTTGCGACTATTCATTGCAAGCGGCATGGGCAGTGACGCTAGTCGCAAGGCAGGCCGGAACAAAATGGGAAATACATGTGCTCTCCGTATCATTAAGGAATGTTTCTTCACATCTGATAACACATTATCAAATGAGGGCAGAGAAATGATTGGAGGCTTTGATGAAGTTAGTATGAGTAACTTTCTCAGAAGTTTGGTGGGTATTGTTACCAATGAAGACAATCTTTACTCTGATAATGCAATCTTGAGAGTCCTTCAGCTGGCAAGAATGCTTCTTGAGTCAGGTGCAGCAGCATCAGGTGGCGCTGGAATCACTACTAGCTTTACATCACTACCGAATCACGCCGCAGAGACATTCCTAAAGTCCCTTCTTCTGTGGAACGGGTGTTCAACATCTTCCTCTGTATCGTCGTCAACTCCATCTCTTACATCTGTTCGCTCTGCCACGAATATTCGCAAAAGCACGGAAGAGATGATATTGGCCATTCCATCTCTTTCGACAGTAGCTTTACCTTGGTTAATAACTTCATTGAAAAATATTGACTCCGGAACGGATGGGAGCGATGAGTTCTTTTCAGTTTTGCTCAAGCTTGTTAAAACGGATAACGCAATCAAGAATGTGGAACAATTGCTTGAGGAGTTGGGTAATGTAGTATGTGCCAAGATCGCATCTTATCCACGTCCGAGCGGTGAGACTGCCCATATCGATCACAACACAGGTGTACTATGTGGTTGTTTGAAGCTGCTCATTGCACTTATTGAAGTTCAAGGCGGCGGTGATACATCTAGCAGCCGTGGTTTCCTCGTTGAGGGATCAACTCATATCCTGCAAGCACTCAAGATCAGTCCGTGGTCGGAAGAAACTGGACAAGGGCAGGACGGGATGATAAACATCAATGACAAGCCTCTTATTGATCTAATTGGTTCTATCTTTGATGGCTTCGTCTCCTCGGCACATTCATCCGGCCTGGCCCCCATTTGCTGTGATGCTGAATCACGAAAGCTTGCATTCGATGTCATCATAGCAGCTGCCGAAGCATGTTCGGGAGGTGTGGGATACAATATCTTGTCATCAAAGATCAATGGTATTCTCTCCAAAGTGGCACCAACACTCCGGCATAAATGGGGACAGGCCGCATCAATTGATGATGGCAACACCTCATCACGTAATAGTAAAGCTACCTCGTCACGGTATTCAGGACTCAAGAATCAGGGATGCACTTGCTACATGAATTCTGTGTTACAGCAATTATTCATGATGCCTGCATTACGCAAGAATATTTGCTCCGCCGAATTGCCATCTGCAATACGCACATGTGGCAACTGTGGCACAAGTGCCAAAACTGGTGGAGAGGCATTGGTGGGGAAGAAGATCACTGTACATTGGGAGAATGGAAGCAAATACGATGCCACTGTTGTACGGTACAATGAGGTCACTGGTATGCATGTGATAAATTATTGCCCTATACCCGTGGCAGCTGCTGTGCAAGGACAACAACAGCAACAACAGGAGCAGCCCTTTGATCATAGCTCCTTGCCTCCAGATTTGCCTGAGGAGTATATCCTGAGTGAGGGGCGGCCAGGGAAAGAAACAGGTGCATTCGACATTGTTTGCACTGATCCTCAACAAGAGGGTGCCGCCTCTGAATCAAAGGAGCAGGAATCACCATCATCGTCATCTGAAATCAAGGAAACACCTGATGAATCGTCATCACGTAAACTACTTGAGGAAGTGCAACGTACATTTGTCAACCTTGATGAAGGCGCCCGTGGCCGCTGTTTTGATCCCCGTGCGCTTGTTGAGGCAAGCCATTGTCTGAAATTAGAATTTGATGTATGGCAACAGAATGATGCAAGTGAGTTTGCAATGAAGCTACTGGACAGACTTGAAATATCATTGAAGAAATGGAGTCTCGATCATTTTAAATATTTGGCACACACATTCGGTATGAAGAAGACAACTCAAAAGATCTGTAAGGAGTGTGGTTTGAAGGTGAGATTGTTTCTTTGACTTTACCCCTTTGTTACTAATTCCATCTTGTTCGTCAACTCACTCTTTCCTCTTTCTTTGCTCAACTAATGTAACACAGACAAACCGGGAAGAGCCCCTAATGAATATTGATTGTCAAATTCGTAATATGTCAAGCATTCATGATTCACTATCTGATGTATGTGTCGATCAAATTATGGAGGGTGATAACAAGGTATCATGTGAAAACTGCAAGGTTAAAACCAACACCATCCTTCGTACTGCCATTTCCACACTCCCTGATATGCTCGTACTATCATTGAAGCGTTTTGATTTGGACTTTACAACGTTTGAAACTGTCAAGCTTAATAGTCGATGTGAATTTGGTGAAGAATTAAATATGAAGCAGTATACACTCCAAGCTAAGGAAGTCTTGGAGGCTGCAGGTGAAGCCTCTGCAAGTGCAGCAAAGAAAAGTAAGGAAGAGGAAGAAAGCAAGAGTGAAGCTGGCTCCATGATGGATTTGGAAGAGAGTGACACCAAGGATGCGGCAGAGGAAGAAGATCCACTTAGTGCCCTGCCAGATAAAGATTATGAATACAAGTTAGCTGGTGTGCTAGTTCACGCCGGAGTTGCACAAGGTGGTCATTATTACAGTTTCATCAAGGATCGGACGTCAGCGAAATGGTACCGATTTGACGATGAAGATGTCACGCCATTTGACAAATCATCTATTGAGCGTGAGTGCTTCGGTGGAACGGTGAAGAAAGAGACTAAGTACACCAATGGACAGACTCATGTCGTTGAGCAGGACCAATTTGCCAACGCGTTAATGCTTTTCTATGAGAAGGTAAAGCCCAACAAGTTTGCTAGTAGTGAAGGAGAAGAGAAGGAGGCATCGGCCTCATCATCGACAGATGATGCTCCAATGGAAGAAGAACCAAAAACAGAGGCAATTCCGTCAAACCTCGAACTTACGAATGGATACAATGTTTTCCTACCAGAAGTCACAAAGTCAAACTCAACACATAGTTGGCAATCATTCTTATTGACAAACGAATTCCAATCCTTTGTAAAGGAAATCCTCAACCGATGTACTGGCCAACACCAAAACAATGTCGAGGATGATAGTATGGATATTACACCTGCATCATCACCATCACCTGACATTCCTAGATCCGAGATGGACACATGTCGTTTAGGAATAGTACGAATGTCTCTGTCATTTGTATTTGATGTACTCTTCCACTTGCCATTGAACAAAGACGTGTTGGACAGCTGGTTCAAAACGTTCGAGCAAGTATTCTCCTCATCAATTGAGATAACTTCCATGTTTGTTGCAGACTTGGCTGACCGAACGCGTCTTGTGAATGAGAATTGGATCCGTGCTTACACGATGGAATGTTCCGAGGAAAAGCCAAGGCAAACCGCACTGAAAATATTTGCATGTGCGATTGCTTCTTTGTTGAGCAAGAATGCAGAGCTAGAGCTACTTGAAAGATGGATGGAAGCTTGGAAACAACAGGTTGAAGATCGAGAGCGATTGATAGCCAGTAAACGGGACCACACCGCTTCTTCATTTCCCACAAAGTTGGAGGCAACTTTTCGTCCATTGGAAGATTTCGAAAAGATTGGGGTGACCGCCACGAGTGTTGGTATCATTCTATCATACATTTCTGAACTCATTGAGGTATCTCCTCGATATACACAAGCATATATTGATATCCCGTTCTTCATCCGAGAACTAGCCACCAGTGGCAAGTCTTCTCTGGAATTGGAATTACTTCGTGATGCCATGGTCGAGGCTCGTTTCATAGAGCGATTAACTTGTCTTGCCCTCCGTCATAACTCAGACGAGCAGGTGAAGGAGACATTTCCGGGATCATCTGTACCCGCTGATGCTCTTGAGGCTATCACAAGGAAAGAGGTTCGATCGACTAACATCCTCATGAACAATTCCGAAGACAGAAGTGATTATGCCACAAATTTGATTTTGCTTGAGGCCATTGGTTGCCTTATGGGAATGCCTTGGGTCAGGAAAGAACCTATATTCCAAGAAACAGGCGAATCCAACCGAGGGAGAGCAATACGTACACTGACACCTCGTGCAATTGAAGCTCTATCTATCCTTTATGAGGAGTCTAAGCCCAACGGTGCAGCTGGCATGACTCTTAATGATATTCACCAATATTTGCGAGACTGTAGCATGCGTATCCCACCGCAGAGAATTGAACAGCTTTTCGAGAGACATGGTGTTGATGTAGAAGGAGTAGACGGTGGCAAGGTATTAGATCTAAATGGTTTCTTAGTTTATCACAGGGAGTTGGTGAACAACAGTGATGATCAGGTATGTTTTGTGTGACTTCTTGCTCTATTCGTATTATGTAATTTACACTTTAATCAATACCTCTGCTGCTCTGCTGTTTTCACTTATTTCAGGTGCAAAGAGAATTGAAAACCTTCGACTTTAGACCAGATCTTACTCGCCGTTCTGAAAAGTGTAGATGGTATGAGGTTGAGGGCGAGCAGCACTTGACGCAATACACCCGTATTGAGAGTATAGCAAACGATGTCGCAGTGAACTACAAAACTTTGACGAGACTTCCCAGACTAGCTCAGACTGCAATTGAATCATTGTGCTTCATGCAGTTTGCAAATCAAAATAGTGAATTTTCAGAGTATCTTTTAGCAGCTGCCGCTTGTGGCGCAAGTGTATCTATAGCAAAGAAACTGATACAATCTGCAACACGATGGTATCATCGCAGTTTGAATAATTCATGGGACAGACGTTCTGACAACGAGCGTATGGTGATCATGGTTAGTTTCCAATTTTATTGTATACATTTTCACCTTTACTGGTCTTTCTCAAATATTGTTCCTTTAACTCTTCATTTCTCTTAGATCATGCGTGTCCTAGTTGCAATTCCTGACAACAATAGTGACGATCGAATCCAGACACTTATGCTTTATGACGAGAGTAATAGGGATGACGATATGTCCGTTGGGTTGCTGCGGTATGGTTACCAAACAGCTCGCCAACTGTCTGGACGCCGTCAAACGTATCAGGATCAGCAGTTCTTATCAAGTATTACTCATACTATTCAAGTATTGCAACGCCAACATTTGGTCGATCAATGGATGCAGATGAATCCACGATGTTGGGCTTGGATGAATCCGAATCAGTCTCGACGAGAAATGGCACCGATGCAGGCTAGAAATGATCATTCTGGAAGACGTGGTCACCACAGTCAATATCATGATGATCAAGATAATATGGAAAGTGATGATGAAGATGGATTTGATGATAGTGACGAGTATGGTGATACTGATGATATAATTGTTGAGGGGTGTGGAATTGAGGCAATGAATGGATTATACAAACGACAAGGAGCTTGTGATAACGTTCCGAAATATGTTAATTCTGGCAGATACAACGGAAACGACGAAGAGTTCACATTGTTTCGCTGTAAACTTATGGATGATACTCGGTGAGTTCTGAGGGTAATGCGCCTTATGTTTATTGAATATATCAGCTCACGCAATCCATTCTTTCTGTACCTGGTCGTTTATAGGAGGTGGTATATTTCCATTGTTCCACCTGGTGCTAATCCTGGTACAACAAAAGACGTAGACTTTTATGCTGCTCCCACCAACTTCGATGATAGCTTCGATGATAATCTTCCACCCATGGCTAATTGGATTGTCTGTATGCAAAATGCTGGGCCAGCTCCAACTGGTGTTTACCCCTATACCTATGAAGATGAGATGGATGATGTGAATCAACAAGGAAATATTGTAGAAGATGAGCAGGGCTCTTATAATGAGCATAGTCAGGGCTATCTATAAATTCTATGTTTCTTTGAGATAATCTTTAGATACTATAAAGTCAATATTAGAACTGATAATAAGGCTGAGATATTCTAGTATGTAGTTACAGGGTTATGGGTCTTATAACATCTCCTGCGGTCTTTATCGTACTCAGATTAGCACCATAAGTCTACAGAGAATATGAATATAACGTTAGGGTACTTATTGATATGCCTCCCTAGCTCTCTCTACCTAGGTGTTGTCGACCAACAAAAGAACAATATCTGCCCGGGGGCAGCTTCAAGCTTCCATTTTATTTATTTTATGAAGATGTTACAGGCAATAACACGGATCATTCACCCACTCCCCGTGCCTATCTTTGGCACTGTTGGAACGGCTTCAAGTTTCTTATGCGCGAAAAGCAAGGTTTTGCCTAAGTTGGCAGGTAATAATGTTTGAAAACATACTTTTTTTGCCACCACCACTATGGTACCCACTCATTATCTTACTCTTACTGATTAATAGGTTGGGCAGGCCCATTAACCGTCGGTGGACTATGGTTCGTTTGGCCGGCAGTAGATGATAACTGGAAGATTGAAATGGGATTGAGAAGTAAACCAAAGGAGATATAATGTTGCAACAATAATAGTCTAGTGACTGGTGATAATAATTGACAAAATATATATCAATCGAACACAATGAATGGCTACGGTATTGTACATCATCATTTGTTATTTACCATTGATTTGAAGGGATTATATGATTATTCTTCAATTGTTATATATTAGTGGGGAGTCTAGAGTTATATGCAGCAACTTAATAATGTTACTGGTTACAAATTTCAATTAGCAGTGAAATTAAAAGAGAAAGTTCCAAACTTTTCTACATGTTTTATTCTATTCAACAACAAAATTATACACATCCCTTGCCAATTGGGCTCATTTATACAGTATTCTATTACAAAAACAAATCTCTAGTAAAGGCACCCTATTACATAGGAGAAAGAGATATACGGGTGTAGAATTGAGAGCAAACTGCAAATTCCAGTCAAAGAGAAAGATTTTGGCATCTGTGCATATACATCATCATAAAGGGGTACCTACCAACTTATACCCTGCATGACATCTTCTTTCATCTGCTTCTTCCCCTTTGGAACACTATTCCCCTCTTGTGATATCACACTGGATATATGATGTGAACCGCGATAAGGACTCAAGCATACTCATACGTATATACACACTTGCCAACCGATTAAACCCTCCTAACAATATCTAGACATATGAATATGTATAGTTGAAGTTAGACATGGCGCGGTGTACCTCTCTGGCTGTGGCTTTGTAGTTTGTGCCCTTTATTTTCTCTAACCGCTTCATTACATTGGTGGATGTCCTCAAGTAAAGGAGTTTTCACCATCTAAAAATGTGAAAACTGATTAGTAGCAAAAGTTAAAAGTTGCAACATATTGTTTTACTGCTGTCCAATAAACATACATAGATATAAGGTTGTATTATCATGTTTCAATCAGGTATACCCTATCACGAGACTGGAAGTTTTAAATCTCGGCGAACGTAAGTGATTATGGGTTGCAAATTGCAAATACCTACTTACTTATCTTATTTTTTGATGGAGTTGCACCTATGACATGACTTGACTTGTATGCTTCATGATTATGATATGTTTGATGTTAGGTGCACATAAATACGATGATGTATCATCTCATTCTTTCATAATATCTCAATATACCAACCATCATCACAGGTTCCTACCCGATGACCAATACGGTGTGGCTCTAGATAATCTTGTAAAAGGTTGTACCGATATCCTCTTACTAAATCCGGCTGGCACACATATCTTTTGTGGTAAACGATGTGTACAACCTCAACCAGATTGGTGGTTTCAGGGTGGTCGTATCTTTCCTGGAGAAACACCTATTCAGGAAAGTCCGCGTTAGTATTGTTTCATCATATGAATTCGTGTGTTCAATATCAAGTCTCGGCGGCTTGGCTATGCATTTGACCTTTGGGAGCCTTTATTGATTGCCCTTGCATATCATATGTACTAACATATGTTGCAATCACCTCTCTTTCATCTTCACAAACAATGGTAACGCGCATACATCTTCCAGAGTTGTCAACGATTGTTAAAGCGTGAGCTCAAATTAGATATTGCAGATAGTCGGTTTAAAGTAGTCTGTTGTCAGGCATTTGCATTTGGTATGAGAGAACAAGAGCCGAAAGATCATGGTACAACAGACACACAATTTTGTTACAAGTTACAACTTAAAGATGAAGACGAAGTAAAGAAAGTAGTGGTTGATGAAGAGGAATACTGCGATGCTAAATGGCTACTACCAAGTGAAATCTTATCGGGGAACTTTCATCCTGCATTAAAGTATGCAGTTGGCTGTATGTTAGCTGGAGAGGCATTAGAAGCATTGCAAGAGTGTGAAGATAAGGGTGGAAGTGATGCAGAAGTAGCAAAGCTGTCAAGAGAGTTTCTAAAGAAGAGAAAGGATGTAGATGAACTGATGAAGAAGAATGATTACAAGCTTGATTCAAAAGAGCTCAATTATCAGACAACTGTTAGTTCCAGATATTAAACTAGGATATGATGAGTTCTTACTTTGTATAACATGTGACTTATTCGTCTCTATATATAAAGACATTGCTCTTTGTGTCAACATGTACTTATTCTTCTTCAATTCTAAAGGCAGTAGAAACATTTCATATTATAACATATAAATGATGAATTTTAGCTTAACTTTTTTTGCCTAACTGCTGATCATCTATATACACTATTTTGAGATCCAGCTTATTGTTTTGTTGTGATGCCCTAGAGGCAGCTTATTGTACTGAATCTTTTGATTTTATCAGACAGGTGTTAAAAGGAAGCACAACAGTAAAATCACAAATCTAACTGTGACTACGTGCTCCTTGAGAATATCTTTGTGGCCTGGAAGAACTAGGGTTTCTGTTTGGCCCTCTAGGATGTTCCCTACGGCTTGGATTTTTAACTGAAGAGTGGATTGTTTTGTGTGTTTGTATGAAAGTGGAAGAGGAGGCGACAATATGAAATGAAACTTGAGTGTTGACTTGTCGGCTCTTGAAGAAACATCAATCAATCAAATTAAGGTCCCATCATCTCACCACCCTGTGGTCCATCAAATTGGCCTGGGTATCCGTAGTCCATAGGACCGTCCATCATTGGACCATCAAATCCACCCATACCGTAACCCACTCCTTGATCGAAGTATTCGCCACCCATAGGCATTCCAGGAGGAGCACCTAATCCACCATCACGAGACCTTGTACGTGAATCATACTCAAATCCACCCATTGTATCTGTAGTACGTACACCGTTGATCATTTCAGGTCCGCCACCATACATACCACCGCCCATCATATTACCACCACGAGGACCAGGTCCTCCACGGCGGTTATCAGATTGGCTCATACCGAATGAGTTACCATAGGCTGAGTATGGGTCAAATCCATCTTGTGTGTACATACGATCGTTTCCTCCACGTGCAAACGGATTTGGATTTCCTCCTTGCATTTGCATATTACGTTGTCCTTCCATACCCATACCACCCATCATATCTGGTCGGCCTCCCATACCACCCTGTGGTGAACGAGAGAAGGCACCGTTACGATCGAATTGTTCAAACTCATCCATCATTTTCATTTCATCAGGATAGGATGCCATATCACGTAGTGTGTTTTGTACTGCAGTAGATTGACGTGTCGATGATGATGAGCTGGATGGAGCAAAGGCCAGTGCCGATGTGGCCGATAGGGCAAGTACTAGAGAGGAGATTGAAGACTTCATGTTATTGTTTGATACGATATTGATTTGGATTTGTTGTTGTAGTATTGCTTTGCAAATTTATGAGAGTTGATGGCTTTGGCGGTGTGGGGTGAACCATCATTGCGTTTTCTATATAGGAACTCGTAAAAAGGATACCTCAAATAAACGGCGCGAAATCGCGCGGTTGGTCATCTCAAATTTAAGATGCATATCTTCCGAATCCTTAGCATCATTCATCTAAGTTCTAGCCTTGTCTCTAGCCATCACTTTTTGCTGATCTCATACTTTACTCTGCCAGACTCTGCCGCTGCACAAACCTCCACCTTCCTACTATTATATACCCTATCAACATTGGAAGAAACATCTTACCATTGCAATTCCTATCAAAAAATGAATCGGTTGCAATCTATAATATCAAAAAGAGCTCAACATTTAATGTTAATGTTGATGGCACATACTCTCCTAACATCACATGCTTTTCAAACAACAATACATCGTCATTATAATATTATACCATCAAAACATCATACAAAGTACACATCAACAATACTAAATGCTCGTAAAGGAAATAGAGGTCCAGGAAATAAGAAATCGGTATCTGAAAATACAGCCAAACGAACTCGACCACAAGTTAATGATCTATTAGATGGTATTAATTCAGATCCTGAATTTCCACATTCAGTTGATCCTACAGATTTACCTGCTGGGTCAATTACTGATGATCCATTGGTACCATTGGTAAATACAATTGTACATGCAGCAGATATGCGAAAGGCTAGGTAAGTTTGTATTGTGTGTTGTGGTATCTTGTGCATATGATATGTTCATTTATGATATGTATGATATGTTCACTACATATACTTACTCATCTATTTTATATTCTTTGTATGCAAATTGTAGTGATATAGTTGCAATGCGTGTGACTCAATGTACATCACTGACTAGTTTTGTGGTAATTGTTTGTGGTACATCACGTCCACAGAATCAAGCTATTGCAAATGCTATTGCCAAGGATGTTGAAGAAGAATATGAAGGAAAGAGATGTTTAGGCAAAGGTGTACCAGAGGGTACTGCAGATAGTGGTTGGATATTATTAGACTTTGGTGAGGTAATGGTACATGTTATGACACCAAAGTCAAGACTGTTCTATGATATGGATGGACAGTGGAAAGAGAGAGGTGGTCAATATATGGATTTGAGTAATGTATTGGTAGATGAAAGTAATATGAATGTCTTAGAGGGATTGGAGGGTGAATCGATGAAGGAAAGATTGGATGTGGAGAAAGAAGTCGATCCATTTTGGTCATAGATTATTTGTGATATGCTGCAAAAGTAGCTCTATATTATAACCAAAAATGTCTATCAGAACCACTTATAGTTTCGTCTATAATATGTGATCATTGAACAGCAGCATTTGTAAAGTGTAACCAACTACTAAACAAAACCAACGCTGTTCCTATCAATTGACCAATTGATAAATCTACTCCTTCTAAAGCAAACTGTATCAAGGCCGAGAAAACTAGCCCCAACACTAGAGCGAATCCCTTTATCACGCTTCCCAAATGCCGATGAACTAGTGCAGTTAGTAAACCTGCTGTCGCCTTTGTTGTGATTGGAAGTAGTGTTGCATATGTCCAATGATCCCAAAATTGTGAACGGTCATGTTTGTTCTTCATCAAAGTACTGCCACTTCTATATCTCCTAAACCAATCCATACTCATGGAAAATATCAAACAAACTGCTGATAAGAATGATATCTCAATAGTATAAAAGTAGGCATTCCGATGCATCCTACCCACTTCTTTTTGCAAACTCCTTTGTGAGAATGCACCCGCAAGTCCTGAAAGGAGTGTTGCTGTTAAGCATGGCAGCACTCCGAGAATAAGATGACGATTGTTGTTTTCTATATTTGCAGTTGTTGTGGATTTTTTCTTCTCTTTATGTACAAACCAATGTCTCCAACTACCCTGAAATACAACAGTACTCATCATTAGTAATCCCAAACTAATAACTTGTATTATGCTTTGTTTCCTACCCAATACTAAATAACAACATAGTGCAGAACTGAGCACTTTCAACTGAGTCAATCCATTGAAGGTGACAGCGTCAAGATTTTGATATGCAGTATATGTCAATGTACCCTGTAATGCATATAGAGCCGATGGCAAGCCAGCAGCAATAAGTGTAGATGTTGGTGACCAATTTTGTAGCTCTTGTGATAGTATAGATGTTGTTGATAATGATGTATCTAAACTGTTATTGTCGTTATTTGCAGTAACATAGCTAGTCATAACCCAACCACCCAATCCTAAACTCATTTTAACAATCTCCTCTGCCAATGCAACAGATTGTTTATTAGTTTGTGGATTGATATATCGTTTAGATAGTCTTGGCATGATGGCGTAATTTAAAGCCAATAAAAAAAGATACATCATTGATAATGGAGTAAAGTCTGTATTATGTGATAGTTTTATAGCTGATGAATAGACTGATATAGTACCACCTATGATTGCAATGGGAGCAATGGCACGTGATGGGGTTAATATTGTTTGATGCTTTTGAGTGTATTGTATGATGGGTTCATTATTTTTGTTAGTACGTTTCCGAATGCCAGTCTTCGTTTTATCTAAAGGCGGTACCATCGCTGTCACCAGCGATTGCGTAGATGAAGAGGGTGATGGACTTAGCGGAGGCATTGGATGTATATTCTATCCTATTCTATCACTCTTCTCCCTCTTATCCTCGCAAGTAG
>Ga0214478_100288_pt1 | contig 29854 bp, 16 predicted proteins | sample M1_20Mar14CPVII9_2_FD_178001 | JGI IMG/M metagenome (GOLD analysis project Ga0214478, IMG submission 178001) | Marine eukaryotic communities from Monterey Bay, California, United States - M1_20Mar14CPVII9sort6BwellD7 | ecosystem: Environmental > Aquatic > Marine > Unclassified | place: USA... | reverse complement strand
GGAAGATACTAATGGTTTGGTAATACTTTGTTTCTTTACCGGATGGCATGAGATACATTCCTGGTTTATACTCGTGGTTATTTGTTGCTAACCAATGGAAGAAATTTTCCATGTAATGTGCCAAATGATCACCTGCAACATCCTCATCTGTTAATTCATCAAATAAAGGGTAATCCCGTAATTTAAAAAAATTATCTACATATTTTTTTGCAGAATCATATCCATCACCGGTGCTTGGTGCCGAGGGCTGTTGGGGTATTTTTCTTGTTTTGTGTTGTTGGTACATCAGTTGGTTGTGAGTTATTTTGTGGTATATCCATTGCAATTTTAAAACTATTATTAATATATTAAGTATCTGATATATCTTGAGGGTATATCGCATGATATCTATGCAGGTGGGAGGTATTATATTAATACAAAAGAGGTACGGTTGCACTCGTTATGATGTTTATGATGTGGTACGAAAGCAGCAAGAGACAAAGGTACTGAGGTACCCGTCTCAATGGTATTCGAGTCTAGATTGTAGTCATGGTTTTTGGAGATGGAACGGCCTCGCTTCGCTCGGACCTCGCGAGCGCGAGGTCGCGACTTATTTTTGTTCGCGAGGTGGCATATTACATAGGATAAAACAATCAAAAAAAGTTTTTATCTAGAAGGTATCTTGAAATTCTTTCTTCCATCCCCTCAATACTCTTCTACTCAAATTCTTTCTTCCATGAGGTATCTTGAAAATCTTTCTTCCATCTCCATGCTAAGACTTACGATTAAAGATACCTTATCCAAGATTATTTTGCAAACAAAATAAGATACAATATAGGGCATTATATGCCATTTATTCATTTATGGTTTAATAGACATTGCAAAAGTAAAATGCAAAAACGTCAAAGAGACACGCACCACTACCAATAATACTACCTAAGATCAAAATTATGAAGCCAATAAAAAGAAAACGAAAATGTATTCCAAAAATGAAGTGTGTAGTTGAGGGTTGTAAAGCATTAAGCAGAGGCAATGGAGTTGGCAAAAATGGTGAATATTGTCTTCGTCATGGAGGGAGAAGCATCTGTATTAGCAAAACCTCTGAAACTCAATGTCCTGGACATTGTAACTCAAAAGTGGGAAAAAATAAGTTTGTGTAATTCAAGATCCATCCACTTTTGATTTTCAAAAGGGACTGGATATTGAATTACAAAAGCGATGGCTCTTGTAATTCAATGTCCGGAGCTCTTGTAAATCAATGTAGGGATCTTTGTTTCTCAAAAGGGAGAGACATTGAATTGCAATATCCATTTATTGTTTTCTTGTTCATTTTCTTTAAGTTTAAATTGTGCTATTTGAATTGTACGATAGCCGTTACACAACAACCCCTAAAGTAATGGTGAGCTCTCTCTCTCTCTCTTGTGCAATATATATTGCAATAATTGCAATGCCACCTCTCTCTTTTGCCACCGCCGCTGTCGCCGGTACCATCCACAACATCTATCATTCATTGGTCAACAAAGTCTTTCACTTTCTACAACCACTGAACCACTGACAACTCTTTCTTTGTCATCACTCATCGTCAACCTAAAAGTAGAAAGAGTACACGTAAAACAATAGTAAGATAAAATGTATTGCAATAATATTATAACATATAATTATCTGATATAACACGTACCTTGTAATACTGCCTGTTCTCATTGTCTTCGATGCTTTGGCTTTCTCACATGATATAATATATCAGGTGACACATCGATGAGATCATAGTAGGATATAATATTATTCAGATACAAAAATAATTGCAATAATACCATCAACAGTAGAAATACTTACCTAGATCATAGTGGAGAGGCGACACGGCCTATCTGCTCAACCGCCACCTATTATTTCTGGTGATACATCATGCAAACATCGTCGTCAATCGGCTGATAGATCTCTTTCTTGTAAATGCATAAAACTTACCATAGTATCCCGTAAAATACTATTAAAACGAGAAGCCTCATATTGGGAGGTGACGGTGAAGAAGGTGGTGGTGGCGGCGGCGTTTATAAGATGCAGTCAACATCTCATGATGAAATAAAAATGGGGACGGAAACATAATTAGATCTCTTTCTTGTAAATGCATAAAACTAGTCCTCATATTGGAAGGTGACGGTGAAGAGGGTGGCGGTGGCGGTGGTGGTGGCAGGTGGTGGGTAGTTGGTAGCAGTAGTAGTAGTAGTTTAAAGAGAGTGTTGTCTAATTTATGAGAGTTGTGTGTTAGTGTTGTGATTTTGAAAAAATGAACCTCATAATTTCTTTCTCGCTTTTTGAGAAAGAGCTAGGAAAGCCTCACATAGGAATTAGTTTATTAGGGTATCCAAAGAAAAGATTTTTACCAATGATGGTCAACAAGATTGATTCCCTCCCTCCTAATACATAGCACCATTACATATTTACATTGCCATTGTTACAAGTTTGAAGACGTCACTGCTATATTGATAAAAATATGACAACGGAAATACAGAAACATAATACACTGGAGTTGCAAGATAATTAATAAATGCATCAGATTATGAACCGATGCCAATAATTAGAGAATACACTGAGCAATGACATCGGCAAGTCTGCTGATACTGAGGGGGTTGAGAGTCTGGTGTATCCAGAAGATGATTTTGGAGCATCGGTCACTCCTCCCGATGTTGAGGCACTTGCTGATGGAAAGCACAAATGTGTTAGAAGAAACAGAAAAAAGAGTGAAGAGATAGAGAATAATAATTACAATGATGTCCATGATAAAGATTGAAAGTTACCTCATCGATGACAAGTCAAGAGACGTAAATGATGCCGTTGATAAAGTATCAAAAACCTTTCTGGTAAAGATGGAAAGAGTTTTCTCACATAAGATAATGATGATGTTGATAAACCATTACCTCCTACAAACAAAACTTTTCTGATAAAGATGGAAAGTGCTGATACACACCTACTATTGGCAATGATGATGACGATGCTAAGATTCTACCAAGCAATGACACTGCTGGTAAGTCCACTGATACTGAGGAGGTCGAGAGACAACTGTATCTAGAAAATTCTTCTGGAGCCGTATTCACTCCCCCTGAAATTGATGTGCTTGTTGGTGGAATATGCAAAGTTGGTACAAGAAACAAAAGAGGAGCAAGATGAAGAGGGTACGCAAACTATCATTGCCATGCAGTTAGGTGTTACCCGTCCAACGAAGCCAAAACAGAAGAATTAGTACTGAGATGGTGCCTCATCCTGAGGTAGATGAATACAAGGGAGGGATTCTTTGTTAGTGAGAAAGCCAGAAGTGGTAGATAGATAGCAATAATTATTATTATTGTATATTATGGTCATGGTTTAAGACCTTAACACCAGGTCACGGTTTAAGACCTATACAACACCAGAGCGGCGACGGAAGTTCACCCAACAGTAGTAATACTGGCCGTTCTAAATAATAAAACCAGCTTCCCGCAAGGTAACGCCGAAGCCTCTCATTCATTTGATGCTCTAGAAGTTTCCCACGGCGACGATGAGTCACTGCCGTGTAACTAAACCACTCATCCGCAAGGCAACGCCGAATCCTCTCATTATTGATGATCAAGAAGTTTCCACCCCCACAAGATGACAATGCTACTCCCCCCGCATATCTCCTACATTGGCTTTATGCATGGTGTCATCGGACATAGACTGAATATAGCATAACACTTAATTTGTTTCTTAGTAATAAGAAAGATGCATTAGTGTAGTGGCCATGGCCATAGTGTTCAATACTACTAAGAAAGACTTAATTTGTTTCTTACTATAAGGAAGACGTATTTGTAGTTTTGCTGTGGTAGAATATATTGAGTTGATCGGTTGCTAATATAAACATCTTCTCATAAATGAGAAAATGTTTGACATATGTTTGTTGCTGATTGCGGCCCCGTGCACATCCTAGATCCTAATCCATAGACACATTTGAATGTGACACAAATTCATATTGTTTGGTTGATTTAAATTTATCGATTATTCAATACTTACATAGATAATATCAGTTTACCCTAAGGTAACTCCAACAGTTTTTTATTGTGTTCCTGCGTCCTCCTCCGAAGCAAAGTATTTATAGGGGAATTTCCGAGGGATACCAAAAAGGGCTGTACAAAAGTCAAGTTTTTGTAGGGAATTTTCCGAAAGATACCGGAAAGGGCTGTTCTAGTCTCGCCTAAAATCGGCGTCAGGTTTCCGAAGGATACCATTTAGTCGCCAAATTTCTTAAGATACCTAAAAGAAATTTGACGAGAAGAGAGGGAAGATCCTTCAGAGTACCTTTGTCTTTGTAGTGATGCTTCACTCTAAATGGCGGCTTATAATCATGTAACCACCAACATCAATTCAAGTGAGGAGGAATAACTCCTCCCTAGCTTGTCGAGAGCTATTTCCACTATCAGCGTTGACAGAGTAGAATTACCGGCGATTATTTGTTTCTTCGACTATTATCTTACAATTGTTGAACGGAAATGACACGATAATGATATGTAAAATTAAACAAGGTGCATCATCGTGATGGATTGATCTGTTGCAATTATTAACCATCAAATTAGCCTCCGATCATAAACAAAAAAAATGATTAACTAGTTGATATACGATTGCACTCGTGATGTATCATCATTGCTAAATGCACGGGTGATACTTGGGATTGCAATTTGCAGTGATACATGAGATACATGAGCGGTTATAAATGGACAATCAACAAAGGCAATTTTCTTTTCCAGGGTGATCGGCGGCAACAAGTGTCGAGTATGAGAATGATTATATGAGTAGAAGATATACATCATTCAACAATCAACTGGCGGAGTTAACTCTTTTCAATCATCAATTCAAGTGTGATTCCATAGCGGTTTTAGTACCTCCAATAATATGATAATTGGATCGAGGTAGAATATCAAGAGTGTTGCCCTCCTGAATGTTATAATCAGCATGTGAACATGTATCTTCTGCCAATTTCTTGTACCCAGCCTTTAGGATGTGGTTTGGATTTTTGGGGCAGGATTGATGATGGTTTGAATTTGGGGCAGGACTGTATGTATAGTGTGTGTGGTGTAGATTTGCAGGTTCTGGTCATTGCACGGTGTATTCTACTATCGATTGGATGGTATGGTGTGATTGCAGTAAGTATAACATGACAACAAGCGAAGTACATTGGATTGGTGGTGGAGAAGTAACAGAGGCACAATTACGTTTCCTTGTTGGTTCGTCGGGAGCAAATGATATGCTTCGTGAGGAGTTGTCTAGATTACAACAGCCACGGGTTCACCAAGAGGATACAAACAATAACACCTCAACAGAAGAGGTATGTTGGATTGGTGATGGAGAACCAACAGAGGAGCAAATACGTTTCCTTGTCGGAACAGGTGCTAACGATGCGCTCCGTGAGGAGTTGGCTCTATTGCAACAGACACAGGTACAGCAAGAAGACGCGGGCTATCCCATCGATATTCACGGAAAGGAAGCAAATAAGAATTTGGAGAGTACATCATCTTCTTTTGACCCTACACCAGTAGTCAAGGTTGTATTAGATGAGATTGTTGATACTGTGGGAGAATTTAATGCCACATCTGATCAGATTGATCATACTACAGCCATGTATCAAGAAGAGAAGATATTTGTACCAGTACCTCGTTTCACTGTTGTGAACAAGTTTCTACATTTTGGACTGAAGTGGTCGGAGGATGAAGTGGATAGACTTACAAGTCCATTCAACAAGAAGAGGTTAATGAGTAGAGAAGATCATGCAGACTTGTGTGGCTCGATTGATGGAATACATGAGTATCTTCGGAAGACTATCAAGTCTGACAATATCGAGAAGTACGCCAGTGGGTTGGAGAAGCTTCTAAATGGTGGTCGAATAACAAATGAACAAGCAAAGGCTTACAAGAAACAGTATAATATTGGGTAAGGTTGGTTTGTACATCTATCATTCTTCTTGTATTCAATCTTCTCACAAACAAAGTTTCATCTTTACTTGCTTTATATCTCATAGATTGAATGGAGATGAAGCCAAAGCCAAAGTTTGGTATGAGCTGAATAATCCAACATTTATCAAACGAAACCGCCCAGGTGAATCTAAGCGGTCAAAACGTGTACGAGCGGAGAGGAAGACAAGAGAAGAGGTCAAGCAACGAGATGAGGAGAGTAGATTAGCCAGACTTGCTACAGCTGCTACTATGAAGAAATCATTGCCCTCCTCATTGTCACCTCCAATTAGGAGTTATTTACTTGGCAAACGCAATAAAAAGTATGTGGTCATCCCCCCTAGCTTGCCTAGCGCTATTTCCACTATCAGCGTTGACAGAGTAGAATTATCGGCGACTATTTGTTTCTTCGACTATTATCTTACAATTGTTGAACGGAAATGACACGATAATGATATGTAAAATTAAACAAGGTGCATCGTCGTGATGGATTGATCTGTTGCAATAATTAACCATCAACTACTACCAGCCTCCGATCATAAACAAAAAAATGATTCAACTAAATACATATCATAATTATACGCACTCTGAGAACAATAGATAAAGTTGATACGATTGCACACGTGATGCATATCATCATTACTACTAAATACACGGGTGATACTTGGGATTGCAATTTGCAATGATACATGGGCGGTTATAAATGGTATGATTATATGAGTAGAAGATATACATCATTCAACAATCAACTGGCGGAGATAATTCTTTTCAATCAAGAGAAGATTGTTGTACAATGTTGGGAAGATATCTATCAATATCTATCAACTTAGATATGTGAGAACATATTCTGCTGCATATTAATATCTGGTTTGATTTGGCCGTCGTGTGGAGGTAGATTGAAACCCAATATTGATAGATGATATAAAAATGCACATATGATATGCACAACACATGCATTTCACTATCAACAATAGCTGTTTAAATAAATGGATTAAATACGAGTGAAAGTTATGGAAAGGGGAGATTAGATCTCAACCTAAATGTATGTATTGGATTGCAATGTGCTCGTATGATATCAATATATGAACATATACATAGAAATGAAAGATTAAATATCTACTAAGCCAATATTTTAAACGTAAAATTATATGGTGTATTACCTTACTTGTTTGTTAATTTAACACTATTTGTTTGAAGAGGATATTCTGTTGGTATTATTGCATGTTTAATACATTTACCATGACCTCCATAAGCAATTAAACCTTTGCAACCTTCAACACTACACTTCTTTCCTCTGGAGATGCGTGTCACCACAATTCATGACGGTGAAAGAGAGGTAACATAACTTTTGTTAGTACACGTGGTCAAATAAAGATAAATGAGTTAATATGAACATCACCAAAAACACCGAGACTTTTATTGAACACACAAATTCACATAATGAAGCAATACAAAACGGACTTTCCCGTGACCTCTACACAATCCTTTATATTGTGCGTTCTTTTCACAGCCATCAAATGAACAGACACTCTTTTTGGATGGTTTCTTCTCATAGTTGCGTTGATTTGCTACATTCACATTATTACTACTACTGTTTTCAACTAAGGTACAATAATTTGCGGATTCATCTGATGATTCTAATTCATCTAACTCTGCCGCAATACATAGTATATCTAATCCTCTTGTACTAATATCATGGCTGCACTGAATCTCATTCGATGATCGTTTAGTTATCATATATTGTGGCTTAGCGTAGGGACTCGTATACTTGTACTCGTAGATGTAATCCCTAATATCACAGATGATGACATGTATATATCTAATATTAACAAGACTGACTTAAGCTGTGTGATTGCTGCAATTGTTGCAAAGGCATAGCGAAACCTACAATATGTAAAAATTGATGATGGATAGATTGATGTTTTGATAATGATTCATGTATTTATCATGGACGGTCGTTTAGCGAACAATTATATGTGTATATATGCGCCTGTTGGAGGTATGGTTGATCAGTTGGTCTATTGCAACACATGAATAGCACTTTTAAAATGGACTAAGCACTGAGTCTACTCAATTCTTGACAACGAGGCCGTTCCCTAAGAAACTGGGTAAACTGCCCCCTGCCAGAGCAGGACTGATGTCGTCTTCTATATGAGAAAATATTAAAATTAAATATATGTTTGTTGTGCCCTTGTACTATTGACGTAAAATTATAACATAACCATATATTTGGAATTGGTGATTAATATTCTTTATCAATCGATGTAATAACATCGTCTCAAAAATGAGAAAATAATTACTCAATATTGTATATTTTGATGATAGTAAAGACACAATCAATTATTCAATTATCGTATTTGTCTGCTGATTACTATATACTAATATATATTGTGTCTATTGTGTCGAGTGACTTTATTGCAATGAGATACTAAATTTTTGCAATGGATGTTGTAAGAAGAAATCCTAAGTCTTTCTTATCTGAAAAGGAAAGAGTTGGAATATCAAAAGTTGGATTGTTGATAATCAGAAGACGGATATTGATATTCAACAAGTGGCTTGTGGTTTACGATGGCCCAGCTTTTGTATTACAAAAGCTATCACTTTTGAAAAAGGATACCACACTTCCGAAATTCAAGTGCCGGACATAGACATTCAGCGGTATTGCAAAATCAGATGAGATATCCTAGGAAGATGGATGCAATCATTATATACTTAGGAGCAAACTTAGTGCCAAACACTACTGGGAGAAAGAATTAAGGTTGCACAACACAGGGGTAGTGGACATTCAAGGCATGCTCGCTTTGGCAGGTGCAGTTTACCTGGTGTTGACTGTAAATATCGAGTAACATGCCTTTGTATATTGTGTGTGGTGTTTTTGACATAGTCCTTTTTTCCGTGCAAAACTATTGCAACCGCCAGGATATCTACAACAGGATCTATACTTCTTTCCGCCATGACGCACACAATACTTTGTACCTCCTCTTCTTAAAGATGTACATCCTTCAAAAATACACGGTTTCTTTCTTTTGTATACGTGTTTCTTTTTTATTGAATTTGTACTTGTACTGATGATTAATGTATTATTATTTTCATTGTCCAGCCTTTTGTCTTTGTTTTTATCACTGCAAATATTATTATTGTTGGTGTTTTGTTGCAATTCTATGGCCTCACATAGCAAGCAGAGATTGTTGTTATACAATTCTGATGCTGACAAACCCTCACTTACATTATTCCTCATCATCATTTGAATATATGTCAAACCGTCCATGTTGGTCAATTATCAAAAACAGCCCTATCTGTAATTAGGGGGGCTTTTGTCAAAATTTTTGTCCTGATCTTGTTCTGATCTTACCACCTGTTCATTTCTTGCCTTAGTCTTATACTAGCCTAATTTGGTCTTGCCTTAGTCCTATAGCCCTACTCAAAAGCCCTATATTAGAGCGGCAGTTGGTGGCCATGGGAATAAAGTAGCAGGCCTGCAAAGCCAGATAAGGGGGGTTGATGGGTGTTGTAGTACTGGTGTCGATGAGAAAAACTAGAGTCGTACTACAGTAGCGGTTGTATTGCCTTCTCTGTAGCTCAAATTTAAATTTAAATATTTTGGTATTTAACTATTTTGGCTAACAAACGGTTTTTTATTCTTAATCGGTCAGTGACGGACAGAGGACAATGAAAAGTGTCTGGAGTTACCTAGGCTAGGTAAACTGACAACAGGTAAACTGCACCCTGCCAAAGCAGGAATAAGTTATTACTGCATATTGTTGTGTTATTTGTTGAAATGAACCTCACCTACTCTTCCGTATCGTCATATCCAATACGAGTATAATGACTTCAATTACCTCATTTATTGTTTTATCTCCTCCTCCGCTGATCTTGAAATCTATTTCCATGGTTAATATAACAATCGGCAGTAGATGTGTCAATGTACGTGAGAATAGATATGCAAGCAGCAGAGAGTGATAGCAACACTTACCATATTCATAAAACATAAACATAGAACACCCTCGGTTGATTGTTGAATGTTGCAATGTCTTTTGCTTGATGATAATACATCAACAAACTATAATAATAATACCTTTGCAATTGCTTTATCGTATGTCATTATCGTCGTCGTCAGCATAATATCGTCATCGTACTGTTGTAAATCGTCATGCTCTTCCTTCCTCAAAATTTGCAGCTTCTCTTCTCTGGTCATCATTCAATTTTGCCATGAGATACTGATTGTCTATATCTGTTCCCATTGCCAACTCTCGCTTTTTTAGATCTGCCTTGATGCCAGTTACCTGAGTGAGCTACAATTTATACCCCCCCATAGGTATCCTATGCCCAGCGCAAACCCAGGGGGTTATAGTTCAAGGTACTCCAGCATCTTGAGGGCGTATCTATTGGATGTGACTAATAGTTGAGTAGAATTAGAGGAAGAGTATATATATATCATAATAATAATTCAAATTCTAATAAACAACAACCAACAACAATGGTTGATAATAAGGGTGATACTAATGCCACAACAGACAAAGTAACATTACCAAATGTTCGATCGAATGCTTACTCTTTGACAACTAGTAGTAGAGGACGGAGTGTAAAACGATCTGATATAATTAATCAACTTACGAAGGATGCAATGGCTGAGGTACAGACTGCACGTAGGTTAAATAATACACAACAAAGCAGGAGAAGGGGAAGATCAAGCGATACTACAAATAAGACGCTTACCAGGGGACGAACTACTACAACAACAACAACAACTACTAATAATAACAGAAAAGGTAGTAATAACAGAAATGATGGGGAAAAGGAGATGCTGAATAGGGGACGAAGTTCTCGCGTGAATGGACCTCATCATCATCGTCGACAACAAGGTATTCAGCAGCAGTCCCGTAGCAGTAGGGATAGGTCAAATTCTAGACGAAGGGTGGCCGTGGATGGTGGTAAACAGCGTAGTTCAAGTAGACCAAGGGTGAATAATAATATTAACCAATCTTTATCATCATCATCGGGTGGTAATGGCAGTGGCAACCGGGGACGTAGTGTAAGTAGACCTAGGCGGCTAAAAGATACTCAGCAGAAAAGAAGTCTGAGTAGGGGAAGAAGAACGAGGAGAGATGTGAGTAAGGAGAGTAATGTTAGTAGAGATGATATGAGCAGGGGAAGGCTTCCGAGTGGCGGTAGAGAAGGACGTCATCCTAATAATAATAGGAGAAACTCAACTCGAGCAAATGAACCATTGAATAATAAGTGTAACAACAACGGGAGTAGTCCATTAATACCAAGACGACGATTTAGTAGTCGAAGTTTATCACCCCATTCATCGCCAAACCAGCGTTGTGGTGAACCACGTAGTCCAAGTATAGAGCGCTTAGTAGGACGAACAAGTAAATCACCACAAAAACCACTTTTGTTGGAAGAAGAAGAAGAAGACAAGCATAATAATAAGAAAAGATTATTAAATCGCATACGTTCCAACTCAAGGTCAAGAAGAAATCATTGTAGTAAAAGTCCCACAGGAGGAGGAGGAACACAAAGTGTAACATCATATAGTACAAGACCAACAACAATTGGTGGTATAACAGATAAGATACGTACTAACTTGCGTTCAAGGAGTAAATCATTACCACCCGGTGGTAGACGACGTAGAGGAGGTATCGGTATACGACGAAGAAAGAAAAGGAGTAGTAGTAGTAGTTGTTGTAGTGAAGAAGAAGAAAGAAGTGACGATAAAAGCAGTGGTGAAGAGGAGCAGGAAAGGAGATTAGTTCGTTATGAGGAAGAAGGTGTACAGAGAAGATCACACTCACAACCACCACGTCGATATAATAATAACCGTCGTTCTCAATCACAGCCACGATCATTATTCGATCCCGAACGTCGTTGTTCACGAAGTCCGACACGGCCGAATATAATACGACGTAATAGGAGACGTCCATATCAGCAACTTCATCGATCTGGTACACCTGGTCGCAGTATTGCCCGTTCTACTAGGAATGATCCATTCTCCAAGAATGGCAGTACTTCTGAGATTGATTTTTATAATTACATTCGTAGAGGAACCTCTCCACCGAGTAGGCTGCAAAGATCATCTAGTCAATCAACAAGGTCATCATCACGTGGTCGTCGGTCACAACGACAATATAATGACGATGAACCAACAACGAGATTACGGAGTAAATCGCCCTACTCTACACCATCGCATAGGGGTGACACTAATGGACCTGGTGGCAATGTGACCATTATGTCGAATTATACTGATCAATCAAGGAGACGTACACCATCTGTTGCCCAGGCTGTTAAAGATGTAGTATCCAAGACAAACGAAAGTAGACGACGGGAGTCTGCTGCTACAATAACGTCTCAAACATCTCGTAGTGGTATGGTCAAGTCTCCAGCACATACGACATCATCATCTTCGACATACTCTGACGAGAGTAGTACTTTAGTGGAAAGGAACAACGACGAAAGCAAGCCTAGTATCCAACCATTAGAACGGCAGCATTCCAAACTTAACACCACAAGCGGCCAACGACTTCATTTAGTAGATATGTCGTCATCATCATCATCATGTCGTTCAGATGATGAAGATGGCGTAAAAGAAGAAGAAGGCGATGACGAAAATTCAATAACACCTTCATTTCTTGAATCGTCTGATGATGAAACTCAATCGGAGGTTTTATTGTCTCGTGCTGATTCAATTGAAGATGATGACAATGCGAATGACTCGATGAATGAACAAATCGCTTCCAAGTCGGTAGTTAGTTGCAAGTCTCATCGAAGTCATAGATCTGCAGTTGGCCGAAGAAAAAACAAAACGAAGGAGGAACAACAACACCATCAATATGCCGAGGATAAAATGCCAATTGAGATTACCTATATACCAAACGATGACAAGGAGAAGAAAAATGAGGAGCAGCCCACACAAGTAATTGATATGACTCGTGTCAATACAGCATTGAACAAGATCAAATCAATGGAAAGGATGAGTGAAACTGTATCATCGGGTGGTTCCTCTTCACAGCAAAAATTCTCGTCACCCTCTAAGAAAAAGACAACGCAATTAAACAAGAAGAAGACGAAGTCCTCATCCAAACCGAAAGCCTGCAAACGACATCCACCGCCCCCACCACCTAGAAGACCACCGGCAACGATCGAGAATGCCATAAGTTTTGTCAACTATGACAAGACTGCGGCTGCGGTTTCAATCCCTGTGATGGAAATTAGTCAACAACCGCCAATTCAGCATGATACATATCATCTGTATCAACAGCAGCAGCAAGCGCCGCCAATGTTCATTCAGCAACAACCAGAGCGAGTACGAACTGAACAACTCCAAGTATATGATCAACAAGAACAGCAATTGGAAAAGAAGAGTAACGACTGGATGAAGTACTCTACTGGAGCCACACGAAGAGACGGAGGCGATAATGTTAATGACAAGAGGAAGAGTAAGATCAAGGGTCGTGCCCAATCGAGACATGCCGATAGACAGATAACACAACATGTCAGGCAGATGCCATGCACCGATCAATTTGGTGACTTTGGATATTACACAGGCCAAGTTGATGAGGATGGCCGACCCGATGGCAAGGGAAGTATGAAGTATGACAATGGTGTATTTTATGAAGGTGCATGGACTTCTGGATGTCAAGATCAAAAGGCCGCTGCCAACTATGAACGCATCCGGGGTGGCTTTACGAGTTGGGGAGGCAAGGGTAAGAGTGGTGTCAAGAGCGGTATGGTCTTACCCTGGAATGCTCGAAAGAATGATGCTCATGATACGAGTGAGAAAACAAATGTTCGTGGAATGGAATGGACTGATCTAAATGGTGATACGGGTAGATATACTGGTGAAGTGAACAATGATCAACTGCCGCATGGTAATGGTATAATGAAATATGACTTTGGTTTGATTGCAGAGGGAGAATGGGTCAACGGTGTGCTTAAAGAGAGACCTACAGATCGTATGTTAGGAGTTGCAGCTGCCATGAACGGTGGTGGGGCTACTGATGGAATACAACCAATTAGTTCAGGTATGTCCATTGGACCTGGAGCTAATGGATTTGCAAGTGGTGCCGTCTCCATACTAGGTGGTGGTGGTATATCAGTTGCTCCGCGACAACAAATCGGCCTGGCTCATCCTCATCAACCAGCCATGCAGCAATACGGTGGCGGCGGTATGAATATGAATCCCATGTTGGCACAAATGGCAAATCAGACAGGTGCAGTCGGCGCTCAACAACATGCCATTATGTCTCAACAGAATGCCACCATGAAAAGTATGTATGGTGGAGGAATGGTTTATGGTGGCACTCCGATGCAGATGATGATACATCCACAAGTACAACAGCAACAAATGATTATGATGCCTCAACAGTCACAACAACAGCTACAAACTCAACAAAGTAATCTGCCTCCTCCAGAGATTGAACTTGAAATGTAAGCTTGTGTCAAGTTAAGTAAAGTAATATTTCTATGTGTATGAAATTGAGGCACTTTAGGTAGAGTTTTAAAGCTAATAAACAACTCGCGCCTAGACACGTATCCCTAAGGACACCAGCCATATTTGGCCAATGTGGCGCTTCGATCTAGGGGAGATCCTATGCCATTTCGAGTCAACTCAGTGCGCCCCCTCCAACTAGGCCCCAAAGGTAGTGGCTTCCACACACACCCCAAATTGATCACCGCACTGCCAATTATAAGCCTGTGTCCCAACAAACAGTCTACCGTGAAGGATAACTCTTGTTACTTGCCAAATTAATCTCTTTAATCGGAGGCTTATTTGTCGATGATTTGTTTTTTGGCTGAGGCACCATCTGTTGCTGTTGCTGCTGCATCGCCATCATCTGTCGTTGAGGCATCATAATCACTTGTGGCTGCATCATTTGTGGCTGTTGTGCCTGTGGCTGCATCATCATTTGTGGCTGTTGTACTTGTGGCTGCACCATAATGCTCCTCATATTGGCATTATGTTGGGCTATGAAGGCGTATTGATGAGCCCCAATAGAACCAGTCCGGTTGGCACAAATCATTGGATTCATACCTCCACCATATTGAAGAGATGAAGCCACAGACATTGGGCCAACAGATAGTGGTCCCACCGACATTTGTCTACTGGCAATAGACACACCGGAACTGATTGGGCCAGTTCCCCCCATTGATACTGAGGCACTCATCATACGATCGTTAGGCCCCTCCTTCAGTATCCCAGTGACCCATTCTCCCTCTGCAATCAGTCCATAACTATATTTCATAATTCCACGACCGTGTGGGAGTCTGTCATTATTCACTTCACCAGTATATCTACCCGTATCACCATTTAGATCAGTCCATTCCATTCCACGAACATTTGTTTTCTCACTCGTATCATTAACATCATTCTTTCGAGCATTCCAGGGTAAGACCATACCGCTCTTAGATGCCTGTTTGCCTTTACCACTCCAACTCGTAAAACCACCACGAATACGTTCATAGTTGGCAGCGGCCTTTTGATCTTGACATCCATCTGTCCATGTGCCTTCATAAAATACACCATTGTCATACTTCATACTTCCCTTGCCATCGGGTCGGCCATCCTCATTCACATGTCCAGTAAACTCACCGAAATCACCAAATTGATCGGTGTATGGCATTTGCTTCACGCTGCGTACATTACGCTCAATCCCCTGTTTATTCCTTGGTTCTCGACCAAACATTTTACTCTTTCGTTCAACAGAGACACTTCTTCCTCCTTTTCGCCCGACGCTGGCACTTCGTTGTTCTTGCTGTTGGTTGCTTCCGCCCACCTCATACATTGACCAACCACTCTGGTCGTCACTAGAGCGTTGTTGCTGCTGTGACCCTCTTTTCTTATTTCCTTTTACTTGATATTTACGCCAATCCTCTTTCCCAGTAGTTGTCGGTTCATTCTTCATTGGCATTTCATACTCCTGATGTTGCTGATGTCGACTAGTATAATCTTGTTGTGATGTTGCGACGGTAGATTGTGAAAGATTATACAAATGTAGCTGAGACTGTGAATTTGATGAAGGCGGCGCAAACTCTGTGGTTGGGAAAATATTGTAGCAAATATCAGACCCACATCTACGAACGCTTTGCTGGGATAATCGTCGACAGTCGTTGAAAAAATTGTTATACCCTCGCCGTTCTGGGGGTGTGCTGGAGCGTCGAAACGAATCATCATTACCTTCATCATATTGATTTGACTGTACACGTATCGGAGGAGGTGAAGGTGTGTTTCTCTCAAGTCTTTGCGGTGGCGGAGGTCCGGGAGTAGAGTCGTACGACTCTGTTGACTTAGACTTCCTCCGTCGACGACCTTCTTTTGGTAATTTCTTACTCTTATGTTTCTGTATAATCTTCAAGGCCAGTTCAACGTTGGACATATCCAAAGACTTTGTATATCGACTACTACTCCGAGGACGAGAATTACTCCGTGAGGTTGATGTTGATATCTGCTGTGATAATGGGGAGAGATCAGAAGCCTTTGAACGTGTTTGTGTATTATGATCTGGCCATTTAGGAGCTATTACTTTTCTTTTGTGGGACAGTCGTCTTTCTAATGAATTGCCTCGAAATGACCGCTGCGGTAAGTCATCATGATCAAAAGAGTTGATTGACGTTCTTCGGCGCATATCAAATGAGTAACTTGGCTGATGTCGTGCCCTTGAAGGTGAACTATCATTCAAAGAGTTGTTATCACTGTACCTCCGTCGTTCAATTGAATTACCCATATGAAATGGCGATGATCCACGACGAGGGTGATTCGATGACCGTTTCATAGATGAACTTCGTTGCGGAGAAGATGATTGAGCTGGAGGAGGTGGTGGCGAACTCCACTCTTCGAATGTAGTATATGAATTCTCAAATGGATCCTCATTAGGAACATCTATCCAAATTTCAGGTGAGGATGAATATTGTGATCTAGTATCCATTGGTGGAGGAGGAGATTGAGATTTAATATCATTATCTTGTCGTCGTCTTCTTCCTCTTTGTTGATGGGGAGATTGACTACAACTACTAAATGAATGTCGCCTCTGGCTATTGGTTGGTGATGATGTACGTTCTCGTATTACCAAAGCATACGAATCATCAGCAGCGTTGTTGGAGGGAGTTTGACCTCTTCCTCGACTTTGAGATCTACTTCTATTCCCTGGTATTGACCTTATTCTATCTTCTCGACTTAAAGACATTTCATTATTTAACATACCATATTGTCGTTGTTTCCTCTGTGGCTGATTTAACCTAGTATTACTCCTCCCCCGTTGACGTGTTCTACTATTACGGCTTCTTTGATATGATGATGAACAGCGTGAATATGGTGATAGGGAATTTCTTCTTCGATCGTGACGCTCATATTGAGGTGATGAAGAACGGCTAAAAGACGATGAATTAGACCTATTATCAAATGAATGTGACCGTCGTCTACCCCAACGATGATAATTGATAGGTGATAAACTGGGAGATACATCATCATCATTATCATAGTAATTGTTTCTAGTAGATGGTGATTGTGATGAGAAACTATAATTCCTCCTCCTCCCGCTTGAAGGTGGTGATATATTATTACTGTGAAATGATGATGATGTATGACGTGATGAATATTGCATACGATTTTGATACTGTTGATAATCTAATAAATCAGTTGAACTCCTGCTTCTTCTAAATGGTGGCGAATTAGTCCTTCTTCCCCATTTACCATGATCTGAATTAGTTTGTAATGGATGTGAATGGCTACTATCACAACTACTGCCATTATCATTATCATCATTTTGACCACTCTGTTCATCACGTCTAATAACTCTAATGGATGTTGATCTCATCATTTCAGGTCGATCGATTTCAACTACCTCTGCTCCTACATTATTATCATTACTATCTCTACTATTATTATTGTTGCCATTATTTGTTGTATTGGCATTATTATCTCTACCCTTTCTTAATGAAGATGTAATATCACCAAATGTAGAACCAAATGTTGTAGAAGAAGATTTAAATGCCCTTTGACTCAACTTTTTACTACTAAATTTCATCAGCATGATATTTTTGGTAGGTGCTGCCTTATTCCCGGATTTAGAGCGCGATAATGATCTAGGGAAGGATCTATCTTTTAATAATGACCTTGATCTACCCCTCCTCCTCCTTGTTGTTGCTGTTTGAGGAGTTGGCTTTGATTCAATAATTGTTGCCCTACCTCGACTACATCTACTACTGCTATTACTTTTCTTTTGTTTAGATGTAGAAGATTTAAATCTTCTTCTTCTATTGTCATCGGTCTTTTGTGAGACTGTATTACATGGTTTAACAGCAGTGTTAGATGATGATGGTTTGTTTTTCCTTTGTTTAGCATTGGATGTTCTTTGTGATGGATCATCATCATCATGTACTAAATATTGCAAAAACGACGGACTATTATTGTTAGTACCAATGGAGGAGAGCATAATAGTCCTCTCAATATTATTATCTGCTTCATTGTAATTTCTATTGCTACTACCACCATCATAATTATAATCATCACTACCACCGGTATATAGCGATGGAGTGGTATATAATGAGATGTCTCCGTCTGGATCCATATTTATATATTACTCAATATTATTTTTTGTCATACTACGTACGATACAGCAACAGAAACAATCATTTAGAAAATCCAAAACAAGGCGATATTAAACATCGCCAAAATTCACCAATATCGAGGGAGCTATTCAACAATCCTGCTACTGAACTCGCATTATGACGACGGAAGAGACTCCTCCACAAACCTTACCGTCGCCAAAAGTAGTACAAGAGACGTAAGGTGGTAAGTAATATTATATATTCATACCATGATCAATGTTGTTTCTTTCTAATTCTAACTTACTACTTACTACACATAATATATATTGTATGTTTGTTCTATCTATTACAGGATAAGACAATAGTGTCAGTTGTAATTGATAGTGATGATATGTTGGGACCGTACGATCATGCAAAGAAACTAAAAGTAGGGATGGTTCAGAAGAGATATATGACAAGAAGGACAACTACGAACGAGGACACGAATCACGATCAGTACAAGATAGAAGAAGGAATTTAATATCTACACAACAATGAAGAACCCTCACGGATTAAATTGTAATGCTGACCTAATGTGAATAGCTAGATTATAAATATGTGTCTATATTGGATCTATGCTGCATACATGGGAACAGAGACCTAAAATGATATGTTAGATGTAAAAAGAGACATCAAGGCCGAGCCGGCAGGCAGTTTTCATGGGAATCATATGATTTGTGGGGAGATTTGAAGAAACATCTAGACCAAGCTCTTCAAAGTAGTCATCCTGTTCTTTGATCCCTCTTTCCTTTGTTAGTGCTGGTCTCTGTACAGGAACCCAAGGCATTGGAATTTATTGGGACAAACAGAAATTATTTCTTACCTTGGGATAGAATGGTCTTGCTCTATGAGATTCTTATTGAGTCCAATTTGAGTCCAATTTGAGTCCAATTTGATTGCAATACAGAACACATCATTGCCTATCATTGCATGATTCTCTTTCAATATGATCAGGTGATATCATTGCACATAGAAAGGAAAGAGAAATCACTAATTGCACATTGATATCGGCACAAGAACTAAACCTATTCGGTATCATTAAAGGAAGAGGCCAAAAGCCTAAACACACTGGAGACTACATCTTCAAAATTATAATTGATTCTTTTGCAGTGAGTGCTCTTCTTGCCATTTATGATTGTACCGATTCAACACTTACACATATACATTACATACAGTCTAAATTCCATGCACTTGACAGATCAAATAGAAGCGCCCTTGCTAGAGTGAGTACGTCTCTTTAGTGTGTGTCTTTGCATAGGCTGGCAACTGTAACTATTTGATATATTTCCCATCTGCACATTGAATAGGGTATCACACATGGACTCTCTGAAGGGGGTGCAACTTTTTCCTGCTTAGCTTATGAGGTTGATGGCATGAAGTACGGCTTAATCATTATTAATAGTTCTAATCCATAAACACTGATGCATTGCAATAGATCTCTTTTAATTGCAGTAAATAGAAGGATGCAATTGCCACGACGATATAATTAAATTTGTGGTGGTAATAATGACAGTTGTTTGAAGTATTGAAATAAACCTACGATAATGATATTATAGGGCTCAACATACCTCTAACAACGATTGAAGGTATTCAAAGCGACGGTGAACTAAACCTATCATAATTAATAGATATTATAGGGAGCAACGACGGACATACACTGTATATTGTAAATTATATAGATGGCCGATGGCAGCAATTGCTATAAGTTCAACACGATATGTATATGCTACTTTTTGAAGATGAATTGTTGTGATAATGGCGATTGGTGAGACGTCAACTCAGTAATAAAAACCAACTAATATTGATTTATATATCCTAGATTGCCGATGGGTGTGATATATATCAGCAGCTGGCAAGCAACCTTCCCCCTTTGTTTTGTCGTTCGACGGCCGCATATCATTGGCAAAGATACCACCAAAAAGATACCCATCTTAAAAATCAGATGGCAACATTTGAACAAAGATCAATATATCATACATACATACATACAGTTACCACAGATTGGGTCATCTCGACACCTTTTCCTAAAATATTCTAAAATAGGAGGTAGGTATCTTACACTTAAAACACGGTAGCTACACACAAATCTCAATCTAGCAAAATATGAGTTAAAATAGGGTGTCAATCTGACACCCAAACTTTGGCTCATAACCCATTCTACCGACTCTTCCTTTGATAACTTTAGTGCTCATTATGAGGCCGCCGGAGGCTGCCGAGAGCTACCATATCATCCTATCCTCAAGCCTCAAGCTTTATACATGAAGAGAAGATATAGATACTCATTTGCTATAGTGGTACAATGATACGTCTATTTCTATGCAAGTCTAGATATAGTATGTATTCTACCACTTTTGCATTTACATTGCTTCTACACACATATGATATGCTTATCTAGTGTATGAATTCATAGTTTTAGTATCTTATAATGCGCAGAATCTAGTTTGTTGCAATATGAACTGGTTTGGGGTATGTTGTGTGATGGTTTTTATACATTTTCTATGCATATGTTGCTGTTTGTATCTCACGAGCATATTGCGATCCAATATCCATTGAGTTGGGCTTAATTCGATGAATGCAGTCTTCTAGTACCCCGATAACTCCCCTGCAACCACTCCCGCATCATTTGTACACACAGGATGATGCACATAACATTTTGTGCTTATAATGCACATACATTACCCTCCTCATATGCTGTAGGCTTGCTGATATTAATTTCAGACGTAATGAAGGAATCATGTTTTAGCTGTTTGTCTGGTGATGTCAAGACCTTGGTGGTTCAACACCCAGTTGATGAAAGAGTACATAGTATAGGAGGTCATCATATTCAAATCCCTTTAGGTTCTTCTTCTTAAAACCATCTTCTGGATCCTCCCACATTAAGTTAATTATCAACTCCGCCGGGTGACTAAATTATTTCATGAATCCATCAAGCGTGTTGTAGTGTGCCAATCGAAGTGCAATATCAATCGGTGAATCAGTTTTCACTATAGTGGAAAACTCCAAGGGGTGTGGGGATTGTATTTTTGTCTGTATGTCTATCTGTCAAAAAAACGCAGTGGTATCCTAATTTGAGATGATGTCTTATACTCTGATCCTATGGATTATAATAAAGCTAATCGATAGCATGAAAGATAGCGTACTCTGATCCATCTCCATTATACTATATGATAGAAATCGATAGAAATCGATAGCATGAAAGATATCGTACTCTGATCCATCTCCAAGCGTTATTTTTGACTTTAATTGGCCATATCTCCCTCAATATTCCGCGTAGGGTCATGTTTGAGGGCATTTTCGGAATCTACGGTTAATTCTGTGTCAGAATACATAACTCGATTTTACATAAGAGCCTGTTTATAATTGCAAAAATGTATTGCAAATGATTAGCTCAAATAACGCTCTGAGCGTTATTATGTTTCTACTATTTCTACGTAGATAACTTAGTAAAAATTATGTCGGTGTCTCTATCGTAGCAAGCGACCTCTCTGAGCGGTAAATGATTTTGACTTTAAAGGTAATCAATGCTAAATTTATACAACAACTACCTTGAAAAATTAACGCTCTGAGCGTTACTTTATGCGCCACGCCGGAAGGATAATATATGATAGAAATCGATAGCATGAAAGATAGTGGTTTCTTTGTAAATTTATTGACGTCGTGATTGTATGAATACGATTCTCTAACAATTGTAAACATAATAGAACAAGTTAATGTTGCCAGCTATATTCTTTATATTTAGATGGACTTTACCGCTCTCTCATATCTAATTTGTTAATCAATTATGTCATTTGATATCATATTATTATTTGCATTACTATTACTGTCTCACAAATCTTTGCATGTGGTGGTGTTCCTGGACTCGTCTAATCGTATTAATGTATTTGCATGTACTGTCCCTCTAATCTTTGCCTTTGTTTGCATGTGGTGCTCCTGTTCTGCCCCCTGCCTCGTCCCTCCTCCTCTCATGATAGAATAAGTATCACCCTCTGTCATAAATATTATATCACTCTGTTAGTTATAGTTTTATCCATTGTTCACCTTTATCCAATATGCCCGATGTACAAGGTGGCCCTGCAGCATTAGGAGCGGGTGTTGACATTCGTTATATCCCTTTGTTGTGGAGGTCTTTAGAAGACAATCGAATGGATGGACATCCAACTCCACTCATCGTTTCAGTTACTAACGAAGAGTTGAAAGCTTTATTGGCGGTTGATCATGGTGCTTTAGACAACATCTTAAAGAATAAAATCCGCCCTACTTTCCTACAACAACAAAAACACGGGTGGCCATGCTCACCACACCCCATCCGGTACCCAGGGGTTAACATTAGGGTTAATGTGAGACGCCTTTGAAAAACACTCTTTTATTTTTATTTGCTAAGTTGAATATTCTTTCATATATAAGCCTGGTAAGTTAGAAAGCCTCCCCCCCAGGATACATATAGCAACTTTTTTATGACCTATTTTCTCTAAATAGTCAAAACTTGACACCGCTTTCGGTATCCTGTAGAAACATATCAATTCCTATGTAGAAAGTTCATAATCTCACATCTCCAAAGCACTCATAATGCTATCTTTGAGCCCTTAAACAAAGCTGATGAAGTCCAAAGTATTATCTCAATAATATATCGTTGAATAGAGCTTTAAAAGAGCTTTAGATTGATATGTGCTGTGTAAATGCACTAAAAACTTGCCACCGGTATCCATAGGGGGGCCTTTCTAATTTACCAGGCTTATATGAGCATATAGGAAAATGTTGCAACATAAAGAAACATTTTCATATGTATATATATACAACACTTTTTATTGCATATGTGTAGATATATGAAATTTCATAAGTGTACATATATGGCAATTCGAGTGTCATATGTCTAGATATATGCAATAAAAAGCAACAATTTGCAACAGTGTTTTCACATGTGTAGACATATGAAATTTCATATGTATACATATATGCAATATTTTCAGACTTAGAGAAATAAAAAAAGCAAGTCGATCCATGACATCAGCAAGACACACATCTGCATTTGGGGAGGCATCTCACATTAACCCTAATAATAACCCCTGAGTGCCAGATGGGGTGCGGTATGCATGGCCCCATGAGCGCTGAGACTTTGGGGGATACCTCTTAGTAAAAATTGTCCAGGATACCAAATGAAATGCCACAATAGGAAATGAAAAAAGATATTTAAAGGTACCCAAGATAATCATTTTACACAAAATACCTTTCAAAGTGAAACATTGCAAATCAATGTCACTATAGTAGACGATGATCTATACAGTGCAATATGGCTTAAATATATATTTTGAGTAAATATGTGTAAGCTGATCATTGCAATAATTAAGTTGCATTTTCACATATTGGTGGTCCCATAACAGTTAACTTATTTCATAAATACTATTTCCTATGTACATTTTTATTGCAAATGGATATCATCAATCGATTCAGCGGCCTTTTGGTTTAGATAGGCCTTGTCCAACTTTGTTCTCACAATTTTAGGCCAGCAAATATTTGAGGCCATTGTATTGCAATTTTGGTTTGAGGCTTGCGGCTTGTGGCATTTCATCGGTATCCTTGACAAATTTTTGACTGAAAGTCTCAGCACTCATGAGATAGCGTATAGCCTTCACAAATAGAGCCGGCCGCCCAATGCATCATCGTCTATCATTTTTTTTGATGTGCTGATGGAAGTATACATTTCGTAGTAACTAAGGTAGTTGGTAGTACCAACCTCTTTGAATGTCATAACCTATAATAATTATATCATTATAGTGTGTATGCAGTAGTACGATGTCAACTGTTGTAGTTATGGAGTATAGTGTAGGAGAAGATAGGGGACGGGGATAGCGTCATGATGAAAGTGTTTGAGGAAAAAAAGTGAGCGATGAGCAGGCTTCAACTCACAAAGGTTACTACTTACTACCTAACAAACTACTTAGGTAATTACCTTACACATTATAGGGTGTCAAAGTGACACCTGAATTTGATCCACAAGTAGATAATAGTATCCCCAAACCCCTTATGAATTTCCAACATTGTGAAAACTGATTGGAAAAGGATAGATGATAAAGATTGTACGACAACGGGCAATAGTATACATGGTATTAGAATTAGTAAATACCATTAAATAAATCCATTGATCTATCAACTAGCTTATTTAGACATAAATTGCAAATAGAATACTGGATAGATTCATGTTAATTTATTAAAAAAAAACATTATTCTATTTTACATTTCGTACTCTATTTATATTATATATTTTAAAATAAATGCTTTTGGCCCTCTCCATCAAACATAATATCACTGCTTGTTCATATAATTGTTGTTTCATTATATATTGCAACAGATTGGGTCTAACATATATTACCAATAACTCTTGTTTATATAAATATAATAGGTATTGAATGTGGTGTTATTGCCGGCGATGATACACCAACTCTACATTGTTCATTAGTGATGAGTGGTAATTTTCTCCTCTAATAACATCAATATTGATTATATGAATGAGAGGCAGCTCTCAGTTTGATTCCTGTCCCTGTGCCACTAAGCAGTAAATTAATTCAGTATGATATAATTGGCGTATAGAGCCCTTAGGGATGGCAGGGAATCAAATACTACTGGAGTTGTGCCTTGGTCGTTATTGCAATCGTCGAATGATGGTGCATCACAAGACATATTTTTTCGGAGGCACTGTTGATGGATATTGGCCATCTCACGTCCCATGACTGCTACAAACAACGATAGTAACTATATATGAAGGCGGGAAGGCGGTATGGTCAGGTTATATCCACGGCCTATTCATCAAAGGAGTGGATAGCACATCAACCATCAGAAGGTGGACTAATTTCGTGTAATCAAGGGTAACAGTAACGGTTGTAGCAGCGGCGCATATTATTTTTGTGCCATCTTTAAGCACTAATTTGATTCAATAGGTTATAAAGAGTATATTAAAACCTTAAGGATGTCAGGGAATACAATATTGGTGGAGTAGTGCCTATTGACATTAGGCCATGATTGCCGTGTTATTTTACTAACAAAATGGTAGAGCTTCACAACCTTATGTCGCGTTATTTATTCGCGGGGCTGGTCTATGAGCCTGCTCTGGTACATTTCTACGTAGGTTTCTATGTGAAGTATCCTGAGAGTGAAGCCCAATGTAGTAAGTAGACACCCCACTTCCTCTGACCCCTGAGGGTTTGTTTGTAATTGACATTTTTAAGTACGAACACGGGAATATTTTTTGAGCAAATTGTGACATCGCTCCACTTTGGTATCTTATTTTTATCAGGGGCCACTGTGTAAATGTTGGCCGCTGAATTTGGTGAGGAGGGGCCAATAATTGATGTCAAGAAAGTTGGGAAGGCTCATTCCAGACCAGAATTGCAAGCTGAATCGATTGGTGACGCCGACTTAGGACCAAATCTAACATAGGAATTTGTGGAAGGCTAGAGCTCTACCTGTACCTTGCATCTGTGTTTGCAATATCGCTGAAAGTCAATGGCCAAGATATTGTTTGAAACGCAAAAGTCAAAAAGTATTTTTTGCTTTTCAGAAGTGACTAATCGATGGTTTGTGTAATACGCAAGTCATAGCTTGTGGCGTATCACAAACAGCGGGCTATCGTAACTAGATAATACGACGCTATCAATATACAATATCCTTTTGTTTCCTTGTTCATTTTCTTTAAGTTTAAATTGTGCTATTTGAAGTTGTGTGTAACAGGTGTCGCTGCGGACGGGCAGTTTTCACCGGGGCTTTCAGCCTCTTTCAGCATCCTAATCATTAAAATTGTCCTTTACTAAGAGCTGCCTACTGTCAGTAGCGACACTCGGTTAACATATCTAATGTTTCTTAAACTAAATATTAAAGGAAAAGCTACAATAAATACTGATCGACATAACCGATCTCTCTATTTTTAAATGCATATCCTATTTGACCCCCCCCCTTCAAAATTGGATCTGATTTTAAGTGAAGGAGACTTTGAATAACGAGGTCTTTATCCAAATCTAATTTTTCCATTGCCTCTGCTTGTTTTATACTCTTCTCGTTTGCTGGCCGATTCTTCGTAACTTGTTTCTTCTGATCTACTCGTGACCGCCTTAAAATATCTCGTATAGTTTGACTAATCTTATTAAGTGCATCCGTTTTATTCATTATCTTGTAATAAGACGGATTTTCATTGATAACTTCTAAGAATTTTGCATCAAAACCAAGCGTCAAAGCATTATATATTTGCTGCAATGAAAACTTCAGCATTATGATGAGCATATAGCAAAATAAACAGCAACTTGATACACTTACATTGCACCAACCATTTTCTCTTTTGGTGATTCTTCATACTTATGCTATATTATTAAAATATTGCAATTTGATTAATATGCAAATGATATGAACACGTTATTGCAATATTCACAAAACAAATGACACTACCTATCTCTGCTGCTCTGCAGATACCTACATACAATTTACTACCAGCCAAACTATCAAATTTATTTGTGGGTACTTGCTAAGACATATACCTCTTCATTTTGATATATAATAGTTGCAGGCATCATACTACTAACAGAGACTAACAGGCAGTGTGGCGGCAGCATCATACTCATAAAAATAAAACAATCCTATCGATAGTAACATACTACTGATTGCGTTATTAATAATCCTTATCATCCGATTTATTATTGTTAGTGGTGGAGAAGAAGCAAAACATAAATTGCAATTTTCATTTGATGTAATGGATGTGTATGGTATGAGCCTACAAAATACTTCTGCCGATGCCACTTTGCAATAATAATGAATAATTAGAAGGATATTGCATTAAAGCATTAGTTCTACTCAGCGGAGTAAATCATGTATAATCAGCGTGCTGTTACAAATTGATGCCGTTCTGCGTTCTCTTTAATAATTGAGTCTTCTTTTATAGATTGAAGTTGTCTTGGGGTACCGGTACTCATGTCCGTCTCACCAAGAGTGGCACTCATAGAGAAAATGCCAAAAACAAAAAGACTCTTGATACCAGGGAAATTTAAAATGCAATGTCAAAAAGACCCTTCCTATTATTTACTAAGTGGGGATAGGGGGTAAATCGGGGGGTGAACATTAAAAGTAAATTTGCTTTCCTCCCCTGGAATGAATACAAATTACTGTGACTAGCGGTACTAACTGCTATTTTAGGGTAACAAAGTAATTCGTCTAAAGGGACTCCAAACCTCTTCCAAAACTGGAGTTTCACAAATTAGTGAGAACTGATGTCATTATGATGGAATATTTATTGCAATGGAAGGCTGCAACATATAAATTGGATTTATTAGAAGTCTTTACAATTTATTGGTTATTCTTAAGATTAGCATGAACCTTTTTTAGCACCCCCTGCGTAAACAAATATACCATACTTACTGTAGACAAGATATAACACCAAGGCCTGGCCGACTGGCAGTTTTCCCAGGATCTCATGTTCACCTTGCCATCAATCATAGGATCACTTACCAAGCAGTAATGAAGGTTTGTGCTGTTTGTGCTGTTGCTACAAATATGGTTGGACAGCTTGAAACATAATTGCAACACGGCAATCCTAGCAAAGTTATTGTTATTGTTACTATAATTACTAATCATATTTATTCCTCTTCTGTGTTGATCATATCCTGTTGTATCCTCAATGCCTTTGTTTTCTGCATTAATATCAATTAACATATACTCATCCCCCCTCTATGCTCTCGTAGTATCATTAATAAGCATCACGTCATATAATCCACTGCATAATGCTACCGTATTATTATATATTATTATATCTGCAGATGTGCTATCCAATACTATCTGGCTGTTATATATATTGCTACCACTGCCAATGTGTTCCGCCAGTACCTGTAATGCAAATACCCGTAACTGTGCTCATGTTCCAATTTGTTGTGTATTTAATGTTGATGCATGGATGTTTGTATAACCAATTCAAAAAGTTGATCCATTGCTTGATGCACAATTGATTATCCGCATAAAGACGTGTCACTAATAATACAACATTGCTTACCAAAAAATATCTCGGTTGATTGTTGAATTATCTATTCTCATGCCCAAATTCCGAATTAGAATATAGCCGATCAACAGACAATCAACCATATGGTTTCATTGCAGCCGCGATGCATATCCATAAAATATAGACACATTTGATTGATATGGCAAGAAGAGGTTCTTTGTTGCAATTTATTATTTATTATTATTTATTATATATCGTGAAATCATTGTCTCAATGTAGCTCTTCTATAGATGTCAAGGCATGCACGATAGCACTTAGCACCTTTGCATAATTATGTAGGCTTGAGTGAGCATCTTAGAGATACTACATCTATTTATCATACGCCATCGCTGTGATTGAGGATGCAATCTTACGTAGCTAGATGGAGATTGTGTTGAACGGTTGTATCGTTAAACCTTAATGAGATATCTGTCTTTTTTGGTCTTGATCTTGGTATCCGGGACTTTTGTGACAGACAAATAAACATATCCCCAGACCCCTTCACAGTTTTCTATTGGGAAAACTGACTACCGTCTAAGCTATTTAGTCTTGTTACTGGACTTAGTCTTAATCTTGTCTTGGACTTAGTCTCATACTTGGACTTAGTCTTAAAGTCAAGCCATTCATTTGCTTTAACTTTAGCCAAAAATCTCTCCGCCCTACACAACTCATCACTATATAATGAAAATTTATGCTTGATGTAGACTTGAATATGTAAAGCTTCAATAATTGCATCCGACACGGATTTGTATTGATTGGCTGTATCGATGAGTTGTCTTTTAGCTTTTCAACAGCAAGGTGGGCGAGGCGGTTTGCATCACCTCATTACATTCTACAATGATAGTGTCACCGTCTATCATACCCTTGGATTGGGGTGTGTCATACACACTCAAAGCATGCCCGCTTTGGCAGGTGCAGTTTACCTGGTGTTGACTGTAAATGTCCAGTAACATGCCTTTGTATATTGTGTGTGGTGTTTTTGACATAGTCCTTTTTTCCGTGCAAAACTATTGCAACCAGGATATCTGCAACAGGATTTATACTTCTTTGCGCCATGACGCACACAATACTTTGTACCTCCTCTTCTTAATCTTAAAGATGTACATCCTTCAAAAATACATGGTTTCTTTCTTTTGTATACGTGTTTCTTTTTTATTGAATTTGTACTTGTACTGATGATTAATGTATTATTATTTTCATTGTCCAGCCTTTTGTTTTTATCACTGCAAATATTATTATTGTTGGTGTTTTGTTGCAATTCTATGGCCTCACATAGCAAGCAGAGATTGTTGTTATACAATTCTGATGCTGCCAAACCCTCACTTACATTATT
>Ga0214478_100287_pt1 | contig 29971 bp, 19 predicted proteins | sample M1_20Mar14CPVII9_2_FD_178001 | JGI IMG/M metagenome (GOLD analysis project Ga0214478, IMG submission 178001) | Marine eukaryotic communities from Monterey Bay, California, United States - M1_20Mar14CPVII9sort6BwellD7 | ecosystem: Environmental > Aquatic > Marine > Unclassified | place: USA... | reverse complement strand
AACACCCATCAATAGTGTTTGGAGAGTTCAATTCACCCGCAGAGGTAGGTCCTTTAGTGGCCCTTCCTAACAGTAGATCGCCAGAAGAACAAGATGTGCCGCTGTTAATGCAATGGGGTACATTATACTCTGCATCTAGCGAGGCAGTCTCAGCACCAGTGCCTGGTGGAGGCGGAAGTGCACTAGGCGATGTAGACGGGCTCGTACTTGGCGATGCAGTTGGCGTTTTTGAGGGGGTCTTCGAAGGAGGAGGTGGAGTTGGGCTCGTTGTAGGAGACTTCGAAGGGCTTGTACTTGGTGATGCAGTTATAGGCTTAACTGATGGAGATCCACTTGGCCTATTCGAAGGAGATTGTGAGGGAAGTGATGTTGGAGTTGCTGTGGGTGATTCAGTTGTTGGGGTCATGACTGGACTACTCGAAGGCGAATCAGTGATCGGAGCCTTGGTTGGAGCTCGTGAGGGAGATAGGCTTGGACTGGATGTTGGCTGTGAGATGAATGATGTGATAGAGAGAGTTGAAGAACATGTCATTGAGTTTATTAATGAGAAGACAAGAAGCAAAAAACAAGATATCCTTTTGGGTATCCAAATTTGTTTAAAACATGAGAGAGAGAACTTGATAATAAACCAAATAAGGCTTACCTTCTTGGAAGGAGATCCGGTCGGCTCATTTGAAGGAGATGACGAAGGACTCTTACTTGGTGATGCCGAGGGCATACTGCTTGGGGATCTCGAGGGCATATCTGTTACTGGTGATCGTGAAGGAGATCGGCTTGGAGATCTTGAGGGTGAATCAGTGATCGGAGCCTTGGTTGGAGCTTGTGAGGGAGATAGGCTTGGGCTGGTTGTTGGCTGTGAGATGAATGATGAGAAGAAGAAAGAGAAGAGTGAGTTTTTTTGTTGAAATAGCCAACGGTATCCTTGGGTATCCTAGTGAAAAGAGCAAAGAAGATCTTCATCTCCCCTGATCTCTTCTTACTTACCTCTGTCGACGGCTTGACTGAAGGTGATGTGGTGGGAGAATCAGTGTTTGGATTCGATCCCAAATCTAGTACATACTGAATGATACCATTCCATACTCGAGGAGAATAGCCACAATTGAATATACCACCACATCCTCTACCTTGATAAAAGGTAAGGTCATCATTTCCGGCAAATACATTTCCTTCAGTGTTGCCATTTGTGTATCGAATACCGCTATCTGACTGGACGTGAAACGAATGAGTGCTGCCAGCAGATATGGTGACAGGTTGAGCTAGAGCCCCAACAACAGTTGGACTATCTTGACCTTGGCAATTGACGTTCCCATTGAAGATCGTCCTCCAGCCAGTAGAACTACTATAAAAACCGGTATAATCACCCGGCCGATCATAAATCCGTACCGTGTATGGTCCCGCATTATTCGTGTGAATGTTAAATCCTGTTACAGTGATATCTTTCTCTGCCCGTACCTTGAAGACATTACCACCAGAGGCATTGTTATCTTCAAAGGTTGTCTCAAGGAACCTAGTTGATCCAGGAGGAAGTGTTGGCCTTGACGTTGGAGAATCACTCGGAGCCGAAGTTGTAGGGCTAGTTGAGGGAGACTTCGAAGGACTTGATGTAGGATTATTTGTTGGATTTGCTGTAGTAGGAGATGAAGTCCCTTCCAAGGCATATTCAATGTTTCCATTCCATATTGAAGCATCGTTATACGTGTAACCTCCAGGTTCTCCGACTGTGACATTTCACAGTTCATGAGAAGAAGATGAGAACAATTGTAATATGAGTACATTTGGCTTATTTGATATTGAAGTAGTCAAATCAACGAAACTACATATTTGAATACACAAAATCATACGATAAAACGATACTAACGCGGACTTACCTGTGCCTTTGCCAATATGTATGATTAGATCAGCATTCTGAGTATAGATGCTGTCTAATGGTCCTGCATTGGTGAGGAATCGAACACCAAGGGAGGAGTAAAAGTAAAAGGAACGAACCTCTCCGGCAGATAAGAATACTGGGCTACTCAACTTTGCTAATGGGGTTGGTTGACCAGATCCATTACCGGTAAAGCTCTCGTTCATTATTTCATTCCAACCACTATTAGTATATTGGTAATCCTGCCATTCGCCAGCCCTGTTAAAAATTTTCACTGTGCCTGATCCCGAGTTCTGAGTATGGATAGTGAACGATGTAATGGCCAAATCATCCTTGGCCTGGACCTTGAAGATGTTGCCATATGCATAGCCAGCGTTTGAAGAAAATGTTGTCTCAAGAGATAGACAATCTGGTCCACAAGAACAACCATCAGCAGGGCATGTAAAGAGATTTTCACCGGCGCTCGGCTCACAAACGCCATTACCTGTTGTATTGGAAAAAAGAGAATGAGATATATTAGCGCAATGTTTGAAGGAATAGAGACTGACACATATGAAACAAATACTTGCCGCAGCAGTCAGCAGCAGGAGTTCCAGCGACACAAAGCCCAGACGATGTATCACATGACTCGACTCCATTGCACGAACTCAAATCATCGCAGTCTGAGTCTTGAATACATTCATAGATGGATACATCGGCACGTCCAGGGTTGACACTAGTGTTAATACTATTCACCTCAACAGTAAGAGGGAAAGCGTTCAGACCAACTTCTCGAAAGGCCGGAATTGTGTAAGAGTTTCCCTGGCTTAACTTGAAAAGAAGTTGCGATGGAGCTCCAACGCCAGCCTCTCGTGGAGCTGAGGTGATCATGACCTGATTACCCCCTTCCCGAGTTCCCGAGTTAAATCCAGACTTTCTGTTGAATGCAACATAATAATCGGTTTCTTTTACAGTGTTAAGCTTGAGGACGACATTATCAGAGGGGTTGGCATTGACATTTTGATGATCAACCTGTCCAATTAGTTGTGTGTTGATCAATTTACTGTCTCCCGCTTCATACACTTGATGACGAGAAGAATACCAACCCAGCTGCCAGTTTTTGGCTCTGAATGAGAGAGGTAGGGATAAGAGTAATTAAGATGAGTATATACAAGCAAAACACTGAAGATAAAAAGACTTGAATAAACATACCCATTAAAACACATCAAATACCCATCGTCCAAGGAAGAGGAGAAGCCCATTTGTCCTGTGCGATCATCATATTCACCCTCTGGAAGGCTGCCTTCGTTTGAATGATCCAGTCCAATGTTATGACCAAGTTCGTGCATCTAAAGGTATATTCCGTGGAGAATGCGGGGGTAAGTTGCATGTATATGATAGGACAACTAAGCATATGCACATCACTTACCTGAGTGGAGAGATATGTAAACCAGTTATTCTTGTAAACGCTTCGCCATCCTGGTAGACTGGCATAGGCGATTCCACTCATGCTACCTTCCGGCATGCACATCATGACATGGTCGGCGAGCGACTGGGGAGAAACGCCAAACTGAGCGGTCAACTCGTCAGCAACCTCATTACGTAAGACACCATCACCAGCAGAGGCAGGGCTTGGAACATTAATCTCTACGGCACCTAATAAGGATCATTGAGAGAAATGGGGAAGAAGATAGATGAGAGACTTATCTATCAAAAATGTTCCGTCATATCATATACAACAAATACATACCATTGACAATGTTAACACTGTTACCAGTACGCGGAGTTGCTTCAATAAAGTTCAACTGATCGTACGAACAAGCCTTGTACTGACTGCGAAGATTAACGAGATCACTTCCATCTCCATCGGCATTATTACCAAAGACTGAATCACTCAACCGATCAATAGACGCGGTAGGAGCTGAATCAGAGGCGATGACACGAACAACTAATACAGTCTTTGTACCAGTAATTGCAAGTTGACGACGATTCTTCCATGGCTTCAGCTTATTCTTAAACTTCTTCTTAAACTTCTTCTTAAACTGCATCATCTGCCCGGGGGGTAATTTGATAGATGCAATCGATTCATCCATCATAGTTCCATTGGGAAAATCTACATCGATATCTCCATTAATAATATCAAACCACTTTGATTTCATAGTAGCCTTATCTACACCTTCAATCCTGTAAGATTTGCCGGTGGTAGTTTCACATGACATGTATGATTCATCATGACCATCTTCGTGTTCTACTTGAATAATGGTAGCACCGGCATCACAGGTGGTTGCATCAACGGGAATATCTTTCTTCTTGTTCTTGTTTTTATTGTTCTTGAGATGACGGTCGATATCAGCACCTCGACGGAGATTCTTCGTATCGTCGACGACGGTTGTAGATGAGGAGGCACCGATGCTAAGGATGAGTGTACCGATGACATATAGGATGGCATGCTTGGATGAAACACGCATGATGATGCTGAATAGTAGGTGTATAAACTTGATGCTGTATGTTGTATATCTTGTTGGGGTTGGACGGCTGTGTTTGCAACAACTTAACAAAATATGAGCTTTGCAAAGCCAATGTAGTGCAATGCGGCATTGTGCGTAATCGTATATCCAATGAGTGATCAATTGCCCCAATCAACAGGCCAGTCCACGAGTACCGGTCATATCCGAAATGACTAAAGAACACTAAAGAACTTCAACCTAATACTGCCTATCTTCTCTCCAAGAAGTTACTTATGGCGTGGCAATCTACTGCCCATTTATGTAGATCAGCCCAGCAGCTGTTTTTGTCTCATTTCATATCTAAATTTCCTCGAGCCAGTGTACATACTATTGGGGTACACTGCATCTTCTATTATCTTTCATAATCGATTAATATCTCCTCAAAGTATCTTCTTCTTATAGTATGAAGGTACTTGCTACTTCATATATCTAACATTCTTTCATTTTGATTTACATTGCCACTAGATAGTCAAAATCAAAGATACCCTCTTTCTTCCATTCCACAGCTGCCCAAACACCTTCCTCTCTTGCCAATTTCAAGTCGGCATCATCCAAACTAACAACCATGGGAACACATTCCTGATTGACAAACGTTACAGGCGTAGTTTTGTGTGTATCCTCGACTACCTTATACCCATCATTTCCCCCATTAGGCAATGCAATGTGGAATCGAACATTACCACTTGTAAATGAATCCTCCTCTAACTTTGGTCCCTTCCCTCGGGGTAGACATATTAGTATTCTTCCAATCGTTATTGCTCCTGGTGGTACCTCCTATATGTGTGTATGGATGGGAAGTTGATCGTGAGATGTGAGCATTGAATGTAAATGAGAGGGATACCATATCAAATCTGACTCGCTCTAGCCCGCAAACACAACACATATCAAAGGCACAGCTCGAGTTAACTCCCTCAAATATAATATACCCACTACTTACCCAAACGAGCCATGATATATCCTCAGGCTTATTATTCATATTAACCAAAGTACTCCCATCAACATGTAAACACTGTTCACGAGTCCTCGGCGCTTCGGCACCAAAGCTCGTTGGATCAGCGACCCAATCTCCAACTTCAACAGCATTATTCGGTGGTGATATTGGAGATGACACCTTGTAGAAACCAGTTGAGTTGAGATGATCAATAGGTACAAAACTAACACCATTCCTTGACTTCATCTTTTCTTCAAATGGTGAACCCTCTGCTGGACGAAGCCAATGTGATAATAATGTAGAGTTTGGTTGATTAGCTGCACCGACTGCACAACGGACACCGGAAACACCTCCATTGTTGTTGTCAGCCTTTTCGGATTTCATATCAGATATGTAGAGATCTCTATATGTAGGCGGTGTATCGTCAGATGGTGCATCAACAAGTACCTCAACATCACTCGGCTTAGGAAAACTGTCAGGTGGCATCCGTCCCGCTACTAAGTCATCTATAGCCATACGTGTCGCCCGAACCAATAATAATGCATATGCATCAGCATAAGTCTGATGTGTCTTGGGACCCCAATGCCAATTCCGATTCACAACTGACGAGCTACCACTCCGTGTTGTCAAGTGACAGAATCCATCACCTTGCATACCCCAAAATGCTCGATCATTTGCTGGGAACCAATACTTATATCCTGACTCTGGCAAGCCAAGTTCCGGTAATGCATCTTGATAGACATTACCAATTGATAAACCATACTTTGAATATCGTTCGATAAATGCATCCCCATCCATGTCCTTTTGTAAATTCATTGATATTATAGTACTATGACTTCCACTTCCACCAAGTAATGCACGACGTATCAAATGTTCAGCATCCACAGCAGTCGCCTTAACAAAGTTATTACATTGAAATAAAAAGTCTAATCCTAATCCTTCATTCTCTATATACCGGTCATCATTCACACCGAGCATATCATGTGCACATAACATTTGTGGACTTAAATTCCACCCTCCGTTTTTACCGGCGTTACGTATTTCAATGTTTATTTTCATTGATGCGAAGATTGGTGATAGTTGTCGACGTAGTTGTTCCGGCCATGCATCGTAGTAACAGTTGTCTGTACCGGATGTTACGGAGTCACCTAATACGCCAATCACTAACTTGTTCATTTCATCATTAATATCACCTCCATCCTTAGTACTGCTGCGGAGTATAACACGTGATATTTGATTAGCATAACTCTGTAACATTGGTAGATAATATTCAGAGTCGGGTGTTGGTGATATTTGACGTTCAAGTAACTGATTTGACAATCCTTGATAATAATGATCTAACATTGCTTCAAATTTCAATAAATGATCTTGTACTATCTTTGGACCGAATGTGAATAGTTTGTTCTTTGATGGTGATGGTGTACCACCATTGAATGGTTTGCCATCGGTACTTTTTGTTGGATCAACTCGATCATAACCAAGTTCATAATACGGTTTAAGCTCTTCAGGTAATGGAAATTTTTCATTCCGTTGTTTATCCTGTACTGCACAGAATGGACCACGTACTAATGGCCAAATAGTCTTATTCAACCATGGATCTGATCGACCACATCGTATATCTTTTGTGCCTGTTTCCATACATTGGACAGTCGGCCCTTGGTTTAATATTTTTACATCCCATTCATAAATTGCTGTATTATCAACAACTTGTAATGGTGGACACATTGGTTTATCATCAGGAAATTTGTCAACGTTGCTGCAATATGATCCGTACTTTGTTTTTATATCAATAGCGTTTTGGGCACGTTCTTTCCATTGATTTTGATGGAATGTTAGGAAGGCAGATGTATTAAATTTGGTAATGTAGGGATTTGATGGCGGTTTGTATAACAAACCTTGTGTTTGAGATTCATCTTCTTCTGAATTATCTGCGGTATTGGCAGGTTCTTCTTTTGTTGGTGTATATGTTGGTACGGGCGGAGGTGTCTCAGGCTTGGTTGGTGATGGAGTTGGAAGTGGTGTTTCTGATTGTACAACTTCTTTATCTGCCACAATTGGTTTTAATGTTGGAGATTTGGTATGCTCTGATGTCAACTCTTCTTCTTCTCCATCATTACCATCATTATCATGAAACAATACCCACGGATTATTATTATTACCCTCATTCTCATTCTTCTTATCACCACCACCCTTTGACTTCAACACTTGATACCCACTATTACCACTCTTCTTACTCTCAACATCTTCAATATAACCATTCGAACTTTCTTCATAGGCAACATTTCGACCCTCCTGCAATCCCAATTTATATACACATATAATTGATAATAGAAATAATGCAGCTATTAATTTACAAAATGGAGAAGTTGAAGAGGCTGATCCAAGGTTTCTTGGTGATGTTGTTGTTGTTGATCTACGTCTTCTTTGATTGTTTGGTGAGTATGTACTATGTTCTGGATTGAACTGCTCGGTAGTATTAGATAGTTCAATGAGGGAATGTTGTTCCTCATCATCATCATCATCATGGGCCAAGTCTACGGCTAATCCTAATGCTCTTGGCATGATCGTAGTTACTGAGAGGTAAAATTAAAAGTAATAAAGGACAGTTTTTACTGCAATTGAGGTTACTCGCAGTTGCCAATTTTAGACGACGGAAGAACCTGCTAGAAGATATTCAAGAGATGATAATGTGCCCCGCGTATGTTTCTATCGGCTAAACATCCAACATAAGTCAACAAATGACCTCGCAACTTGCTCGCTCGCATCAATAGCTTCGTCACCGAACACTGCCCACACCACTCGAAAGAGCTCGTTTGCTCGCCAATTCTCTCATATCATTTTTATTAGTTTTCGCTAGCTGATTACTTGGCCTATTTAATATATCTCGCCGTCATGCTGCTTATATCCCCTCTATGTATAATATCATATATCATCTTTAGCCTACACCTACCAAGCGGCGTTACTTCATTTGCAATACAAACACCATCAAACTCTCAACAACAACCAAAAAGATGGATTCCACCATCACAACAACAACAACAGAAACGTGGTAATAATATATTTAGTATAACTAATCCAGAAGATTTACTTGATTTTATTATTGAAGATGATCGTTTATGTGTTGGTAAGTAGTATTTCATAGTTCTATTGGACTTGACGGTCATAGAAATTTGATATCGTTGTACACATCTTATGCACATATATTTGCAACACATCATATATTCACACATTAATACACAGTGAAAGTCTACGCTAGTTGGTGTACAACGTGTAAGAAATTTGATCTACGATATCGTAAGATTGCATCCCAATATGGAGATAAACAATACGCAGAAAATAATCAAATAAGAGGACAAGTTAGATTTGCTTCTCTGCAATATGACAAGGAAGAGAATAGAGAAATTTGTAATGTATTAAAGGCTACAAGTTTTCCATATATTATAATGTATAAAGGTAGTAAGGGGAAGATACGAGAGTTTCAATGTACCCCGGCTAAGATTAACTTGTTGGTGGATGCTATCAAGGAGGAGTTGGCTGATGATGATTCTGAAATTGTTGATGGACTTTCACAGCAAGTGATTGAGCTTGGACTTGCAGGCAACAGATGACAGTATATGAGCATTAGTGTAACAATACTATTAAAGGCTGTTATGTTAGTTCAGTTTCTATATCTTCTGTCCCTATATCCGAGTCTTTTTCATAAGCTTCATAAATTGGCATATATAAGAACCTCGGCCTTGTCCAGACCAAATATATACCTCCAAGTAATAGGCAAATGGTAACTATTCCAATACTGCCCAATATTATCGGCTCATTCTTTTCCATCATTGTTTTCATTTTGTGTCTGTATCAATGTGTTAATCAGGAGATAGTAGAGTCAATAATAATGATCAGAGGATAATGGTTAGATGGTCTTATTAGTTTAGTCTACCATATAACCAAATCATATATTTATGAAATAATACCAAACTTACACTCTATCGGGACATCCAGTAATCTTGATTCTGCCGTCATCAAGTGCGGGTTCAGCAAGGTCGTTATATGCCTTACCATAGGCGGGTGTCAAGAAATCGTTATGATATTGATGGTAGAACTCTCCTTGGTAAAATGGAAACTTTTTCGTGTCATAAACATATACTTGTCGTTTCCCAAGTGTATCAGGATCACTTCCCTTCCCATCTACTAATTTCATACCTTGAGCTTCTCCTGCTTCTTGAACCTTATCAAACATTGGATGATTTCTCCCACCAGGTAATCCGAGAAGAGATCTATACTCTCCGCCTTTATCCATTGGATCTGCCCTTTCTCCCTTGTCCCCAAATAATTTAAAATATTCAACAGCAAAATCACTAATTGATGACTGTGGTATTTTCATACCAACAACCTCACCATGTCCAAGCTTTCCATAATCTGCTACTGATTGAAAGTTGTGATAACAGACGCGTCCCTCTTTGTCAGAGCCACCAAGACCACCAGCATATCCTGTTAAACTTGTCAATTCGTTATCTTTTCTGTTTAGTAAAGAACGCTCTGCTGCTATGAATTCACTGTATATAAGAGAGTTAGTCAAGATGAATGATGAATGACACATCACATTATTGCAAAGAAAAAGTGCACAAGATATGCACATATCATAATACGTACTGTTGCACATGCCAGAAACAACCTACACCAAAATATACCTCCTCTTGATCATCATTAGCTGCAAGTACACGGTTTGGATTACTAGTCGAAACGGCAGCAATTGATGCGAGAGTGGTAGATAAGAATGCTCTTCGATTTGCAAAATTTTGTTGACTATGTTTTGATGATTTTGGTACCGTTGTGTAGGCCACTACCGATGATGACAGTATAGCAGCGGTCAGATATATTGTTGCCACGTATATAAGAAGGGTATTCATACTCTCTTGTTGATGTTGCTGAAGCCTCCCTCCACACTATTGTACTTCACTCCAAATCTCACAACGTTCCTTTCACAAGAATAAAATTGAAGGTATCCTCCCCTCCCTTTATTTTGAGGGCCAGTGCAGGTGCGTGATGCTGGATCTTTGCATTTGCAACAACAGCAGAGCTCTTGATTCCTAGTATATGGATGGTGGTTGTTTAGAATATATAGTATACCTAGTCATGTACGGATGGATGAAAGGATGAAAGGAGGATTGAATATCATGATGTTACTCTACATCATTGCATATCTTTTTATTTGCAATGCACAAGTTGAGGAGGCAGAAGAAGGGATTCCTATCGATGGAATCTTTGCAAAAGATAGCCCAACGGAGGCACCCAATAATAGTAGTATCAACAACAATCCACAAGAGAATTCTCTTCCGACTATATCACCCGAAACTCTATCTCCATCACAGTTTCCATCAGAGGAACCGACTAGTTACAATTCAACATTAGAAACGATGACGCTTGTGTCACAAGAGAGTTGCAGGTTGGGAAGGGATATATACTGTCTTGATACGAATCAGGGTGCAGAGCTAGATTTTACTGGAATGAATGGTACCGAGAGGGAAGACTTCTCATGTCAGATGATGTTGGGATATCATATCAGCCACTTATTGATGCTACTTTAGATTATGTTGATAGCAATCACCCAATAACAACGAATGGATGGTTGGGATATACGGCAACAGAGAATAGCACTCAGTATGAAGTTCGTGCCATGGCCATGGGAGTGGTGATAACCTCGATATCAGACATAAATACAATAGAAGGAAGATTTCTGACAAATCTTAGGATACATCTATATGAAATCACAGAAGATAGTCCATTTTCAAGTATGGCAGAAGCATTCAATACAATATACAAAGATAAATCAATGACAACAGTAAGGAGTGACAATCAGAACTTGAAGTCATACTATCGACTTCATGATGAAGACCTATCAGGTGCTTGGGAAGAGAGAACTACAGATACAGATGAAACGGTTGTACCTGATGGCGTTTGTAGTGGTAAAGCCATGTCATCAATGAAACCTATTAAATACAATGACAGTCTTATGGAACTTATAAGACTGCCACATTTACATAATAGGATATGGCCAACTGCAGTTCTTGATACTGAAGGCAATCTTCGCTTTATTGAGATATTAGGAGCTCAGTTCAAGTATAAACCAATCAACCGCAATTACTTTCCAGTACAAATCGATCTGTTAGATATCTTCTTCGACATGTCATCAACGGATTTGATAGATGAAGATCAACTCATCGTGAATAATCTTCTGTGTCTGCATCCAGCGTACAGTGGATTTAGTAATCACGTGTTCGGATCAGATAAAGAAGGAGGTCATATTACATCGGATTCCTTAACCATGATTCCATTTCTAGCATATGATAGGTAAGAGAATATGTCCATGTTAGTAGGTTGTTCATCTTACAAATAGAACTCAACTCATGCTACTTCTCTCTTTTTCTAGAGCGGAACCTTGGCTTCAGGGTAATATATCATCTCACTTCTACTATGGAAGGGCTCGTCAAAGGGCAGTGCTTGGCAGAGGAAGTAATCTTAAACGGAGATTGGGTTTGAGATTGATCGTTGATCATCCTTCATCTAAGGGATGGTTTGAGGTACTGCCGATTTTGTTTGTTAGTATTGCAGCAATGGCCAACTTCGTGTCGTCAAGTCCAACAGAGATCGGTGCGACTACCATGGTAAGTTTCAACTACCTTCCTCTTGACTCCGGCAGCTGGACAATATCTCATGACTCAAACTCTACTTCTATACTTTAAGGCCAAACCTTGTTAGGTGTAAATAGTTTAGTAACACAAAACACACAGCTTATTGGCCGGTCTACAATATATGGGCAATCTTTACTTCTGGCTTATGCCATCTATGGCTTATGGATCTTAACTGTTGTAATCATGATATCAATTAATCAAAGCAAAAAGCGGCAAAGCCGAAACAAGTGGTACATTTTACATCAAAGGACAATCTTTAGATATCTTAGACTTGGTGGATGGTGTGCATTAATCATTTACATACCTCTTTTATCTGCTTACTCTATTGACGAAGGCAATGGTGAACAAAGCAGCAAGACCTGGGCATGGTATCTCATACTTGTCGGCTTTATCCTAGTGTTTTCTTTGCGAGCCTTTGTTGACTATAGACTAGTTAAGAGGAGAAGATATGATGCCAAAGAAGACTTAGTTAAAGTTCAAGGGCTCTTGAACAAGCCACTCGAACAATGGGATGAAGATGATGTCATTCTATGGATCAATAAAGCAAATATGTACCGAGCTTCCTACTTCACTGAGGCTAAGCGACACCTAATCGAAGACAAACTGAAGGAAGCGGGTATAGATGGTGAGCTATTATGTAAATACGGTAGTGACATAGAGAAACTGGTTAACTATGTAGGTCTCTCGGTGGGGGATGCAGAGAAAGTGAACAAGGAGTTGACCTTTTTGAAGAGAGAGGATGACTCAATGTCAACTTCGAAGAGAGAAGACTCAATGATGGAGGTCGAGTCTGCTCTTGTTGTAAAAGAGAAAGATGAAGCATGAAATTAAATGTGCTGAATAGAAGATGGTCTTCTTTCTGATAACAGTGAAGCAATCTTCTAATTCTAAACTAGATTTGATGATGGGGAGAGTCGCCAATGGTATCCTAAAGGATACCGGCGGGGATATTAATATAAATATATCGTCCATATCGTCCAGAACAGAGTATGAGAGTATTATAATATGCAAGATATATATATATATATATATAGAGAGAGAGAGAGAGAGATATACATAGAGGAGATCGATTTTGTATACTGATAATTCAAGTGGTGGTGTTCATCGGCACTCTGAGATTTTCCGAAAAAAAATATACAAAATCTAACCATACTAATTTTGCAATGTTCACCACAGTTCGAACACGTGGAATGTTTTTAGGGGGGAATACACTGAGCCCGCGGCAGCGTTAAGCCCACCGCAGGTGCCCCCGGAGGGCCCCCGGAGGGCTAGCCCACGCAGTGGGCTAGTACTTGATGAAAGTCATTTTGATCTCTTGCCTCTCTTCATGGTCGATGTACCGCCTTAACGGGCTCTACATATTGTAATTTCTTCCACATCAATTAATATCACTGCAGTTCTTATTGTATTGCAAAAGATATATCACTCAAGTAGGTATCATTTGCAAAAAGATATCACTCAATAAATAGTATTGATATTATTGTGGCATCGTATATCATACCTAAATAACAATGCCAAGATCACGCGGTAGTAAAAAGAAGAAGAGTAATAAGAAAGTTTCTAATGATATAATATCATCCGATGAAAGCTCCGATCCAAACAGAAATAGACACAGATCTCGTAGTAGATCCCGTCGTCGATCTGGTGATACACCACCCACTGACTTATTCATATCAACATCAATAGAAAATAACACTTCAATTGATGAATCAACAAACAGTATAACTGCAATGGTGGAAGGTGTGTTAGGTCATGTACCCTTGGAACCTCGTCAGGAAAGTCCGCGTTAGTATCTGTATTATATGATTTCGTGTGTTCGATATGAATACTCGTACTAACAAAAGTTACTATCTCTTCTCTTTCGTCATCATAAATCGTGACAACGCATCTTCCAGACATATGAATCTGATACGGTGAGGGTACTAGACACAGATACTAATACTTCACAACGACAATATCAAAAACGCCATACATTCAGTACCAAACCAAAGCGTAACAACAAAGGAGGAGAGCCAAATCGTCGTTTATCCGATCCACTCTACAATAGTGTTGTGCCCCAATCAAGTAATCAGAGTATTGCAACAGCACCTCCGACTTCGCGTACAACTGAAGAAATTATAAACACCGCTGAGAAAGTTCCCGCTCGGTTTCGACAATGGCAAGATGGTCGACAAGAACGATACTTAGATCAACATTATGAACAGCAAGAAAGAAGATCTAGTTATAAGGCATCAAATCAACTTGAACATTTATCACATCAACGTCAACTAATGGCAATGGCTGAACAACAAGGTGGTGATAATATGAGAAGATCAAGCTCCTCGGGAATATCATCAGGTAGAAATAGTGGTAGTTCTAAACACACTCCAACTAATTTAGTTGGTAGTGTAGAAGAACTTGATGACAATGAAGAGGATAGTCCATTTCACATGTCAGTTACCAGAAGAACAAGTGATATGACAAATGTAATTGGTGATGAAATGTCAACAGGAAATAAAACTGCACATAGCTCTGTGGGTATGATATCTGTTGAAATGATGGATTTGAATATCCCACCTGATGAAATTGAGGACGGAGATATGGAAAATGTACAATTGGTAGCCACCAAGACTGGAGGAGAACAGACTGCACCAACAGCAACACCACCAAGAAGACCAAGTTTATCAAGACAACAATCCCGAAGAAAAGCACGTGATCGATCCGATTTTAGAACATCATTAAGTCAAAATCCAAATACACGTTCCTTTTTAGCGAATGATGACGACCCGCACTTTTGGGGTGTTAGTAATAGATGGTTTGCCGATGCAGGAGAATTCGTCGGTGAGTTGGCTGGTATGGCTACAAAGCGTGCTAGTGATGTTACTAATGCTAGTAATGATCAGTTGCCATTGACAGAGGGTAGGGAAATTGTACATGCCGTGGATGATATGGATACAAATTATAATCATAATGATACTGGGAAGCAGATGGGTGGAGTGAGCTTTAATGAAGAAGGATTAGATTTTAGTAATAGAGATGATGACAATGAATTATTTGATGATCTTTCTTCATTGGGTGATACACCAACGGGGATCTTCACTGATATGACACGACGACAGGTTATAAGGGGAGCATGGGCAATCTCTGTATCGTTTATGATTGCATGGATTGCTGCCCAGGTGGCATTACAGCACTCTACGACCTTCCAAGGCTGGACATCTGGTATACACAAGCATCAAATTGTATTCACACCCCGGAGGAGTAAACGATATGGTCAAATCAAGGCACAGCTTGTGGATATATCAGGAGAAGAAGTCTTCATGGATGAAGCAAGTCCTCAACATCGAGCACTTTTATACCTAGCTGATGGTGATACCTTGGTATTAGACCCCCATGACGAGCATGTTAGACCACAACTATTGCAACGATATGCACTTGCCGTATTCTACTTTGCTACAGGGGGAAGTGAGTGGAAGTCTCGTACCTACTGGCTGACAGAACGACATGAATGTGGATGGTTATTTGTAATCTGTTCTGAAGTGGACGAAGATGGTAACATTACAGATCGGGAAGACGTTGCAGATGACGATTATTCTAACAAACTGGATAGTGAGTTGACTTTAGAGGAAGGCAAGACAGTGACAGGGCTTTCACTCTATGGCCAGAACTTACGAGGACAGATACCCCACGAGATTGTCATCCTCGAGCATCTTCACGTACTTGACTTGGGGAACAACCATTTAAGTGGTATCATAGGAGCTGAATTTGGCAAGTTACAACACTTGCACAAGGTCTATCTACAAGACAATGCCTTGCATGGTGGTCTCGAGGCAATGGCATGGCTTACTTCGTTGAAACGTTTGTATGTGGAGAATAACCGTCTTACTGGTACACTTCCATTTGACTTAGGCAAGCTAAAGCACTTGGAGGAGTTACGAGTTGGACAGAATCAACTAACAGGTCATATTCCCTCTGTTTTATTTCGATCAGAAACACTGACCAAGCTTGATTTACATTCAAACCAATTCACAGGGGAAATAGACATACACGAGAAGTCAATCCTCGAGTATTTGTATCTTTTCAACAACAAGATGTCAGGTGCATTAACGTCAGATCATCTATGCAGTGTATCCGATACATTGATTGATCTTCGACTTAATAACAACTCGTTTACGGGCAAGATTCCTCGTCTCGACTGTACGATGGACAAATTGGAATTGCTAAGCCTCGGCGAGAATGATTTAACTGGCTCAATCCCCAACATGTTGGGTGGTAAACTTCCAGAGCTTAAGGAATTACACTTGTATGAGAATCGTCTCATAAGTACTATACCCAAGACTATCTTCGACCCAGAACAGTTGACGGCAGTACTGTTAGGCAACAATGAATTGACTGGGAGTCTCACAGCTGATATGGTCGATGGTGCTACTAATCTGGCTCACCTATATGTGAATAGTAACAGACTGAGTGGCAATCTTGATGATTTTGCACAAGCAACAAACCTTGATAGTTTGCAAAAGTTACGCTTGGAATTCAACGACTTTACGGGCAGCATACCGAAATTGAATATGCTTGATACCCTTGAGTTACTATACCTCTACAATAACAGCTTCACGGGAACGCTTGACAATCTTGGCGATGCCACAAAGCTGAGAAAGCTAAAGTTATCAAACAATACTTTCGAAGGAGAGATATCATCCGAGCTTGGTGAATTGAAACATCTTGAAGTTCTTTCGTTGAATGGTAATAAGTTTGTGGGTACACTTCCACCTCAATTTGAACAGCTGTCTGCTTTGGAGGAGTTGAGAGTTGAGAATAATGATATATCAGGTGATGTGCCGTTGGGGGTATGCAAGTTGAGGAAGTCAACTCTAGGGCTATTTAGCTCTGATTGTGGTGGTAAACTTCCTGAATTCTCTTGCTCGTGTTGTACTGAATGTATATAGTTGTGTAGTTGTATGTATTGGGGTAGGATCTACTCAAGATAATATGTTGATAAGGAACATATGTATGTAGAGAGAGAAGTTTGGAATCTTTTTATATATTCTCTAATGGATATATATTCTGCACTTTTCAAAATACCAAAAAGATAAGATCTGATAATACAAGTAGGAAATCTTGACATGTATATGTTGGCTCCATCTCAAGTATATAGTTAGCTCCCTTACTCACTTCGCCGAACACTATCTTCTCAAAAGAACGGATACCTTCTACCGTCTGTCTTTCGCGGCTGACCTAGGGTCATTTTAGGGAGTTGTTACGATTAGGCTCCTCCTCATTGCAATAAACAAGCGGGAAAGGTTGAAGTAATATAACTCATATTATTATTATTGAGCCCTCATTGATAAGGTACTATATATTGTATGTTTCTTAATTGATATTATACTCTAGAATGTCGGCAGCGGGCAATTCAGCCATTAATGATGTTCAACAACCTACAATAAAATCAGAGGAACAATCACTTCTAAGTATGTCAAACAATACCCCAGCTGACTCACGAGATATGTACAACAATAATGATGGTAATTGCAATGGAAATACTACCAACACCACAAATGAACAGCAGGAACATCGTCCATCATGGCGAAGTTCAGAATCATCAATACAAAAAGAAAGACCAACTCCTTTAAACTCCACTACTACTAACAACAACACAACATCTAATAATACCAATAACAACAACACACAACCAACAATAATAGGAGCACATCATATAAACGAACGAGCACCAAATATTAACAGACGGTTCTTTCGATTAGCTGGTCCAGGACGACGTGAACGAGCTAGAGAGGAGCGTGCTGCTGCTCGTGAATTAGCCGAACAACAAGCTAATATTGATGTCAGTAACAGAATTGACAATAGTAATCGAAATTCTAATGAATTAAATGAGAGTGATAATAGTTTATTATTAAGAAGACCTATTGAGCGGACTATTCAATCCAATGGTTCCTCAAACACGGGGAGTAATAGACCAAATTTAACATCTTCAGGAGGTGGAGGAGTAAGTTCACGCAACTTTTTATCAAGATTGGGTATCAACACTAATAGTAGTGAGTTTCGAGGATCAAATAATTCAGATACAGTGAATCTACGCTCTTCCAACTTTACAGATGATGGACATCATCCACATACCAATAATACCAATCACAACAACAACAATAATGATAATTTAATATCAGCAACATTAGTCGAAGACACTAATGTAATCTTAGCCCAGGTAGTTACCGACGATGATACTAATATATTAAAACCACCAGAAAGTGAGGTAGAACGGATAGTACAACGATTGGAATTACGTCAACATAATAAAGTCTCGGTACCAATGGAAGTGAAATATAAATTTTTAAAATTGTGTAATGATGCTGCTTGTAAGCGACGATTAAGTATGAATGACGGGGAAGTGAGATATGATAATGAAGGGATGAATAAGGGGGATATTGAAGAGGGTAATTGTGATGGGGAGAGGAGCGTAAACTCGTGGCATTCTAGTAGAAGCTCTGATAGCTCTTCAGACGATAGCTCCTTACCAACATCTATGGAATCCAAACATGGGTTTAATCCCAACAATTTGACACCCCATGAATCATCTGAGAGTACATCACCGTACATACATCGATCAGACCTATTACAAATACGTAACACTATCCGCTTAACAGTCGAATCACGATCGAAGTATCAACGACTGCAAGATTCAATTAAAGATAAGTTGGGATTTCGAAGTCATTCCAAGGTGTTGCTGCATGTTTTGAATAGAGCTGTTGATATGATTGATGAAAGTTTAAGGGTTAAGGAAAGTAGACGGGGTAGTAATTTGGAAGCTAGTTGTGTTAGGTACGAGTTTTTTGGGAGTTTATACTACTATGACCGGGGGTGTTCACATGATATGCACTTTTATTCATTTTTCAGCTTCTCACTTTGCACCCCTCCTTACAGCTTTGATGCAAGTCAAAGTCTAGAGAATATGGAACGCGCAGATAAGCGTAGAAGACGAGATTCCTTTACATCCTTCCTATCCAACAATACGAATGAAACACCCACAGATTATGAAGCAACAGAAGAATTTTACTACAAGGATTTTTCATTCTACAATTTAAAGGTTGAGAGTAATTATCCATGGATGAGGAATGCAACAGTATTTAGCTTAGTATGTATATTGGCATTTTATATATTTACGCCTATATTATGGTGTTTGATATTGAATGATGATAATATATGTCCCCGCAATAATGGAGACGAGGGTGATAGTGGACAACATGTATTATTAACTCCATTGTACTTTGCGTCAGCTACAATGTCAACCGTGGGTTATGGCGATGTTACAGTCTTGGTGAATAAACAACAGAATCCAATATTGCAACAAGTGAATAGTTATGAATTGGATATTGAAGATGCACTCCAAGGTGCTTTGTTTGGCGATAGGGATTTAACTGAGGATGCCGCATATATAGAAGATGATACTGTGGAAAGATGGAGAGTATTCATTGCAACACTATACATGATACTATCATTAGTTGTAACTGTTATTGGATTCCGTGCTGGGCTCAATACCGACTTCCGTCCCTTCCGTGGTCGGCTTGATATATTCGGTAACAGAGTATATCAGATATTACGAGATGCCAAGGTTATCAAGGGACGGAGTGATAAGCATGAAGAAATCGTTAGTTGGATGAGATGGGCTAAGTTTTCACAATTGGCTGAATTATGCTTTAGTTTTCTTATACTGACATTGATTGGTATGTTTGCGGTGCAGATATCACTATTGGGTGAGGAGCAAATGTCACTAAGTTGGATGGAGAGTTTTTATTGGGCAGTTCAGACTACTACGACTATTGGTTATGGCGATGTTGACACCCCGGAGAGTTTACGATGGTTTATCATCTTTTACTTGGCCATATCGACATACTTTGCGGGGTCTTGCTTTGGCAAGTTAAATGAGCTTAGTACTAACCTCGAATCGATGCAGAGACTGTTTCTTTGGGAACAGCAGGAGGCTAGTTATACAATGCTGGCTGACTTTTCGGGAAGGCCAGATCACAGAGATGTTGGAGGTATTGGGGAAGCAGCTGATGAGTTGATGGATGTTGATCCTGAAATTAACCAATTCGAGTTTACAATCGCCTCGCTTGTATTGCTTGGCAAAATAACAAGTGATGATGTTCGTCCTATACTGGAAAAGTTCAAGAAGATGACAAATGGTACGAATAAGATTACCTCGGCTGATGTTGGCAGGTCTTCTGGCCCGAATAAAGATGATGCTGATGAGGAAAAAGATGATGTATCCAATAGTGACGAGGACAGTCATGCGTCAGATGATGACACGACCCCACAATCACCACCGCTGAAATCTTCAAGCACGACGGGTGCATTAGCCGTGGGTAAGCAAATAGCCAAGGCATTCCGAGAGGAAATACTGAGCAGTGGTACTGGCACCGAGCAGTATAGCCGTGTCAACAGTACACTGACCAACGAAGACGAAGATAGTGTACCGCCAGACTACTCTCATTTCCGTATACCCCGTAACACCTATGCCATTGCGATTGATGACTCCAAAATTCAGCGGAAGCTACTCGGAAAGTTCTTTGACTTCGCCGGAATTAGCTCTGATTTCCAAACCATTGTTGGTGATGGTTATGATGAGATTATGGGGTTTGAAGATTTTGTTGTGAACTTTATGGAGAACCATACTGATGATTATGTCTTCCTCATTGCCGATGAGAATCTTGATGTGGTGAACGAGAACGACGAGCCCATGACAATATCTGGAAGCATGTGTGTAGAGAAGATACGAAATCGACTATCACCAAGGCTTGAAAGAAGAATGTTCTCGCTCATTCGAAGTGCAAATGACAGTTCAAGTGATATAAACATTTACAGTTCTAGAGCGCACGGTTTTCTACCAAAGGCGCCAATAAAAAGAGACACAGTTGTAGAAATGTTAGCACCTTTATGGCTTGATCGATTTCCACCTTCTGAATTTGGTGAGTCTATGGGCTTGTCAAGTAGTAACAAGGGCAAAGGCAGTATTCTCGGTATAGCGTCCGATGATATTGCTTGTACACCGTTTGATATAGCCAAAAAAGTCGAGCATATCGAGTCGCTATTCGAGAGTGATGTACATATCACAGCAACTCATAAGATTCATGATCAAATGCACGAGCTCAAGGGAGATCTTCTCACACTTGACTCGGAGCAGAGTGTAATGTCAATTATTGGTGATATCAACTTGATTCTTGTTGCACGATCCCCAGAAACTATTGTGGATAGGTGGCGTTCCGTTAGAGATACTGTTAATGATATGGTCAATACTCTTGAAAGAAAGTTCAGGATACCGAAGAACACCTACGCCATTGCAATCGATGATTCAAAAATACAGCGAAAGCTATTAAGCAAGTTCTTTGACTTCGTTGGAGTTCCAGAAGAGCAATGTACTATTAAAGGTGATGGATCAGCTGAAATTCTAGGATTTGAGGACTTTGTAGTAGACTTCATGCAAAATCATGCAGATGATTATGTCTTCATTGTCGTTGATGAGAATCTAGATGTGGTGAATGAGTCAACACAACAACATGAATGCATATCGGGCTCAACATGTGTAGAGTCTATCAGAAAGCGGCTGCCTGATGAACTAGAAAGGAGAATGTTTGCCATCGTCCGAAGTGCCAATGATTCAAAACGGGAAATAGAAATGTTCGAACAGAGGTCACACGGCTATCTTTCCAAAGCACCTATCAGGAGAGAGAAGGTTAAAGAAGTATTGGCACCAATGTGGCTCAAACGCTTTCCTCCGTCGGAGTTTCCAGACTCGATTGATAACGATGATGAGAGTTTGCCAAGTGTAGCAAGTAGTTCACTCTCTGATGAACTAGCCTGCTCCACTGAGGATATAGCACAGAAGCTTCATGAAATTGATGCAATGTTCAGAGACAACCTACACGTCACCGATTGGCGTCTTATTCATGATCAGTTACATATGCTAAAAGGTGATCTATTGACAATGAACACGGGTGCTGCCAGAATGATCTCTTCCTTGGGAATGATCAATCTCTTACTAAAGGGTCATACCATGGGCCTGAGGATGGATGCCGATGCTATACTTATGAAATGGCAAAATCTCCGAGATCATATCTTTAGTATTACAAGTTCTATCCAAGCTGGTGGGGGTAAAAGTGGACGACGTAGCCGTAAAAGTGTTACAGATACCATCCTTCGAAGAAACAGGAAGAGTATGGCAAGCAGCTTTTTATCAACTGCATCAAACGGCACTGCTGGTTCTCCATCCATGAAAAGGTCTACAAGCAAGGGCAGTTTGAACCAACTCACAGATTCCTTCGTTTCTACAACCTCAAATGTATCAGGGCTAAGTGTAGTTACTAGCAAAACTGAGAACATCTCAACAGCTCCTTCAGACAATACCAAAAGCACCATCTCTGGTAGAAGAACGTCGAAGAGATTGCCGGCAAATACTGACAAGGATATATCAAGCTCTTTCCTGTCAGTATCATCTCAGGTTTCGGCTTTATCAGACTCGGATAGGCACCCTTCCGATCTGACCTTAGGTAACAACTAGATCTGCATCAACCTTACTTAATTTACATATACCAGTTCATTATTCCTTCTGTGCAATTACAAATGTTGACGGAGTTTTCAATACTCGTAGAAACATTCTCTCGTCATTTATAACAACACTTCCTGAAAACATATAATCCCAAACTCCAGCTCCTTTCACTTCACCTCGTTTAACTTCTTTACCGAATAAGTAAAATGCCGTTTCTTTGAACATGACACGTATTCTCTTTTCGTCTAATACTTTTCTATTGGCATTTAGTTCAATTTTGAGTGGACCTTTATTTATAATGCGGAAGAAGAAAGATCTGTGAGTAACTTCTTCATATAGAACATATATTATGAGATATATGAGTTTATAATACATATACGATACTCACCAATCTCAACCCGATTAATAAATCTTTCTTCATCAAGAAATGATTGACTAACACTACCCACAAATGGCCCTAATGCTCCACTACTGGCACCAGGCGAGGCAGAATATATCAAATCATGTCTCCCTTGTAAATCTACCTGTGCAGGTCCAGAGTCCGAGTATGGTATAAGTGAAGAAGCTAATTCATCTATTATTGTTTGTTTGTTGTTCTTCTGTTAATTTACTACCAATTTGTCCGTACTCTTTGCATTTGTTTATTAGTTTGGTTGCTAGTTCATTAACTTTATCACAATTATTGTTTGATAATGTCGTATCGTCATTTGTTGTTGTTGTATCGGGTGTAGATATAGCGGTAGGAGTAGATTGCAATACACCACTACTTCTATATTGTTGACCATTGCATATCTTGTGTATCGATGAGAACCCGACAACAAACGAAGATGTGCTGCATTGCAATACCAAAAGTAAAGCCAATAACGCTCTGTTAAAACTGTCCATGGTGGTTAGAGATATGTTATAATGTGACGACTGACGACGTCAAATACTATGTATAGGCATACTAAGGATCAAGGAAAGAGTTCAATAGTGAGGTGGCAATACTCTGGATTTCATTTTTTCGGGGGCCATCGCTCTCCCCTTGCAAAAAAAAATAGATAAATCTTTGCTTATCGGCAGCATAGCCTACCTACAATAATTAGCTGATAGGAGGACGGCGGCCTACACTGCAATGCACAATTGATGGGCGGTATATTATAAGAGGATGACCGCAGATATATCATACCCAGACGTTAAACTAGAGAAAGTTGCCTTTGGATCCTGCCATTCACGAGGTGCATTGAACAAACACATATCAAAATCAAATGATTCACACAAAACAATATGGGATACTATCACATCATCTGTCAATCCACAAACATTCCTCTGGACTGGAGATTCAATATACCCACCGCGGGGTATCAAAGGTGATACACCGCTGAGTGTTATGCAATACGAATGTGAGTATATTATGTGCATAATGAATGTTGTCTTTTACTCATGTATGCTAAAACTTATGTTTTGCTCTTGACATGACCTACATTATTCTTACATCCCAACAATACAAGATGATCAAATGCTACACAACCAAACATTAGGATACACACAATTTGTTAGCAATAATGATAGATTGACCGGAGGAGTACATGGTACTTGGGATGATCATGACTACGGAGGAAATGATCGAGGGTATGAATTAAACAATAAAGAAGAAAGGAGGGATGCATACTTGAACTTTTTAGATGTACAAAAGGACAATCAAAGGTATGATAGAAGAGGAATGTATAGCAGTATTGAATTTGGTCAGAATGACAACATTGTCAAAGTGATATTCTTAGACACACGATGGCACAGAGACAAGCATTGCATACCAAGCGTCGGATCACATCCTTCTATTCCACTTGGTGCCTTGGTAGCATGTCTTACTCGATGGATAACAGCTGGATTAGATCTCCCATCAATATTACCAAGTTGGACATCATGTGCAAAAAGGAAGAAAGTATTGGGAGAAGAACAATGGAGTTGGTTGGAAGAGCAAGTGAATGAAAGCAAAGCATCAGTTCATATTGTCATTAGTAGTATTCAGGTGCTGACGACAAACCCAGTGGTAGAAAGTTGGGGTCATTTCCCAACGGAGAAAGAAAGATTATTAAAAACACTCAACAATGTAAATGGTTTGGTGATCCTATCAGGTGACGTACATCATGCCGAGATCTCTTCTACAAAATCAAAGCATGATGATAAAAAGCAAAGTATAGAAGCGTCTAACAACGGGGCATTTGTAGAGGTGACATCGTCTGGACTAACTCATTCCTGTGACGAGCCCTTTTATGGTCCATTATGTAAACCAATACTAGAGGCATTTCCAACTAATCGGTTAGAAGGGGGTAATGTTAAAGGTGCCGACTTTCCATCATATTATACAAGTCGTAACTTTGGTTCTATTGAAATCGATTGGGGATTACGATCGTACAAGATCAATGTTCATGATAATATAGGTCGAATAGTCCTTTCTACTCGAATTGAAATGGATACTGCAGCAAACATGTCGGAATCGGACATTCATGCTATTCCAAATTGCATTGATGGTCATATGATACCAGTTTTCAAAGATGTTGTTTCCTTTTATATTGCTGGGTTCTTGATATTTTGTGTTTGGTACTTGTTTTTACAATCGGACGATGATACATTGGAGAGTAATAATACAAATAGAAAATCAGGTAAGAAAACTAAAGAAGCTTAAGAGATATATAGATATATAACGCCACTCTGACAAGCCAACATAATCGTTTTACTCATTCTCACTTCCACCTGCTAAATACCTTGAGTGGTATCCTTGAAAGATATTTTTTTGCCAAAATGAAGATCTGCTCATCATCGTTCTCAAGTTCTGTGATGGATAGGTATATAATAATACATACTCCTAGTTACCATGTTGAGCACAATTCTACAACAGAATCTTTTCGCTGTGTTATTTAGACATTTGCAAATCGTGGCGGATTCCAACAATCTACTCATCATTGCAGTACTGATTGAAGAGCACTATCGATATATGTATGATTCTCTGAAGATTGGGGGACAAACAGCCCCCCAACTTCATATTGTATATTCCAAGGTAAACATTGAGTAAATTATGAGGTAGCTACCTTGCAAAGTTGAAAAGCTCTGCCCCTCAATCTCATCACAATTTTTCACTAAGACTTTTTCACCATGACGCTGAGCCCCCTATCTTCTACTACGCTAGCTCAATAGCAACAATGGTCAGTATAATATCAACACAGGATCATAATCCAGACCTATCCTCCTACAATATTTGCAAATGTGAATACTACCACTAGCGTAGTTACTACGATATCGATGCTAACATCAGCCGATCAAGAAAAATGATAGATGACGATGCATCGAGCGGCCGGCTTCATTTGTGAAGCCAATATGATATACAATACTCAACTGCGCGATAACCCTTAACAGTTATGTATTATAGAATTGTCAGATGATCGTATCATACCTCCTATACTCGAGATAAAGCTGCATTGATGGCATACGCTACCTCCGTAAATTTGCGAAAAAATGTGGTGGTAGAAGAACAACTCTACATGGAGCAATACGGGTAGAATAAGTATGGTGATGTACATCAATTAACAATAGATATATGAGAATGTATTCTGCTGCATATCTGGTATGGTTTGGCCGTATGGGGATATTTAGAGGATCCGATAGCGGTAGATGTACAAAATGCACACATGATATGCACAAAATGATTTGTTGTATCTACTAACATACAAATGACGATAGGGATGGTTGGAGTAGTACTATTGAGGTACTAGAAGACTGCATGTATCGAATTATAGCCCAACTCAATGGTTATTGGATTGCAATATGCTCGTAAGATACAAACAGCAACATATGCCTAGAAAATGCATGAAAACATCACATAACATACCCCAAACCAGTTCATATTGCAATAAACTAGATTCTGCACATTATTATATACTAAAACTATGAATTCATATCCTAGATACGTATATCATACATATGTAGAAGCGGTATATATGCAAAAGTTGTAGAATACATACTCAATCTAGACTTGCTTAGAAATAGAGGTATCATTGTTCGACTATAGCAAAAAAGTATAGATATCTTCTCTTTATGCATAATACTTGAAGTTACGATGATATATTGGCTCTCGGCAGCCTCCGGCGGCCTCGTAATGAGCAGCTAAAGTTGTGCTCTAACAAGGACTTTGAACGGTATCTTGGGGGACAACCGTCCCCTCAATCAACAAATTATGCTAAAATAATAGTTGTGCATTGTGCTTTTCTTAGCAAAAACTACGAGGAAATCTTAGTTTTAAAATCGCATAATTTTATGATTGGGGGGATGGTTGTCCCCCAAGATACCGTTCTGGTACTGAATTCCTACGTAGTTGTCCCCCAATACTGGACTATATGACTAGTCGGCTTGATAAAGTTGGAGCAGACCCTCCCGACATATGGTTTGGTTGTTCAGAGGATAAGTTGTACAATTATCTAGAAGATATTGGACCGATCGGTCGACAAGCTTATACTGATGTTAACCATTGGGACTTCTTTCCTTACATGCCGTCATACATGATGTAAGTCTACTTCTTTGATAAAAGTATATACTATGCATTTAATCCGTGATATGATTCTCTCATCTCTCATATGATATGTGTGGTAGACTTCTTGGGGCATTGCTTATATGTCAATGTCGATCTGCTAATGTGTCAATAGAGCTATCTTGGATATCCCCTACAATCATGGGCTTTGATATTATCGAATCATCAATATTCGGGTATGCAACAAACTCATTTCCAACACATATAAATCCTCTGCTAATAAGTATTGCATCTATTGCAAATCAACTAAAATGGATATCATTTGCATTAGCTGTTCTTATGCTAGTAGGTTTATTCGTACGAAGTATGATACTTAAACACGGCAACAAATTGCATCAGAAGTGATATTATATGAAAGATAAACACGACATGTGTATCTTGGTCGTAGACTGATAACTTGGGGGATAGAACAAGAAGGGGTAGCTAGTTCGAGTATAGGCAGAGATGGCCTTTATAATTATAACAAAACGAATATGATCAAAGGGTATATCTTTCATCTCAACAATAGAGTCTAAAGTTAACATATTGGAACATTAAGCCGTGGTTCGTGTGTAGTTTACTTGGAAGTTAATGTAATGCAATGGTACTTAATGTGCCCTCGGGGCTCAATTGTTTATGTGGACCACGGCCTACTCCCTATATTGGTTGCTTCGCAATATTAGCAATGATACCACTGCTTTGAGTAGCGTTTTACTAGACTATTCCCATTTAATATCAACGGGCGAGTGCTTTAGGCAGTGCCTTAGAGGTAAATCTGAGTGCCTTATGGCCAAGACCTTATTATACGTTCCAGCAGTAAGTCAATAAATTAGATATCGTATCCTTGAAGGAAGATATTAGGCATCATATCATTCGATACATCCCTTCAATAGAGGAAGTTACTTGAGGATACTAAGGTCTACTCCACAGGCACAATACAATATATCGTACTAATATAACTTCAAATACACAACATTTAATTATGAACTGCCGTTTTTATGATGATCGTATCACAATTGAAGAAGATTTATCTGTTATTGATAATCAGCTTGTACATGGTGAGGGAGATCAACCGTTTTGCCCGATATTACAGAATGCATTGGTCAAGCACAGGCCACATGAAGTTGCATTTTCGAGATTATCTGATAGGGTGCCACTAGAAGAGTTGAATGCAATTTGTAATATCCTTACAAATAATTCAAACAATATTAGTACGTTAATATTTCTTTTTTTAGAGGGTCATCAATTACAACATTTGTTAAGAAGATTAGCCAATAATGTATCATGCCACACTTTGAAAATCAAACTTTGCAGTGGATTTAACTGGCAAGATGATGTAGCAGAGTTTATTAGACAGACAGTGAGCTTACAGACAGTTACATTTAAAGAAATACAAATCACTCATGAAAGATTAAGAAATGCGATTATTGCAAGTTCTTCTCTTGTGGAGTTAGAATTTACATTGGATAATTCTGACAGTCATACTCTTGGTGCTTTGTCAATACTTATTTCGAATTGCCATTTCCGTACACTAAGGGTTTCAGGCTTTCATATCAGGCTATCCTCAATTAAAGATTCTCTAAAGAATAATACAGCTCTTGAGACTTTCGAATTGAGAGACATATCCGAACCGAATACACCAGTAACTGTACAGTTGCCTGACTATCTTGATATTCTTGGTTACAAAATGAATCTACATGAGATAGTATCATCAAATCACACTTTGAAAAATGTTAACTTTTCACTTATGATCCACCCAAATGCAGAAAGTTTGATGAAATGTTTAGATATCAACACTCTCAATATATCTATTGAGAGCAAAATTAAAAAAAAGATTCTACTGAACTCTGAAGCTTTAGAGCGGTTTGTCGTATCAATCTCAACTATCAACAATAAAGACAACAAAGGAAAGAAAGACGATGAAGGAAGAAGGAAGATGCAACGTGGTTTGTCGTTTATATACTGGCTTGGACAACATAATATTGATAAGGAAATGGGAATCTTATCGTTTAGCTGGCTTTTTAAGTATTTATCATTGTGTGACGTTATCAGAAGCAACAAGAGGTGAGTAAATGGAGAGATAATCAATATAATGTACGCCACGACTTGGTTAGTAATCCTTGCACATTTCTAGGAGTACTATTCCCATTTAATCAACGGACTCCCAATACAAGTGAGTGATCTAAATCATATCATATTTCGTTCAAAGTGATCGGTATCTATATGTGAAATTTTCATGACTCTTTGCCAACTTCTCCCACAGTCAACAGTCAGTCGAGGAAATATATCGACATTACCACAAATATCCATCATGTCATCAACAAGTAGGCATGCATCGAGGGCTAAAGTCGTGTTACAATCCACGGAGGATAAGATTGCGGCCGAACAAAGGTCTATTGTAGATCAAAAGCCTGCTGCCGTAGAGCAAGAGGGCAGTGGTAACAAACGGAAGAAAGAAGAGGATAGTGACCCTAAAGAAGATGATGATGAGTCGTCATCAATAGGACTAGAGATGTTAAGTAATGTTGCCGTCGAGGCAATTAATGATAATACAACAAAGAACAAGACAAAAACATATACAAACAATAACAAGACTAGTAGTGGTAAGGGTATAGATAAAATGAAGTCTTCAGCAGCAAAGAAGCGTCAATTTGATACATTCAAGAATCACTTTGATAACATGTTATCCAATCAGTTGAACGAGCACTTACCACCAGAGTGGCCATCGGTAGACTCTGACTTCTTTGAGTATGCAACAAAGAAGGTAAAACAAGATTTAGATATGGATGAGAATACAAAGAATAGGTTATTGTATGTTCTGGATGTGTCCATGGGGGCAGTAAAAGCCGTGGAGGAGAGCAATGAGAATGAAGTGAAACCTTCTACTGATGATCTTGAAAGGATTGCTTTACTTGAATCTGAAATTGAAA
>Ga0214478_100286_pt1 | contig 29996 bp, 20 predicted proteins | sample M1_20Mar14CPVII9_2_FD_178001 | JGI IMG/M metagenome (GOLD analysis project Ga0214478, IMG submission 178001) | Marine eukaryotic communities from Monterey Bay, California, United States - M1_20Mar14CPVII9sort6BwellD7 | ecosystem: Environmental > Aquatic > Marine > Unclassified | place: USA... | reverse complement strand
AAGTTGGGGGGTAGGATTTAGCACAAGTCTAAACCCTACAGTTTTGGCACCCACTCTCACAATCTGTACTATTTTGTAGCACTCTCTCTCTCTCTCTCTCTCTCTCTCTCTCTCTCTTCTCTCACATTGCGGTAGCATCCAAAAGACTAGCGCGTAGGCGAGAGGAATGCACCGAGGTCCAGTCTCCGACTTGATTAGAGTTGTTGCTCAAAATACAATCGAGGTCGATACGTATGTAGTATACAGAACCGACCTCCTCAAAATAAACTCTTTTCACCGCTAACGCTGTTGTAATGCTCATACAACCACAACATCTCCAATTCACACGCTACTTACGTCATCTTATCAAATATCTTCTTGCCTCATACTGCTGGGATTAGTCGATAAGTAGGCTACGTAGAATAGATAGAAAATTTGCACACATCTTATGCACAAATTTTGACAATTGCTTCACAACAGTGTATTTAACAAGACGCCCAATTGTGTGTGTAGCCCATCACGTATACTGCCGTAGACTTATCAATTTATAATATCATCATACTTTATTGGGAGGTTTTTCGGTATAAGATATTGATTGCACTTTGTGTTTGCAATACTCAAAGAATACAAGACACCACTGTGTATAAAATATTGATATTGTAAGTTTAGTATAGCGTTAGTTTTTTAATTCGGATTACGGATATTGATTTAGATCGGAGAGTAGTATATACATACTTATTCTAGGCAGAAGCAAGCAATAGCCCAACAATAACCAATGGATGTGGACGAAGAAGAAGAACAATTTAATCAAGCGTTTGGAGAGGTGCCTAACCCTAACATCTCTAGACGATGTCGAGATGGAATAAGGATGATCAAGGATAATGATGAAGATTTTAATCTGTTCAATTTGGAACCATACAATGCCGACAGATTAACAAATCAGCAGCCACGTGCATGGGAGTTGCTTGGACGGTACATTGCAAACAATACTAACTTGCGTATGCTTGATATAGGCACCTGTGGTGTGACTGATGAAATGATGGCATTATTATTTAAGGAATTAGTTAGAAGTGTATCATTGCATCAGTTACATCTAAATCATAATGACTTTGGTATAGTTGGTATTCGGTGTATGTTGCCATTCTTGGAGAGCTCTTCAACACTCCATACTCTCAACCTGACCTCCTGTAGGAATGTCGACACTGATTGTTTCGAGGTATTGATTAGTGCATTAGATGGAAAGCCTATTAAAGAACTATACTTGAATGGATGCGACATATTCAACATATCATCATTAAATACATACAACCTTCCAAACCTCCAGAGGCTCAACTTGAGATGCAATAATATCGGAATAGAGGGGTGTATAACAATATCAAATCTACTACAGAAAGAAGGATCAACTCTGACACACCTTAACCTAACCAACACTGGAATCGATGATGATGGTGCTGAGATTATTGCTTCTTCACTCAAACAAAATACCAAACTAAAAGAACTGGAAATGATAGAGAATAGTATCACCAATAGAGGATGTTTGGCATTTTTTAAGTTACTGAATGATGTATCATCCATTGACAATACATATAACTCCAATCATACACTAAAGACAATTAATATAGCAGAATATGTAACGAGTGACTTACTTGACAGTATAAGTGAAGCGTGCATTGAGAATCGAACTGGTAGTAGTCCCAACTCTATTGGTCGTTCAAAAGTTATCAAAACTCAGCTAAAAGGCCAAAATAGGGAGAAATACTGTAAGCTGCAGGGTATACAATGTCCAAGTAATATCTTTGCAGATATTGAGCCCAATCTTCTGCCCAATATCCTTACATTGATTGGGGAGAGTCATGGTCAGACCGAACTTTATACTGCTCTAGTACCGACGGCACCTGACCTCTTGTCTTATATTGACCGCAAAGCCTTGCTTACCAATGCATTATCAAAGATAGATATTGAGTATGAAATGATCAAAGCAAAACGAATTGATTTGAAGAAAAGACTGGCATTGCTTGACGTCGGAGATAGCAAACCGCAAGCAGTAGCGGAGGCTGAAGACAAGGAGGTGGCGCTTAGCGGTAAGAAGAGGGGAAGGAAGCAAGAAACCTAGATTTGATGTGTAGAGGTGAAGCTTGTGGACTCACTCCACCGAGCTTGTCGTTGCTATGGATCTTGGCACCGACAGAAAAGAGTAGATAGGGTTGAGAAGTAGAAGAGAAAATTATGTGCACAAGATGTGCAAAAATGGTACTATCTTGCTTTCTCCCCTTTGTTAATGTAAACTAAGCCATACTGTTTCTGCATTGGTCTGGTGATGCTTAAAGGAGATTGATGCTCCAGTGTAACCTGCCAGCTGCAAACTCCTAGCAGATCTTTCAATTTGACTGGACATTTTAAGATATCTATCTCGCTATGAAGACGGTGCACTTTGCAGCAATCGCAGATAGAGACTAAACCCCCGACAAGATAGTAAGCTCTCAGACGCCATGTGTACTGAATGATTACATAATATAGAATACATATCACTACATTATAGGGTATCGTACATATTGGAGGCGTCAGGTTGCAAATCATAATCTCAAAACATACCAAAAGGGCAAAACTCATAAAACAAAGTTTATAGATGAGCTCTTCTGTCAGTAGAGTAACTGATATCGACGTTGGTACACCGCCATATCCTCGAGAATGGGAAACTGTTAGAGTTCATTTTCACAACTTTAAAACTGAGTCTATTAATGATCGAAATTATGATATCAAATCTGAAAAGTTTGACTGCTCTGGCATGAAATGGAAAATAAGCATCTCCGATAGTAATATCAATGTTGATAATGACAATCGCACTCTTGATATTACATTATGGAAAGTCGACAGTTCCGCCGTCATAGACTGTATATTTATGATCAAAGACTTAGACGGTAGGAGTGTATTGAATCTGGAAAGAAATTGGAAATTCGACCCTATCCCTAAGTCATATGGGATAAACATTTTGTGGAAACAACCACCAATCAAACTTTCGTATCTGATTGATCCGGCAAACAATATCCTAGTTGATGGTACCTTGACTATTGAAGTATCTATGAAGTTGCATAATCCACCGTCTTCTGCACTTCCCTGCAAGCCATTCATACCAACAAATCCAATTAACAATCTAATGCCAAGTATGTTCAATGATGAGGAGACCGCTGATGTGCTATTTGAGGTTAGTCCGGAAGAAGACACACAGTCTACTCAAAAAAATAAGAAGGCAAAGATATCGCCAGTTAGGTTCTATGCCCACCGTTGCATTCTCAAACTATGCGCCCCAAACTTGGCTGATCTATGTGAGAGTTCGGATATATTATCTCCAATCCCCATTACAAACGTCAAACCCAACATCTTCCATCATCTGTTACACTACACATACGGTGGTAAGGTACCGATTAATGAATTGAAACAACATGCAAAAGATATTATTAATGCATCAGATATGTATGGAATTACTAATCTAAAGTTAGAAGCCGAAGTATGGTATACCAAAGGTCTAACATTATCTCCCGAGAATGTAATGGAGGAATTGCATTATGCCGAATCTAAAAACTTGGCTTTGTTGAAAGAGATGGTGATGGATTATTTAGTTGAGAATTCGACACAGATTATTAACGAGGTATCATCTTTGGATAATGCACCCGAGTCGTCAGGTCTACTTAGAGACGTGTTAACTGCAATCTCAATGAAGAGTAGGAATGATAATGATACAACTGCTGCTGAGGGTAGTACAAGTAGTGCTGATGACGATACTGTTCATCAAAAGTATAGAACCATGAGGGTTAGTGCACTAAGGAGGATTTTACATGATAGGGGACTAGGAGTGGATGGATCACGTGAGGTATTGGTTGCTGCTCTAGAAAAGTCCGAACAAAACGAGGAGGAGGGTGGAGTGTCGAGCGGAGAATGAAGAGGTTAAGGTCAATGATGGGTAAACTAGAAAGAACTCTATATTGCACACGAACAAGTTGACACCCCTTATACAATGATATACTGATAACTTTTATCTACTTGCTTTCTTCCTTAGCTTCTCTGTCGTTTGTTACTTCTCACTCCTGTGTCCCTCTCGTCCTGCTTTGTATCCTCCTTGTTCCCTAGCTGCTTTGTATCCCCCAATTCAACTAACTCCAGTCTTCTGTGTATATCAGTGTTATGAGCAGTAAGGAATGCCATTTCACGTTCGTACTTTGCAAGGAATGCTGCCTTCTCCTCATTGAGGGCATTAGCATGTGCCGTATTCTTTGCCAGAGTGTCATTTAACATGGCCTTTTTATCTATATAAGACAGTAACTCGGGTGCCGTGTGGACGAGAGCAGTATAGAGTTCACTCTGACCATGACTACTCCCAATCAATGCTAGTATTCGTGGCAGTAGAACCGGCTCAATATCTGCAAAGATATTACCATTTATGTATTCAATATCCTGAATCTCACATAATATCTCCATTATTTGACTGTTTAGATGATAACAGATAACCTTGGCCCTTCCCGATGCCTCTGGAGTAGTCCATATCTGATTAACTTTACATGCACTATTAATCAAGGACAAGGACTTTGTATTATCACCGATATAACATCTTGCTAGTGTATAATTGGAGTTGTATGTACTCTCAATAGATGATACGTCAACTAAGACCTTCAATAATGCTCTATACCCCCTCTCAGTAATGTCATTATTATTTCCTAAATAAAGTACTTCCAATTTATTATTATGTTCGAGAGAAGCTGCTATAAACTCTGCACCTTCATCATCTATAACCGTATTGTCGAGGTACAATGCTTCCAATCTTGTGTCTTCTTTCTGTAGTAGGTTGGATATTGTGATATATCCTTCTATGCCAATATTAGTTTGATTCAACTCGAGTCTTCGAAGATATGGAAGGTTGTATCTATCTAATGCTGATATGTCTTCAATGTTACAGCCACTGAAGTCTAACACTTCAATAGATTTTCCATCTAATGCACTAATCAAAATCCCAAAGCACTCTGTATTGATATTAGCATTGTTACACATGAAAAGTTTGGACAGGTTTGCCTGTCTCAGGAGTGGAACCATCTTTCGTACTCCAACTATACCAAACTCATTGGTATTTAGAAGAAGTATTTGCAGCGAACTACTCCTCACTAATTCTCCAAATAATAATGTCATCTTTTCATCTGTGAGTTGGCAGCCATCCAAATCAAACTTCTCTAAGTATGTATTATTTGCAATGTATCGACCGAGAAATTTCCATAGATTGTTTGTAAACTTCTCCGCATCTCGAGGCTGCAATAAAAACTGATTGTTGATCATTAGCTCATTGTCTCTGATTCGTTGAATAATTTGTAAACATTCATTAGATATGCCAGCAACTATACCAGTCATCAAAGCGTGGGCTTCTTCCATCCTCTTGTCCGCTATTAATTTGTTCTATCAATTGATACCTCTATCGTTAATGATTCGTATATTGAACATCAAATGGGATCATCACAAATGGTGGTAATCAAAACCTAAGATTATTATTGAAATGCTGATTCGGATAGTGATATATATACTAGTTGGGGCCTTCAATACATCGAGTAGATAGCACAAGATGACAAGATGTGTACTTTTTTGCAATGATATGTTTTGTAGATTTTAGTTAATATGATGAGAATAATAAAGAAGGCTAATGCAACTATACTTCAGATCCTAATTCTACATCGTCCGCTAAAAGTTGCGGCTATCGTATGTAAATGAGAGTTATCTATTGGAGGTGCATAGGATGGAAGGTAGATAAACCGTTTGATCGCCACTATCAAAATCACGTGTATAAGTCACCACTTCTACTACGCAAGATGTGCTACTCCATACCACTCCATCGACAAAGCCCAATAATCATATTAGACAGCTCTCTATATACTCTACTATTCATACGTCCATTATTGACATTCGCCGCCGGCAACGCTCGGCGTATTCGATAAAAAAAGTGTGCACATCTCACATCATATGCACAAAAATTAAAACTCTCCTCCTCTTTTGATACACAAACAACACCTCATTGATACCTACATTGAACATACATATAAATAAGCAAAGCATCATGTCAACGTGTGCAAATTGCGACAAGGGTGAAGGAGATGATACCAACATCACCCTCAAGGCCTGTACGGCATGTAATTTAGTCAAGTATTGCAATAGAGAATGTCAAATTGCACATCGCCCTCAACACAAGAAGGAATGTAAGAAGCGTGCTGCCGAGATATACGACGAAAAGTTATTTAAACAGCCTCCACCGTTGGAAGATTGTCCGGTCTGTTTCGTACGGTTACCGTCTTTAGATTCGGCACACACTTATCAACCATGTTGCGGGAAGAGTCTTTGCTATGGATGTATGCATGCCGTGGTGGCATTGGGGGGTGTTGTAAAATGTCCTTTTTGTAGAATTCCAACACCTACTTCAGGCAATGAAATGATTAAGAGATTAAAAAAGCGTGAGGAGTTGGACGATGCAATTGCAATGTATCAAATGGGAGTGTTCTTTAGTGAAGGGAGTCATGGATTAACACAAGATTATACCAAGGCATTAGAATGCAGCCTTCGAGCGGGTGAACTTGGTAGCTCTGAGGGATATACGAATGCTGCTGTTGCATATTATGATGGTGAAGGGGTAGAGAGGGATGGAAAGAAGGCTAGACAGTACTGGGAAAAGGCAGCTATGATGGGTAATTTTAAAGCAAGGCACAGTTTAGGTATTGAAGAGGAGATGGCACGTAATATAGGCAGAGCCAAGAAGCACTATATGATTGCAGCTAGAGATGGAAGTGGGAGATCTGTAAAGGCAATCCTGCAGCTCTATTCAAAAGGTTATGCTACAAAGGAGGACTATGAGAATGCATCACGATCTTATGAAGAATATGTGGCCGAGATTAAGACTAGTCAGAGAGATGACGCCGCCGCATCTATGAATACGAAATACTACTATTGAAGTAGTAAGAAACGGAATAATATTTTGTAAAAGAATCTAATTTAGTGTTGTACTTTCCTCTTCTTATCACCTACTTTCATACTATCTCCTTCTCCGCCTGCCAAACTATCCCCAATATCAATCATTTCCCGTCTTCTACTCAATTGATCATTTTCGGCAGTGAGGATAGACAACTGCTGAGTAAGGGCAGTGATCTGTGCTGTATTCTTTGCCATCTTATCATCAATCAGAGCTTTTCTATCAATGTATGATAAGAGGTCGGGTGCCGTGGGGATTAAAGTAGAATACAGCTCACTTTGACCATGCTCTCTTCCAATCAATGCAAGAATCCTGGGCAGAAGAACCGTCTCGATATCTGCAAATAAACTCCCAGGCAAATACTTTACTTCCTGTACCTGGCATAACTTCTTCCTGTTTTGACTGTTTAGTTGATACTTGATAACTTTTGCTTTACCTGTGGCTTCTTGGTTATTACTGCTTCTAACATTGACACCAGGATTGACACTACAGGCTTCATGGATCAAGGACTGTATTTCACTATCTGTATTGTCATAATTCTGATCACTGGAAGAAGTATTAACTGTCATCAGTGTATGGTTAGAATTATTATATGTGTTGTCGATGGATGATACATCAATCAAGAGGCTTAATAATGCCCGATACCCTTTCTCCGTAATGTTGTTCCTACTCAAATGAAGTATTTTCAATGCAGTATTGTGTTTGAGAGAATGTGCTATCATCTCTGCCCCCTCATCATCAATACCAGCATTGATCAAATGGAGCCTTCTAACAGTTGATTCTTCTTGATGTAGCAGGTTCGATATTGTTCTACATCCATCTCTGCCAATATTGTTACCACTTAGAATGAGTTCCTCAAGGCGTGGTAATGTATATGTTTCTAATGCTGAGATGTTGGTAATACTGCAACTACTAAAGAATAATCCGTTCAAATGTCTATCATGTCGTCTGTGTAATGCTCTAATCAATAACTCGAAGCACTCTGAGTTGATATTTCTATTGCTGCCCAAGTTGAGAATGGTAATCTGTGGCGAGGATTCCAAGAAGGGAAGAACACTTCGTACCCCTTCAATACCAAACAACTCATTATAATCCAAATCTAACTTCTTTAGAGAACTACTCATCCTTAATTCACTGAATTACCAAGTGTGAATTATTTGCAATGTATTTTCCGAGCAGCCTCCATGCAAGGTCGGTAAATCGATCGCAGTCATAGCGAGATAAGCGAAGGATTTTAACGATAACATATCTGTTAGTCATACCATCTATATTATCCTGGGCTTCTGGGGAGATGCCGGTGTGTTCTCCAAAAGCTTGTTCATGTAGTTCATCTTCGTCCATCATGTTGTTTATAATTTTGTTTTATATGTGGGAGATTATAAATATAACCCGATTGCACTATAATACCGATGTTTAATATCTTTTTATAACTACTATCAGACTACTCCAATGCGCCTCTATATTGGATAGACAGTGCAAGACAAGTAAACTAATGAGATAGGAAGAAGGTGCACAAGAAGTGTACTTTTTTGCAATTAGTATCTTTTCATGAGGTTTTATGTCGGGGGTATGAAATAATGCTGATACTCGAGGACTAATGCCTACTATATTCTATCTATACTTCAGATATATATTATGATCAGACAGTCCTCTCCCTAATATGATGCTGCTTGCGCTGCTGCTGTTCTTGACCCCTTGAAGGAGTCTTTAGCCGTTTAGTCGCCGCTTTTCCTCATCACGTCATTTTTATTGATGATGGATAATTTTCTCATCCACCAAATTGTCTTTATTATTTTGTAGTGCATCATCATCACAACCTCGCTCTAATATAACTCAATAAAGCCCGAATCATATGTATACAGCTCTCTTAACACACTATATATAATAGCCGGCGCCGCCGATAATAGGATACCAAACAAAACAATTTCACATTGCAAAATAAAAACATAAAAAAATGACAGACACAACCAAATCCGAGATATATGACGAAAAGTTATTTAAACAACCTCCACCATTAGACGATTGTCCAATATGTTTCGTACGGTTACCGTCAAATCAATCAGCTCAAACATATCAGCCCTGTTGTGGGAAAATTGTTTGCAATGGATGTATGTATGCACCTCTGTATGACGACCAAGGCAATAAAATTGCTGAAAGGAAGTGCCCATTTTGTAGAATTACAGCACCCACTTCAGAAAAGGAGGTCGTGAAAAGGTACGAGAAACGTGTGGAATTAGGTGATAGCAATGCAATGTTTGATATGGGAGGGTTTTATGATAGAGGGATTCGTGGATTTACTCAGGATTATACCAAGGCATTAGAATTATGGCATCGGGCGGGAGAACTTGGTAATGCTCAAGCATTGCAGAGTATTGGTTATTGTTATTTTCATGGCGAGGGAGTAGAAAGGAATGAGAAAATAGCTCTACAGTACTACGAAAGAGCTGCCATTATGGGAGATTATCATTCAAGGAGAAGCCTAGGCATCGAAGAGATGAAGGCATGGAATATAAGTAGAGCCAAGAAGCATTACTTGATAGCAGCAAGAGATGGAAATGAGAATGCTGTAACGAATGTCTTAAAGCTCTATTCGAGGGAGCTTGCAACAAAAGAGGAATATGAGAATGCATTACGATCTTATCAAGAATATGTTGCCGAGGTTAAGACTAGCCAGAGGGATGATGCCGCTAAACTTATGGATATGAAATACTATTAAAAGTAGCTAAGGAGGGTAGTAAATGGAATGGAAATGATTCTAATTTAGTGTTGCATCTTCCTCTTCTTATTTCCTTCTCCGCCTGACTGCTGTTTACTATCCCTAATTTCAATCATTTCCCGTCTTCTATTTAATTGATCATTCTTAGCGGTAATAACAGATGCTTGTAGCATAAGAGCATTAGCTTGTTGCCTTAAAGTATCAGCTTGTGCAATATTCTTTGCTATTTCACTGTCAATAAAAGCCTTCCTATCAATATAAGATAGTAAATCTGGTGCCGTATGGATGAGTGCAGAATACAATTCACTTTGGCCATGCCTCTCCCCAATCAATGCAAGAATCTGAGGCAGAAGAACGGGCTCAATATCTGCAAAGATACTACCGGGTGTGTACTCGATATCCTGTACCTGGCATATCTCCTTTCTCTTCTGGCTGTCTAGTTGGCACCTGATGACCTTTTCCCTACCTGCTGTATGGGAGTTCGGATTATCATTGTTCATATCAAAGCATGCACTATCAAACAAGGACTTAATTCGTCTAGTGCTTATATTACCACCGAGATGACACGCTGATAGAGTATGGTTGGAGTCATACGTATTATCAATGGATGATATATCAATCAATAGTTTCAATAATGCCAGGCATCCTTCTCTTTTTATGCCATTGCTATTCAAATGAAGTTCTTTCAATTTTGTGTTGTGCTTGAGTGACGATGCAATAATCTTTGCTCCATCGTCACCCATATCCATCGATCTAAGATGAAGTTGTTTCAAAGTTGTATTCTCTTTTTGCAGAAGGCGTGATAGTGTTATTATCCCCTCTCTGCCAATTTTATTGCAATCCAAGTTGAGCTCTTGCAGATTCGGTAAGTTGTATCTATCTAATGCCGATATGTCTGTAATATTACATCTTTCGAAGTATAGTTCTTTAATAGACTTTCCATCTAATGCACTAATTAATACTCTAAAGCATTCGGTATTGATATTATTAATGCCACTCAAGTAAAGTACAGAAAGATTCGGAGAGCTCGATAATAAAGGGAGCATACTCCGCACCCCTTCTATACCAAAAGGATTATTACTATCTAAATGCAACTCATGCAATGATACACTTCTAACTAATTCCTTAAATAGTAATGCCATCATTTCATCAGTTAGACCGCAGTTGTTTAGGTAGATGTTGTTCAAGTGAGTGTTATTTGCAATGTATCGGCCGAGTAATGTCCAAGCCTGCTTATTAAATCGCCCCACATCATAGCCATCCAATCCGAATTTATTATCATGAAGTATATTAATATCAAGATCATCATTTCTGATCAAATTTATAATATCTCGGCAGTCTTCTGAAATGCCAGTGTGCTCTCCAAACGCTTGATTGAATTCTTCATCTTCGTCCATGTTGATTATATATAGTTTTGTTTTCGTATATATTATGTGGAGGTTTATATATCACTAACAATACAATCCTATTATACCGACACTAAATATACTTTTTGGTATATCTATATCAGACTACTCTATCGTAATGCGTCGGATAGACAAGTGAAAGTAAGACAAGTCAATATGAGAACGTATACTTAAAAGAAGGTGCACTTTTTTGCAATAGATATATTGCACAAGATTTGTACTTTTTTGCAATTAGAGACTGATATACGTATTTTATTTAGTGATCAGCCAGTTCTCTACTAGGGTGCCTGCCGTCCATCTCTCTTGTAAATAAAAGTGCATTGTCTCAGATTGTCTCTCTTTCATATAGCCGTTCAATCGCTAAAATAGGAGGTTCATTCATTTTCACCTACTCTCATAATTTTCTCCGCCACCAATTTGTTGTTGATGGTGCACCTATCACAATCTCTCATTAATATAACTCGACGATAGCCCTCTACATCATATTTATATAGCTCTCTTAACGCACTATAGACGCCGCCGCCGTCGCCGATATAGGATACCAAAAATTAATTGCAATAAACACATAACAAAAAAAAAATGACAGACTCTAAATCTGAATATCTACAACAATCATCCCAACTTGATAATCACACCCGACCCCAAATCGCCATACTCGACTTTGGCTCACAATACTCTCACCTAATCGCCCGCAGAGTCCGTGAATTACACGTCTATTGTGAACTATACAGTTGTTTAGTAACACCTGAAGAATTAGGTAATCATGAACTAACAGCCATTATACTAAGTGGTGGTCCTAACTCTGTTTATGAAAAGGATGCACCGCATGTGAATGAGGGTGTTTGGAAGATTATTAAGGAACGGAATATTCCTGTGCTTGGTATTTGTTATGGTATGCAGGTATGTTCATAGTGTGCGAGGCCAATTAGGCCGAGCTGTGTTTATTATTATTGTTGATGTGTGTTTTGTGTGTTGTTTATCTATCTTATCGCTCATACTAATCTAACAAATAATACACATATCATACACAACACTACAGGAACTAGCACACGTATTCGGAGGAAAGGTAGCCCCGTCACAAGAACGTGAATATGGTAAAGCATCAGTATCACGTGTCACGGGATGTAATTCGCCATTATTCGATGGCTTACCCGAAGAATTTATAATGTGGATGAGTCATGGTGATAAGTTACATGCTGTTCCTGATGGGTTTAAGGCTGTTGGTACGTTTTATTTTGTTATGAGGCCGAGTTGTTGTTAGTTTTGTTGGTTTGATGTATGTTTTGAAGTGCATTATCATGTGTCACAATTTAACTCACATCTTATGTTCTCTTTACTTTCTATCCACAATCAATACATCATAAACCACAAACAACAACAACAAACAATAACAAAAACACTCTCTAACGCTCGTCATTTAATACAGCCGGCACATCCAACGCAGACTTTGTTGCCATTGAAAATTTACAAACTAAAATGTGGGGATTGCAATTCCATCCCGAAGTTACACACTCACCCCGAGGAGCGGACATACTTAAAAACTTTGTAGTTAATATTGCCAAAGCGAAACAAGATTGGGTAATGACAGATTACGCCAATGAATTTATTGAAGAAGTACGTGCCAAAGTTGGTGAAAATGGACATGTTATTGGTGCAGTTAGTGGTGGAGTGGATTCTACAGTTGCGGCGGTATTAATGACCAAGGCTATTGGTGATCGATTCCATGCGGTATTAGTTGATAATGGATGTTTACGTAAAGATGAGGCAGTTAATGTTTTGAAACGTATGAAGGATGATTGTCATGTCAACTTGCGTTGTGTTGATGCCAAGGATCGTTTCCTTGATTTGTTAAAAGGCGTGACCGATCCTGAGAAGAAACGTAAGATTATTGGAGGAACATTTATTGATATCTTCCAAGAAGAGGCTAATAAGATTCAAGCTGAGGCACCATGTGACTTTCTATTACAGGGTACGTTATATCCCGATGTAATTGAAAGTATTTCGTACAAGGGACCTTCGGCTACTATTAAAACACATCATAATGTCGGTGGACTGCCCGCCTCGATGAAATTGAAGTTGATTGAACCATTACGTGAATTATTCAAGGATGAGGTGCGTGAATTGGGTATTGCCTTGGGTATTGATGAGGCAAGTGTATGGCGTCATCCGTTTCCCGGTCCTGGACTTGCCATTCGTATCCTGGGTGAGGTAACGCCGGAACGTGTGGCTATATTACAAGAGGCTGATGCTATTATGATTGAGGAGTTACACAAGGCTAAACAATACCGAATGATTGGTCAAGCATTTGTTGTGTTACTCCCTGTCAAGTCTGTGGGTGTCATGGGTGATGGACGAACGTATGAACAAGTTGCATGTGTCCGATGTGTTGAAACGACGGATTATATGACTGCTGACTTTTATCACTTACCGTATGAGGTCATGGGTAACATGTCAAGTCGAATCATCAATGAAGTACGGGGTATTAATAGGGTTTGTTATGATATTAGTTCCAAGCCTCCTGCCACTATCGAGTGGGAGTAAATGGTTGTTGAGTTTTGGGGGAATGATTGGGGGCTAGATGAAGACTGACATGTTTTGTCAGGTATACCTATATTGAACTAAGTATTAAAGTCTTAATAACACAATACTGTTAGGGTGTAGTATGGAACAAAGTACAACAATAGACTTGAGAGGGGGCCTTCGCCTCTACGGCTCACAAGCACTCCACTCTCATAAAATGAGTAAAGCGCGATCGAACGGCTAAGGTGGTAATGAGTGAGCATAGCATGCCGAAGCACGGCTACCACTTTACCATCTCCTAGGACCTAGAGAACGGCAGCAGCAAGCATCATAGGCAGAGAACTGGCTCTGATATAATCTTAAGTACACGATTGTCTTTACTTTCATATCGTCATCGTCCCCGACATAAACCTTCAGAAAAGATACTATTGTAATTGCAAAAAAGTACTACACATAATCTTGTACACCTTCTTCTTCCTATCTCACTTGTTGAGGCTTGTTGACTTGTCTGCACTTGTCTATCCGATGCATTAGGGTAGTCTGATATCTAAAAAGATATTTAGCACCGCCGGTATAAGAGGATTGCATTGTTAGTGATATATAAACCTCCACACATATACGAAAACAAAATTATATAAACAATATGGACGAAGATGAACAATTCAATCAAGCTTTTGGAGAACATACCGGTCTTGACGAAGATACAAGGGGAATGATACGTGATTTTAAGAATAGGACTGATTATAATAATTTTTATTTTTCCCCCAACGATGTGGATTATGTGTCAGATTTAGCATGGCAATTAGTCGGTCGATATATTGCAAATAACATACACTTGAAAAAAATTGACTTAGACGAACTTCATCTCACGGACGAAAAGATGATGTTTCTATTTAAGGAATTAGTTGCTAGTTTGTCATTGGAAAGGTTAGATATCGATGGCAATGAGTTTGGTGTAGAAGGGTTACGAAGTATGTTACCACTTCTTCAGAATTCTCCAGATCTTTCTAGACTTTACTTGAGTGGTAATAGTAATTTCAACTCGGAGTGTTTTGAGGTATTGGTTAGTGCATTGAATGGAAAGTCGATTACAATACTTTACTTGCAACATAATAATATCCAAGACATCTCGGCGTTAAATAGATACAATCTACCAAATTTTGCAAACCTCGATCTAAATGGCAATAAAATTGGTAGGGAGGGATGTATAACAATATCCAAATTACTGCAGAAAGAGGGATCGAATTTGATACATCTGAAGCTAGTTGATACAGGAATTGACGATGAGGGTGCAGCGATACTTTCCACTTCACTCAAATACAACACAAAGTTGCAATATCTTGATTTATCCGAAAACAACCTCTCAAATGAGACATATGCCGCATTTTCGAAAGTATTGATTGATATTACATCAATTGAGAGAACATACAACTCAAACCACACTCTATTATCATGTAATATCGGTGGTAATATAAGCACTAGACGACTAAAGTCCTTGATTGATAGTGCATGCAAGGATGACAATAATCGAGCTAATGCGAGTAGGACCAAAGTCATCAAGTATCAACTAGACAGCCAGAAGAGAAAAGAGCTGTGTCATATACAGGGTGTTCAGTACTCTCCCATTGGCAATCTCTTTGCAGACATTGAGCCCATCCTTCTGCCAAACATCCTTGCTTTGATCGGGAGTAGACACGGACAAAGTGAGTTGTATACTGCTCTAATCCCCACGGCACCTGATCTCTTATCATACATCGACAGAAAAGCTCTGCTTGATGATAAGATGGCAACGAATACAGCACAGATCACTGCCCTTACTCAACAGTTGTCTATCCTTACTGCCGAGAATGATCAATTGAGTAGAAGACGGGAAATGATTGATATTGGTGATAATAAGCAGCAGTTGCCTTCAGGCGGAGAAGGAAATAGTATGAAAGTAGGTGATAAGAAGAGGAAGATACAACACTAAATTAGAATCATTTGCATTTTAATTACTACCCTTCTTAGCTACTTTTAGTAGTATTTCTTATCCATAAGTTCAGCGGCATCATCCCTCTGGATAGTCTTAATCTCGGCAACATATTCTTGATAAGCTCGTAATGCATTCTCGTATTCCTCTTTTTTAGCATACTCCTTTGAATAGAGTTCTAATATTGCCTTTAAAGACCTTCCACACCCATCTCTAACTGCAATCATATAGTGCTTCTTGGCTCTACTTATATTACGTGCCTCCTCCTCTTCATAACCTATACTATACCTAGCATTGACATTCCCCATGATGGCTGCTTTCTCCCAATACTTTCTAGCCTTCTTTACATCCCTCTCTACACCTCTACCATAATAATATGCAACCGCTATATTCGTAACTGCTTCAGAGCTACCAAGTTCCCCTGCTCGATGATAGTATTCTAATGCCTTGGTATAATCTTGCGTCAATCCGTGACGCCCTTCGGCATAGAAATACCCTAGATTGTATATTGCATCTCCGTCGTCTAATCCCATACGTTTTCTATACCTTTCAATTATCCCCTCCATTTTGACAGGCATTGGAATTCTACAGAAGGGACATTTATCGACGCCATCCATTGCCTTCACAGAACATAGACAACCGCTACAAAACATCTTTCCACAGCATGCTTGATATGTCTGTGCCGACTCCAAAGATGGTAACCGTATAAAGCATATTTGACAATCATCTAACGGTGGAGGTTGCTTAAATAACTTCTCATCGTATATCTCGGCAGCACGCTTTTTACATTCCTTCTTATGTTTTGGGCGATGAGCAATTTGACATTCTCTATTGCAATACTTGACTAGATTACATGCCGTGCATGCCTTGAGTTTAGTATTGGCATCGTCCTCTTCACCCTTACCGCAATTTGCACATGTTGACATGATGTTTTGTTTATTTATGTATGTGAATGTAGGTATCAATAAAGGTATAGTTTGTGTATTAATAGTAAAAGGTAGGAGGTACTATGTATGTAGAAAATTTTGTGCATATGATGTGCGCACTTTTTCTATTGAAACGCTAGGTGTTACCGGCGGTGGTTGTCAATAACGGATGATGAAATACAGTGTTTAGAGAGCTGTCTAATATGGTTAGATATTGTTGTGTGATGGCCAAACAGATAGAGGATGAGAGGGGGGATATGAGATAGCGAGCTGAGGAGAGTAGTGTGTGGGGATTTTATTCTAGCGATCAAACGGTATCTTGAGTGTAATAAATATTGCACCCCCCATAAACCAAGCAGCATCAAAAGCGGGTGAACAGCTGACAATAGATCTAATATAGGTGTTTAACACATTTTATCCCCGACACAAAACCCTGATTAAAATATCATCAATATCTATTGTCAAAAAAAGTATACATATCTTGTGCACTTTCTATATTCTCTATCAAGTTGCAATCTATCATACCGAGGCATTGAAGTAGTCTAATACCGTTGAGAAAAGAATAACTAGTATTGGCGTTATTATCATTGTAGAATTGGACTGTTTTGTTAGTGATATCATCCGCACACTAATCAAAAATGGCAAACGACAACAATAATATGGAAGAAGATGAACAATTCAATCAAGCTTTCGGAGAGCATAGCGGCCTTGGTGGAGAAATTAGGGCACAGATATATCAAATCAAGGACAATGCCTACGAGTGTACATCTTGTTATTTTACCCGATATGGCGAGCATATGTCAGTTTTAGCATGGAAATTACTCGGTCGATACATTGCAAATAATGCCCATCTGACGAAGTTAGTTTTAGAAGATTGTCATCTCACCAACGAAAAGATGGCATCATTATTTTATGAGATGACATGCAGTATTTCATTGAGACAATTGGATTTAGACAATAACGAGTTTGGTATAGAAGGAGTGCGGTGTATGATTCCTTTCCTTCAGAACTCTCCAAATCTTTCTATACTTTACTTGGCTGGCAATAGTAATATCAACTCAGAATGCTTTGGGGTTTTGATAAGTGCACTGGAGGGCAGATCTTTGCAAGAACTATACTTATACAGTTGCAACATAAAAGATATTTCTGCATTAGATACATACAATCTGCCAAATCTTGAATCCCTCAGTCTGACAGACAGCAACAAACTTGGTAGAGAGGGAATTATATCATTATCCAACCAAATACAAAAAGATGATACAAGATTGACTACCTTGGATATTGACAATACAGAAATTGGTGATGAGGGTGCAGAAATACTCGCCGCATCACTTAAACAAAATACCAAGCTGGAAACACTTAGTTTAAGGGGGAGCAACATCACAGAGAGGGGGCATCGGGCGTTTTTATGTCTCTTAAATGATATATCATCGATTGAGAGCACTTACACTTCCAACCATACATTAACTGCATTGAACTTATATTACTCTCATTCGACAGTTGGGACGATTGGACTTATCAATTCAGCAATTAAGATTAACAAAAATAACCCATCCTCTCAACATGCTGCTGGTAGGGCCAAAGTTATCAAGTATCAATTAGACAGCCAGAAGAGAAAGGAGATGTGCCGTTTACAGGGAGTAGAGTACTCATCCATTGGAAATCTCTTTGCAGATATTGAGCCTGCTCTTCTACCAACTATTCTAGAGTTGATTGGGGAGAATCATGGCCGAAGTGAATTGTATGCTACACTTATCCACACGGCGCCAGATCTTCTATCTTACATTGATAGGAAAGCTCTGATTGACAGTGAAATGGCAAAAGTCGAGTTTCGGTGTGCTGAGCTAAAAGATGAGTACGAAAGGAAAATAGCTGCTCTAAAGACTGAGATGCTGACTGAAACGTCTCGTCTTAATGATAAGAAGGCTGACTTGAGTAGACGATTGACACTGATTGATTCAGGAGACATGAAACAGTCAGTAGTTGGGGAAGAAGGCAATGGGATGGTGGGGAGTAGTAAGAAGCGGCAAAGGAGATAAGATAGGAGGTTTTGTGCACAAGCTATACTTTTTTGTCGAATAGTATCCTATGGCAAGGAGTAGTAGGTAGTGGTAAGAAGAAGCGGCAGAGAAGCTAGAATGGATATATTGTGCACAATACTGCTTTAATCTTTAGAATTACTTCTCAATGTACTGCTAAATGAAAACATAAGACCCCCTACATGTAATCAACTCAACTTCTATTCCTCTTCTTTCCGCTCAACTTTTCATCCTCTTTTTCTTCCTTGTCGTTTGTCTTTTCTCCCGATTGAAGTGCTTCCAACTCTCTTTTCATTTCCAACTTTTCGGCATTAAGTGCGGCTACTTTTGCTTCAATTTCTACTATCCTCTCCTTAATGTAAGCTGGTCTATTAACTATAGATGATAGATCAGGTGCTACTGTAACTAACATACGAAACAGTTCAGTCTGCTTTTGGCTCCGTGTTACAAATGCAAGTACCTCTGGTAGAACAAGAGCATCTATCTCGGAGAATATACTTTCATGCGAGTATTCAATGCCCTGTATTTTACATAGATTCTTCCTGTGTTGACTCATTAATTGAGCATAGACAATTTTGGCTCTACGAGGGCGACGCTGTTTGTTTAATGTGGTAAAGGTATGAACATATTTCTTCAATATATTCATCGTTTTGATTATTCGCTCATCAGACTTCTTGGGAGGGTTGATATCGAGAGTTGTTATCGTATGGTTGGAGTTATAATATGTATTCTCAATAGATGATATATCCAATAATAACTTCACAATTGCTCGATACCCCTTTGCCTGTATATTATTCCCCTTTAGGGCTAGATGTTTCAATTTCTTATTGTGTTTGAGTGATGTTGTAAGTAACCTCTATACCCTCGCCGCCAATTCCATTTTGTTCTAGATCTAAGAATTCTAGATTTGTGCCTTTTGTCTGTAGAAGATGAGCTATTGCTCGACAGCTGTCAATTCGGTTTTTGTTCAATTTCAAAGTAATTAGATTTGTGTAATTCTCCAATGTAGATGTGTTTCCAATGTTTTGTATACTATTCTCGCCAAATCGAGTTTTTGCAAATGAGGGAGTGTAACATTGCCCAAAGAAGAGATGTCTGTAATACTACACTTATTAAGATGAAGCTCTTTGATTGCTCTCCCATTCAATACATTTACTAAGACGTCAAACACCGCGGTGTTCATACTAGTATTGGCAGATAAGTTGAGTCCGATTAGACGTGGAGAATTTTGTAGGAAGGTTGTCATACTTCGGACGCCATTCAAACCAAGTGTATTATTGTGGCTGTGAAGACCATGGTTGTGGTTGAAGCTACCTAGATTCAGGTAAGTGATTGAATCGCTCTTTGTAAGCTCTTGAAATAGCTGAACAACTTTTACATCTGTGAGATCGCTGGAAAACATTAGACTTTGTAAATGTGTATTGTTTGCAATGTATCGACCGAGTAACCTCAGAGCTAGATCCGATAGTTGAGCAACTTGTGGATCTAACCCTAATAAATTTAGCCATATTTCACTGGGGTCGTTATCCCTGATCTCATTGGCTTGAAACCCACGCAACGCACTCACTAATTCTGCATGCACAGTCTCCTCATCCATCTTTGCTATCGTTTATTATATAGAATAACTTCTATCTATTTCGTTAACTCTTCTCTCAACAAGTACCGATCTTTTTGATAATTATGATAACTCTGGAAGAATGAAACCAGCTCCAGTCGATAAGAACGTCTGCTATTATACCCTTGGTTACTTCTATTATGAACCGATATGATTTTGAGTCGATTCGGGGCGGGACAATCGGCAATGCTATTAGATAATAAAATGATAGTGTTTACTCTGCAATAGATAGATATCAACGCACCCCGCCGGTCACTGAAAGTTCGAACTATGTAACTATTATAATATATATCCTATGCTATTGTTTGATGCCATCTGCCTCCTCCTTACTCCGCCGCCGCTTTACATAATCGTTCATCACATTTGATCTCTTCATCAAATTTTTCATTTTTTTGTCATACTGGTATCCTCCGGTATCCTTCACAAACTAAATTTTCAACTTTCAAAAACAATGGCGTTGAGCTATTTAGTAGAGACTTTATTGTTACGACGGGTGTATAGAATAATAGCACAATGATATAGGCCGTTAATATCACTATAATATACTACACAATATACTAATAAAAGATGTCAGCACGGTCACGATATCTCGACGCAATCTCACCAAAAAGTAACACCTCAGAAAATAACAATGAATTCTCAACAACACAACCTGTAATTAAACCATCTACTGATAGCAGTGCTGGTATAAATAATAATAGAGGACAGCAGCAACAAATAATAAGTCCAAGTAATTTACAAAATCGATCTATAAATAATCGTACTAACAATTCCTTCAACAGTTCAAACAACACTAACAACAACTACGCAAACAACACTAACAATAATAACAATTCCAACAACTCTAGTACTAACAACAACTCTAATAATACTACAAATAATATATCAACACGCAACAAGCTACTAGCAACAGCGCCTCCTCCACCACCACCGCCGGGCCCTCCACCGAAGCGTGTTAGTTCAAATTCTAGATCTCAACGCACCTTTAACATTACTACAAGTAATAATGTTAGCAACAACAATAACAACAATAATAATAGGCCAGTAATTAAATATACAGGTGAAGATACATCCATTAATAATGATCAAGTAGCTGTTGCTAATAATGAATCGTCTAATATTCCTCAAAACAATTCCCCTCCCTCTGCAGCACAACAGCCTATTGAAGAATCTTCACCAGCTAAGAAGGGGGGTAGTATATGGTCACCTAAGAATGAAGTACAATCTGGTAGTGTGAAGAGTATGACTATGAAATTATGGGGTAGTAGTAAGGTTAATAATAGTCCAAAGGTACGTTGTCTATTATTGTGTAGTGGATTGTTGGTTTATTTAGATGGAGTTGTCTAGGGTGTAGCTTTAGTTTTATAGGTTTAAACGTCAATGGCAAATGGCACCTCTATAGAGAGTAGAATGCGAGACTTGTTAGCTATTAGACAGGAAGGCTAGGAGTTTTCTGTAGAGTTTGAGGGGTTTAATATAGATGTTGGATGTGTGGAGTTCAGGGGGGTAATGTTTCGGCGGCTTAGTTTTGGGACAAACTCTCTGTTAAAGAGAGTCGGGTAGAGAGATGTTGGGGATTGTATTATTTGACATTGTGTGTAGCAACTCTCTACTAGAAAGTTGTAGAATATGCGGTACTCTAGCAGCGCTATATGGCATCGGAGTTTGACAATGGTGTTTGTTTTTTACGGGTGTATTATATGCCCCTGCCTTTTGTCTTTAATTTTGTGCATATCATGTGCACTCTTCTTCATATATCAAAATCTCACCACCTCCTTTTTCTCCCTTCTTCCCTCTCTCCCCAAAAAAACACACAACAGAAGAGCACCGGACCAAAGGTTGGATCCAAGATTGCCGCCGCACAACAATCTATGCAAAATTCAGGATTGGGATTGGGATTGGACAGTCGTCATGCTGCACAAATCCATCCTGATAACTCAAGGCAGGGTTCAGGAAGAGTAGGACCAGGTAGCTTGGGTGGACGTACAGAATCTGGTCATGTTGATAGTAGTAATAGGGCATTATCACCACCCCGATCTCAAACTCAAATGGCAGCATCACCTAGTAACTACTTACGTCCGCCTGCCACTCCACCTCGACATACAGGTCAGGCTACGAACAACTTTGGTACTGAATCACCAAAGTATAAACGCAACGCTCCACCCACCTTGTCAACCGGTAATGAACCAACATCTTCACATAATCAGCGTATCATATCACCCAATCGTGTAGGCGGTCCTCGAGGTACTCATCAGGGTACGCCAAGTCCATCATTATTAGAACGACGACGAATGGCAAATAATTTGAATTTAACACCAGTGGATACATCATTCGGTGGACAAAAGAAGTCGTCACAACAACCCTATGTTGTTGGTGCTAGTCATTCTATTGACAATCAAAACAGTATCGACAGTAGAGAAGTTGTAAAACCAACCAATAGTACAATCGAGGGTTCAATTGGATTAAATGCCAGTGGTAACTTGTTATCACCAAGACATTTAACAGATACAAGACAGGCATATAGTTATGGTGCAAGTATGAGTGGTTCATTCGATCGTGGTAGTTCCTATCATGGTAGTCCAACAGAGAGTAATAATAACTTACGCTCACCTCCTTATGAATCACAAGATGTACGTCATGGTAGAGGATATCAACGTAGTGATACTGCCAAGATTAGTAACGTCCAAGGTGGAAATGATATATCAACATTAACAGCATTTAAACGTCCCGGAACAAAAGTTGGTATAGTCTTTACACGATTATCAAGTAATCATCCCGAAGTGGCAGTTATATCGAAAATATTACCCGAAAGTATCTTTAGTCGTCATTCACTATCAGGAAGTAAAGATGGAAAGTTGGAGGGTGCACAAATAATAGCAGTGAATGGTATTGAAGTGAATGATCCAAGACATGCTGCTGAATTGGTAGCACGTGCTACTGAGGAGGTACGTTTGACTGTTAAGAAACGTCCATTATCAAGTGTATGGGATCAAGGACAGGGAAGTTCTCCAACAAGTGGAGATTATGGCGGTGGTAAACGGGCAAGTACAGAAGCTGCATTATCAAGTCCACACAAGTTGCAACGGTCGATTAATGCGTCTACCAAGTCACAAGAGGGTATTGAACTTGATAACTATGGTGTGCCACGGACAAGATCACGAGGTGATGAAAGTGAAATGTCTATCCGTACGGAAGAAGGTGACGATATGGCTAGTGACGCCCGAGCAGCACCACAAGCAGCTCAAGGAGGATATAGTGGTGCTATTTCTACGGCAGCGGCTACATCAACATCACGTAGTAACATGACATCAACAACTGCCATGACACCCAAGTCTGCCGAAATTGCCGAACGACGACGTAAGGTTGCACAGGCCATGTTACTAAGTGAAGAATTAGTCGAGGATCCCATTAAGGAGGAGAATGATATGTCTATGCCAGTAATGCAACTAAATCGATCAAGTGATTCGGCATCATTAGAAATGGGTATTGAACAGACATTTAGTGAGGGTTATCCTGATAAGTCGGTGGTAACTGCCGCCTCGTCATCGGCTGCGCCATCGGGTGTTAGTGGTGGTGCATCTGCCGCTGATAAACGTCGTCAGGCTGCTCTTGAAATGTACCATTCAGACATTATGGTGGCTGATAATGTTGATGATGAACAATTGGGTACTATTGAGGTGGTTAGTCCATCCTCTAAGCAGCAGAGTAGTAGTCCAACTATCAATGCAGCCAACTTGGCAACGATTGATGCCGCCGCATCAGAGGGTAGAGATACAATTGGATTAATGCCAGGAGGCTCATTATCACGGATGAATAAACCACCATCAGAAGCTGGCTCGACGACACGTACTGATATTACCACATCTAGTGCTGTTACTGAACGTATGGGAGGGAGTAGTCCAGCCAAACGAAGTTCAAAGTTTAGTAGTGGCCGTAGCCCTCCATCATCTGGTAGAGAGGAATTTACATTTGATAGTGGTGGTGCCGAGGTGGCAGCTGCCTCAAGATTGGTAGCAAATACATCATTATCGCCCACTAGTAGTACGGACAGTGGAGGTTCCTCAAGTCCGGCTAAACGTCGTATGCAACGTGCAGCTCAGCGTCAGGCTGGAATTGCAAGTAGTGATCGTGATACCCCATCAAGGATTAAGCTACCACTATCTCCATCATCGGGTGTTGGCAGTCCTGTCGTGGCTCCCAAATCGATGGCGGCGTCTACACCCGCAAAGCCCCCACCTGCATCGACTCAATTATCACCAGGTATGTCGTCAGTTCAAAGTAACGAAGACAGTGTAGCCGTGAGTCATGTCACTACAGCATCAAGTGTTGCCGCATCTTCTGCCGCTGGAAGGAGTGACGTGAGCTTTGGTAATCGTAGTACACGAAGTGCATTACGATTTGGTAGAAAGAAGGCAGCCAGTAGCGGACAGAGTGTGGCAAGTGTGGATACAACCTCCTCATCTTCCAAGAAGAAGAAGGGTATCTTTGGTGTTGCCAAGATGATTCGTAAGGCAAGTTCGAAGAAGTCCAAGTCGAGGGGTATTTCTCTCGACGATGACATGTTTGACGAGGCTGCCGAGGAAGAAAGTCCAAGTGTAATGAGTGGAAGTCAAATGAGTGCCAAGAGTCCTGGCGTGGTATCATCACCAGTAGAAGAAGTTCAGAAGGGTGAGCAAGAAGCCATGTCAATGCCACCTCCTCTCATGGATGCATCGCCAGGGAAAGCTGCTTCACAAGCTGGATCTGCTGATCCATTTGCCACCCCCAAATCACCCGTCGGTGGTGGAGATGATAGTGGTTGGGCAGACTCTGACTTCTTTAAGGATGATCCATTTGGAGCTTCGTCACTATTTGGCACCTCGACAGGAGAAGATGCCTTTGGTTTTCCTACTACTAATAATGCTAATGATGATGCGTTCTTCCCAGCTGGTTCGTGGGGTGAGCCAAGTGCCGTCGACTATACGCCCAAGAATTCAGATCAACAGTCTTTTGATTACGACGAAGCTACCGAAACGAGTGAGATTACAAACCCAACCTATGCAAGTGCTGCAGTGAAGAGTCAAGCAACTGCTAATACTAAGACAAAGCCAGTCGATGCTCCCGAGGACGATTCATCAGCATCAACACCTGTCGATGGGGGTAAGGATAGTCTCAAGTATGCCAAGAAAAGTCGTGGCGGTGTGAGATTACCTTCTCCATCTAGTCAAGCGGATGTACGTGACGATGATAATCAAGGCCGAGGTACCCCAACGACCACACCAGCTATGGCTAAGAGTCGAATCCTATCAAAGTACTCCAAGGGGAAGACTCGTAGACAGCAAGCCAATGCGGCCAATACAAGCCTTGGGACGATACATTCAATGGATGATGATGAGACTACTGACAAGAATACATCAATGTCATCCGCTCGATCCATTGGCAGTACTAGTACTAGTAACTCTCTCAAGAAGAAGAGGGCTATGCAGGCCGCAGCAGATTCGACGCCCGTAAGAACAAATAGTGCATCGCCAGTCAAGCAACAGCAAGTTATCAATCCTGCAACAACCTCAGCCTTGGCCAATCGTCGTAGAGGTGGACGTATGTCTCCTATTCGAACTGATAATGCCACTCTTAATAAGGCATCATCACCATTACGTGGTTCACCAACCAACAAGTATCTTAGTCCAACGAGGAAGAATAGAGCAAGTCCATCAGTGGTTGATAATCCATCATACTATTCGGTAAGTAGAATTCATTCGTCGTTGTACCTATTACATACATTTCTTGTATATCTTATTATCAGATTACTCACATACATGATCTCTCTTATAACTCTTTTAGATGGAAAGCCGGCTAGATCAAATCAAGGATCCAATTCAACGTGCTGGTGTACGGCTATTATGGGCAGCGGCTATTCCTATCCAGACACAAGCAAGGAGGTTCCTTGCAAGACAAGCTGCTATTAGGAGAATGTGTGCCGTTTTGACAATTCAAGCGGTAAGTGTATGAATGACTTGATGTTGTATTGTTTCTATCCTATGACGAACCTACTAAATGACATCTCTTCTCTTTCTTCTTCCACTATTTCACAGTTTGTACGACGATGGCTAGCCGAACGTGATCTTGAGATTGCAATCTGGTCAGCCATTCAAATCCAATCTACCTTCCGTGGATGGTTCGCTCGTGACTCTCTTGAAGATAATCACTACTGTGCTACCCAGATTCAGAGAGTGGTACGAGGATATCTTGCCACGATGCACGTGTTTGAGGATCTCTACAGTATCACCATTGTACAGTCTGTGGCACGAATGCATCTATCAATCAACGATGCCGTTGATCGTTTGTCAAGTATCATTGCCATTCAAGCATGGTGGCGTGGTATCAAAACAAGAGATGATATTGAAGAGATGGATTATAGTGCCGTTGCCATTCAAGCCAATTGGAGACGTTACCTTGGTCAAATGTCATATCAGTTCGATATCATTGATATCATCATCGTTCAGAGTGTGGCACGTCGATGGAAGACACGTCGTGATCTAGCTGCCAAGCGTATCCAATGTCTTGCACGAGTTGTTATTGCCAAGAAACGGTTCCAACAGAAGAAGGGAATGCAAAGTTTGGTCACAAGGCACACCTCAGCAACGAAGATAGCCGCAAGATGGAGAGCACATGCCGCACAGATGCAGTTGCTGCATGAATTGTCTGCGATGAAGATCCAGTCATGCTGGAGATCGTACATTGCCCAAGTACAATTGTTGATTTCTATTGTTAATGTTATTCTTATTCAGGTGAGTCAGATATTGATTGGAGATTGCATGTGCTACTCGAATCTTGTGTTTACTAACTCTATATCTTATCCTCCCTCTCTCTTTTCGTACCACAACCAAACAGAGTCTCTGGCGTCGTCGAGCGGCCATGAAGCTGTACAAGCCTCTCTTGAAGAGAATCAAGCTTGCCAAGGACCGAAAGAAGACAAATGCTGCTACCACCATCCAAAGTGCCTGGCGTGGATTCGTAGTGTACTCCGAGTACCTCATCAAACGTTATGAAAACAAGGCTGCCGTGACCATCCAAGCACATTGGCGTGGGTATTGGCAATTGACAAGCTACTCACTAGTCTACTGTGAGATAGTCAAGATTCAAGCACTCGTTCGTGGTCATCAGGAAAGGTCATGGCAGGACTTCCAAAAGGAATGTGCTACAATCATTCAAGCTGCAGGTAGACGTTTCTTGGCTAGGAAGGAGATTCATAATGAGTGTATGGTATCTATCTTGATTGCCGCCGCAGCCAACTCTCTTCGAGTGAGGAATGCCGCAGGTAAGATACAACACTGGTGGATGGCCGAGATGTGGCAGAGGAGGGAGAAACGTGCTGCCTTGGTCATCGAACGATTCTTCATCTATGTTAAGAAGGAGGTAGAGAAGGAAATTAAGGCATTGAAAAAGAAGAAGAAGGCGAAGCGCCGCCAGCGTAAGATGAAACAGTCGGATGACTACATCTTAGAGCGTGCTTGGTTAGGCGTTGCGGCAGAGGATACCGCTGCAGCTCCCATGATGCCTGCCGTTCCTCAACAACAACAACAACAACAAGCAATGCCTAGTCAGATGAAGGCATACAATAATAAGCAAGATCGTTATAGCAGTAGAGGAGTAATTCAAACTGTTGATGAAGATCAGCAGAGTGAGGTCTCGGGCCTGACAGATCTTGACTTTGGCCGCTCTGGTGGTCGTAAGATGAAGAGTCAGAGAGAGTTTGAGGAAGACGGGTCATTAGAGGCGGCATTCAGAGAGTCAGAAGCCCAACTGAGCCGACAGAAAGGTAGCTCTAGCGGGAAGAAGTCAAAGTCACAAAGCAAGGCTTATTCAAGGAGATATGACCGCTAAAGAAGAAAAGGTTATGATATTAGCTATGTATAGAGAAGAGTATCTATTTGTGTACTTTGTTAAGAGAGGGAGTGCTTAATATACTCCGCTAAGAAGTTAAGTGTTTAGAATTGTAATAACGAATAAAGAATGATGAGTTATAGTTTTATCTACCGAGTCTTTATATTTATACCGATACTCTCTCGGTTAATCTATGTCTTTGTCTCTTCTTACTACGAGTAGAAGAAAAAGTGCACATCATATGCACAAAATTTATATCTTAGCTCCTTTGCCGCTTCTTCTTACCATTGTCCACGACTCCGTTGCCCTTGCCTTCTCCAACTGCCGACCGTTTCATCCCTCCTGAATCAATCAATGCTAGCCGACTGCTTAGGTCAGCCTTCTTATCATTAAGATTTGCCATTTTACGTTTATGATTAGCAATGAATGCTGCATACTCATCTTTAAGAGCAACACCCCTAGCCTCAACACTTTCCATTTCCTTATTGATGAGAGCTTTACGATCGATGTAAGATAGTAAATCTGGTGCCGCAGGGATAAGAGCAGTGTATAGCTCACTTTGGCCATGCCTCTCCCCAATCAAGGCTAGAATCTTAGGCAGAAGAGCGGGCTCAATGTCTGCAAAGATGTTATCAGGAGAATACTCAATACCTTGCAAACCGCATAATTTCTTCCTGTTTTGACGTTTTAATTGATACGTGATAACTTTCGACCTCCCAGGATTGGTACGAGTTATATTCACTGAACATGCTTTAGCTATCTTGGCATGTATTTTATGCTCATCTTCATTCTCATCGTAATTATCAATCAATTTACATTCTGTCAAAGTATGGTTGGAGTCATACGTATTATCAATGGATGATATATCGACTAATAGTTTCAAGAATGTTTTATAACCTTCCTCGGTAATTTTCTTATTGTCGCTCAAATAAAGTGTTTCCAACTTGGTATTGTGCTTGAGTGAGTTTGCAATAATCTTTGCCTCTTGATCCCCCAAACCCGTGTCTCTTAGGTAAAGAGTTTTCAAATTTGACCCTTCTTGTTGCAGTAGATTTGATATTGTTATAATTCCCTCTCTGCCAATATGGTTTTCATTCAGATTGAGGGATTCAAGATTTGGTAAATTGTATCTATCTAGTGCCGAAATATTTGTAATATTGCAATTGTAGAAGTATAGTTTCCTCATAAATGTTCCATTTAATGCACTAACCAGTACCTCAAAGCACTCTGAATTGAAGTTATTATTGCTGCTCAAAAGTGTTGATAAATTGGAGTTCTGAAGGAAGGGAATCATGCTCCACACTCCATTTATTCCAAAACTGTTATCATTAATATGGAATGTTTTCAATGAACTACTCTTTACTAATTCAGTAAATAACAATGCCATCTTTTCATCAGTGAGATTGCAACCATCTAAATCTAACTCATATAAATGATTATTATTTGCAATATATCGTCCGAGCAGCCTCCATGCCTGATTTGTAAATCGCTCCGCATCAAAGCCATCCAATAGCAATTTAGTGTCATCATAATTATAATTACTTAGATTGTTTTTGATTCGACGAATACTTCTTAAACAATGAATAGATATACCACTGTAATCTCCAAAAGCTTGACGATACAGTTCATCATCTGCTTCCGAATCAGTATAGTTTGCCATTTTGTTAGGGCACCACGACAACAATCTTTGCACATTAAGATGTGATACTTTTTTTGCAATAGATACTTTTTAGCTATTTCGGTAAAAGGTTTTATGTCGAGGGTAGTTGTATGAAATGTTGGTTGAGAATGAAGACTAAGAGTAATAGGATATCTATATGATCAGATGTCTTCCATTTAATATTCACGATGCCATACCCAAGATACCGTTTGATCGCTAGAATAAAATCTCCACTCACACATATCATCAGATGGCAGTCTACTTGCAATCTACTACTCGACGGCATAGAGAATGAAGATGAGCATAAAATAC
>Ga0214478_100285_pt1 | contig 30023 bp, 19 predicted proteins | sample M1_20Mar14CPVII9_2_FD_178001 | JGI IMG/M metagenome (GOLD analysis project Ga0214478, IMG submission 178001) | Marine eukaryotic communities from Monterey Bay, California, United States - M1_20Mar14CPVII9sort6BwellD7 | ecosystem: Environmental > Aquatic > Marine > Unclassified | place: USA... | reverse complement strand
TTCAAACGACAAGCAGCTGCCAAGTCTACGTCTACTACTCAACAGCAGCAACCTTCTGCACTTGCCGTTCTTGCCAATGCGGCCACTGAAACTGCCACTCTAATGAGTAATACTGATAAGTTCTCTCCCATTAGGAATCCTACAACTAACAACACTGCTACTGCTGTCGTAATGAACAAGTCTGTCGTGGAGAATAATAATTCATCGTCGGACTTGAGTCGCTTTGATGTTGATCTAATGTCAAAGAATACTGATAATGCCGTTGGTAAGAGTAATGCTGATGCTGTGATGAATGTTGAGGGTGCTGGTAATAAGGAGGAAGCAGTCCCAACGTCTATTCGTACAAGTGGTGATGATGTTGAAGATGACTTGACAGAGGCAACAGCCACTACATTTGATGGTGATATCTTTCACGAGGCCAAGGCAGATGATACTGCTGTTGGCGAGAAGGAGTCATCAAAGATAAGTCCCCACTTTGCCAACGTTGCCACAAATCAAGTTGCGGAGAAGCAGAATACTGGTACCACTACAAAGGCAACTTCTCCCGTCGCTGTCAAAGACGTGGGCATTCAACAACAGCCATCTCCCAAGCTAGGTGGTAATAATGTGATGAACGTCCAGCCTCCTGCTCGGCAGACTGCTGTTCAGGCTATCCCTACGAATACTTCTGGTGCTAACGATATGAATCAAGGCTCATCGGGTGCTCCACGAGTATCACTTTCACCTCGAGGTCCTTCGGGTGCCAATGTTATGAATCAAGGAGGAGATGTTTCGTCACTCTCTCCCAAGGGCACTTCGTCTCGTCCTAGCCAGAATAATACCAAGCAAGCAACAGCAACAACTGATGAGGACGATAATAGTATTGTGATTCCTGGAATTTCAGCTGCCGTGGCAAACAATCCAGACTTTTCTCAGCAAGCTAATGTTGTTGCTAGGTTGAGCAATACTATCGACAACGTTCGTCAGCCTGGTAGTCAGCAGCAGATGAATAACAATCGTACATTCCAGCCTCCTTCATCGTCGTCAGCTACCTCTATTCAGAAGCCTGTTCTCAATCGTCAGAAGAAACAACCTCCATTCATGATGAATAGGAATACTATGACCACGAGTAACTCTTGTGATATTGTCACCGAGAAGGTCACGTTTGCATTGCCCAAGTCTCGTTCTACTGCTACCAACAACAACAGCATGATGTTGGGTAGTAATCAGAAGAATGGCACATCGTTGGCTCGTGCGGCTGCTGCGGAAGGCTCGACTGCCATTACTCCCGATTCTCGTGGAGTTGCAAACAACAACCAAGCCGCGGTAGCAGCTACACCCTTTGGTCGTCAATCTGATACTAGTAGCGGTTCTGAGAGTAGCAGTGGTGATGATTTGAGTCCTCACAAGGATCAAGCTTTTGTTCCTACTCCAGCTTCCACTACAACTGTTCAGCCTCCTAAGAAGACAATGGAATCACGTGACGAAAAGGCTCTTCCTCCTCAGCAGCAACAACAACAGAGGAGGCCTAGATCTCTGACCATCACCAGTCCACCCGAGGCATTAATGACTGCCCCTGCTCAATCTGAAACACCCAAGGTTAGCAATGTGAACCAGCCATCTGGTTCAACCATGACAACCAACAGTATGACAGCCTCGTTATACCATCGCAACAACAACTCGGCATTTCACACAGATGAAACATTTGATGAACTTCTCACACAGTTTGTCAAGGATATTCAGGATGGTACAGACATTTATGAGAAAGGTCAGAATGATTTGCTTGGTCTGAATGTCGAAGTTACACATGCCTACTCGAAGTTGCTTCGTTACCATGATGAGTACAAGGAGCTTCTTGCTGATATTGAGGGTGTTCAGGCAATGGCCGAGTCTGTAATGGCTGAGATTAGTGTTGAGTAAGAGATGGAATGTGATGTGTGATTTGTAGTGCATGAAGTTGATGTGTATGTCTTGGAGGTATACACATGCAACTCATCCAGAATGAAGAAGTGCAACCTGTTGTATTGACAGGACAGAGAGGCAGGGTGACACAATGATGAGAATAGTTGTGTTTATATAACCCATAAAGCCTTCCTTTTGAGATACTTTAATATTCTTACCTTATAAATAGGTGTAGTCTCCTCGTGCATATACTTGATAAGAGATTAAGATGATGCAGGGAAGGGATGTCGTCGTTGATCAGATTTTCTTTACTTTAAGATTATGTGCATATAAAAGAAAAGTAGATCCCCTTGTCTATGACGATATCTTTATGACGATATCTTCATCATAGTTGTAGCATTAGAGCCATGCGGTCTACAAGGATCAAAAGTTATCCTTGAAATGATAGGAGAAGTATTATCCCTTCTCTCTTCTATACTCTTGGTGGTCTCTAATGTCTTGGTGGCACCAGTGTTGCTCATCTGGTTCTCTAAATCTTGAGGTGATAGTTTGCCATTGGCAAGAAGTTCTATAACGTCAATAGTAACATTCTCTTTCTTTGGATCAGGCAATGGATTTGAATTCGGTTCAACGAATGCCAATGGAGGTTCCTTGAGCAGGCTGCCTTCCTCTTGGCTTGAATCATTCATTGATGATGGTATGGTAGGCCAATATCTATCAGCAATGGCACCCAGAAAACCAATCCATACCGCCCAGTGCGCCTTCCGGACATATCCGAGTGGTGTACTACCTCTACAATCCATAATACAAAGTAGCCATGGATCTTGATCTAACAATAACCGTATCGAATCAAAGTTAGGCTCACTTGTCCAACAAGCGTCGTGTAATGGAGTTCTACCAAAATCATCTGTAACCTGTACAGATGATTGACATTCTATTAACGCATGTAGCATAGTGTAGTCGCCTCTTCTACATGCCGCGTGTACAATCGATTCGCCGAATTGATTACAGGCATTGGGATGTAGACCTGATGTTATAAGGGCAGTGGCGGTTGACACGTCAGAGGAGCGTATTGCCTTGGTTAGTGAAACGCCATAACTTTTAGTTTGGAGTTGCTATAAAGTTGGGAGATGAGGCGAGGTGAATCATGTTAGGACACAGAGATTTAAATGTAGATTGCAATTGCAAATCAAGGGCATACTAATAATACTCATAGGTGAAGAGCAACCAACAACTTACCGTAGGACTATTATGATAACCACACTTTAAACTACAGAATGTCGTCCCAGGATACCCACGAGATTTTAACATACTCGAGAAGTACTCCTGAGGTGATGATATCTCTAACTTATTATCCATCCGTCTTTCCATTGTTAGTAATGTCCCATCGTCGGTTGTTTGTATAGCTTGTGAGGCAAATGATTGTGTAGACAATGTGTGAGTGGGTGGTGCCTTACTTATCTGATTCGACAGGTGAGCTGCAGATGTTATGGGGAGATTTATCGATGAAGATAATTGTCTATTTGGTGTTGTTCTATTTGGTTGTTCTGACATGTTGGCCATATCAGAGTGATGCCTCTTTCTATTATTATTATTGTTGACACTCGTTGGCAGAGTGTTTATTGGAACTGAATTGATTAATGAGTCTATTATCTCATTAGTATTCATTGCAAAACTATCTTCACCTTCTATTGTTTATTGCAATTAATTAATGAGTTTAACAAAGAATATAATGTAATATATTAACCAGTGACCTATTAATCCCATTCTTCTTCACCACGCTCAATGTCAAACGTATGCTATAAACCACATCATATAATAAGCTTTGTTTGTGCTGTGATTGGTTGTTCTAAAAAAGGCCACTCACGTGGTTTTAGGATACCTAGCCCAGCTGTCGTACTGAGGTGGTGTATAAAAATGCTTTCAGAACCCTTAGGTATAACAAACATTGTAATATTATATACCTTTGTATATCAAAATGAACTTCCCTTCAAGAAGAGACACTTTGCTGTAAGTCACAAAAGGTCACAAATATGTCACAATTCACAGTGCCGTATCTTGCATTTTTCATATCATTGCTTTTACTCAACGCAAATGTATGGGCCATGCCACTTGTTCAGATCAATACCTATGAATGCCAAACACCTACATACCTTTACTAGAAGATACGATGGCTACTAGTCGTCAATCCCCAAAGCCTAGACAGCAAAAGCGAAAGCGCAAAGTTGAAACAAAAACAAATGATGAGTCGAGTGGAATAAATGATAAAGATACTTCACATGTGCAATTAATGCAAAGCGGCCTTGTCGGCGGCGGCGTGGAGAGGATGGCGCAAATCTTAATAGTAGTAGACAAGTGCAAGTGGTGGTCTCGAGAATAGACGGGGCGGCGGTTCGTTGAATACTGATATGATATCTCGACGACAAACTATATCAAAAAAGAATACCCCAGCTTCGTCGTCATCTAGTGTTAATAGAAAAGCATCATCCATATTGCAGAGAATGAGATGCTCAACAAATGATACAGCAGTTCAAAAAGATGTTAATAACAATATACATTCTACTGCTACGGAAGAGGAAGAGGAAGCTTCAAGTGTGGAAGAGTCGTCGGACAGCACAAGATCTGATGTATTAGATTGCATTGGAACTATGACCACATCATACAATACGACGACGAATACCAAAGACAAAGAAGATACAACTGCAATGAGTGATGATGATAAACAAACATCAAATTACATTTCATATATTAAAGAAAGGAGAAAGTTGCAATACATGATACTGACCTTGGTTATATTTGGTACCATGCTCTTAACAATCTTATCTGCTACCATATATTTGCAACAATCAAACCATAACCTTGTCATACTGGAAAGAGATGCAATAACATCTCAATCAACACAGGAACAATTGGCACAAACCAATAAACGTCATAATACTCAAATGAAAGAACTTACTAATATTAATGAAGCATTGGAGAGAGATTATGATGAAATCAACACACATGCAAAACACATGTCAATGCAATATAATCTTTTGCAACACAGTCATACCGAGCTAATAAATATATACCTTGCTCCAATTCTCAATTATACTAACAAGTTACAACAATCATATGAAGAACAGCATTCAATCATACTTGATTTATCAAAGTTGATAAAATCACTGCAATCATCCTTGACATCATGTAAAGAAGATATTGAAACACAAAGACAAGAATCCATCAACGCTGTTGAAGCTGTTGCTCATGCATCCAACGAATTCGCTTTAGTCAAAGCTCACGAACATGAGTTAGAACGCATAAGCTACATTGAACACATGGAACTAACGATTGATAGAATAGAAGACGAGGCAATCGGAGCGGTCAATGCCGTTGCCACTGCCGCTGGAAAGTTAGAGTATGAGAGAAAGTTGGAAGAAGAAGAAAGATGGAAGAGATATACTAACGAAGCTGAGTCAATACTTGGGAGTATACGAAACAATGTGGTGCAAGATGATGAAATACGAGTGCTGGATACTGATATCTATAAAGTGGGGGATATCTCAATGAGAAGGGTTGTTCAAAGCAGACGAGATTGTACAGAGATGAATCAACTATATGACTATACACAAGACATATCTATTCGTTTACTCGTCTAGGTATGCATCTATCGTCAAGGTAGATGCACTAGACATATTTATTTCCGAGAAATTGCTGAAGGAAAGCCGGTAGCTTTAGAGGCGGCAAATCTACATACTTCTATCATCGACTTGGCATCAGCCTTTATTTCAGTGGCGGATTTCTTCTTGATAACTAGATTCGCTGCATCACAAGCACTCTGAGCAATGGCATTTGAATTGTACGTCCCCAAAACAAATTGAGGTATTCCAGGGGCCCTGCACATAGCTTGCTGCAAAGTAGATGATATAGAAGAGTTAGATCAAGCATTGAACCATTTGATAAACATTGTCATTGAGAAACTTACAAATTTCTTTCCTCGTCTTGTAATTTTGCCAGTTCTTCGTGTGTCTCCAGACTTCTTACTGGATTCTGCACTGTTTGCAATATTACGGGCATTCTCGGTATTCTTCTTGCGCGTTGCCTTATTCTTATCCGAATCCCAGTCTGCCGCTGCTAGACATCAGTATTGAAAGCAGCAATTTCACGGCGAATAGAAGAGGGTCTGACTTCATTGCGCAGTTATGTCTATCCATACAATTACTTAAAGCGGAGGGAGGATGCAACACAAACAGTGGAATAAGGGGAGGAGTACATAAGAATAAAGGAGATATTTTAGTAAGGGAGGGATACAATAAGAATAAAGAATTATTTTAGCGATTTAACGGTATCGAATATGTGGCCGGTCGGCAACATGGAAGATAAAGCTTTGTAGTATTACGTATGACAATCATGACACGCCACTACCTCAACATTGCAATAGTATCATTTGCTCTCCTCCTTCGTATATTAGTCGGTATACATCCACATTCCGGTCAAGACGACTATCAAGGACCAACTCATAGCAACTCCAAAACAAATAAAGTAAAGTATGGTGGAGATTATGAAGCACAGAGGCATTGGATGGAAATAACATATCATTTACCAATAAACGAATGGTATTATCATGATTTACAATATTGGGGATTAGATTATCCACCATTAACTGCATATGTTAGTTGGGTGTTTGGATATGTTGCACATCATGTTGGGTCATTTCATGATAACAAGTTTATTGTAGAGGAAAATGATAAAGTTATAATAAATAATGTGTGTCAACTTGATGATGAAACTTGCATAGAAGAGCAAGGTACTGCTGATTCCAAAGTTAGAAGTTATAGTAACGGTTTAGGAGTATTGAAGGATTTGGTTGCACTTCATTCAAGTAGATGGGGATTTGAAGATTCGAGAGGTAAACTTTATATGAGATTTACGGTATTAATATCCGATTTGTTGGTTTATATTAGTGCAGTTTGGGTATTAGTTAGAAGATTGACAAAACAAAGAGAATACAAATCAGACATTAACAGAAATGGTATCATTCCAACGTACCTACGACCTCGACTTTGGCTGCTATTAACGGTACTATCACAACCGGCTCTCATATTAATCGATCATGGCCACTTCCAATACAATACTATATCACTTGGATTAGCTCTATGCTCATTCCATTTCATAACATCAAGTACTAATGAACTCGGTCCTATTGTGGGAAGTATACTCTTCAGTTTGGCACTCAACTTTAAACAGATGGAGCTATATCATGCACCTGCGGTATTTGCTTATTTACTTGGAAGATGCTTTCGACATGCAAATCGATATACGCACATCATTGCCAACTTTATTGCATTAGGAGTCACAGTGACTCTAACCTTTGCAATGCTTTGGCTACCATTTGTAATATACCCACCAAGTGATGCAACTTCGAACCTTGCTGGAGTATTGCAAATCATTAAAAGAGTATTCCCTTTCCAACGTGGACTATTCGAAGGCAAGGTGGCCAACATTTGGTGCGCATTATCAATCAAACCATTTTCAATAAGAAGTCGAATACCAGAGAACTTATTACCACTGGCAGCGTTAGGGCTTACTTTGGTATTGATTCTACCTCCGTGTTGGATGCTATTCAAGGTTGGCAGAGGGGATAAATTGAAACCGCTACTGACGCAACCAAATGATGACAGTGATATTAGATTATTACTTTGGGGGACTGCATCTACATCACTGGCATTCTTTTTGGCAAGCTTCCAAGTGCATGAAAAGGGAATACTTATACCACTTGCTTCGATATCACTACTCATGTTGGAGGCACCAGATTTTGTTCATTTCTTCTCCATAGTTGCAACATGGAGTCTATGGCCTTTGTTAGTCATTGATAGACAGACCGATGCATACATCTGCTGCTTGGGTATCTTTGTGTGCATCAACAGTATGATGAAGGTATCAGTATCTTATGACAGATTAGATATATTTTCCAAGAGATATATCACAAGATATGTCCCTTCACTTGCGTGGATTGTCATGATTATACTGCATATATCAGAGTTGACTGTAGCTCCGCCATCACATCTGCCAGATTTATATCCTGTCCTATGGAGTTTTGTCGGCTGTGGTTTGTTTTGTATTTCATACTTGGCCACAGTTTGGGCAATGTTTGCACAGATCCTACGAAGTGAGAAAGATAAGAAGGTGAAGAAGAAAGCCAAATCAAAGACTAGTAGAATGCCACCTATATCACTACTTGGATTGGTCTTGATATCATCATATACAAACACAAGCCATGCATTTATACAACATAACAAAGTCCACACTTCATATACTCATTCGATTCATGCAAGTAGTGAAGACGCGGTGTCTAGTCTATTCACCGATGATCTTCTGGAAAGAGCACGTCGTCCTCTATCATGGGAAGAAAAAGTAGCCAAGGAGAAAAAGCCTGTCTTGAATTTGTCTGCTGTGCGGAACCTAGATGCACTGTCACTTGCAGATGGAGCTGATATGGATGAAAACACGAGCTCGGTTGAAGAGGAGACTGGAGAGGAGACTAACGACTGGATCGATGGTCATGTGTGGCACTCTACAGAGCAACATCTCATTGATATCGGCATCCTCGAGACTGAGATGATATTAAATTCAGCTCCTCAGTTGCTAAGGTTGCCAACACATCAAGTTGTTGAGGCAGCAAACTTTCTGCATTCCTATCCAACCGGCAAGAACTCTACCGACTTAATCAAATTGGATCCATCACTGCTAACATATCTAGCCGATGATCTAAGATATGGTTTGGAGGAATACCTTCCCAACATGATGTTCATGGGCGATCAAGATACTGCAGCCCAGATGATTTCAAACCAACTTTCCCTTTATTCATCTTTGGGGCTACAACTGATAAGAATGGGTATCGAGGGAGGCTTAGAAGAGAGACACATCTCGAGAACTTTGAATAGTGCAGGAACAGCTAGTTCTAAGGCATCTGAGGGGATTGTTGGAGAGGTAGGAAAGAGCTTTAAACAGCTTCAACGTATCAAAGGTAGAAAGAGTTAATTATATTTTGCCGCCTCATTAAGTAAGATTTATAAATACATCTGAATATCAATCAATAGCAATACAATTGTTGTCACATATCCTTCTCACTGTCAGAAATCATTCCATCAGAGATAGAGTTGTCGGATGATCTCTTGGAAGAGCTTCTCCTTAGGCGTGGCGACACAGTCAGATCAATCTTGTCGGGGATACTAATTTCATTATCTTCAATATCCCCTTTCTCATGTCATACTCTCGAGGGCATTTCTACTACCTGCTTTGATTCTATATTTTGTTGTATATGTTGTGCATTTTCATTCATCTTTACAAATGTATACAGTAAGCTTCCGCCCAGGACTGTAAATATACCTAATACCCCCAAAACTGTTGGATCGTTACCCCACAAATAGAAGGCCATCAATGATTGAACTGCAGCCTTCGCCGTTCCACTTATATTGTGTGTTAATGGAGATGTAGCTTTGATCTGCAGTACTGTGACTATACCAATTGAAAATCCGAAGAAGCCGGCAAGTGACATGGCGCTCCAAAACTGTGCTGATGACAATCGTTCTGTACTTTTCTTAATCTCGTCAGCTTCAAAGTAAACTATAAGCGGTATGAAAAGAAAGCATGCATTCACATTGTTGTAGAATGTGAGCTTCCAGTGATTGTCATCCACAACCGGTAGTACTTTCTTTGTAAATATGGAGTTTAATGATACAAATAGAGATGACATTACACCAGCAAGAGTACCATATGTAGAAAAGTTTAGCTCTCCACGGCTGCCAATGACAAAGCCAAATATAACTACCATTAAACATAGAACCGTTTTGAAGGATGTTGGTATACCGAGGAATACTCTTGATAAGAAGACATTGAATACTATTGTTAAACTCCTCGCAACATTGTAGAATGATACCTGCACGAGTTTCAAACATAGATTGTTAAATGTAATCATTCCAACAAACACTAAACTCAATGGAAATATCTGGCGAGCTTGTGAAAGTAAATACTCAGTCTTAGGAAATTGAGCAAAGAAACTTGGTTTGGGAGGATTTGCTGGTTGACTAGTTCCATTCTCATTAACACTAACAGCCGAATATTGAGTTGCACTGGCCGCATTACCCCTTGCTCGTTGTCCACATAAGCCCGCTATGTAGCATATTATAACTGTCACTATACATTGATACCAAGTAACAAATAGTGGTGCCGGTATTGATATACCATCATTGGACATTAGAATTTTATTTAAATATACCATGGATATACTAACAACCCAATAGGTTGCAACAACGCTAGCAATATACATTGCCTCTGCCATGATTTTATAATTATTTGAGTATTTGTATTGCAGACTGTCAATAATGTATGAATGTAGTTTTTTATACTTGAACTTATGTAATTGCAAACTCTATTGAATTGAATTGAATGAACTAGCTTAGGGCCGAAATATGTCCCTGTATTAATATAGACTCGTATTAACTGATGTACAATAGGATGGCGATATTAATGATCATAGATGGAGGGCATCAAGTTCAGTGTATAATATACAACCGCCATCATAAATTTTGCGTTTTCATATTCATATGATTGAAAAGAAAACTCAGTTTTTAGAAAGATACTCTGGTACGGTATCCTTTTTCATTCCCCGCCACGAGTAGAGGGAAGAGATTATAAGAGGAGAGATCCAAATCTATCATATCCAATACATATAGTTTATATTTAGTGTACAAATTCTATTCATTTTGAGAAAGGCATGTATATATTGCCCAATCTCTAGCTCTCAAACTTCCTAATCTCTTTCTCTTGTCCTTAGTTAATCACAAGATAAGGTGAATGTTCTCCTTCTTTGGAGCTATATGACACTCTGTTTTCACTTGACGAGTCGATGATAATGGTAACATACTTGCCTGTTGAGGTAGATAGAGCCTCAGTTATATCAACTTCCACCCAAGTATGACTCCTCACTTTCCTGAGAGACTTGACATATCTCGAGTTGCTCAAAAGAGAGCTCAGAGGCGCATTATCATATGTCACCATGTCTTCGTCCCACATTGATACGTCTCCAGTTATGACGTGAAACACGCCACCATTTTGTGAGCTATCTATAGCATATAAATTTAGCACAGCAGAAGTGAGACTTGATTTCAGACAAGACACATCGAACTGGAGCAAAGCAATATGTCCAGGCCGGCCGTCTACGAATAGTTCTGTTGCATGACCATAGTTCATGTCTTTCAAATTGGGTGAAACGAATGTATCATCTGATGGTGAGAGTGCATTCCAATCACCCACCTCCTCGCCGCCCTGAGCAAATAGTTCTGTACCAGAACTACTATGCATTTGCATGGACGAATCCAGAGTGATCAATGCTTCTTGTTTTGGTACAACCACAAGCTGTGAACCAAATCCATTAAGTTCCTTTGATGCAAATATCAAACGGAGGTCATCGCAGGATGCTCTAGCTGCTGCGGAAGGTATCACTCGTATGCTTAAGTAATCTGATGCGAGGTTATTAACAGCTGATGTAACATCGACTTCATACCACTGTTATCAAGGTAGAGAGAATACAAAGGAGTGTTAGTAAAAGATACGATCAAAGATGATATAGAACTTATACATTTGACAAACACAAACTTACCATTCCGTTTTGGATTGTACTTAAACTACCAACAACCTCGGTATACTCTGGCGCTGTCTTCCAACTGATGCTGTCCTCTGACCAGTCGGGAATTGGTGCATGTAAAAACACTGCTCCGTTCAAACTCGATCCTTCAATAACATGAATCAAGATGCTGGCATACTCGACTGGACTAGAAGAGCCAAGAGATGATAAATCAAATTTCAACATTGCATGCATATCGCCACCGCACTCAATTGGGCTTACTTCCAATAGAACATCATCTCCCAATGAGTTGCTGTCCTGATCTTGACGCATGATCGTAGCGTCATCCGTTGCATACGAACTGATGACAGTCGATAAGTCGATATTGTGATTTGGATAAGGACATATCTGTATATCTTGCATTATCGAGACATCTTCTTCATCAACACTGTCAGTATCTCCACTGTGTGTAGTTAGTTTTGTTGTATCTCTACCCCCCAGCTGTCTTCCATAATGGCTCAGCTGTTGCATTTGAAAACGCCTGGCAATCATTTGCATACCAACAGGAGAAGGATCAAGTTCAATGACGAGTTGTGGCGCATACTGCCCTTGCATGTACTCCTGTGAAGCATAGGTAACCTGATTCTTCAAACAAGCTTGAATTCTCACAGCCACATGCTCATCACTATTGGAAACCAAGCCGGTGACATCAGCCTCTACCCAAGATTCATTAACAGCTTCTCTTATCTGTACAAGTGGCGGACCTGAAGACTCTGGTGTATTTGACCAAGATATTGAACTTTCCTCCCAGTTGGGATTCATGACGTGCACAAAACCACCTAACTTTGAAGGATTGATAACATACAAGCGCAGCGTAACCTTTTTGATGGTTACACACTCACAAATGTCATCCGGGAGCTCAAACTTGATGATACCGTCTGTTTGAGGTTGTTCAGCAATCACAATCGAGTCAGTATTGTAGCCCTTGTCATTATCGGCGACTATATATGCATCATTACTCGCTGAAATTGTAACCGTCTCTCCTTCTCGTGGTCTACAGATTTGGTCTGGTGCTTGTTGAACTTCCTGAGGAGGATCACAAGGCACTCGACGGTAAACATCAAAGGTACCTTCACAATTGTTGAGTTGATCCTCCAATCCACATTCACCATCAGACTCACAGAGAGCTCCAATTTCTAATGTTATATCTGAACAGCTTGGAAGTATAACCGGATCACAACTTGGGCATTCATTAGTATCTAGTGGCTCAAAACACATATCTGGACATGATGGTATTATAACTGGCAATGAATGAGTAGGTCTCAATGTAGGCCTCATTGTTGGACTAGCAGAGATAGGCTTAGACGAAGGCTGCTGGCTTGGAGAACTCGTTACAGGTTTGTCAGAAGGCTGATTCGTTGGACTTGAAGTCAGAGTTGATACAACCTGTGTTGGCATGATGACAGATATTACAACAGTCGCTTCGTCACTGCCACCATTATCATCTGATATAGTATACTTGAACAAATCTTCTCCTGCAAATCCAGTGTTTGGATAGTAAGTAATTGTATTATCTGTATTGATCTCGACTCTTCCATTGACGGGTTCAGTTGTAGACACGACAGATAGCTCATCATTTCTATCCGAATCAAAATCATTTGCCAACACGTCAATACTAACTTCAGTGTTTGTCAGAGTTGATGTATAGTCATCATTTGCAAAAGGATCTCTATTCCCATCAGTCGGTTCGGTACTTGGGGCTTGAGAAGGCTGTTGTGAAGGCTTTTGCGTCGGGGGAGAAGTTGTCGGTTCTGCAATAACATCAACAACTAGCTCTGCTGAATCACAGACGGTCGTATCTTCCACACATACAATGTATGAGCATGTATCAGTCCCAACATATGTTGGATCACTTGTATATTGAACTTGACCGTCAACAACCTCACAAACACCATTATCTGCTTGTTCAGCTATGTCTATCACTTTCAATAGCAAGTCATGCTCATCATTATCAAGGACATCAACCAAAACTGATGTATCAGGTTGAGTTTGAGCACTATCATCAGTTGCTATGGGCTTTTGCGGGACAACATTAACAGTGACAACAGCAGCATCACATACTTCAGTGTCCTCTATACATACAACATATGAACAACTATCAATCCCTGTAATAAAGTCTTCTTCTGGGGTATACAGAACCTGATTATCAACTACCTCACAGACTCCATTCTCTGGCTGACTTCCAATGTCTGTTACCACAAGGGGCAAGTCTTGTGGTTGTAAGTCATTATCTAGAACATCTATTGACACAGGAGTGTTTGGAGTGGTCTCTGACGTATCGTCATTACCAGTTGGAGCGTTTGGAACAACCTCCACAGAAAGAGTGGCTTCATCACACTCCAATTGACTACTATCAAGCTCACCATCCATTGTTGTCATTTCTGTTTCTCCAATAGATATACTAAACTTTGCTATTGATGCTTGTACCTGGCATGCTATACCACACCTATGAAGTCGAGCTTTAATGTCAACACAGACTGTATAATCACATTTATCGTTGCCAACGAATCCTTGATTAGGTGTATATGTGACTTGCCCATCAATTACTTCACATACACCATTCTCGGGTTGAAGTGCAATGTCGGTTACTTTCATTGGTTGATCTTGAGGATGTTCATCATTCTCAAGCACGTCGACTGATACTGGTGTTTCTGATGGTGTCTCAACTTGATCATCTACTGCAATAGGTTTTGTTGGAGTGACATTTACAGTGACTGTAGCCTCGTCACATAATTCTTTACTACCTTCAATGCAGACAATATATTCACAGGTATCTGTGCCGATAAAGTTAGTGTCTGGAGTGTATTGTACTTGATCTCCGACTACCTCACATAATCCATTATCAGGCTGTGTAGTCGTAACAACTTGAAGTGGTGCCTCATTAGGTTGATCGTTGTCTAAAATATCTATCAAGACAGGAGTGTTAGCCGGAGTTTCAATTTCATCATCTCCTGATACAGGCTTTGGTATCACCTCAACTATCACAACCCCTTCATCACATATATCAGTATTGTCTTCTAGACAAACTGTATATTTACACTCGTCACTTCCGCTGAAGCCTAGGTCAGGGCTATATTTAACTTGCCCATCATCAGTGATCTCGCAAGTACCATTCGTAGGCTGGGTGACATTAACGACCATCAATGGTAGTTCAGGATCGTCACTGTAGCTATCATTGTCGAGTGCATCAACTATTATTGAACTGTCTTGTGAAGTTTCGACATTGTCATCTTGAGCAATCTTGACTTCAACAACATCCACAACCAACACTGCAGTATCACAAGCCTCTGTTCCTTTGATGCAAACGATGTACTCACAGGTGTCTGTGCCGATGAAGTCGGAATTTGGTGTATACTGCACTTGATTATCGACAGCTTCACAAACTCCGTTATCAGGTTGTGTTGTGATGTCGGTCACTTCAAGTGGCTTGTTGGTAGAGGGGTTTACGTCGTTGTCGAGAACATCTGATAACACTGGAATATTCAATGGAGCTCGCTCTTTATCATCGTTGGCTGTTGGCGCTGGTTGAACAACATCAACAGTAAGCTCTGCAGAATCACATATATCCGTACCCTCAACGCAAGCCGTATATGTACAATTGTCACTACCAACAAAGCCTTCATTTGGTGTGTACTCGACTTGACCGTCGACTACTTCACATGTACCGTTATCTGGCTGCTCTACAATGTCTGTCACCTCTATTGGAAGGTCTTCGGGATGGTTATCGTTGTCAATCACATCCACAGTAATTGGTGTGTTGGGTTGAGTCTCAAATTGATCTTCATTTGCCGTAGGTGGACCACTCTCTACCTCCACAAAGACATTTGCAGTATCACATTCATTCGATGAATCACAAACAACATATGGACATATATCTGGCCCAACATAGTCAATATTAGGCTCGTAGATTACTTGGTTATCCTCTGTAATACTACACTTGCCGTGTAGTCCTTGTGTAACAGCAGTCACTGTCAACTCATCGTCGTCTGGGTCGACATCGTTGTCTAGTACAGGCACTGTTACTGGAGTGTTGTAGGGTGTTGATACCTGATCATCATTAGCGTCTGGTGGCAGATTTGTCTCATCTACAGATATTATGATTGCGCCTTCGTCGCATAGATCATTATCATCACAGACATAATACAAGCAGATATCAATTCCAACAAAGCCAGTATTGGGAGTATAAGTCACTGTATTGTCCTCCTCATTGGCCACACAAGTACCGTTAGCTCCATCAGTAACATTAGCAAGATTGAGTGGGCTATCGCTTGGGCTTTGATCATTCTCCAATGCGTATACTGTTACAGGTTCATCTTCATTTGTAGTTACAGGATCGTCAACAGCCAGTGGCGATTGCTTGGGTGTTTCAATAACATCCACAATGATTGATCCCTCGCCACAATCTGTAGTGTCTTCAATACAAGCTGTATATGTACAATTATCTTGGCCAAAGAAACCCTCGTTGGGCGTGTATTCTATTTGCCCATCAGCGATGATTTCGCATGTACCATTTGACGGAAATGTTACTTCTGTCACCTCCCAATTATCTGGAAGGTCATTTTGAAGCACATCAATCACAAGTGGCTCGCCTTCGGGCGTGTCGACTCGATCATCAAGTATAACTGGATTAGTATTGTTTGGATCAATCGTCACAGTAACGACTGCATTGTCACATGCATTTGTGTCACATATTATATAGTCGAATGTATCTTCACCTACATACCCTTCTTCTGGAGTGTACACTACGCCATCTCCATCTGGACTTATTTCAGCAACTCCATGCTCAGGTTCACTAACATCAATTACATTCAACTCATCTCCATCGGGATCGTTATCATTTGCCAGCACAGGTATCGATATTGGCCCAGGATTCATACCCTCGGATATAGTCACAAAGTCATCACTGGCAACTGGTGGGTCATTCAGTGGACGCTCAACAGTAACAGTTACAGTAGCCTCATCACACAAACTTTCTGGGTCTGATATACCAGATTGAACCTCAATGGATGGATCACATATTTTGTATGTAAATGTATCTTCTCCAACGAAATCCTCATTAGGTTTGAATATTATGGTTCCTTCGGGACGAATTCCTGCTGTGCCATTGGCCGGTTGTGATACTATACTGTTAATTGTGATTGGATCATCTAGGTCGACATCATTTTCCAAGACTGGTATGTTGACATTTGTGTTCATTAGAGTTTTTTCGGTATCGTCATCTGTTGGATGTCAAGTCAAATGAGAATAGATCAGTTTATGCATAAGATATGGTCAAGCTCGATAAAACACACAATAGAAAGATACTCACTAGCAACAGGCAAATCATTCACAGGTTGCACTTCCACAATAACATCTGCTTCACTGATAAAGCCATTCCCGTCTACAACTTCATACTTGAACTCATCAAATCCATTATATCCATTCTCCGGTGAGTACACTATTTCATCATTATTTCCAAGCTCTACACTCCCAAACTCTGGTTGGGTATAATCAACTATAGTCAAGCCAGTACCCACTCCATCTATATCATTATCTAATACCGACAGAGATATCGGTGTATCTTCTGGAGTAACACCTGTATCATCTTTAGCACAGCTTGCTATCCGCGTGTATACATCTGCTCCGTCTATACAATTGTTGAGCTCAGATGATGTATTACATTCGCCACTACCTATACACATGTCTTTAGTGTTGATTGTATATCCGGTTAGTGATGGATAGGATGTAAATTCACTTGAATCTATACATTGTGGTATTGAACTTGTATCAGTCGGACAATCTGATTCTTCTATAGGTACCAAACACAGCTCATCACATGTTGCAATTGGCATAGTATCGACTGGTTCTTTCGAAGGTTGCTGTGATGGCCGTAAGGTTGGTGATGAAGTTTCTTCAGGTTTGATTGTTGGTTCACGTGTCGGCCTAACACTCACTCCTCTTGTGGGTGTCAACGAAGGCTTGGCGGTGGGAACACATCGATCAGTTCCACCTGTCTTCAATATCTCAATCTCTGCACAATTCCAATACTGTAATGGTAATCCATTTCCGTCATGAGGCAAAGGAACTGGACATTCATTAATCTTCTCTTCAAATACATCTCCCCATTCCGGTGGGAAATCATATTCTAAATATCCCTCATGATAACAATCTTGTGCAGTAACAAAGTACCATTGCAATAATACCAAATCACCAGTCAATCCACAGGGTAGATTCATTTGATATGAAAACTCTTGTTTATTACCAGGAAAACCATCTAAATCATCAACACGACCGGTAATATCACCATCGGGGATATAGATTCTTTCTGGATAATTCGGATCTTCATACGCACCGTAATAATTATCACTAACAAATTCCAGTGGATATTTATCAAAGCATTCTTGTGTTGGTATTTCACCCCATTCAATTGGACATAGTGAGAATTGGAAATGACCACCGTTACTTGATATTAAACTAACTTTGATATTAATTTCATCTTCTTGATTGTATACTGCTTGGATATTAATTGGCATATCATTCCCTAGTATATTTTTCGGTGTGTCGTAGTTACGGAGTGTTTCGATTATTCCACATTGTGCTACTGATCCACCTCGATCAGCGCCCTGGGGTGTTGTTTCTGGTTCAGGGTCTGATTCGGTCCGTGGCCACCAGACTGTGTCTTCATATGCTACTAAGTTTCGGGAGCGGGGTAGTTTGAGATATCCTAATGATGATGTCGGTGTTAGTATTATTATGAGTAGGAGTATTATTAACATTGAGAGCATGAGTTGTGCTTTTCTTTTGGACGACGATGACATTCTATTTCTCTTTGCAAATCTAGCTCTTCTTTGATACTTGCATGATAATACATCATAATATTGTGTCGACGGCATTATTATATCTCTTTGCAATGATTTTTTTATATTAATATTATGATGACGGCAATGTATTCAGTTTATATGTTCATAACTTTGCAATCATCTAATATCTTACTCCCTCATTGCAACAGGCCTAATGCTAGCATGCCGTGCTGACGCCATATGAAATACACAAGGTTGGCGGCACTAATAGGTAGACACGATAGAGCTCTCAACCCGATTGATTGTTCGTTCAGACCCCTAAAATGTCTTCCTCTCTTTCTTGTCGTCAAGTCGTACCGTTAATGGAGTCATTTGAGAAAGGATACCACTTCGAAATGAGAAGAGGGCAGTTGATTATTTCTCTAGTCCTAATACACCATCATGCTTAGATCAATTTTGGTCTTGGTCTAAAAACAGCATTAATACTAGTGATTCATCACGATTAGCCTTAATACGAGCAATATTGCAGGCCTCTTTAATATTTCAAGTTGTGCATGTTGTTTTACAATATATTATTGCAAGACTCTCAACATTCGACGATTAACATGGAGAGGCGGCTGGCATTCGTTAATCTCAATCTAATCATACCTACTTATTATAAAAACGATTGCAAAATACAGTTAATAAATTGCAATAATATCATGGACGGTTTTATGAACAAGCTACTGAGGAGGAAATCAACTGGATCAACAATAGCGAGTATAGATACGGTAGAGGCAATAGATGACTCTGGGGAGATTCTAGTTAGTACAGCAACAAACACTAACCAATACATCGAGGAGGCAGTTGATAATACCTCCGCTGGCTCGGCTGATCATATCATCAGTGAGCTTGATATAAGTTCATCAAGTGACAAGTCTGAGTCACCGGTGGGTGTTATGGATATAAGATTAACAAGTACCGAAGTACCGGCGCCTCCATTATCAGAAGACGCCAACGATGAACACGACGATTACGATGATGGTCTATTAGTCGATTTTCCCAACCGACGAACGTCAATGGAGGAAGTACCACTAGCACCCACCCGTTCCATATCCTTCAAAGACTCAGCCAAGGTACAATCGGTAGAAAACTATTCATTAAATCCACATCTCAAATCACAACTATGGTACAATGAAGTAGATTTACGATCATTCCAACGGAATAAAGGACAGGATATAGGTACTATACGAATGTTACACAAGTTTAATACACAAGCTAAGAATAATAATAAAAAGAAGAAGAAGAAACAGAATGCAGAGTTTATAGCCCAACAGCAAATGATACAAAAGACGTCTACAAGTATAGGTTTGGAAAATCATGTTGGTCATGGTTCTATATCATGGAATAAGATGACCATACTCAGAGAACAACATCGAAAGGCTGTATTAATTGAACAATGGAAACAGAATGGTGAATTCTGTGTTGTCAATCCAGATAGTATTGCCAGAGTAAGCATGGAAGAGAGTGAGTGGGCTAGGGTACGGGGTGTAGAGATTGGTATTATTCATGCCAATTATGATAAGGATGGCGAGAATGAGAATGATGATCAGAGTGATGATAGTAGCTCCTCCTCAAGTGAGGGTGGGGGTACGAATGATTGGGAAGACCGATTATCCGTTCCGGTCAAGTCCGGGTTAGATATTGAATGTGTGCCAAGAAAGATGATGATACCAAGCAACCGCAGCGTATCCACATGCCTGCCTTGAGGATTAGCAAGACACAAGAAGCTATAATAGCAGCAGACAAGGAGGCAAGTTCTCAAGTGAGGAAAGAGATTGATAATCTTCGTGCATCGATCTCACTTGTTAAGCACCAGTCTACAAGTCATCGAAGTGTTCAGGTGCGTCGGGGGAACTCGCCGAGCACGTCATACTCACACATGACAAGAGGAAACGGTTTTTTGGGCTTGCTTTCCTCTGCAGCAACAGTTCCGTCTGCTCAGCGAGGGAATGAAGAATGGCCAATACCAAGCACGAGCACTCCTCTTTCGGGTAATACTATCTCCTCTCCAAGAAGCCCACGAAGACTACCTCCTGTTCCCCGCAACACACCCAATGAGCCGCTTGATAGCAATACTGTCGTCTCTCCTGAAGATGTTCAGAAACTCCGCCGAAGTGTACAGCTTCAAATGAGTTTAGTCAGAGATAACTCTTCAAAGAGGCTAGATAGAAGTGAGCTTGGCCTGCCAGCTGAGATGAAGGATAGGTTGCCAGTAACAAGAAGACCGCAGCAACCAAGAACTTCTTTACCAAGACCTCCCAGAATAGCTGAGGAGATTAATTGGAGCTCATCATCAAGTTCAGATGAGGATAAGCGTTCCTATAAGAAGTTGAATGGGGAGGGTTGTCTCAGAAGTACCGGGGAGGTACCGAAGCCGCATATAAGACGACCCACTCCGCCTTCTGCGTGACCCTCGGCAGCTTAACCTCTCAGCCCAATCGAGGGGGGCAGCTACCTCATTATACTTGACACAGACCTCGTCAAAATGATATATAATACTAGTATATATTAGAATAGAATAGATACCAATAAGAATAGAATGCACAGCTAGGTTAAACAGTAATATATTGTAAACAAATACTATTATCTTATCATTTAGTCTAAATCAAAGCAGGGAAACAGGTTGTCAAACAGGTTATCAAACTTCTATCTGATAAGCTTTATGCACTTTCAATAAAATACATGTGGGCAGTTAATGCAATCAGGCAAAGTTGTCGTATACTCGTTGCACCAATTCGCACAACCTGAAGTATCTTTGCATTGACTAATGCCTGCCCCTTCAACTTCTTGGCAAATAAGACCTTCACTGCAACATCCATATTCATATCCATTTGAATCAACACCGCAAACATTCCACTCTTGGAGGAAGCAAGTACCATCATTAATCTTACTTGGTCTATTGCTTGGTGCAGAAGAAGTCGGTGCCGAAGTAATTACATTAGAAGGTTTAGATGTTGGAGCCAAAAATGATCCTCCTTGCTGCCTGCATTGACTGTAGCCACCATATTCTCCACCGATTTGAATGCAAGCAAGGCCTTCTGTGCAGCAACCATAATATATACCATTTAAGAGGTTGCACAAGCCCCACTCTTCAACAGTGCACGTTGAACCATCTACTGGTGGAGATGTTGTTGGGATCAAAGTAGTTGGTTTGATAGTTGACACTCGTAAATTTGGAGACGGAGCATTGGAAAGGGTAACTTGTGGAGATGGGGCATTGGTAACTTGGGGAGAGGGAGGCGTAGGAGGAGACACAAATCCATCCGAGGCTATGCATCCATTGGTGCCAACAACACATGGTGACCAAGTTGCAACATCTGGCCCCACCATGTTGCCTGCTCTAGTTGAAATTGGTAGGCTGAGGTCCCTGTAGTCAGAAGCAACACTTGATAGATGACCAACGGGGTCGGGAGATGCAATCGTAACCAATGGCTCTGGTCGACCAGGCCCGGCAGTTGAGTCAATTTGTACATCATGACAAGCAACGTAGAACTCGACTTGGTCCAAGCCGACCACATGATGTGCACTCCATTCCCAACGAAATACACTATGCTCAGATGCAGGAATAGCGTCTGAGATGTTAATCGTACCAGTCAGAGGACACCCAGGGAAGTTGGCAATCTTGAACCAGAATTCTGGTGCATCACATTCACTTCCATTGCAAGGAGTACTCTACATTTTGATAAAGAATAGAGGAAAGGAACATGAGAGGTTTTAGTATGAGAGGTCATGATATGCAATAAAGTACTATACTTACCACATAGAATGCACAATCACCAATGTGGTATGCTGCAAGGTTCAACTCGTAATTGATCGTTCCCCCAGCGACCAATGTTGTACTAGGTTCTAATGCCGGCCTATCTCTGCATCTCATTGCTGTGTCGCTAAAACCAAATGCTGGCCCTTCTTGCAAAGTGTAAACTGGGTCGTTTTTATACGATGCTGGATTTGTGATATGAAACCTTGAACGTGGGCTACTCATGTATCCATGGCCTTCGCCTCGAGAAAGGCAACTGGAGAGAGTTGCAAGCAGGGCAAATTTCATTGTTGACTCTATCTAATCGAATGGATGGTTGATATTATTTGCAACTTCCTTTTTATAAGCTGCTTGTATTCCTTATACGACCACTTAAATACGATTTGATTTGTACTCCTATTATATCCTGGGCCTTGCCAAAGACAAATTTGAGTTTATCTGTGCAGTGTTTGTAACGCAACGCAACTATCAATCGTAAACAGGATATCTATCTCCTACTCAAAAGATGGGAGTATAATCGTAAAACCTTGTGTAATGACTCTCGATCCATATACTCCGTGTCATGTGTGATCTTAGGTACGATCATATCCATGTGTAAGAAATAATTATTATTGTTCCAATGTAATCCATCAAACACACTTTTCACTGCCGGGGTCACATGACCCACCAATAATTGATTTACCAATGCATTTATTCTACCATTGCCTATTACCTGAGGATAATGAATATGATGAAAGATACCCCTAACGGTATCCTTTATGCTTTGCTTCCTTCTGATGGTTGGCAACGCAATATCTTTCCAATAAGCGACAATATTTCAGGATCTGTTGTGATTAGGATCATTTCTATAATGAATGCATACACTTGAAGTCTCCGCTATCTTAGCCAACTACACCCTAGTTTCCTACTTCTACTACTCAGTCTGCCTTTTCTTCGTTCTCTTTCTTATTTACCTCCCTGTCATACATGTCCGGAGGCCCCACGAAGTAACACCAAACCCTAAGGGCACACACGAGACTGAGTAAGTGAAAGATTGGACGAAGACGATCACTGGCGTATAGCTCAACCACCATGGATTGAAGATCATTAGAGTTTGATTCAGATTCAAATATATCCGCGGCCACTTCAATGGTATCCATGATATGATCTCTAGTAGCAATCAATACCAACACTACAATCTCGCAAATACAAATTGTGCCGCCAAGAAAATCGCCCATCACTCCCCCAAGAAGATAGTCGCCCTTGTTGCCGCATACATGAGCCACCGAAAGTACTACCAAAATAAGCACAATTGAAAACAATTGGCCGTATAGTATTGATGATAGTATAAAACAGTACATTAATGCAAACAGCACTCGTCGCCAGGATACGATATGCTTTGCCTCCACCATGAATCGATAGAATGGACTTTTTGGCCCTACTTCGGCAACATAGTCTCTTGTTCTGATAAGGTATGGAGCTGACAACCTAGCAAGTGTCTGAGCAACAAGTAACGCTGGTCCTGTACCTGAACTACCTCCATTTTGAAAGTCTAATACCCAGTTGGATGATCCAAGAGTACCAAGTAGCTGGAACTTGGTAAAGAGAAATAGACTCAGAGCTGGAAGATGCGCGTTTAGCGGATTATGACGATGAAAAGAGACAATAGTAACTCGAGTTAGTGCATACAGCTTGCAAAGTTAAACAAATGAAGATACATATATGCCAAACGAAGCACACATTCATTCATAAGATGAAACAATACTAACGCGGACTTTCCAGCACATCCAAAGGTACCAACTCGACTATCGGTCATAATCTTGAGCACTTGGCTTTTACTCCACCCTCCGCCAAGTCCATCTGCAGAGTCTGCTAGACCGTCTTCGTGGAAGCAACCAGTAATGTATAGTCCAACACTTATACTCAATGCAGCTGATATAGTTGCAGACAATCCTATAGATATATCCAAACAATCAAATATCACAGCATACATACAACCCAAGATACTACCAACTACTGGGAAGTAAGACATACCTCTCATCAAAAATCCAGGGTGTATATCAACCCAGCTAGGTGATGGCAGTCGAGTTATGAACATCCATATCGTAAAGAAGGTACGAAATTCAGATCGAGGACTCAGTGTAGCATTATTGTCATCAGTGCCGTTGATAAATGATTGTATCTCGTCTGAGATTTGTGATTTGTTGGATAAATTACGAGATTCTACAATGCCCGGTTCAAGAATTGTAGTTCGACTTTCCTTCATTTCATTCTCCTCTTTGGTATCTTTATCTGCTGTTTGGTTTGATCCATTATTATTATTCTTGGGTATTAACTTTTGTATGCTATCATGATCTGCGATACCATCTATGTGTTCTCTTAGAGTATTAATTTCATTCTTCATTTGATTGGTAAGTTCAGTCTGTTCGATAGATGCCCGACGTCTATCAACAAGATCCTCCGCCGCCTCAATCGATGCACGTCTTTTATCAGCTGGTATCTTCATGACTATTTTATTAATATCTTTCTTCTTTAGCTGCTCACTGATGGCTTGTTCGACAGGTGATGGAGATGGTTTCTTCTTCTCTATACCAGTACATGTATTCTCATGTTGTAAAGCTTCATCATAGGTTTCAAACTGGAAGTTGCGCGTTATCGCGATTTACGAAGGCGAAAGAGAGATGATTGTAACATAATTTGTTACACGTGGGTTAAAAAGAAATGTAGATAAAGCAACACAAACTCAAACGCGGACTTTCCTTTGCAACTTTGCAAACATCACACAACCAATTCATTTTCTTGGTATCATTGGTTGTAGTGTCCTTTGCAACACTTGTGTTGGTATCCACCACCATATCTTCGTCTGCAGTTAATCTAGCTTTATTAGGTGCTTGATCTAAGGCAGTTTGTGTTCTTTTGCGTTTGTTATTATTCATTATGAGGGGGGCTTACTACGGCAATAGCCAGTGGTGAGTTGTGTGGCGAGTGGTGAGAGATTTGCTTGCATTGCAAAAAAAAGGATACGGCTCACGGCTTACGGCGGTTTAAGTTTATTCGTTCTATGATTATGAGAGTACGTAGGCAAACCATAGCCATCAATCTCTTGTTTATTGTCTACTCCCTCCCAATATTATTGAGTAATATAAGAACAATATGCCCAGTGGTAATCACGAACCTGTTAATCAAGTACGGCTAACAAACGTCGCCGTAGTTCGTCTCTTGCGCGGTGGTAATCGATTCGAAGTTGCTTGCTATAAGAATAAGATTATCAACTACCGTCAAGGTACTGAAACTGATTTATCAGAGGTATTACAAACAGAACGAGTCTTTACAAATGTATCTAAAGGACAATTTGCAAATAGTAAAACATTACAAAAATGTTTCAATACCTCCAATGAAGAGGAGGTATGTCGATTTATATTAGATAAGGGTGATGTACAAGTTTCAGATCAAGAACGAGCAGCACAACTTGAGAATACAATTCGAGAAGTGGCTAGTATGGTAGCTGAGAAGTGTGTTGGTCCAATTAATCGACGACCGTATACTATTACACAAATTCGTGATGCAATGAAATCTGCTGGGTTCATGGTCCATCCTACTAGGAATGTTAAGCAGCAGTTTTTGGATTGTGTAAAGTTGATACCAAAAAAGAAGGTATTGGACATTGAAAGAGCCAAGATGCAGTTAGCCTTGGTTTTACTGGATAATCATGATAGTGTTGATGATGAAGATGGTGTATTAGAAAGAAGAAGGAATGCAACTAATTTATTGATTGAGGAAGGTGTTGCCAAATCAGATATCGTTCCACAAAAAGATGACGAGGATACTACACGGATTATATTCCTATCTGATCCGTCGTTATATCGTAAAATGGAAGGTATTGCAAAGAACAGTTCAGTGCAGGGTAGAATAGAGATTATACAACAATGTGTTACCGAAGAAGGTGATGTTACTCTTGGATCTGAGTTGGAAAGACGAGCGCAACAGAAACAACAACATGATGAAGCTGAAGAAGAAAGAGCTAACAGGAATGTAGACAGTGTAGATTCACTGACCAATAACATACAATCAAATCTCGCACTAAATGAAAGTGCAACATCAAAAGAAGACAATCATTACGAGCTACCTCCACAAATAACCAACTCACGAAAGGCACAAAAGGCACAACAAAAGAAGAGTAAAAAAGCAAAGCGACGAGAGAAGGAAGAGCAGGCTGAGAAAGACGAGCGTATAGCCGCAGAGAAGACACGTCAGAAGGAACGTGCTGAAAGATTGGGTATTGCAGAAGGCAGTAATGGGGCTACCGCTGAACCCTCTATTGCTAGTGGAGGCGGAGATACCAAGCCTTGCAATACGTGCGGTGGAAGTTTTACACCAGGAGAGTATCGATCACATTTCCGCAGTGATTGGCATAGATACAATGTCAAGCTAAAGATGAAAGGTGTGGCACCTATATCTGAAAGAGAATTCGAACTGTGCGATGCAGACGAGTTCTTTAGTTAGTTAATACTTTTAAGAGGTACTAATCACAACCCACAACTCAAATCATAAATTAGGCGTGACAATTAATGACTTCTTCACATTCCCAAAAGATACAAATGTAGCCTCATCAGGGTCTATAGACACAGTTTCTTGACGAAAGCCACATTGCAGCCCTTCATGAATAAGTAGGCGTACCTCGGACTCTTCCCCCTCTCCACCTCCAATAATCAGTTCAGTTTTACCACTTTTCCGTACAACAATTCTACCGTATCTTCCAGAAGGTAAATCTTTTAATGTATCATCATACCCTAGTGCTGATTGTGCAGTTGACAAAGAACCAACTTCACCCATATTTGTGTCAATACTGGAACTGCCAACCATGTCTGGCTTATTATTGCTCTGAGCATCATTTATCTCTTTCTTTATTGCTGCAACCTTCTTCCTGGATGAAGATGCGGTGTCTACATGTGGTAATCGAGTTGGAAATTTCATCAAGTACCATGAATCTGATTCCATTTTCTTTAACTCGTCAGATACTGTTTCTAGATCCAGAAAAGGTGATTGCAATGGAGGATCACTTAACTTTGATGTGAATGATGATACTGCAGTTGTATTATCAGTATCAGATTTCTTCTCTTCCTCATTGTCTTCTTGACAATCATACATTGTTTGCTGATTAGGATCAATTGCAAATGGTAATTGAACAGGTATTAATCCACCCCCAGTATCCCCCCTACGCTTTGCTCTCTCTTCCTCTGCACTTGAATCTGAATCATACAAGTATTGATTTGCTAATCCTGAATGATCCACCATTTCACTATACTCAAAATTTTGATCATTATCATCAAACATTGAACCATCCCTTCTTTGACTAGTCGATGGTCCATCTAATACACTCTTCTTCTTTTTACCAACATCAACATCTTCTTCGTCCACATCCATCAACTCAGCCACAACAATTTCTTCTACTTCTTCATTATCTTTCTTTGATGATGACCTTTTAGATTTTCCTTTTTTATTACTACTTTCTCCTGGCATATAAACTGCCCCGTCAGTTCCTGCATCTAATACTACCTCTTGAGCTTGAGGTACATTTATTTGGCTTGAATCTCCTCCTTTTGCTGCCACAGTTACTCCCCCATCACTACGCTTAGCAGCCTCACCTGTAAAGAATGCAGTACCTGTAGGTATGATAAATCTACCTCCTCTACCACCACGTCCTCTTCCCGATCTACCGCGGCCCCTTCCACCACCGCGTCCTCGTCCTCTGCCAGTAGATTTATTACTTTGATGTTTTGGTGGACTTTTACTACGTGATCGGGATGATGATGATGATGATGATGCAGTGACTGCTGGCGGAGCATTTGTTGTTGCTGATGTAGTGCTAGTAGACTTCTTTGCAGCCTGTGGACGCTTCAAAGGCTTGAATTTACCAGCTTGTGATGGTGGTTTCTTCTTTGGTGGCATGACGTTTAGATATTAGTATTTGATGTGTACTATGATAAATTATTTTTTGATGGTGATATCTTCACTATTTTTCTTCAATATCGAATCTATGATTATCTGACTTTCATACATTCAAAAGCACGTTCTCTTATTGATTCCAATATGTCTCTATTATCCTAAATCCTCAAAACACTGCATCCATACAACTAACACACTTACAAGATTACCGGAGTGATTGAATGATTGAACTAAGAATAAAAGGATACCTGGGGTATCCTTTGTAATTTATTCGCACATATTGTAGGTAGCAAATTGAAGTTGACATCACCGAATGATATCGAGGTAATGGTCGGCAATAAATACAAAACAAATAGTATTGATTGAGCTCTCATACATGTTAATAATCGTTGCCTAAATGATCAGCCTTGATGGACATTCGCATCAATATCAATTATAACAAATCCACAGACATCAAAGTTTCTACTGCAATGCTACCATTATAAATTGACGAGTATATACTTATTATCTGACCACGGAGATACCCCGACCTTGTTATATGTTATTTATATACTATCATCTACGAGTCTGTATTATTAGAGATCGATATATTTTACACCACAAGTGGAAGAATCCTATCACACATTCTATGTCCAAGGATCACAAGCAGAAGCTCACATTTGTTCTCTTTTGCAGCGGCAATGGGGCAGATTCAACAATTTATCGTCCTAGTGGAGATGACAAGCGTTATCGTCATAGACAAGATGCACTGGTGAGATGTGTGGCAGCCACACTCTTCAGTGCGGCAGGAGCATCCAAGTATGGTGTTGAATTGATTCTTTTATATGATGGAGATTTATCCTGTAGAAGATGAAACTTTCGTCAAGAACGAGCACGCCGCAGCAGGTGAATGCACCATTGGAATACAATATCGTAAAGTCTTGGAAAATTGCAGCAAATGAAGCAGCTAGGCAGCAGCAGCAGTCATCGTCGATAGGGAGAGTTCATAAGAGCAGTAACAGTGAATTACAAACATCATGTGTCTTGAATTCTTGGCAAGAGGAGGGTAGTCAAGCACAAGATTCTTCGAAAATAAGTAATACTACTGCTTCATCAAAGTGTCTCGCAAAAAACAAACATGTTAAACTATTACCAAGCCATATTCCCGCCTCGAAACGAGATGCCATTAGTATACTACAAACTTCATGCTCTCTGGAGTTTTTGAGGTTACATCGTTTGAATACTCCTTTAGATGTTGCCTTGAAGAAATTTAATAAGAGCAAAGTGCAAGTTGTTTGGGATGCCGCAAAGAACGAAGAGATCAACAATGGTACTGATAGTGGAAGCGGTGACACTGGTGACTCTGGAACTCAACAATCTGAACATGATAAAAGGATCAAAGGCATTTTTCGGATATAAGACCGGCGCAATGGAAATCCGCACCTGGTGAATTTTTAAAAGTGAATTTTTTAGGGACCAGGTGCAGATTTCTATTGCGCCTGTCTTATATACGGGATTTCTGTTCTAATTCTAGAACGTTCTAACTTTTAGAACACCCAAATAAGTCCCATGAACGAGAACTTAGAACACTAGAGATGTTAGTGAGATGCTAGGTTGCTATTGTAAGTCTAAAAGAGAACGCTACTAACATGAGAACGAGAACCTGCGGCCCTCGTTGCTCATGTTAGTAGCGTTCTGATGTTGTTTCAGTTGACTTGCATGTGAAATGTTATTTTATATTTGGATTCTCTAAAATCTTCTAAAATGCTCTTGTTGATCTCAATTAGCCGATAAGAGGTCAAATCAAACACGGAAAAACGCTGGAGGAGAGTAAACAACATGTACAAATGCAAAGCAATGATAAATACAAGACAAATCGAATGCAAATCCAACGAACGGCAACCAATAACAAAGAACGACGATGCAATCAATTGCAAATCAAATTATGAGCTCTCAAAATCTAGAACATTAGTTCTAAATGGGAGTTAGAACGCTG